>Ga0163151_10000056_pt1 | contig 175521 bp, 154 predicted proteins | sample OliLakLV19MP5IB2_FD_145596 | JGI IMG/M metagenome (GOLD analysis project Ga0163151, IMG submission 145596) | Freshwater microbial mat bacterial communities from Lake Vanda, McMurdo Dry Valleys, Antarctica - Oligotrophic Lake LV.19.MP5.IB-2 | ecosystem: Environmental > Aquatic > Freshwater >...
CAGATGCCGGCATCGACGCCGGCATCTGCGCGTGTGCCGCGAAACAGACCGTCAAGACGGTCGGCGCCAAGGGACTGTTTCCCTGGGTGTGGGAAGGCTATGTCAACCGCGAACCGACGGCCCAGATGCGCTCGCGCAAATGGTTTGGTGAGAATGGCTTCGACAAGCCGGCGCAGCAGGCTTTCGCCGACGCGGTGGGCACCTGTTACGTTACCCAATAGTCGCAACCTCAACGTCTTCATTGTTGCGAGACCGGGTCCGGCGGGTTCCGGCCAACTTTCCTCATGCGAAACCGGCTCCGGCAGAAATCCCCAGGCGGCGCCTGCGCGTTGCCGGGCGGCTGAGCGGCATTCTGTCCGGAGGTGCAAGTCTGGGTCTTCCCACTGGCCGCCAGAATCGCTAGACGGGTCCATGGAACAGGACCCCTGAAAATGAGAATCCGGCAAGCCATCACGTTCGATGACGTGCTGCTGGAGCCAGGCCTGTCGGAAGTTGTTCCGGCGGACGTGGACATCCGCACCCGCCTCACCCGTGAAATCAATCTCAATACCCCAATGGTCTCCGCCGCCATGGACACCGTGACGGAGACCGCGATCGCCATTGCGATGGCCCAGTTCGGCGGCTTGGGCGTCATCCACCGCAACCTGTCGATCGAAGAGCAGGCCGAGCAGGTCCGTCAGGTCAAGCGTTTCGAAAGCGGAATGGTGGTCAATCCGGTAACGGTGACCCCGGAGGTCACGCTTCGTCAGCTCAAAGTTCTCAAGGAGAGGCTGAAAGTCTCTGGCATACCGGTCGTTGAGCCGGGGCCGGAAGGTCGTCCCGCGCGGCTGGTCGGCATCATCACCAACCGTGACACGCGCTTCGCGGACGACGACAATCAACCGGTGTCCGAGCTGATGACCCGCAAGGTCGTCACGGTGCGCGAGGGAGCGGATCCCGCCGAGGCGCGCCGGCTGCTGCACAAGCACCGCATCGAACGGCTGATCGTGGTTGACGAGGAGGGCCGCTGCGTCGGGTTGATCACCGTCAAGGACATGGACAAGACCCAGTCCAACCCCAATGCTTGCAAGGACGAGCAGGGGCGTCTGCGCGTGGGCGGCGCATCGACGGTGGGCGACCACGGCTTCGAACGCAGCCAGGCTCTGATCGCGGCCGGCGTCGATGTGCTGGTGATCGACACGGCGCACGGTCATTCGCTCCAGGTGCTGCAAGCCGTCGAGCGGGTGAAGAAGCTGTCCAACCAGGTGCAGGTGATTGCGGGCAATGTCGCGACGGGCGATGGCTGCAAGGCGCTCATTGATGCGGGCGCCGATGCCGTGAAGGTGGGGATAGGGCCAGGCTCGATCTGCACCACGCGGATCGTGGCGGGCGTCGGCGTGCCGCAGCTGACGGCGATTTCCGACTGCGCCAAAGCGGCTCAATCGACCCAAACGCCGGTGATCGCGGATGGCGGCATCAAGTTCTCGGGCGATTTCGCCAAGGCGCTTGCAGCGGGCGCCAGCTCCGCGATGATGGGTTCGATGCTGGCGGGCACCGAGGAGGCGCCCGGCGAGGTCTTTCTCTACGAGGGCCGCGCCTACAAGGCCTATCGCGGCATGGGATCGCTGGGCGCGATGGCGCGCGGCAGCGCCGACCGCTATTTCCAGAAGGATGTGCAGAGCCAGAAGCTGGTGCCGGAAGGCATCGAGGGTCAGGTGCCGTTCAAAGGGCCGGTGGGCGCCATTCTGCACCAGATGGCCGGCGGTTTGCGCGCGGCCATGGGCTATGTCGGCGCCCGGGACATCGCCGAGCTGCACGAGAAAGCACGCTTCATCCAGATCACCAACGCGGGGCTGCGCGAGAGCCACGTCCACGACGTGAAAATGACGCGAGAGTCGCCGAACTACTCGTTCCCGACCACGTAAGCGCACATGAGAGATTGTCTTCTTTTTCCCGCGCGCCATTTACGATGGCCGGAGGCGCCCCGTGCGTGATGGCGGCAAGATCGCAGCGGCGGTTCTCGTGCTGGAGGATGTGCTGCAGCGCCACCAGCCGGTGAAGGAGGCCGTGCGCGACTGGGGCAAACGGGCGAGGTTCGCGGGGGCGCGAGATCGGGCGTGGATTTCAGGGCTCGTACTGGACGCGCTGCGCCGAAAAAACTCCATCGAGCATGGCATGGAGGCGACGGGCGCGCGCGCGCTGGCGATCGGTGCGCTGAAACACGCCTGGGGCTGGGATGTCCGCAAGATCGAGGAGGCTTTCAAGGATGAGCACGCGCCGGCGGCGCTCGCTGGAAAAGAGCGCGAAGCGCTGCTACTGGCGCCCGATCCTTCGGCTGTGGCGCATGTGCAGGGAGATTTTCCCGAATGGCTCGCGCCATATCTAGCGCGGGCTTTCGGGCCCGATGCCGTGGTCGAGGCGCAGGCGATGGCGACCCGGGCGCCGGTGGATCTGCGGGTCAACACGCTGAAGTCGGATGCCGCGAAGGCGGGGCGGGCTCTGGAGAGCGTCAAGGCCCGTGCGATCCCGGAGCTGGTCAACGGGATCCGGATTCCAGCGGCAGAATCCGTGGATCGCGGCGAGAGCGTCAAGGCGATACCAGCCTGGTCCAAGGGGTGGGTTGAAGTGCAGGACATGGGCAGCCAGATCGCGGCAACCGCGAGTTGCGCCGCGCCCGGCGAGCAGGTTCTGGACTATTGCGCGGGCGGCGGCGGCAAGACGATCGCGATGGCGGCGATGATGGAGAATAAGGGCCAGATTTTTGCGCATGATGTGGACGGACGGCGTTTGTCGGCCCTGATCCCGCGCATCGACCGGGCGGGCATCCGCAATGTGCAGCTGAGGCATCCGAAGGAGAACGCCTCACTGGACGATCTCATCGGCAGGATGGACCTCGTGATGATCGACGCGCCGTGCACGGGCGTCGGCACATGGCGGCGCAAGCCGGATGCCAAGTGGCGGGTGTCGGAGGGCGCCCTGCGCAAGCGGATAGAGGATCAGGCCATGATCCTGCGGACGGCGTGCCGTTTTGTCAGGCCTGGCGGGCGGCTGGTATATGTCACCTGTTCATTCCTGATGGAGGAGAATGAGGACCAGGTGGCGAGTTTTCTTGCCGATTGGTCAGAATTTAGCGCCGAGGACGCGGCCGAGACGGCGGTGAAATCGGGGCAGCTGACGGAGCGGGGGGCGGCCCTGCTGCGGCGCTGCAAGGTGGGCGGAGACGCCGTGCGGCTGACGCCCAAGACTGCGGGGAGCGACGGGTTTTTTGTTTCGGTTATGCGGAGGATTGGTTGAGCACCTGCTCCGGGGCGCTGTGAGGCCAATGCCTGCTGCGGCCGGTGCAGAAGCCTGAAAACAGATCACGTCCTTCGATCGTCTCAGACAGACTCTGAAAACCTCGGCGGCGGTGTCTTGCATAGCAAGGTACCCGGTGTCACACGTCAGGTGTGAAAACAGAACCGTTTCATTCCGGCTGGGACGCTGAGTCCTGGAAAGCGCAGCTCCGAAAGGGCGCGGCCGAACTCGCGATCCTCGGCATGCTGGCGCCGGGCGAACGCTACGGCATCGAATTGCTGGGCTGATTGCGGGACTACCCAGCGATCGGGGTCGCCGACGGCACTATCTACCCGCTTCTCAATCGCCTGGAGAAGGAAGGGCGGGTGGCAAGCCGCTGGGCGCCCGATCTCGGAGCCGGTCCGCCGCGAAAATACTATCGCCTGACCCGTGCCGGCCGCGGCGCCTTGGCTGGCATGCGACCCATCTGGCGGGGCTTTCAGACCGACCTCGATCTGCTTCTTGGAGAAACACCATGACGCAAGCTGAGCGCGCCGCCGCCATTCGCGCCTATCTCGCGCGCCTGTCGCGGTCGCTTTCGCGTCTCCCGCCTGGTGACCGCGCCGCGATCACGGCTGAGATTGGCTCTCACCTGGCGCAACGCACGCTCCGTGTCGGCGCCGAGTCCGCCCTGCTCGAACTGGGCTCGCCCGACCAAGCCAACGGACGTTGACGAGCGGACGGTGGCGCGGCACATCGCGGCATGGAAAGCATTTCCCGGGATTCCCTCTGCCGGCCCGACCACGAGCGCGTTCTCATAATCGATTTCGGCAGCCAGGTGACGCAGCTGATCGCGCGGCGGGTGCGCGAAATGGGCGTCTACTGCGAGGTCCATCCATATAACCGGGCGCAGGCAGTTCTGGATGCCGGGTTTGCGCCCAGGGCGGTGATCCTGTCGGGCGGTCCCGCAAGCGTGACGGATGCAAATAGCCCGCGTGCGCCTCAGTCCGTTTATGAGCTGGGCGTGCCTTTGCTGGCGATCTGCTATGGCCAGCAATCCATGGCGGTGCAACTTGGCGGAGCGGTCGAAGGCGGGCATGCGCGCGAGTTCGGACGGGCGGATGTCGAGATCATGGCGTCCAGTCCTCTGTTCGAGGGGATTTGGGAAGTCGGGCGGCGCTATCCGGTGTGGATGAGCCATGGCGACCGGGTGACGAAGCTTCCGGACGGTTTTCAGGTGATCGGCATGTCCGAGAATGCGCCATTCGCCATCGCAGTGGACGAGACCCGGCGCTTCTACACAACGATGTTTCATCCGGAGGTCGTGCATACGCCGGACGGCGCGAAGCTGCTGTCCAACTTCGTCAGCAAGATCGCGGGGCTAAAGGGCGACTGGACCATGGCCGCGTTCCGATGGGAGGCGGTCGCGAAGATCCGGGCCCAAGTGGGTGACGGCAGGGTGATATGCGGCCTTTCTGGCGGCGTCGATTCATCGGTCGCGGCCGTGCTGATTCACGAGGCGGTCGGCGATCAGCTGACCTGTGTCTTTGTCGATACGGGCCTGATGCGCGCCAAGGAGGCCGGCGAGGTGGTCAGCCTGTTCCGGGGTCACTACAATATTCCGCTGGTGCATGTGGATGCGGGCGATGAGTTTCTCGGCGGCCTCCAGGGGATCAGCGATCCCGAAGAGAAGCGCAAATTCATCGGCAAGACGTTCGTCGGGATTTTCGAGCGCGAGGCCGGGAGGATCGGCGGGGCGGAGTTCCTGGCGCAGGGGACGCTTTATCCCGACGTGATCGAGAGCGTGTCGTTCGATGGCGGACCTTCGGTGACGATCAAGTCACACCACAATGTGGGCGGGCTGCCCGAGCGCATGAACATGAAGCTGGTGGAGCCGCTGCGCGAGCTGTTCAAGGACGAGGTGAGGGCGCTGGGCCGCGAATTGGGCATGCCGCAGGCCTTCGTCGGACGCCATCCGTTTCCGGGACCCGGCCTGGCGATCCGGATTCCGGGCGAGGTGACGGCCGAGCGCGTCGCCGTACTGCAGAAGGCGGATGCGACCTATCTCGACGAAATTCGAAAGGCTGGATTGTACGACCAGATCTGGCAGGCGTTCGCTGTCCTGCTTCCGGTACGCAGCGTTGGCGTCATGGGTGATGGACGGACTTATGACAATGTGCTGGCGCTGCGTGCGGTCACGTCAACGGACGGAATGACGGCGGACTATTTCCCTTTTTCCCATGATTTTCTTGGACGTTGCGCGACCCGCATCATCAACGAGGTCGAGGGCGTCAGCCGGGTCGTCTACGATATCACGAGCAAGCCGCCCGGCACGATCGAGTGGGAATGATTCAGGGCTCTTCCGTGTGGTGCGCCTCGTCGACTGCGGAGGCAGGCCCGCCGATGAAAAGGTTCATGGTGAATCCGCCATTGCAAAGGGAGCAACCTATTGTAAGCTAAGAAATGCACTTTCAGTCTGAAAATGCACCCTGCAAAAAATGCCATGACCCATTGAGCCGGATCGCGACTCCAGAGAGCACGCCGCTCGACGCGAAATGAAAACCATCGCCTGATACGTCGAGCACCTAGTTTGCGCGGAAAGCCGCAACGTCGTTACCAAGTGGTGTGACCACGATGTCGGATACATCGTTCCGGATACTGGCCCTCATCTGTCGCGCTTGCTCAAGACCCGCGACGATGGCGGCGCGGCTTGTGTACCGGGGCACACCTTGCTCGATCCAGGCGAAGCCATCGACATCGGCATAAGTCGCGGCGACGACGTCCCAGTGACCTGCCTCGCCAGCATCAGACCATCGCTGGATCAAGTCCGTGACGTCCCTCTCTACCGCGCCACTGTCATGAACCGGCAGGGCCTGCGTTTGGGCACAGGCGACCAATCCAAGGATCGGGGCGCCGGCGCACAATGATCGGAACATCAGTGCTTCCTTCTTGCGCTGACCGCACCGCCATCGAGCCCGGCAGCAGCCCAGACAGGCGTTGAATACCAATACCATGCGCTCCGAAATTCGAGGCTGGATAGAACGTGGCCAGCATTTTGATGCTGGGCGTCATGGTTTTTGCTGAACTTTTTTAAGGTCATCTGGAGTTGGTGTGATTGCGAGTTGAGCTTGCTTGGGCGACAGAAACAAGCGCGCAGATCTCACCACCCGTTTCCTCAGCAGGAACCAGCAGAGCGTCGCGTAAGCTAGCATGCCGACAAGGACAGATGTCGTCAAATCGACCAACGCGGGCCATTGGTAAGCATAGAATTCGCGCCAGATCATCACGATTGCCATCATTGCCAGCGCGATGAAGGCTGGACCGGCAAAGGCAAGAACGTACTGAATCGTGGAGACCTCTGCGAGCCGAGTCACATACCGAAGGCGGAAAGGCCAGACGAGTGCGTACGTCGCCACAACTGCAGCGCTGACGACTTCAACGCCGTATGGCGCCGCCGCGAAGACCAGAAGCAGCCCAAGCACGCCTTCAACACCGGCAAATCCAAACATTGCTGATGCGCGCCCGATGGCGAGGGCGTAGGCCTCGTGAATGCGCTCTATGGTGAGATAGAGGCCGAAGATTGCAAGAATCTGCATGATCGCCGCAGCTGCTACCCATTCCCTGCCGAGCAGCAAGTCGAGCAGCGCAGGCGCAACGGCGATGAGACCCGCAAAGCTTGCGAAAGTAATCAGGCTGGAGGCATCCCTGACATCACCAAGGAGCTCCGCGCCCGCCTTCTCGCCAATGCGCAATGCGGCGAATGCAGGTTGGGAGACGAAGCGCACTGGGGCGACCAACACGAACGCCAGGGCGTCGACAAGACGCCAAGCCGCCGTGTAGAGCGCAAGCGCGGCCGGGCCCAGGAAGATGCTGATGGCGTAGTTTGGTGTCTGCAGCGCCAGCACTGCAGCAAATCGCAGGCCCAGCATTCTAGAGCTATAGCGCCAGACATCGGCGTAGTGCTCGCGACTGGCCGACAATCCCGGACGCCACGTTTCCGCCAGCCACACGAATCCATCCGTCACGACGCCTTGCACAACCCGCTGCACCACGAGGCTCCACACGTTCCAGCCAGCCAGGGCCGCCAACACGCCAGCAATCGCGCCGGCAACCGGTCCCAGCACTGTCCGAACTGCGAGTGAGGAGAATGCGAGCCGCCGCCTGAGACGCGCTACCGGCACGGCAGCGAGGGCGACGAACAGAACGGTGACGCTGGAAACGCGCAAAAGCTCCTCGACGCGCGGTTCATGATAGAGGGTCGCGACTGACGGCGCTCCAATCCAGATCACGCCCATGATGACAAGAGCGACCACGATTAGCAGCCAGAAAGTCGCGCTCAGATGCCCGGGTTCCAGATCAACGCGTTGGATCAGGAAATCACTGAATGTCTCGCGAACAAGAGTTTCGCCGAGCACCACGACTGCGATCGCCATCATGGCGACGCCGACGATCTCGGCGCCAAGCAGGCGCGCGTAGATGATGAAGCTCAGAAAAAGGATTGCCTGCTCAGCCCAGATGGCCAGCGACATCCAGGTCATGCCCGTGCTGAAATCGCGTCTTACAGACCTCGACATGCTTAAGACCTAGGGGAACGTTGTCGGCAGTATCGACGAGTTGACAGTTTTTGACCGTTGGCGGCTGGCCCATCTCACGGACGCGGGTACCAGCAAGTTCAAGGCCCCGGATTATTCGGGAAGCCGCGTGCTGCTGGGGGCCTGCTGTGTATCGGACTGAGGGGCGCGGACTGAGCGAGAACCGGAAAGGAGGTGTCAGAAAAATTCTGGAAGGCGTCGTCAAACGCAACTACCAGCGCGCGCTGCGGCAGCGTTTCGCTACGCAAGCCCCAGTCAGGACAGGCAGCATGGGGCACAACACGCCATCCAGCATCGGCAACCGCTTGCATCTGGGCAGTCAAGATTACTGGCGCGAAGGAAGTCGGTCCGCGCTCTGGCGAGATCGACTGGTACATCAAGACCGGGCCGTGTCGGCTGGCATTCTGGCGTCTGTCATCATAAGCTCAATCCTCCACGACGTGTAACTCAAACTCGTGGCGAAGACGCGTCCAGTGCGCGCGATCAAATTGTCCGTCTGGCGACAGGCAGTCTACGGCGCCGTAGGCCATGGCGAGCGCGTGGTGCGTGTTGTCGTGTGCGAACAGTCCCTGTCGGCCGAAGGTGAGAAGATTCTCAATGCTGTCAATCCACTTGTCCATCGCCTCGAAGTTCTCGGCGTAGGTTCGATCATAGACCGGATAGGCGAAGGGCAGGCGGCGTGTCTGTATCTGGCGTAAGCGCGATGTGACCGGCAGGCCTGTTGAGGTTAGCCACTCACAGAGTTTGGCGCCGAGCGCATCGTCACTCATGCCCCAGTACTGGTCGCCGGGATCCGAGGGCAATTCCGCGCATAGCACTGTATGAGTCTTTGGCTCCGTGGCGTCGTAGTAGTTCTTCGTTTCCGACAGACGGGAAATCGGGATCGACTCTTCGGGGAAGTAGTGCGCGTCGAACTCGGTAAAGCGGTGCTGTTCGAGCACCAGGTAGATGAGGATCATGCCGCGAAACCGGATGGATCGAGCCGCGTTTTGTACCGCTTCCGGCGCTGCGGACCCTGCGGCGCGCACGAGCGATGTGATCGGCAAGGTGGACCACAGCGCGCCGGGAGACTTGCTGATGTCGCCTTCAGGAGTTTTGAGCCGGATCGACTGTACCCGGTTGTTCAGAATGGTCATGCCTTCGAAGCGCGTGCGAAGTTGCACATCTGCGCCAGCTTTCTGCGCTTCTTCCGAAAGGCGGTCACAGATCAGACCGAAGCCGCGCTTCGGATAATAGAACTTGCCCGCTGTCGACGATTTCAGGCCGGGAACCTGGCCGAAAATCTTCTTCATGAGCTTTGGCAGCGAGCTGCCAGAGACGCGACGCTTGGCCAGTGTCGGAGCCAGCTCTGATGGCTGAAGACCCCAAAGCTTGCGCATGTACGGGAAGTAGAAACTTTCGCACATCGTGCGGCCGAGTCCTGCCAGCAGGACGCTTGCGAATGTTTCGTCTTTCACCTTCGGTGCGCGCATTTTTGCGGTCGCGGCATCGAAGAAGAGAGATGCGGCAAAGCCGGTTGGCAGTCGCGTGGCGAGGTCGAATGGCTTCAGAGGAAAGTGAATCCATCTTCGCTGAAGACGGATGCGGCCGTGGCGCGGGCGAAGGAGCATGTCTTCGCCAAGTATCGCTTTCAGGTCCGCCAGAATTGTGGGATCGGAAGCAGGATGCAGGCGGTGGCTACCGAAGTCGCAGTGTATCCCGTCGATCATGAAACTGCCGGCGTTGCCGCCAACGCGTTCGCCGCCTTCGTAAAGCGTGACGCCGTGTTTGCCGGCCTGCGCAAGCTTCAGTGTTGCGCCAAGACCTGCGGGGCCGCCTCCAAGAATCGCAACGTTGAAACGCGCGGCGTCCATGGTTTCATGTCCTCTTGGGCGTCTGGGCGACTGAGGATGCTACCTGAACAAACGCGCCAAGCAGTCCGCCGGCAACCACGATGGTCTGCCACAACAGGCTTGCCGCTATGACCGGCGCAGTCGTGGGCGAAAACGGAGCCATCAGGCCCGACAGGCCAGCTTCGCGCACGCCAAGGCCGCCGATGCTGATGGGAAGCGTGGCGATCAGCTTGGCAAGCGGCCAGGCAAACAGCCACAGTGCAACCGAATCGGGACCGCCAATGCTCGCTGAGAGCGCAGCGTTCAACATGGCAAAAGCTGTCTGTATCACAATCGACATCACCACGCAGACAAGGATCGTGGTCTTCCGCCCAGCCATGCGCCCAAGCGCTTCGGACAGAAGAGCGAAAAGTCGCCCCGCGCTCCCGCCTGCCTTGATCGTGCGAATGAAGCTGGCGATTGGCTGCAGCATCATGACGCTGGCAAAGCCGATGATCGCGACGCCAACGGTTGCGATATAGACCCAGCTATCATGAAGGCCGGCTTGCGCTCCCAGCATGGCGAGGCCAATGGCCGAGATCGCGAGGAGCGTTACACTGTCGATTACGCGATCGACAAGCGAGGCAAGGACAAGATCGGCTTTGCGAACTTTGGCTCGCATCATCACCACCGCTCGCACAACATCGCCTCCTGCAACTCCGGGGAGCGCGAGGCTGGCGGCCAGGCCGGCGAAGTGCGCCTTCAGTGCTGTCCAATAGGGAATGGGTTCGCCGATCAGGGCACGCCATTTCGCTGCGGCAAGCGTGTGCCCGGCAAGGTAGCCCACAAAGACGCCCAGCCACACGAGCGGATTGACCTTGACCAGGCTGGCCCAGACTTCATTCAGGGGAATGACGAAAAACAGGATCGCGAACATCGCGACCGTTCCCGCCAGTTTGAGCCAGCCTAACAGCCTGTTTTTTCTTGTCGGCTCCTGTGGCGGGTCGGCGGTCACATTGGTCTCCAGGGCGCGCTAGGTCAGGCTCGCAGGTGAAGACGGGAGATCATGTCCGCAATCAACCCGAGCGACCAGATCATGACCGCAGCAAGCAGCGCGAAAATGGCGCTTTCCGACAAGTTGCCAATATAGATGTCGTAAATAGTCTTGCCGATCCCGACGACGAATAACCCAAGCCCGATCGGCATAAACACACGCAGCGGGTGGAATAACATGATGATACGCACGACCAGCAGCATAAAGCGGAAGAAATCTGTCGGCCGGATCTTCGAGTGGCCGACCCGTTTGCCATAGACGATCGGATGATAGACCACGGACAGCCCTGAGCAGATCATGCAGAGCGTGATTGTTGTCGTGAAGGAAAACCCGTCAGGAAGAAGTTGTATGAAACGCTGCAGGGACGACCGTCGCATAACCCGCAGGCCTGAGTTGAGGTCGGGAATTTCCCGTTTGGCCAGTGTATTGGCCAGATTGTTCAATATCCACTTCGCCGGCTTGCGGATGAGGGGAACGCCCGTCATGGCCTCGCCGCGATTGCCGACAATCATGTCATGCCCTCGGGCTTGCTCGAGCATCGTAGGGATAGCCGAGACCGGATAGGTTCCATCGGCGTCGATAATCACGACATAGTCCGAAGCCGACGCGGCGATGCCGATTTTCAGTGCATGGCCGTAGCCGAGGTTGGACGGACAGCGTATGGTGTGCGAGCCGCTTTTTGAAGCAGCGTCACCCGTCCCGTCGGTCGAGCCGTCGTCCACTACGACGATACTGGCGTCGAGACCATGATTCGCGATCATTTCGCGCAGTTGCCTGATCGTGTCCGCAATGGCCCCGACCTCGTTGAAGGCGGGGACGACGATCGCAAGGTCGCTGTGCTTCCCGGTGGACGTGTCGGCCAAAACTTGTTCCAGCCTGTTCATTTCAAAGCCAATGACCCTTGTTAGGCTAGCCGTAGACGCAAGTTTCGCGCCAGCAATTTATTAGCGACTTACGCCGGGATCGTCGGCAACGCCAAATTAACAACTATCTTACCGGATCGGCGGGCTGATCCCTGGCGCCGCAGAGGGCCTCGGCACCATTTAATTTGACTGTGTTAGCGCGCGGGCAAGTTATTTTGTTACGATAATTACGGTATCCAAATATACGGCCCATCATAAATCCGATTTAGCGGCTGACAGTTTAATTACAGTGAAAAAAAATCAGCCAGTAAGCCGAAAAATGCTCTTTATGTAGAGTAACCGTTGAACCATGAAAGTATGCCAAGAATCAGTGTCGCGTTGTCCGTAGCGACTGCATCTAAAAGCCCCAGAAGTCCCCGTAATAATCATCAACGCCGTGCTGATGCATCAGTATGGGTATTTGACACTTACCGCTCGAATCGCCGATTGCCGCGTATCGCATGTCGCTCATAGCCTCCGTTATCGGGACGGTTCAAACCAGACCCTTGGCCACCTTTTCCAACAGCCCCAATCGTGGCGCCGCCAGCGACAGCGCGATGAAGCTCGCATCTGCTGCATCCAAGGCCGCGTCAATGTCCGCTTCATTCATCGCAGCCGACAGAAACATGTTGTGCCAAGGGTGGACGTAGACGCCGCGCGAGACCATCTGCGAACTCCAGAAATATCCAAGTCGCATGTCCGCATCGTCTTCGAACAGGACAAGCGGCATCTGCGGTGGACCTGACTGGCGCAGCCTGAAGCCGTGGGCGGCTGAACGTTCCTGGAGTCCGATCCTCAATCGATTCCCGAGGCCCTCGATGCGCTCCAGATAATTGGTGCTGCGGATCATCGCGAGCGTGGCGAGGCTCGCGGCCATCGCGGCGCCGGCAAACCAGTAGGAGCCGGTCGTGAAGATCGCTTCAGCGCCGCCGCGAGCCTCGTCGGAGCCGACCAGCGCCGAGAGCGGGTGTCCATTGGCGATGCACTTTCCCCAGCAGGACAAATCCGGTTCGACTCCAACGATCGACCAGCTGCAGTCACGCGCGATCCGGAAGCCGGCGCGAACATCGTCAACGACCAGCAGGGCGCCGGTCTCATCGGCCAGTTCGCGTGCGCGGGTTGCAAAGGCCTTCGTCGGCGCGGCCTGATCCACAAAGACGTCGTGCTTGAACGGCGTAGCGAAGATCACCGCTAGATTGTCGCCGGCGGCCGCCACCGCCGCTTCGAGGCTGCCGACATCGTTGTAGTCGCAAAGATGCTGATCGGCCTGGTCGGCCCGCGTGACGCCGCCAGCGCGTGGATTGCTCCAAGGCGCCGCGCCATGATAGGCGCCCCGGGTCCGCACGACGCCTGTGCGCCTGGTATGAGCCCGTGCGATCATCAGCGCGATCGTGTTTGCGTCCGTTCCATTCTTGCAGAACATCGCCCAGTCGGCGTGAGAGATCATGGATACCAACGCCTCAGCCAGATCGACCATCAGGTGCGATGGGCCTGTCATCACGTCGCCAATGGCGAGTTGGTCAACATAGGCGCTGTCGATTGCCGGATTGCCATAGCCGAACAGCTGCGGACCGTAGGCGCACATGAAGTCGAGGAGCCGGTTGCCGTCGGCGTCCCAGAGGTATGCGCCTTCGGCCCGGGAGAAAAACTGCGGAAAACCATCGGGAAGCCTTGTCACCGATTGATGACCGTACATGCCGCCAGGGATGACGCGAGCGGCGCGCTCTTTTAGCGCGCTGTCTTTTGACGACGTCATGTCCGGCCTCACTTGAATTCACTCATCGCCTGGATCGGCCTGCGATCAGGCGGAAGGTGTCGGCTCCGACATGGTATCCCTACAATTCCCAGCCTTTCCGGTACGCCCGGTCGAGCAGGATGTTTGCGTCTTCCGCGTTGGTGATCCTTCCGGTTGCGCCATCGTATTCAATCGGGTGTTCGGCTCGAAGCGCAACGATGCCCAGCAGCATCGTCTCGGTCAGCGGAGCGGCCGCCTCGAACGGCGAAGAGACAGCCTCTTCGCCGCGGATGGCGCGGATCCAGTTCATCTCATGGCCGGAAGAGCCGCCCGCGATTCGCGCTAGCGTCTGTGGAATGCCGTGTCCGCGCGCCCTGGCTTCCTCACCGATCAGCATCGGCTTGGCTCCATAGGTGTCATGGATCAGCATCCCCTCGTCGCCGATGAAGAGGACCCCGCCAACTGGCTCCATGATACGATCCGGCGGCAGCCCCACGGGCGTCGGCGGCATCAGACCCCCATCATACCAGGTAAGTTTCAGCGGGCCGCCCTTCGCCTTGGCGAACTCGAAATGCGTCACGCTGCCCAGCGGATAGCTCGTCAGTTCCTCTGGCCTTTTGGCGTCCCACGGATCGATGTCGCCACCCCACAGAGTGTGGCGTGTCTCGATGCGCGTCGGCAGCCCCGGCTCCAGCGCCCAGACAGGGAAATCCATGAGGTGCGCGCCCATGTCGCCGAGCGCTCCGGTGCCGAACGGCGTCCAGCCTCGCCAGTTGAAGTGCGCGTAGTCGGGGTGGTAACCCCAATCAATGTCGGCCGGTCCGCGCCACAAATCCCAGTCGAGGCTAGATGGCGCCGGCTGGGCGAAGGGTCTGGCGATACCTTGCGGCCAGACCGGCCGGTTGGTCCAGACCTGGACTTCGCTCACCTTGCCGATCGCTCCGCCGCGGATCAGTTCGACAACGCGGCGGCCATCGTCGCTCGAATGACCCTGATTGCCCATCTGCGTGACGATGTTCGGGTTCTTCTGCGACAGATTGAGGAGCATTCGCGCCTCTCGCACAGTGTAGGTAAGCGGCTTCTGCAGGTAGACGTGGATGCCGCGCTCCATCGCCATGCGCGCAGCCGTTGCATGGTGGTGGTCCGGCGTCGCGATGACGACAGCTTCGATGTCCTTGCGCGTATCCAGCATGCGCCGGTAGTCCGAGAACCGCTCGGCCATGTCGTACGCCGTCTTCAGGGCCTCACGTTCAGGCCGCAGCGCGCCGTTCTTGTCGAGCAAGGACTTCCGGACGCGCTCATAATCCACATCCGCGACCGCGACGATGTTCTGACCCGTCAGAGCCGACATGTTGCCGGCGCCCATCCCGCCCCCGCCAATGACGGCGACATTGACACGATCGGTGGGACCAAACCGCGTGCGTTTCTGGGCGTGGACGCCGTTCGGCAGCGACGCCCATGCCGCCGCTGCGGCCGCGCCGCCCACCAGGGCGCGCCGGGTGAATCCATCGCCGCCAGATGCTCGCGGCTGTTGCGCCGTACTCCGATTCCCGAATGTCATGTGCGCCCTTTGCCCGATGAAGCAGTTCCCTCTCGGAGCAGCACCCGTTTCCATGAACGGTGGGCCGCCCCATTGATGAGGTTGCCTGAAATCTGGAGGCGATGGAATGGGTCTGTTACTTGCGGGCCGGAACGTTGATCAGACAACGCGGCAGGGCTTCCTGCGCCACTACTCCTCACCCGGGGCCAGCCGCATCAGAACGCTGTCGGCGCCCTCGTCGGTGATGACCCAGAGATAGCCGTCCGGGCTTTGCTCGACGTCGCGAATGCGCTGATGGAGGTCGAGCAGAAGCATTTCGCTGCGCACCATCTCCCAGTTCTCGTTGAACACGATGCGCTCGATATGTCCCGTGCGCGGTGAGTTGCTCATCCGCATGGACCCGATGAACAGATTGCGCTTCCACCCCGGGAACTTGTCTCCGGTGTAAAAGACCATGCCCCCCGGCGCGATGGAGGGCACGTAGGAGATGTGAGGCCGGGTGAGGCCTTGCTTGTGCGGCACGGGAGAGACCTTCGTGCCGGAGTAGTAGCGCCCGTCGCTCACGACCGGCCAGCCGTAATTCTGGCTGGCGCGCAGGATGTTGACCTCGTCGCCCCCCTGTGGGCCATGCTCCGACACCCAGAATTCGCCGGTCCACGGATTGAGCGCGAGGCCAAGATTGACGCGATGGCCCAGCGTGAAAATCTCCGGATTGTAGCCTTTCTTGCCGGCGAACGGATTGTCGGTCGGAACGCTGCCGTCCTCGTTCAGGCGCAGGGTCTTTCCGGCATAGTCGTCCGGCTTCTGGGCCCGCCCGATCGAGTCATCGGTTCCGACGCCCGGGCAACCGATCGTGAAGTACAGCTTGCCGTCCGGCCCAAACATCATCTTGGTGTAGAGGGCATCGACGTCGTCGGAGAGGAAGATGTCCTTGCCGTCAACAATCTCATGGCCATTCCAGCGTCCACGGAAGATGGCGTTGGAGCCATATTCGCCGCGCGCCGGCTTGTGATAGGCAAGGTAGATCAGGCCATTGGTCGTGAAATCTGGGTGCAGCTTGATGTCCATGAACCCGGTCGCAGTTCCCAGCACCGCCACCTTCGGTGTGCCCGCCACAGGGCTGGGATCGAGCTTGCCGTCACGCACGATGCGGAGACTGCCCGCGCGCTCCGCGACCAGAACCTCGCCGGTTGGAAGGAACTCGATGGCGCGCGGCGACGTCAGCCCGCGTGCGATCACGGACACGCGCAGGTCCCGCTGCTCCCAGGTTTCAAACTCGAACGGACCGTCACCAACTTTCGGCGCAGCCCAGGCGGCTGGCCGCGGACCGTCGGCGCCGTCGCGCTCCGAACGGATGCGGCGGGCCGGATAGGGAATTCCGGGAATGTATGCTTCGCGGTTTCGCCCTGTGGGGTCCGTGCTCCGGTCTGCGGCGGCAAGTTGGACGCGCGATTCAGGCGACGCAGTCAGGAAGGCGACGACGTGCGTGCGCTGATCCTCGTTCAGCATGCCCGCCTGCAGCGACATTAGCCCGTCCGGGGAAAGCGCCGTCAAGACGCGGTCACGCCCGAGGCTGTGCAGATCGTCCAGCACCGGCGCTGTCTCGTCGCCGCCATTGTGGCACGCAGCGCAGAACGTGTTGTAGACCTGCTGCCCTGCGACCTCGACGGGCCCCGCCGACGGCATCGCGGCTGGCGTCGCTTCGCCGGCAGGCTCGGTTGAGGTGCATGCCGCGAGCGCAAGGAAGGGAGCGGCAACAAGGGCAGTTAGACGATTCATGCATGTCCCCGCTTCGATGGCGGTGCATAGAAGGCGGAAAATGCGGTTCCAGTCACGCTGCGGTGCGGCAGAAATCGCCGGTGACTGAAGGCGAGACTGCAATCGAAGGAAATCTTGCCATAGAATCAGGCATGTCCAGTTCTGGACGAATGACGACAACCGGCGAATTCTCAGTCGCGCCTCACGAACGAAAACGCGCCAGATCGTTTTTTCCCGCTCCCAAGGGGTAAATCGCTACCGGCGGCGCGCGCCGTCCATTCTCTTCGGCTTCCCCGGCATGCATTTTGGCGGTGCGAAAGCGCGTTTGTCATCGGTCGCGGCGCGATCGAACGTCGCTCCATAACTCTTCTGCTAGAAGCCGGCGGGCGGATTCTCTTAGTCGATTGGAGATGTTCCTCCCGTCCAGAACGGGCTCGACCACGCGAGTCCGCCGTCGATCTGCTGCACGCGAACGAAGTAATTGTCTCCAGCCCGGAACGGTTCGGGATCAGTCCAGGTGAAACTTCTGACGCGCTCGGTCGGCGTCGTGATGGGCCGCAGTGTCACGGTGTCTGCGTACTGGCCCGTTTTGGCGACCACGACCTCCGGGCCGGATCTCATGTCGGCGCCAATGAATGTGTGAGCCACGGGCTGGGCGCCGCGCGTCGTCAGAACGACCTGTGTTTTCTCATTCAGTCCGTCGAGTTGGAGTACAACTCCCTTCGTTGAGCCCCGGGTACGCAGGAAGAACTCGACCTTGTTCGGGTCGTCCTTCGAGACGCGAACATATTCCGTGTGAACATTCTCGTTCTTCGGGGCCGCCACCGATATCAGACGGGCGCCCTTGATGTCGATAACGCCCTCCCAGCGTCGCCATGTTCGGGCCTCGGCCCCCCACGTCGGTTGCTGCGACTCGGAGAAGAACTTCAGCTCCAGCGTATCCGTGTCGCCAAGCGCCGTGTCGATGAAGCCCTGCCGATGGACTTCCGAGCCGTTCTTGACGATCACGATCTCTTCGATGGCAGTGGTTCCAATGACGCGACCTTCGATCTTGCGTTCCTCGATCGGGCCGGTGCGTTTTCCCATGCGGCTTGAAGACATTGTTGCGTCTAGGATGATGCGAAACCCGTTGGTTGCGTACCCAGCCCGATCGCGGATCGAGTCGAAGATGGCGTTGGAGGATTTGGCGGGTGCGATGATCGCCGCGAGCCCGCCGAAATTGTCGGAGGAGGGCGTGTCGCGAAGGGAGCGCAGGCCGGGATGGCCGCTGTGATCGTCAGACCCTCCTAGAAAGCCGACTTCGTGGCCTTGGCTGAGATAGGCGCGGCCAAACCACTCGAAAGTTCCGTGGTTCGAAACCATTTCCACGAAGGGCTCCAGCGAAGAATCCGAGATCTTCCAGTCGCCGGGCTGATGGGCGTGGGGAAGCACGATCACGTCGGCCACGTCGTAGCGCGCCGCAAGCTGTCGGTGCAGCTCTGGCAGGGTCGGCGCCCATTGGCGCCCAATGCGGTCGCGGGCGGCCGGCGTGCGAAACAACACATTATGGTGCCCGCCCCTGTTGGCGTCGACCGTCCATTCATAGCCTAGATACGTTTCGAACTTTCCAGGCTCGGAGAATTTCGTTACCGCCCGCCGAAGAGATTCCCACTCGAAATCGTCCATCCAGAGGTCGTGCTCGGAGAGCGTCACGAAGTCGAGCCGAGAGTCATTGCGCGCGAAATCGAAAAAGCCATCGACTGTGCCGACCCCCTCGGCGAAACCCGAATGACCGTGCGTTTCTCCCCAAAAGATGCGCCGTTGCGGATCGAGTTCGACTAGAACGGGGTTGGATTCTCCCCGGATCAGGCCATCGGCGGATTCCACGGTGAACAGGTGGACGCCGGGTTGGGAGATACGCAGGTCACCGAACACGGTGATGGCGCCAACGCCGGCTGCGATCTGTTTGAACGGCGCTCCGTCGAGCCGTACACGGTAAGCTGGAAAGTTTCGCGTCGCGCGGTTTCGGAACCTGTCTTCGCTGCGAACCGCAAGCTCGAACGGTTCTCCCGCCTTGACGATCGAGGGAGCGAAAGCGCGTACGCCAGCCGTAAGGTCGCCGTCCAGGAGGAACGGAATTTCAGGCAGGTTGAAAAGCACATTCTCATTCGCGAGATGCAGCCAGACCCGGTAGCGCAGGGCTGTCGATTGGAGCACGCCAAGGCGCGCCCCCTTTGATCCCTGGCCGGTGTCGCCGATCGTGATGGTAACTTCGTCGCCGGGCTCCAGGGTCCCTTTGGAGAGCCGGAAGAAGGGCCGCGGCAATTGAAACCCGCCGAGCACACCGGTGAACATCCCTTTGATCGCCCGGCTGGTCGCCTCGAATTCCACCCCGGGACGCGAGGAGCGGATGGTCATGTAGGTGTCGCCCGTCGGGTCAGTCGTCTGCGGCTCCGTAGGGCCGCCATTGGAGCGCGTCGCGACCACGAAGCCGTCACCGGGCGACAGGGGTCTCTCGCCTACCTTGTAGACCTGTCGAAGCGTCGCATATGTTCCGACCGTGAATGGTCCGATTTCCGACGTGGTCAGTGAGCCGATGGCGTCCGGATTGGCTTCGCGCAAAGCCAGCTCCCTTACCCAGCTGTCGATCGTCTGGTGCAGCTTCAGCGATCGAGGGGAGTCGATCGTGAGGGCGCTGTCCGGAGCGCGAGCGACGGACACGTAGTAGGGAAGATCGGGATCAATCGGCCAGCCCTGCAAAGCGTAGGCGTTCGCCCACGGCCAGAGAATGTCGAGCCGGGCGAGAACGGAGGAAGCGTCAGTCGGTTTGGCCGCGACATCTGACTTGAGGTTCTCGACACGTGTGCGAAGGTCCTGAGGCAGATACTCGGCGGCGGACGCGGCAGTGTCGGCGCGCATCTCCACCTGGTTCACACTGGGAGCGCACGCGACAATCGCCAGCGTGCCTAGGATGAGGATCGCGTCCCGAAGCCTTGGCAAAGGTGCCTCCATTTTTTGGTGCGAAGCTTCCGAATCCATCGCCTTCGTGTGGTCTGTCGAGGTTACTATACATTCGTATTAATTTATCACAAGGTGAGCGGCGTGGCGAAACTGGCTCGGTGGACGATTGAACGGGCGGACCAACAGACGGGCCGTCGGCATTCATGCCAATTGCCTCAGCGAAACACAAAACGTGGAGGAGACCATGGGCGCGTCACAGACAGACTGGCTAACGCGGCGCAGGCTTCTCGAGGCTGGGGCAGGCGCGGCGTTTGTCGGCGCCGCCATTCCGTTGGCGTTCGGACAGGAGTACAAGAGCTGGGGATCCGAACTCGACCACAAGGAGGCCCATGACCGCTGGGAGAAGCTGGGCATTCGCTCTGACGAACGCGGCCTCAAGCGATTGGGCCTGGCTGTCCGCTACCGCACGGATCCTGAGCGGATCCAACCTTTTCTCGTCGCGCCGCTCGAGGTCGATCCCACGGCCGAAGTCCAGATCAATTTTTTCATCATCATGAATGCCCTCGGCGGCTCGAACGTTTTCACGCCCGGACCGGTCTACGGCGAATGCGACATGTATGTGAGCTGTCTTTACAAGGGCCACAGGGCGATGACCTGCCTGCCCTGGATTCTGGACCAGGATTATGGCCGGTATGCCGGCCGCGAGAGCGTGATGCTGCGCAAGAAGGACGGGCTGATCTTTCTCGACTATCGCGACGGCGCCCTCCACGCTGCGGTGACTCGGCAGGGCAAGACCATGATGAAGATCGAGGCGCCGCTCAGCAAGGAGCCCGCTCATCCCTATTTCTGGTTCCGCGAGACCGGTTGGGGCGAGATGCGATACGATTATCGCCTGAATGTCGACTGGCGCAAAGGCGTGTTCGACGACGGCCCTGTCGAACTCTGGCAGCATTTCGGCTCGGACGAGGGGTATCCGACTGGAATGCCGCCGGAAGACACGTGGGACAGACTGCCGAGGGCAATCGATCTGGCCACTATCAAACTCGATCTCGGCGATCCCAGCCCGCTCGACCCCTACGCGGGCCTGCCAGTGCTGGAAATTCTCGGCGGCTCCGGCTCTCTCGGGCCGGCCCTGCATCCATCCATGGCGGTGCCTCGCGGCCCCAATAAAATTCTTGGAAAGCGTCAGCGGACTGAAAACAACGAGCGCGTCAATTTGGGTCCGGTCGAGAAGGCGCCACTTGAGCCGCTGGCCTGGATCCACAAGGGTTTTGATCCGCCAGTGTTTCGCGGCAAGCCCTACAAGCCGGCTGGATGGCCCGCCAAGGCAGGCGCAATCGCTTTGCCGCGCGAGGTGATCGAGGCCTACAAGGCGCGCGAGGCCATTGAAGTCGGCCCGGCGAGCATCGTCGATCTCACGCTGGCGCTCGATCCGGCCCTTCACGCCCGCTCGGTTCCGGCCGCGTTCCAGCCCGGCCCGACGCCGCACCTGCGGCTCTTGGCTCTTGCTGTCGAAACGTCCGACGTTTCGACGACGCCGTTCACGGAATTCTGGCTGTTGTCGGCCTGCCAGGCGGAAGGTGCGCCGGCATGGCTTGCGCTCGCTCACATTGTCGGCTGGGGCGGCGATGTTCTTAACGGTCGTGAAATCTGGGGCTATCCCTCAAAGCTTGGCGAACCGTCGCTCGAGATCACGCCGGATGCGGTCGCGATCCGAGGCCGAAGGGTGCATCGTGACTTTGTTCGCGTCGATGCAAAGCTGGACCGGACGCGTGATGTGAGTGCGTCCAAGACAGCAATGACCGTTGTCGGCGCGCAGATTCAGCCCAAGAGCCGTCAGCCTCGCCATAAATGGGTGCTCAATCCCTGGTCGCTCGACATGACCGCCGCGCGAACCGTGCAGCCGTCAGCCGTCTCGCTAAGCTTTCCAAACGAGCCCGGCCCGGATCTCGTTGGCCTTTCCGATCCGTGGTCTGAATTCGCCAGCGCGAAAGTCATAACCGCAGCCGTTGGCTGCGGCTCGATCCGGCGGCTACCGGCGAGAATACTGGGACCGGTTTTGCCCGATAGCGCCGCATTCGTCGTTGATCGAGGCGATGGGTTTCGTCCGGTTCCCAACAAACCCGTGACGAGTTTTCTGGTGCGTACATCCGGGTGACGCAGTCGGTCATGTCGGCCTATCTATGGCGTCGCGCCTATCCGAACCGGCGGGCGCCTGGAGTCTCTGGCTGGAGATCAGGCCCGCTACGAAGGAAGTGAAAATGAGGAGACGATCCGACAATCGCTTGGGTGCGCCACCCGCACAGGACAGGGCGCGTTGTGGAAAAAGGTCGCAGTGTGTCGTTCGCGAGGGAGGGTCTCAAGCCGATCATGGCGAGGATCTGCTTCGTCGTTCGCGTGTAGCGCCGCGTGATCCTGATCGACCCGTTGCGATCACACGGCGAACAGCACTCACCGGCGTCTCGGCAGCGGTTATTGCGGCGGCATGCGCCGGCGGCCCCGGTCTGGAAGACGAAATTCGACGTGGAGTTGGCCGCGCCGAGGGTACGTCACGGGGCGAGTGGCCGGTCTATGGCGGCGATTCCTTTTCCCGGAAATACTCACCGCTGGATCAGATTTCGGCTCAGACGGTCAATCAACTTGAGATCGCCTGGATCTGGGATTCACCTGACAACGCGATGATGGCCGATCTGCGCGCCCGCATCGACGGATTCAGGACCGACAACTTCAAGGGCACGCCCCTGATGATTGACGGGCGGCTTTTTATTCGCACCCAGCTAGGCGTTGTTCAGGCCTTCGATCCCCGGACGGGCCTCGCCATCTGGACGCATGATCCGGGCGGTTACACCGGACCGCGTCCGCTGAGCTACGGATTCACAACGCGTGGCGTCGCGTTCTGGCGCGACCCAGCGGGGCGAGGACGCATACTTTCGACCACGGCTGACCGCCGCTTGATCGCCCTTGACGCCGAAAGCGGCGAACCGGTCGCGGGCTTTGGAGCGGGCGGAGCAATCAACCTGGACGAGAGCGTTCGGCGCATGCCCGAGAATCCCTGGTTCGTGAACTACAGCAATCAGGTGCCTGTCATCGTCGGGGATGTTGCGATCATTGGTTTCGTGGTCACCGACACGGAGGCTGGCTATCTGCCAAAAGCCGACAAGCACGCGCGACCCATCGTGCCTCCAGGAGACATTCGCGGCTTCGATGTCCGAACCGGAGAGCTGCGTTGGACATTTCATACGGTGCCCGACGAGGGCGAGCTTGGCGTCGAAACCTGGGAGAATGAAAGTTGGCGCTGGGTAGGCGGCTCGAACGCATGGTCGCTGATGAGCGCCGATCCTGAGCGAGGACTGGTATATGTTCCGCTCACATGCCCGACGTTCAACTACTTTGGCGGTTTCCGCCAGGGCGACAATCTCTTTTCCGGTTCGATCGTCTGCCTCGATGCGACAACCGGAAAGCGAGCCTGGCATTTCCAGACGATTCATCATGACGTGTTCGACTATGATCTGCCGTGCGCACCTATCCTGGGCGATATCACCGTCAACGGTCGCGTGGTTCCGGTCGTTACTCAATTGGGAAAGAACGGGTTCGCGTTTGTCTTCAACCGGGTGACGGGCGAACCAATCTGGCCGGTCGAAGAACGCCCGGTTTCGCAATCGACCGTGCCGGGTGAACGCACGTCGCCGACACAGCCCTTTCCGAGCCGCCCTCCGCCTTTTGCCGGTCAAGGCATGGCGGATGAACGCGTGCTGGATCTTACGCCAGAGCTGAAGGCGAGGGCGCTGGCGCTCATGGCCACGTTCGAACGGGGCCCGATCTATACACCGCTCTCCCTGCGCGGCGCTGTACTCGCCCCCGGCATCAGCGGAGGGGCCAACTGGCCCGGCGGCGCATTCGATCCCGAGACGGGCGTGCTCTATGTCACGGCAGTGAACGATGTGACGATCAGATCGCTTGTCCCGGAGGACAATTTCTTCGGTTACAGATTCCGTCAGCACGCTTCGCGCATCGAGGGGCTGCCGCTCGTAAATCCGCCCTGGGGTACATTGACCGCATTGAATCTGAACACTGGCACGATCACGTGGCAGATCGCCAATGGCCGGGGACCGAAATCCCATCCGGCGCTCGCCGCGCTATCGCCGGCTGATCTCGGCACGCCTTCCAAGTCAAACGCCATGGTCACGGCGACGCTGGTGTTCGCGGCCACGAGCGCCGACACGGTGAACGGCCCGCCTCCCGACCTATCCACGGTGCGAACTGCGCCTGGCGTCAATCAGGCGCGTCTCGAGGAGCTTGGGTTCAACCGCCATGCGACCGTAAGGGCGTTTGACAAGGCGACGGGCGAAATCGTGTGGGAGCACCCGATCGGACCATCCTTCAATGACGGCGGGGCGCCGATCACATACTCGTGGCAGGGCCGGCAGTATCTCGTGCTACCCGTCGGAGGCGCCGCTGACACAACGCACCTGATCGCATTCGCTCTTCGCGAAAACAGAACGCCAGCGCTTTCCACTTCATGATCTCGTTTGGCCGCAATTCTTCCCGAATCGACAGGGCGGCCGACATTGACTTTCCGCACGCTATTGGAGACCCGACCTTGTCGGAACGCCGCCACGCTTGTCGGCGCACGGCACATGCCCATCAGGAATAGTCTCGCATGAAGTCGCCGCCAAGATCGAAACAGTCGACCGTGTCCTCCGTCGGCAGGATGGGAACGGGATCGAAGAAAGTCGCCGAACGAGGAACGCCGAGCCGCCGACAGAAACAGATCTATGTCGAGGCCGCCCGGCTTTTTATGGAAAAGGGCTTCGGCAGCACGTCCATGTCCGACCTGGCCGAGGCGGTAAAACTCACCAAGGCGGGTCTCTATCATTCCATTTCCAGCAAGGAAGACCTTCTGTTCACGGTGATCCAGTTCGGCATGGACGATTTTGACGATCAGGTTCTGAACCCTGCCTTGGAGATCGCCGACCCCTGCTCGAGGCTGCAGATGGCTCTTGCGCTTCACGTCCTGAACGTCACGCGTGTGGGCGATCCGGCCGGCAACGCAGGCAACCCCGTCACGACCATTGTTGACCAGGTCCAAGGACTGTCGCCGGCGCGCCAGCGCATCGTGGCGCGGCGCAAATATCAGTACATAGTCTTTCTTCGCGATACTCTGGACGAATTGCGCAAGCAGGGTCGGTTGCTGGACAATCTGGACACCACCGTCGCGGCACTGTCCCTGTCGGCGATGGTTTTGGGGATCGCAAAGTGGCGGCGGCCAGGCGGTCGTCTGGCGGTTGCCCAAATCAGCGAACAGGTTGTCGGGATGGCGTTGCACTCGGTCCTGAAACCCGAAGTCGTCGCTCGAGCGATGAGAGATCCTCCCGTGTTGCGTGAGAGCAGCTAGCAACAGTCATAACCGCGTGGCGGGCGATGCGCCGAGAACATGTACGTCATCGCAACGGCGCAAGAACGGCCAATTCCAAAGTGTTCATGCTCCAACTTGTCATTTGAAGTAAAATCGTACGACCGAACGGTAGGTTTTTCTTTTCCTTGCCTCGAGGGCCTGTTAGACACGGCGCCAAGCCTTCGAGTTGGCGTGTTGGTTTTGGGAACCCGTCAATGCCTCCGAGATTTCTGGTTTGCCTCGGACGACGGATATTGATCGACCAATCGCATTCGATCGGTGAGCCCCGTATCTAACCTCCTTTTGGGGCCATCCACCTGCCGGCGCGACGCTAAGTGCGTCGCGCCGGACTTCCTCCCGCGCCGCGAGTAGCAGAACCGTGTGGGCGGAGGAGAGTTAGCGGGCAATCTCCTCGCAGAATTAGGCTCGTCCGCCGTCGGTGACGGCGTTGCTGATCCGCGCTCGACGGTGAAGGGGTCGGCATCTAGTGTAGTCGCCAGCGGACAGGGGATTGCGAGATGGTTACGACGCGAGACGGTCCATTCGACGCCGTTGTCGTGGGATCAGGCGCGGGCGGCGCGATGGCCGCCTATGTCCTGACCCGGGCCGGGGCCAAGGTGCTGATGCTTGAGGCAGGGCGTGACTACGATCCCGAGGAAGCGCCGATGCTGAATCTGGCGCGGGACGCTCCATTGCGAGGGTCGGGTACGCCTGACAAACCCTTCGGCTTCTACGATGCGACGGTGGACGGCGGTTGGGAAATGCCGGACGAACCCTACAGTGTCGCCGAGGGTTCCGCATTTATGTGGTGGCGCAGCCGTATGCTGGGCGGGCGCACGAATCACTGGGCGCGCAACTCCTTTCGCATGGGACCCTACGACTTCAAGCCATTCACGCGAGACGGTCTCGGAGTCGATTGGCCTATCTCTTACGATGAGATGGCGCCCTGGTATGACCGCACAGAAAAGCTGGTCGGCGTCTACGGCGCCAATCTCGGCCTTGAGAACCACCCGGACTCCGGGCCAGGCGTCCTCCAGCCGGCGCCAAAACTGCGCGCATGGGAACTGTTCCTCAAGGCCGGCGGAGCAGCGCTCGACATACCGGTCGTTCCCGCGCGCCGAGCCATCCTGACCACCAAGATCGACGAGCGCCAGCCCTGCTATTGGGCGTCCCCGTGTGGCCGCGGATGCAGCATTGGGGCAGCCTTCCAGACCACGACGTCGCTTATTCCATGGGCGAAGGCGACGGGAAACCTGACGGTCCTAACGGGGGCGATGGTGTACGAAGTGATGCTCGATTCTTCGGGAAAGGCTTCGGGCGTCCGTTACATCGATAAGGCGTCAGGGTCGCATCGCGAGGCCAAGGGACGGGTTGTCGTGCTGGCCGCGAGCACGGGCGAGACCGCCCGCATTCTCCTCAATTCGCAGCCCAACGGGCGATCAGAAGGCCTGGCCAATTCGAGTGGGCAGGTTGGCCGGAATCTGATGGACACGGTGGGCTCCAATGTCAGCGCGTATTGTCCGGCGCTGGAAGGAAGACCCGTCTACAACGAAGACGGCGCCATGGGGCTGCACGCCTACATACCATTTTGGCTCTATAAGGAGCAGGCGGCGGGCCGACTGGACTTTCCGCGCGGCTATCACGTCGAAATCGGCGGCGGCTTTGGCGAACCGGGCGTCGGTGGCTACGAGGGTTTCGATGGTTATGGGAGCGGCCTCCGTCAACAGGTCAGACAACGATACGGCGCCAGGATCAGGCTGACACAGCGCGGCGAGATGATCCCGAACGAGAAATCCTTCTGCGCGATCGATCCCGACAGGAAAGACAAGCTCGGCATTCCGGTGCTGAAGTTCAGTTTCGCTTGGTCCGACCATGAACTGAAACAGGTCACTCATTTCCAGACGGCTATGCGCGCGTTGATGGATCGTCTCGGCGGGGAACTTACCAGCGAAGCGGCGGCGCCTGAAAAACTTATCTCCGTCGGCGGTGAAATCATCCACGAGGTCGGGACGGCGCGCATGGGCATGAAGGCGGACCAGTCGGTGACGGACAGATTCAACCGGACATGGGACGTCGATAATCTCTACCTCACCGACGGGTCGATCTTCTGTTCCAAGGCGCACAAGAATCCGACCATTAGTATCCTGGCGCTTTCCATGCGCGCGTCCGATCATATCGCGACGCGGCTCAAAACCGGCGAGATTTAGGGGCGCGACGTGAAACACACCTTGATCCGAACGCTTCCCGTCATCGACAGGCGAGCGACTTTGCGCTGGCTGGCGGGCGCCTTGGCCGTCGGTCAACTCGCCGCGTGTGGAGAGACGTTTGGGGAATCGGCTTGGCTTGCGCCGACTCCAATCACTGGAAATGGGACCGGGCGTGATCCCAACCTGCTGGAGCCGGCCGCGCCTTGGCCCCTGACCCTGACCCAAGCGGAGTTGCTGGCGACGAAAGCGCTGGTCGATCTGATTCTGCCTGCCGAGGGAGACGCTCCAGCCGCCTCCGAAGTCGGAGTCCCGGCATTCATCGACGAATGGGTCAGCGCGCCGTATCCAACACAGCAGGAGCATCGCGCGCTCATCGTGCCGGGTCTCGCCTGGCTGGACGCAGAAGCAATTGCGCGAGGCGGCAAGCGGTTCGCGCTGCTTGACGCCGCCGCCATGAAAGCGATCGCCAACGACATCGCCTTCGGGGGGCGCTTGAAGGCCGGGCTTGAAAAGCCGGCCGAATTCTTCAGCCGTATGCGGGCCTTGACGATGGGCGCCTATTATACGACCCCGGCAGGCTGGAACGATATCGGCTATCCGGGCGCCAAGCCCGGAACCGGTCCCTATGCCGGACCGACGCGGGAGGCCATTGCACACATGCGGGCTCTCGTTGAAGGCATGGGGCTGGACTTCGTCGAGGCTTAAGGAATCTCACAGCGGCCTGATCTTGATGTTGCGATACCAGACCTGATCGCCATGATCCTGCAGCGCAATTCGCCCAGACGGAAAGGTTCCGAACAGCGGCATGGTCTTGAACTTGGACGCCGCCACCTGTGCGCGCCAGGCATCGTCGCCATAGGAAGATTCCGCTACCTTCTGACCGTTTAGCCAGTGCTCGATGCTGACTCCGGTATAGCGGATGGTGGCCTGGTTCCAATCTCCGACCGGCTTGGCCGCCGCAGCGAGGGGCGGTGCGAAATCATAAAGCGCGCCTGCACGATGCGAAGGCGTCTTGCCGTCCGCATGTCCGGCGTCGTCGAGCACCTGGAATTCGGGACCGGTATTGTAGGTGTTCTTCGCTTCGTCGCTTTCGTTCACGAGGTAGATTATGCCGCTGTTCCCATTGGGCGATATCTTCCAGTCGAGAGACAGTTCGAAAGGACCGAATTCCTCCGTTGTGACAATGTCGCCCGCCCCCCCTGAACGGAGCGTTATCTCCCCGTTGGCGGCTGACCAGCCGGCGGTCACAGGACCCGCGCCATAGATTCTCCAGCCAGCAAAATCATTGCCGTTGAAGAGGAGACGCCAGCCCGCCGCCTTTTCTTCCATTGTCAGAAAGTTCATGGCGGGGGCTCCTGGCGCTGACCGTTCGGCGGGCGCGGGGACTGCGGCTATGGAACTCTCAGTCGGTTGCGCGCACGCACCGAGCGCGAGCCCCGCGATTGCGGCGATTGAAGCGGTAAAGGCCTTGGAGTTGATGTTTCCGCTGGTGGACATGACGATCTCCCTTGATGTGTTTGCCATACGTTCATGGGATAGGGGTCCATGAGCCATCTCCGTCGGCCGATCGCAGCGCTGCCTCGATGAAGCGGCTGCTGCGGACGCCATCCTCGACGCCGGGCGTCAGCGCTGCCTGAGGATCGGGCGGACGGCTCTCGATATGGGCGCGAATAAGTTCGCTTGCATCAGCGTAGATCTGGGCGAAGCCCTCCAGATAACCTTCGGGATGGCCGGCCGGAAGACGTGTCGCACGCTTTGCTGAATGTGACATGCCCGGTCCACCGCGTCGGAGTGTGCGAGTCGCTTCGCCGATAGGCGTGAAGCGCAACTCGTCGGGTGTTTCCTGTGACCAGTCGAGGCCGCCCCGCTCGCCCATGACGCGCAGGCGCAATCCGTTGGCCGCGCCAATGGCGACCTGGCTGGCCCAGAGAAGGCCACGTGAGGCGCCCGGGAAGCGCAGCATGATGTGAGCGTTGTCATCCACCTTGCGGCCGGCGACGAAGGTGGAAAGCTCGCACGCGAGGCTCGTCGCCCGCACACCGGTGACGAACTCCGCCAGGTGAAAGGCGTGTGTTGCAATGTCACCCAGCGCGCCGGCTGGACCCGCGCGAGCGGGGTCCCCTCGCCAATCTGCCTGTTTGTTGCCTGAGAGTTGAGAGGCCAGCCAGTCCTGCGCGTACTCGGCATGGACGACCCGGAGCACTCCCAGCTCACCCGCCTCTATCATCGCGCGGGCCTGCCGGACCATGGGATAGGCGCTGTAATTGTGCGTCAGGACGAAAGGGAGACCAGATTCTTGGACGGCCGCAAGAAGGCCTTCGGCTTCGGCGGAAGACGTCGCCATCGGCTTGTCGCAGATGACGGCAATTCCGGCATCGAGGAAAGCGAAGGCCACAGGCGCATGCAGATAGTTGGGGGTCACGATGGCGACCGCGTCGATGCGGTCGGCCCGGCGCGCTTCAGCTATAGCCATGGAGCGAAAGTCATCATAACAGCGGTCGGGAGCTAGGCGAAGGCTTGTCCCGAACGCGCGGGAGCGAGCCGGATCGGATTGAAACGCGCCTGCCGCCAACTCCCAGCAGTCATCGATGCGCGCGGCCATGCGATGGACGCCGCCGATGAAAGCTCCGTCGCCTCCACCCACCATACCCAGCCGAAGACGTCGCCCGGTCATCGGTCCAGACCGAGCATGCGGCGGTTCAATTTCTGGTCAGATCCCGCGCTGGCGAAATCATCGAAGGCGCGATCGGTCAGGCGAATGATGTGATCCCGGATGAAAGCGGCGCCTTCGCGCGCGCCATCTTCGGGATGCTTCAGGCAGCACTCCCATTCGAGCACGGCCCAGCCTGCGTAGTCATGCGTCGCCAGTTTGGAGAAGATCGCCTTGAAATCGACCTGTCCGTCGCCCACCGAGCGGAAACGCCCGGCGCGGCTGAGCCAGGGCTGATAACCGGAATAGACGCCCTGCCGGCCTGTCGGATTGAATTCCGCGTCCTTGACGTGAAACATCCGAATTCGGTCATGGTAGATGTCGATGTAGTCGAGATAGTCGAGCTGCTGCAGCACGAAATGGCTGGGATCGTAGAGAATACAGGCGCGTGGATGATCGTTCACGCGGGCGAGGAACATCTCGTAGGTCGCGCCGTCAAACAAATCCTCGCCCGGATGAATTTCATAGCAAAGATCAACGCCCGCTTCTTCGTATGCATCGAGGATCGGCAGCCATCGTCTGGCGAGCTCGTCGAACGCCTCGTCAATCAGGCCGGCCGGGCGCTGTGGCCACGGATAGAGATACGGCCAGGCAAGTGATCCCGGGAATGTGACGCTGGCGGCGAGCCCAAAGCGCCGCGAAGCACGGGCGGCGAGGTGAAGCTGATCGACTGCCCAGGCCTGGCGAGCGGCGGGATCGCCCCGCAAGGTCGGCGGCGCGAAGGCGTCGAACATGGCGTCATAGGCCGGATGCACGGCAACGAGTTGGCCCTGAAGATGGGTGGAGAGCTCCGTTAGTTCGAGACCGGAGTCGGCGAGAACGCCTTTCACTTCGTCGCAATAGGCGTCGCTTGCCGCCGCGCGGGCGAGATCGAACAGGCGCGGCTCGGTCGTGGGCATCTGCACGCCCTTGAAACCCTTGTCGGCCGCCCAGCGCGCGATCGTGGGCAATGAGTTGAACGGCGGCTCGGACCCAGCGAACTGGGCCAGAAAAATCCCCGGACCCTTCATCGTTTTCATGGCGCCACGGTCGTCATATGTTGCTCAAGCCTCCAGCGCACTAAGAAATGCGTGGCTCCGCGCGGCGGCCTCCAGCCTCGGAAACTGAAACGGCGCCTCTTGTTCCACGAAGAATTTCCTCACGCCTGCGGCCCGGGCCGCGGAAAGAATCCGATGCCAGTCGAGCCGACCGGAGCCAACTTCTGTAGGATCCATTCTGAAGTCGAGATTGGCGACGGTGGTGGCCTGAATGTCCTTCAAGTGAGCCAGCGTGTAGCGGCCAGGGTCCTTCGCGAAGACCGCAACGGGGTCGAGGCCGGCAGCGGCTGTCCAGCCAATGTCGAGTTCGAAAGTCACGAGCGCCGGATCGGTTTCGGCCAGCAGGATGTCGAAACCTGTGGACGTCCCAACGGGCACGAATTCGATGTTGTGATTGTGATAGCCGAACCCCAACCCATTCCTTTTCATGACGGCGCCAAAGCCGTTGAGGCGGGCGGCCAACTGCTTCCAGTGGGATTCCGTCATCGCCGCCGCGATGCGGGCCATGTGGCGGACGCCTTCGTCCGGCCTGGGCTCCAGCCTGAGGTCGGCTGGCGCGTCAAACAAAGGCGCGACAACGTGGGACGCGCCGAGGACATGGATGTCGGCCACGAGCTTGTCCAGATCGCCCAGCAAGCCCGGCTCTGCCGTAGTCCCGGTGCGAATGCCGACATGTGCGCTGGTGCAGGAAAGGCCAGCCCTGTCGAAGGCGGCGCGGAGTGTCGCCGGCGTCTGGCCAGCGTAACCGGCCGTCTCCACGGTGCTGTATCCGATGCGGGCGACCTCGGCGAGGGCGCCGTCCAGGTCTTTCGTTATGAGTTCGCCGAGTGTGTAAAGCTGAATTCCGATCGGGAGTTTCGCGTTTTCGAAGAAGCGTTCGTCTTTCATCGACGCGCAGCCGGCCAGCGGACCCAGCGATGCCACTGCGCAAAGGCCTTGCATGAAGTGGCGGCGCGCGAGTTCATTCATGGGATTTCCTGTCGCGGAGGGCGTCAGATGCAAATTGGCGCATGGGATGGGCCTTCCTTCGTTCATTCGGCAGGGGATGGACCCGGGCTTACTTCGCGAGTCAGCGTGACCGGCTGGTAGCCGCCGCGTGATCGGAAATAGGCGATGAGGCCAAGATAGGCCAGAAGCATGAAAACCGGCACAAGCGCGACTTCCCTCAGCGCGCCCTTCTTGCCAATCGCGGTGACTCCCTGAATCAGCTGCTGGTCCTCCATCGACGCGCCCGCCAGCTTGTCCTGATCGATGGCGCGATAGGCGCCGAACAGCCCGGTCCGTTCGGTCAGATAGGTTTCAGCGAGTTGAGCATTGTTCGTGGAATCATAGGCGTCGAGCCCGCGGCTGATCGCGCGGTCCTGCAAGGCGCCTAGCATGACCGTGCCGACAATCCCGGCCGCCAGCATGCCCGCGCCCGCCATGACGTTGAGCGTGACGGCGCCGCCGCGCGGAAACTGTTCGGACGCAATAGCGAGACTGGTGCCCCAGAAGAAACTCTTGCCGATTCCGTAGAGGGTCGCGGCGGCCAGCAGGGCGAGACCGGTTGCGCCCGAGAGCCAGAAGAGGCCTATCGCTGCAAGCGCCGAAGCGCCGGCGAGAACGCCGAGCGGCTTGGCGGTGTGCAGGAGCGGCCCTGCGTACATCCGCACGACAAACATCACCGCTGAGGTGTAGACGAGCACCCAGCCGGCCTGGAGACCGAGCGCGTTCATTTCGGGGCTCATGAGTTCGGTGATCCAGCTGTCGGTCGACAATTCGGTGACGGCGAGGGGGATCATCAAAAGGACGAAGATGATGTAGAGCGGCCGGCCCGCCGAGCGCGAGAACCAGGCGTAGAGCAGCGTGAATGCGCCGATAAGACTCCAGATGCTGATGGCGGGCAGGGCGAAGACGCGACCGACCTCCAGCATCATGAGCGCGATGATGATGAAAGCGCTGAGGAAACCTGCCTCGGCCAGCATGGCCCTATAAGGCACTCCGGCTGCTGCGCGTTCACTCTGCGGAAATGTTCGCCCGAAAAGAAGAAACGCATAGACCGCCACAGGGGCGGCCATCAGCGCGACCTTGATGCGCCAGTCCACGCCTTCGCCAAGTCCTAGGGCGAGTATGCCGCCCAGCATGAGGCCAAGCGGCCAGGCGGCGTGCAGGCGGTTCAGCCATTTCGGCTTGTCTTCGCTGAACAGGGTCGCAATCAGCGGGTTGGCGGCCGCCTCAACCGCGCCGTTGCCGAGCGCCATGATGAACGTACCGGCATAGAGCGCCCAATAGCCCTGAGCCGTGAACAGGATTGCGAGACCGACGACATGGCAGAACGCCGCGAACCAGAAGGTCGCACGAAAACCTATCCTGTCGATCAAAAGGCTCAGCAGTACGATGGTGATGGCGAAGGGCCATAAGCCCGCGCCGGTTAACTCGCCCTTCTGGGTTTCGGAAAGATCGAACTCGACGCCCCATTCGCCGATGACGAGCGCGCGGAGAATAAAGCAAAACGACGTTGCCACGATCGCGGCGAAAGACGTCAGGAACAGGCCCGAACGCGGCCGGGCGTTTGCATCCGCCATGGTGTCTCTCCCCTTCGCCGCCGACCGGTCGGCGGCGGCCGCCCGCTTTGCCATGGCTGGTCGCCAAGGCGTGCGAGGTCTTCTATGAAGGAACATGCCGTTCGCGCGAGAATCTGTCCACGGGGAACCCATGCAAAGTGTCTGGATGAAGCTAGCGGCCCTTGCAGCCCTTCTCGGCTTGTCGGCTTGTGTCAGTGCAGCGATGACGGAGCCGACAGGCGGGACCGGTGGATGGCGGCCGCTGTTCGATGGCAAGACGCTCGACGGCTGGACACCCAAGATTCGCGGCCAAGCGTTGGCCGAGAATTATCGCCAGACTTTTTCGGTAAAGGATGGCGCGATCCGCGTGTCCTATGAAAACTACGACCAGTTCGGCGAGCGTTTCGGGCATCTGTTCTACAAATTACCGTTCAGCGCATATCGCTTGCGGCTGCAGTATCGCTTTATCGGCGAAACGCCGGCGGATACGCCCGGCTGGGCCCGCGCCAATAGCGGGGTCATGATCTTTGCCCAGGACCCAGCGACGATGGCGCTGGACGCGAGTTTTCCTGTCTCGGTCGAGGCGCAATTGCTGGGTCCGGCGGGGACGACGCCGCGGACCAATGGCAATGTCTGCTCTCCGGGCACTCACATCGTCATGGACGGCGTGCTGACGACGCAGCATTGCATCAACTCGCAAACGCCGGCGCCGCCCAATGGAGACTGGGCGGTGTTCGAGATCGAGGTGACTGGGTCAGGAGAAGTCATTCAGAAAATCGATGGAGCCGTCACCATTTCTTATTCCGACGTGCAACTTGATCCGGACGGTGGCATGGCGGACTCCAAACCGCTGGTCCAGGCGGCCCGAGGCAGGCTCGCTCTTGATGGCGGCTACATCTCGCTGCAGAGCGAGGGTGCGCCGATCGAGTTCCGGAACATCGAGGTGCTTGAGCTGGAGTAGTCGAAGATGCTCAGGTGGCCCAGGCGCGGCCGATGGATGAATAGGGCACGTCCGATTGTAGAGGGCCTGGCACCGAGACATATCGCAGGAATTGGCTCGCGCCGGTTTCAGATGTGAAGAAGCCCAGCGTGGTAAGCTCTTTCAGCATTCGGAAGAAGTGCGCGGGGGCAGGCGGCGTCGCCACAGGCAACTGGGTCCGCTCATAGGCTTCGCGGTCGTAGACTTGCATCTGTGCGATCTGCTGCTCGGAGGCCAACGCGACAAAGCCCGTCCCATGAGCTGCCCGCGCGTCCGCCTCGACGCGGGCAAGGCCGGCCCGCAGGATCGTTTGTTCTCCTTCCTGATAGAAGTCCGCCATCATGCGGTCGATGAAGGCCGGCACGCCCACATCGATCGCGCCGGGGGTATTGGTGCGCGGCAGAATCTGTTCGGAAATGATCTCGACGGCGGCCGCTTCAGACGCTGTAAAGAAACGCGGCGGCGCCCCTGCGGCGGCGGGCGGAGCGCTGACGCAGCCGCTGAGGACCCCGAGCGTGGCGCTGGAGGAAACGGCGCCGCCGAGCAGCATCGCGGCCCGCTGGATGAGCTCTCGCCGGTCGATCATCGGATTCACTCCTGAAATGCTCAGAGGTCGCCGCGCTTCAATACGTTCACCGCGTGGTCGCAGGCTCGAGCGGTAAGCGCCATATAGGTCAGGGACGGGTTGACGCTGGACGCCGACGTCATGCAGGCGCCGTCGGTGATGTAGACATTGGTGCAGGCGTGAACCTGATTCCATCCATTGAGAACGGAGGTCTTGGGGTCATGGCCCATCCGGGCTGTGCCCATTTCATGGATGCCAAGACCCGGCGCGTAGGGTCGTTCGTAACCGCGGACATTCCTGAAGCCGGCTGTCTCCATCATCTCGACCGCGGCGGTCTGCATGTCCTTGCGCATGTTGAGTTCGTTCTCGCGCATGCGGACATCCATGGTGAGCGTCGGCAAGCCGTGAACGTCTTTCACGTCGGAATTCATCGTCACGCGATTGTCCGGATGAGGGAGCATTTCGCCGAACGCCGTTATGCCCATCGTCCAGTCGCCGGGGTTCTGCAGCTCTTCCTTCATCGCGGCTCCGAAGCCCATCTCGGCGACGAGGCGCTGCCATCCCTCGCGGCTCGCGCCGCCCTGATAACCATAGCCACGAATGAAATCCTTCTGGCGCGTCCGATCGTCGCCGAGATTGCGGAAGCGGGGGATGTAGATTCCATTCGGACGCCGGCCTGCATAATAGCGGTCTTCGTATCCTTCGACGTCGGCCTGGGCGCCAACTAGAAAATGATGGTCCATCACATTGCGACCGAGCTCACCGCTATCATTGCCAAAGCCATCGGGAAAACGGCCGCTGGTGGAGTTGAGCATGATCCAGGTGGTGTTGAGCGTCGAGGCGCAGAGGAAGATGACCTTAGCGTAGTATTCCGTCTCCTCACCGGAGACCGCGTCGCGAACGCGCACGCCCGTCGCTTTGGCGAGGCTCTGGTCGTGGATCAGCGAGATCACGATGGCGTCCGGCTCCAGGATCATGTTGCCGGTTCGGGCGGCGTCGATGAGCGTCGCTGAATTGCTGCTGAAGTAGGCGCCGAAAGCGCAGCCGCGCATGCAGAGATTGCGGTTCTGGCATGTGCCGCGGCCCGAGGCCTTTTGCGCGTCAGTGGGCTGGGTGAGATGCGCCGTTCGACCCATGGAGATGCGACGCTCGGGGAATTTCTCCTCGACCTTCGCCTTGAAGCTCTTCTCGACGACATTCATTTCCATCGGTGGCTGGAACTGGCCGTCGGGAAAATGCGCAAGGCCCTCCGTCTGGCCGCTGACGCCGATATAGGTCTCGACCCGGTCATACCAGGGGGCGAGGTCGCCATAGCGAATCGGCCAGTCAACCCCGACGCCTTCGCGCGCATTGCCGGTGAAGTCCAGTTCGCTGTGGCGATAGCTCTGGCGCCCCCAGGTGAGGGACCGGCCGCCGACATGGTAGCCGCGAATCCAGTCGAAACGGCTGACCTCGGTGTAGGGGTGTTCGTCGTCCTTCACGAACCAGTGGTTCCAGGCCTCGTTGACGGTGTAGCCCGTCCGGTTCTGCTTTGGATAATGCTTGTCGATCTCGGCCTGGGGCAGGCGGCCATTGGGATACTTGAAATCCCATGGCGCGTGACCAAACGTCGTGTAGTCCTTGACATGTTCGACGGCGCGGCCGCGTTCCAGGACCAGCGTCTTCAGACCTTTCTCGCTGAGCTCCTTGGCGGCATAGCCGCCCGCGATGCCGCTGCCGACGACGATTGCGTCGAACGTCCGGTCCTGCTGCGATCCCGCTCCAAGCTGGGTCATGCGTTTCGCCCCTCCTCGCTCATGCGCTTCTCAAGGGCGCTCTAGCAGAGTCTGGCGCCGAAAATCGGGTAAGGCCAGATGCGCCGGACGGCATCGTTTGCCGGTTGACGCTGGGGCCGTGCGACAAGTGGTTCGCCTGGACCAGATTTCGTACGTTCCTTGCCATCGTCAGATCGAACGGCGACACTCCGACTTCACGTGAAACCTCCACCTGTTGGGCGCCAAATGGCCATTCCGTTGAGAATCGATTTCGTGTCGGACGTTGCCTGTCCGTGGTGCGTGATCGGCTTGCGGTCGCTGATGAAGGCGCTCGACGAACTCGGGGATGAAGTGGAGGCTGAAATTGTGTTCCAGCCATTCGAGCTCAATCCCGACATGCCGCCAGAGGGACAGAACACGTTTGAGCACGTCCAGGCGAAATACGGTTCGACGCCTGAAAAATCGGCCCTCTCGCGCGAGGCGTTGCGCGAAAGCGGGGAGGCTCTGGGGTTCGCCTTCGGATATGGACCGGACAGCCGGATCTGGAACACGTTTGACGCTCATCGCCTGCTTCACTGGGCCCATGGAGAGGGTCGGCAGCACGCGCTGAAAGAGGCGCTGTTCGTCGCGAATTTCACCGATGGCCTGAGTATCAGCGACAACGAGGTGCTGGTGCGGGCGGCGGCGTCCGCCGGGCTCGACGCCCGCCGCGCGAGATCGGTTCTGGTGTCGGGCCAGTTCGCTGACGAAGTCCGCAAGGACGAGGCGACCTGGCGCGACCGCGGCATTCAGGCCGTGCCGTCAATCGTGTTCGAGGAGCGCTGGATGATCCAGGGGGGCCAGCCGTCTGAGATGTTTGTGCAGGCGATCCGTCAGGTGATCGCGCAGAAAGCGGCGGCTGGTTGATGCGGGACCAGGCCGGAAGAAATGGGCCGCCCAGTTTCAGAATCCCCTGAACGCCACCACCTCGTCCTGCGGCGCGCGCTCGGCGTAGAGCGCGTTCACCGGTGCGGATCGGTCTGGCACGCCGAGCGACATGCCGGAATAGACCATGTGGTGTTGGTCGAGGCCAAAATGATCATGGAGCTCAGTGCGGATGCGGGCCCAGCATTCTTGCATGCACGTGCCCCAGCCGCGCTCCTCGGCGAGAAGGGCGATGGTCTGCATGTACATGCCCATATGGGCCCACTGGCCATGGCCCATGCGGGTGTCGATGATGAAGAAGAGCCCGACAGGCGCGCCGAAGAAGCGGTAATTGCTGGCGAACCATGAAAGCCTGCCGGCGCGGTCTTCCTTCGGGATGCCGATAGCTTCGTACATCATCTCGCCGACGCGACGTCGGCGAGTATCATACATGGGATCGACAGCCTTGAGATCCGGGTAGACTGGGCGGTCGAGCTGTATGACGGCCATTGGGTCGGCCATCAGCGTGCGGGCAGCGAGATCAATGACGGCCTCCTTTGCAGCGCCTGCAATGGCGATCGTTGACCAGGGTTGGAGATTGCCTCCGGACGGGGAGCGCTGCGCCGCATCAAGGAGATCCGACAGGTCGGCGCGATCAATCGGCGCATGCAGAAAGGCGCGTGTCGAGATGCGCTGGCGAACGGCGTCGGTGACAGTCATCTATCTCGTCCTGTCGCGGTCGGGCGCCGCATTCCGCCCGGTCGGGAGCAGGTCCGGGCAAAAAAAGGCCAAATCAAATGTCGGCCACCCCTGGCCGATGATCGCGTCGCGAGGGGAAATTCAAGGTCACGGTGGGCCGGCCCCGCCGTTGTGCGCCGTTCAGACGGCATGGTCCAGTGTGAGAGAATGAAACGCCTCGCAATCGTCTTGGGTCTTTCGCTCGCCAGCCTCGCCCTATCCGCTTGCTCGACATACGACGATTATGGCTATGGTCAGAGCTATCCGCAAACCTATGGCGGGGGGCCGGGCTATCGCTCCGGCGGCTATTCGGGGGGAGCGGTATTCCACGATAGCTTCTACAACAACTATTATGGTCCCGTGCACGGCGGATATTGGGGCGCCGACAACTACTTTTATTACGAGGTCAGACCGGGCGCGGGATATCTGCGCGACCATCAACGCCATTTCAGGCGTGACCCGTATTACGGGGCTTGGCGCCAGAGTTTCCAGGACCACCGCTATGATCGGTCTCGCGAGGTCGATAATCGACCTGATTGGCGAAATGGCGGCAATGATGATCGCGTCAACCGGCCTCGGGAAACCGATGGACGGCCCGATTGGCGGAATGGGCGCATAGACGATCGTCAGGAGCCTCCGCGCGGCGAGCCGGAGACGCGACCCGATTGGCGCAATCGCGATGGCGACAACCGCGGCGAGCCCCCTCGGGAGCCCGAAAGCCGACCCGACTGGCGCAATGGAGGCGCTGATAATCGCGCCGACAGGTCTCCCAGCGAGACCGACAATCGACCCGATTGGAGGAATCAGCGACCATCGGCGTCCGAAGCAGGCGCCGCTGCGCCAGGCGTCGGACGACGCGATGACGCCGGGAGCAGCCGCGAGAGACCGCAACCTGACTTCGGACGACCAGCAGCCGAACCCGCTGTTGCAGCACCGCGCGTCGAACGGCACGTGGGTGGAGACGATCATGGAGACGGGGCGTTGCTGGGCGGACCTGGCGGTGGCGACGAAGCCCGCGCCGCGCGACAGACAAGACGGCAGGAAAGTTCAGGCGAGTCCCGGCCGCGGCCTGACCTGCAACTCCGGTCCGGCGGCGGGGAAGCCGATTGATCGGCCAGGCGGGCGGGTGTCACCTAAAGCGCGCAACCGCTAAACCGAAAAGCTCGTCCCGCAGCCGCAGCCAGACGTCGCGTTGGGGTTGTTGACGCGAAATGAAGCTCCGATGATCTCATCGACAAAGTCAATCTCGGATCCGGCGAGGAAAGGTACGCTGGCCTCGTCGATCGCGACCCGCGCGCCGTCGCGCTCGACAACTATATCGTCAGGACCAGCAGTTGCGGCGAATCCGAACTTGTAGGAAAAGCCCGAACAGCCCCCGCCAATCACTTCGACCCGCAGCATCGTCCCGGCGGGCTGGCGGGCGACAATCTTGGCGATTCGCTTCGCCGCCGAAGCGCTGAGGCCGATCCCGGCTGGTTTATCCGCCAGAATGCTGGTTCCGGTGTCTGGCATCATCTGGCCTTCGGGTTCATCGTTCACGCCCAACTGAGATATGAAGCCTCAACGGTAAAGGGAAGGCGTTGCATGGCGAAGCGGTTTCTCGTCCCTCCCAGGGCGGCGTACGCAAGCGATCCGGACACGTCCCGTGGCCGTCTTCACCCGGAAGCGCCCAGCGCGACCCGGACGGACTATCAGCGAGACCGTGACCGGATCATCCACGCGGACGCCTTCCGGCGGCTGAAGCAAAAGACCCAGGTGTTCGTCGCGCATGAGGGCGACCATTACCGCACGCGTCTCACGCACTCGCTGGAGGTCTCGCAGATCGCCCGATCCACGGCGCGCGTGCTCGGGCTGAACGAGGATCTCGCCGAGGCCCTGGCGCTGGCGCACGATATCGGACACCCGCCCTTCGGGCATGCCGGCGAGGCGGCGTTGAACGAAGCCATGAAGCCCTATGGCGGCTTCGACCATAACGCCCAGGCGCTCAGGGTGTTGACCAAGCTGGAGCGCAAATACCCGAGTTTCGACGGACTGAACCTTACATGGGAGACGCTTGAAGGCGTCATCAAGCACAACGGTCCGCTGATCGGCGGCAAGACCGCCATCGCGAGCCTGCCCGCCGCCTTCCGCGATTATGACGCGCTGCAATCGCTTGAGCTGGACACGTTTGCCGGGCCCGAGGCGCAGGTCGCAGCCCTGGCTGACGACATCGCATACAACAACCACGACATCGAAGATGGGTTGCGGGCAGGTCTGTTCTCCGTCGCTGACCTCATGGACGTGCCGCTGGCCAGCGATGTGTTCAGGGAGGTGATGGACGCCTATCCTGACATCGAGGAAAGCCGGGTCATCGCCGAATCGATCCGTCGCCTTATCGGTCTCTGGATTGGCGACCTGGTGGCGGAGTTTGGGCGCAGGGCCGCTGAAAATAGACCCCAGACTGTCGATGATGTCAGGCGGCTGCCGCAACCGCTGGCCGCGTTTTCGGCGGAGACCGCCGAGAAGCAGAAGCCGTTGAAGGCTTTCCTGCTCGAGCGGATGTATCGGCATCACAAGGTGAACCGCATGATGAGCCAGGCGCGCCGGATCGTGCGCGATCTCTTCAACCTGTTCCTTGCGGAACCCGACACATTGCCGCCGCCATGGCGCGCGCGCGCGGCGGCGGCCGGCAAGGACATCGCGAAGCGGGCGCGGGTCGTCTGCGACTACATTGCCGGCATGACCGATACTTACGCTATCGACGAGCATCGGCGGCTGTTCAATCTCGACCGCTGGGTCTGAGGTTTCATCTTCGTTAAGGGTTTCGGCATTTCCTTCGCAAAAGGTGGGCGCATCCGGATCGCTGCGCCTCGTCCGCACGCAAGCGCCGGCGCGGACAGAAAAGTGGTATTCTGGCTCGAAGGTGCGATTCGGCAGCCATGACACGCAACACCAGATCAGCGATTCCAGGCAGGGCGCCGCCATCTGACCGGCCGACCGGCCGTGATCTCGACCGGCTGATGTTTGGCTCAGGACCTGAAAAAGGCCCCACGCCGGAGCCGCCGCCAGCCAGCGCGCGTTCCCATCACGACCGCGAGTTTGCCGACCGTTCTCCGGAAAACCGGCGGCAATCCTCGCGCCGGACATCTGATTTCCGGCGTTTGCCGGATGGAGCAGACGGCTACAGGCCGATCGAGAATAACAGGCGCGGCCCATTGATCCTGGCGCTTGCTGTTGGGATCGTCGGCGTGTTTGGCGCGGTCGTCTGGAACGCCTATAGCCAGGGCGTTCGTTCCGCCGACGAGGCCGCAACTCCCCAGCTGTCGTCGAGCGGGCCGTTCAAGACGCGGCTGCAAGTCGAACCTGGTTCGGACCAAAGCGACGCCCAGGTCGAAGCCAGCGTTTTCGAGCGTGTCGAGGCCGCGCCGTCGCGCGCTCCCGCCGTCGCGTTTCCTGCCGAAGAGGTGACGCCCACCACCCCCGAGGTGAGAGCCGAAGCGCCGGTAGCAGCCATCTCCCTTCCTGAAGCGCCGGCCATCTCGGATCCCGCCCAACCGCCGCAGCAGAAGGCCGCCTTGCCGCCAGTTGTCGAACCTCTTGCCGTCGCACCAGCGGCGCCACTCGATGGGGCATACCGGCCGGCTTTCTCGCCAGGCGGAAGCTTTGTTGTGCAGCTGGCCGCGCCCAGCACGGAGGCGGCGGCCGAGACCGAATGGGACAGGCGAGTGAAGTCCATGCCCGACCATTTCAGCGGTGCGGAAAAGTTCGTGGAACGCGCTGAGGTAAACGGCCGCACAGTCTTTCGGTTGCGCGCCGGCCCCTTCGCCAACGCCGCCGACGCCGACGGGTTCTGTGGAGCCATCAAGGCCAAGGGCGGAGATTGCTACCGGACCCGAAAATGACCGAACCGCGTGCGTGCATCCTCAGCGTTTCGGGCGCTGACCTTCTTTATCGGGAGGCGAGGATGCTCTCCGAGGTCGATCCCTGGGGCGTCATCCTGATGGGCCGGTCGTGCGTCTCGCCCGCCCAGGTGCGCAGGCTTGTGGACGACATCTGGGCTGCGGCGGGCCGTCGGACGCTGATCTTCATCGACCAGGAGGGTGGACGCGTGCGGCGGCTGCGGCCTCCGCACTGGCCGGATTTTCCAGCCGCCGCCCGTTATGGTGATCTTTACCGGCGCAACCCCGGGCTCGGGGTCGAAGCCTGCTGGCTGCATCACAGGTTGATCGCCGCTGAACTCGTACCGATGGGCATCCACGCCGACTGCGCGCCTGTCGTCGATCTGATCCACGACGGCGCCCACGACATCATCGGCGACCGGGCCTTTGGCGATACGCCCGAACAGGTGGGCGCTCTGTGCAACGCGGCGCTCGAAGGATTATCGGACGGAGGTGTCGCAGGCGTCATCAAACATCTGCCGGGCCACGGCCGCGCGACGCTCGACAGTCACGAAGCGCTTCCCGTCGTTCGAGCCGGCGCCAACGAAATAGCGGCGGATCTGGCAGCCTTCATGTCGGTAGCCGCCGCCCCGATGGCGATGACCGCGCATATCGCCTATGCCAGTTACGACGCGGACACCCCCGCCACGGTCTCCTCCAGGATCATTGGTGAGGTGATCCGGGACAAGATCGGGTTCGACGGGCTGTTGATGAGTGACGATCTGGGCATGAAGGCGCTGGGCGGAACGCTCTCCAACCGGGCGGAGCGCGCATTGAACGCGGGCTGTGACGTCGTGCTTCATTGTTCCGGTTTTCTCCGGGACCCCGGCGCAATTATCGAGGAAATGACCGAGGTGGCGTCGGTCTCTGCAACGCTCTCCGGCGAGGCGTTGCGGCGGGCGAGAGCGGCCGAACAGGCGACGAAGCATGGCAAGCCGTTTGACAAGATAGAGGGTCGCGCGCGTCTCGACGCCTTGCTGGCGGGCGCGGGTCAATCCGGGGCATGACCTCCTGCGATGAGGACATTCTGACGCAGGCTTCGGCCGGCGCCCTGGACGCGGAAGGGCGCGACGTATTTCTCGTCGATCTCGATGGATTCGAGGGGCCGCTTCATCTCCTCCTCGACCTCGCGCGCCGGCAGAAGGTCGATCTGATCCACGTCTCGATCCTTGACCTGGCTGAACAGTATCTCGCCTTCGTGCAGGACGCTGAAAACCGGCGAATGGATCTTGCCGCCGACTATCTCCTGATGGCGGCGTGGCTGGCCTATCTGAAATCCCGACTGCTGCTGCCGTCCGAAAAAAAGACACCGGAAGAAGTCGATGGCGATGCGCTTGCAGGACGGCTGGCCTTTCGCCTGGCCCGGCTGGAGGCCATGCGCGGCGCCGTCGCAGCGATTCAAGCGGGCGTGCTGGACGGGCGGGACGTTTTTTGTCGCGGCGCTCCGCAGCATCCCGTTGTCGTGCGCCGGGCGATCTGGCAGGCCTCGCTCTATGACCTCATGAAGGGCTTCGGCGACATTCAGACACGCAAGGTGAAAGTCCGCACCCATGTCATCAAGCGTCAGCCCGTTCTGGCGCTCGAGACGGCGCGCCGGAGACTGGCCGCGATGATGCCGCAGCTGCAGGAGTGGACATCGGTGCAATCCATGCAGGCCGAGGCCGGCGATGCGCAGGATGCGCCCGCCCGATCGGTGGTCGCGAGTTTCTTTTCGGCCGCGCTCGAGCTGGCGCGAGACCGGGCTGTCGAATTGCGGCAGGACAGGCCCTTCTCGGACGTTTATGTCCGTCGAAGGCAGGCGAGTCTCGCCGGCGCCATGAAGGCTGCGGCCATAAAGGCTGCGGAATGAGCGACGGCAAACGGTCGGACGGCGTCCCCCAGGATCTCGAAGCAATCCGGACGGCGGTGGCCCGATTGTCCAAGGCGAACGCCCGCGCGCAAGCCGACCTTCACGAGGTCGCGGAGCCCGAGACACGGGTCTCCAGCTCCTACGCCGCCTCGTCGGAGGAGGCTGTGCCGGACGGCCGATTGGCGGATGCCATGCGCAGGGCGGAAGCGGTGCTGTTCGCCTCGGCCGAGCCGCTGGATGCGGCGACCCTCAACGCCGCATTGCCGCCCGGCGTCGAGGCCGGAGACGTGCTGCTCAGGTTGAAAGCGGAGTATGCGGTCCGGGGCGTCCACCTGGTCGAGCTGGCCGGCAAATGGCGGTTTCAGACCGCAGCCGACCTCGCCTTCCTGTTCGAGTCGACGCGCGAGCAGCCAAGGGCGCTATCGCGCGCGGCCCTCGAGACGCTGGCGATCATCGCGTATTGCCAACCGGTGACTCGGGCGGAAATCGAGGATGTCCGGGGTGTCGCCGTGTCCAAGGGAACCGTCGATGTACTGATGGAGGCCGGGTGGGTCAGGCCGCGGGGCCGCCGCAGGTCGCCGGGCCGGCCCGTGACCTATGGGACCACGGACGGCTTTCTGGTGCATTTCGGGCTGGACGCCCTCGACAGCCTGCCGGGGCGAGACGATCTCCGGGCGGCGGGGCTTCTCAGCGCTGAAATCCCGCGCGATTTCGAGTTTGCCGGGTCGCCAAGGGACCTGGAAACGGGGGATCTGTCGATCGAGGATCCGTTCGAACCGGCGGAGTTCCAGATTAATTTCATGCAGGACGGGGACGAAAGCTAGGGTCGACCCCCGTGCAAGCGCGGCAATTGAAGGTCGATAGGCTCGCGAGAAGTCAGTCTTTTGCCGTCTCAGGAGGGATCGCAGTATTGACGCGGTCTGGATTTGCAGGATTGCCCGGATGGCGTTACGTTACGTGCTCACCATATCCGCCATTCCGGCCCCGTTGCGGCCGACATCAAGTGTGGCGAACCGGAGTAGACACGATGTTTGGACGTCTCGGTCCCGTCGAAATCATCCTGATCCTGGCGCTCGTGCTGCTTTTCTTCGGCGGGCGCGGGAAGATATCGGCGATGATGGGGGACATGGCCAAGGGGATAAAAAGCTTCCGGAAGGGCATGAAGGACCCTGAAGATGCTGACAACGCCCAGCCCGCGACCATGATCGGCGAGCCGATCAATGTGACGCCGGAAAAGGAAAAATCGAAGGCCTGACCTTCGGTCCGTGGCTTTCAGTGTACCGTCCTCCAGCGCCCCGGAAGGAGCAGTCTCGCCATGATGCCGGGCGTCGGCTTCGCGGAAATGATCCTTCTGGCGCTGGTGGCGATCGTCGTCATCGGCCCGAGGGACCTGCCGCTGATGATGCGCAAATTCGGTCGCTTCACCGGAAAGATGCGCTCTCTGGCGTTCGAGTTCCGCCAGGGCATCGACGAGCTTGGGCGGCAGGCCGAGCTGGATGAGCTGCGCAAGGAAGTCCTGGACCTAAAGAAACACACCGGTATCGAGGATTTCACGAAGGAGCTGGAGCAGGACCGCATTGACATGGAGAAGGACATCGCCAGCGCGATGTCCCCTGCCGAGATCAAGCCTGCCGCTCCCGCCCCAGCAGCTCTCATCCCCCCGGTACTCGGCGTCGCCGCGCCGGGCGCCGAGCCGCCCCTGCCAGTCTTGCCTGCGCCGTCGCCAGTCTCCGCTGCGACATCTGACGCGCCGCCGTCGGAAACACCGGCCCCCAGCGCGATCGAGGCTTTGGCCGCCAGGCAGGCGAGCGCTGCAGGCCGTCCCCGCGCTCTCAAAGTGGACAGCCCGGCGTGAACGCGCCCGTTAAGATTCCACCGCCGAAGCCTGATCCAGCGTCTCCGGACGATGACGTCGAGGCGAGCCGCGCGCCGCTGATGGACCATCTGGTCGAGCTGCGCCAGCGGCTGACGCGTATCCTGATCGCGCTTGGGGTGATGTTCTGCGCCGGATGGTTCATCGCCCAGCCGGCCCTCGACTTCCTGCTGACGCCGCTGGGCGACGCCGCCATTCGTCATGGCCGGGACATCGCCGAATTCGAGACGGTGACGACCGCGCCGCTGGAGCTTCTGTTCGTCAAGCTGAAGCTGATCTTCCTGATCGCGCTGGCGGTCACGTTTCCCTACATCGCGTGGGAGATCTACGGCTTTGTCGCGCCGGGCCTCTACAAGAAGGAGCGGATGGCTGTCCTGCCCTTCCTGTTCGTGATGCCGCTGCTGTTTGGCGCGGGCACGGCGATCGTCTATCTTTATGTCCTGCCGGCCTTCATGGACCTCTCCTTTAGCCAGGAGTTCGCGACCGATACGGCCAAGGTCGTCTACCTGCCGAAGGTCAAGGAATACTATGAGCTCGCGATCTCGCTGCTCACTGCCTTCGGGCTGGCGTTTCAGTTGCCGATCGTGCTGTCCCTGTTGTCGCGCGCCGACGTCGTGCATGCGTCCGGACTGCGCAAGGGACGGAAATACGCGGTGATCGTGATCTTCATCGTCGCCGCCATGATGACGCCGCCCGATCCTTTCAGCGTCTTTGCCCTGGCTCTGCCTCTTATCCTGCTCTACGAAACCGGCATCTGGTCGGCCGTCCTGATCGAGCGCGGACGCAAGAAGCGCGACGAGGAAGAGGCAAGCCGCGAGGCCGAGGAAGAACGGCGCGAGGCGACGGGCGCCAAGCCGGCCTAGGCCAGGGAGCGCCGCCCTCTGAAAGAGGAAGGCGGCGGCCGAGCTAACATCGAACCCGCTATCCGGGAGGGGGTCTCTCTCCCCTGCAAGGCGCTGTCCCGGCCTGTTCGCCGTGCTAGACCGTCCGTGATTCAGACGACACAGGCCACACCCATGCATGACATGCGCGCCCTTCGCGACAACCCGGGCGCCTACGCGAAAGCCTGGTCGCGGCGGCCGGGACTGGACGGGGCGGAGATCGTGGCCAGTATCCTGGAGCTGGATAGAGATGTGCGGAAAGCCATCACCGAAAAGGAGCTCGCCGAAGCGACCCGCAACGCAAAGTCGAAGGAAATCGGCAAGGCCAAGGCGACAAAAAATGAGTCGCTGGCGGCGCAACTGATGGAGGAGGTGGCGCAGGCCAAGGCGACGATCGAGGCGGCGGGCGCTCGCGAGGCAGAGGTGATCGCGAAGCGCGATGACCTGCTGGCGGGTCTGCCCAATTTGCCGTTGCCGGACGTGCCAGACGGCGAGGACGAGACGTCGAATGTGGAGGTGCGAAGAGTCGGAACGCCACGCGCGTTCGCTTTCTCGCCGAAGGACCATGCTGATCTTGGCGAGGCCCAGGGCATGATGGATTTCGAGGCGGCGGCGCGGATGAGCGGCTCGCGCTTCGTGGTGCTGAAGGGGCAGCTTGCAAGGCTGGAGCGGGCGCTGGCGGCATTCATGCTCGACGTCCAGACGGCCCCTCTTGAAAAAGGTGGGCATGGGTATGTGGAGCATTCGCCACCGCTGATGGTGCGCGACCACGCTATGTTCGGAACAGGGCAATTGCCGAAGTTTGGCGAGGATTTGTTTCGGATCGAGCATTTCAGCCGCGAGCATTTGGGGTTGGCGTATGAGGCCCTATTCGAGCGGGTCGGAAACGAGTTGCTAAACAGAAATGCATTCCGCGGGCTGACGAGCGAAGGGTATGACAAGGTCGCGAAGCAGATGGCCACGACTCGGCACTGGCTCATTCCCACCGCTGAGGTGTCCCTCACCAACATCGTGCGCGAGCAGATCCTTGACGCATCTGTCCTGCCGATGCGGATGACGGCGGCGACGCCCTGTTTCCGCTCGGAGGCGGGCTCAGGCGGGCGCGACATCAAGGGCATGATCCGCCAGCACCAGTTCATCAAGGTGGAGCTGGTGTCGGTTGTGAAGCCGGAGGATTCCGACGCCGAACTGGAGCGGATGACGCGCTGCGCCGAAAGCATACTCGACCGGCTGGAGCTACCTTATCGCACCGTGATGCTGTGCGCAGGCGACATGGGGTTCGGCGCCCGGAAAACCTACGACATCGAGGTCTGGCTGCCCTCGCAGCAGACCTATCGCGAGATTTCCTCCTGCTCGACCTGCGGCGACTTCCAGGCGCGACGGATGGACGCTCGTTTTCGTCCGGCGGCGACACCCGAGAATCCCAAGCCGAAGCCCGAATTTGTCCATACCCTTAATGGATCGGGGTTGGCGGTCGGCCGTTCGCTGGTGGCGGTGCTGGAAAACTATCAGCGCGAGGACGGGACCATCGACGTGCCTGTCGCGCTGGTGCCCTACATGGGCGGGGTCGAGGTGATCGCGCCTTAGCCTGATGCGATCGACAGGGATCAGCTTGCTCTGGTGTTGCGGGAAGGCCGCGCTTTTCACGAAAACGGCCTATGTCCATGCTCGGACTGGGGCCTGAGCGACATGCGCTTTACCCCCGTCAGGGGAGAACGGCCATGTCGTTTTCGGTTGTATGGTTTGGAGTTCAAGGCAAGTCGCCAGCCGCGTTTCTGGAGCGTGCCGGCTATTCTGACACGGGCGAGGAAGATGCGTTCGCCGATGCGGACGTGTCCGGGGCGACCTATCCGGACGGTTGGTATGTGGTCGTCGGCAGCGACCTCGACTTGTTCGAGGTCGAGGAGCTGAAAGCCTGGTCGGCAGACGCCCGCGTTGTGGCTGTCGTCAATGACGAGGAGAATCTGACCAGCCTCGCGACGGAGTGGCGCGACGGAAAGATTGTCTGGTCGATTTCGCACGAACCCAAGGACGGCGAACCTGTGCTGGCCGTGGAAGGGACGCTGCCGGACGTGTTCGAGGAGGTGAAGCGCAACTATCTCGACAAGCTGGACGGGGCGACACCGATGGAGATTGCCTTTGAAGTGCCGATCGAGGTGGCTTTCCGCATCACTGGCTTTCGGCATGACGTGATGGGCTTCGAGCCCGACCCACCGGTCTTTACGCGGCTGGTTCGCGAATAGGATTTTGCGTCGGCGGAGCGAAGCCTGTACGAGGAGCCGGCTCGGCTGTCGGGCGACGAGGCTCCATGCGCATTCTTCTTACCAATGACGATGGCGTGTTCGCGGCGGGATTGTCTGTCCTCGAGGACATTGCGCGTTCGGTCACCGACGATGTCTGGATCGCGGCGCCCCACGAGGAACAGTCAGGACAGGCTCGGGCGATCACGCTGAACGCACCCGTTCGGGTGCGCGAGGAATCTCCGAGGCGATTTGCGGTGGCGGGAACCCCGTCGGACGCAGTCTTGCTGGGCGTGCTGGAAATCCTGAAGGACAACAAGCCCGACCTCATTCTCTCCGGCGTCAACCGGGGCCAGAACCTTGCCGAGGACACCAGCCAGTCGGGCACGGTGGCGGGCGCCATCGAGGGCATGCATCTCGGGATCCCCTCCATCGCGTTTTCCCAGGCGCGCAATTTCCGGCGCGGAGAAGCGATTCCATGGGAGACGGGCCGGGTGTGGGGACCCCGCGTGCTGAAGGCCTTGTTGGCGGCGGGTTGGCCGAAGAATGTGGTCATGAACGTCAACTTTCCGGACCGGCTGCCGGGAGATGTGGCGGGCGTCGAAGTTACCCGCCAGGGGTTCCGCGACGAATCGATCAGCCATCTCGACAAGCGCACGGACCTGCGTGGGACGGACTATTTCTGGATCGGGTACACCGGCAAGTTCTCCGAGCCGCCGCAGGGCACAGACTTGCGCGCAATCTATGACGGCCGGATCTCGGTCACGCCCCTGCATATCGACATGACGCACCACGCCTATCGCGAGGATCTCGCGAAGACGCTGAAGGTGGCGGAATGAGAAGATCCGCCAGCTGATGGGCGATCCCGACGACCCCCGTTTTCACGCCGCGCGCCTGGTGCTGGCGTTGCGCCAGGCTGGCGTGATGGACCAGCGGGTGCTTGAGGCGCTGGAGAAGACGGCGCGCGAGCCTTTTGTCCCGCGCCCGTTCCTGGGCAGCGCATGGGACGATGTGGAACTGCCGATCGACTGCGGGCAGTCGCTGACCCGGCCCGTAGTGGTGGGGGTGATGGTGCAGGCGCTGAATTCGCAACGCGAGCACCTCGTTCTGGAAATTGGGTCCGGGACGGGATATTCGGCGGCCGTGCTGAGCCGCTTGTCGCGGCGGGTCTACACGATCGAACGCTACAGGACGTTGGTCGAGAAGGCGCGCGGCGCCCTGGACCAGATAGGGATTGAACGCGTCGAGGTCAGACTGGCCGATGGGCTGCTTGGATGGCCCGAGGCGGCGCCGTTTGACCGGGTTGTCCTGATGGGCGCTGTCGTCGCCGTGCCGCCGGCGATCGTCGATCAGGTCGCGCGCGGTGGCGTGATCGTCGCCCCGATCGACCGGGATGGCGCTCAGCATGTGGTGCGGATCGAGAAACGGTACGACGGGTCGTTGCACGAAACCGTCGTGCTGAGGGCGCGCTTTGCTCTGCTGGAGCCTGGAATCGCTCGCGAGCTATAGGCATAAAAGCGCCGGGACCGCCAAATGGCAGCAGCATGTGGACAAGATAATGTGCGGGGAATCGCTGGCCTGTCTGTCCAGAAATCAGGGGGTGGAGACATGAGTTTCGCCTTGCGCGGCGCCATGCTGGCTGTAGCGACAGTTCTTTGGCTGAGCGCCTGCGCCTCGAATCCGCCCGTCGCGGGCGGGCCAGTAACGATCGAATACAGGGGAGCGGCGCCAGGCGCTGCGGGAACATCTGCGACTGTCCTGGCGTCCGGTTCGACCGCCCCAGATCCCGTGCGGGCGACGAGGCTCACAACCTCTCCGGCGGTGGCCGAGGCCGCCGCCCCGGCGCCCTCGGATGCTCCAAGGCCCGGCGGACCCCTCCGGCAGGACCGGGAGGCGGCCGACAGGCGCGGCATTGAGGTGTTGCGGGGCGATTCCCTCTACGAAATCTCGCGGCGGTACTCGGTCAATATGCGTGCGCTGATCGAAACCAATGGCCTTGAGCCGCCTTACACCCTGTCGCCGGGACAGATCGTGCAATTGCCGCCGCCCAACATCCATGTCGTCGAGCGCGGCGAAACCCTCTATTCCGTGTCGCGGCGATACAATGTGGATACGCGCTCACTGGCGCTGATGAACGGGCTGTCGCGGCCCTGGTCGGTCTGGCCGGGCGACGAAATCCTGCTGCCCGCTCTGGCGCGAGATGCTGGCCGCGTGGCCGAGTACGAAGCGTATCCGGAAATTGGCGCCGGTCCGGTCTCCGAGGCATCGACCGATTCAAGCGGCGCGCCCGGGCCGATCTCGCTGATGCCGGGAAGGCAAAAGCCGGCGACGGCGCCCCTCTCCTCGGCCGCGCCGCGCTTTGTCGACAACCCCGCAGGGGCGTCGCCCACCTTCATCTGGCCGGTTTCCGGACCGATCCTCACGGCTTACGGCGCGGGAGTGGATGGACTGCGAAATGACGGTGTGAACATCGGGGCGGAAACCGGCGCCGATGTGCTCGCCTCTGCGGCCGGAGATGTGGTCTACGCAGGCGACGAGCTGGCGGGTTTCGGTAATCTCGTCCTGATCCGTCACCCGGAGGGCTGGGTGTCGGCCTACGCCCATGGTGAAACCCTGCTGGTGTCGGAGGGCGACACTGTGATGCAGGGACAGGCGATCGCGCGCGTCGGAGCGACAGGGTCTGCGGCGCAACCCCAGGTGCATTTCGAGCTGCGCAGGGGCAAGCAGCCCGTCAATCCTGAACAACATCTCCCGGTGGCCAGAGGGTAGTCTCGCCGCGCAAGCAAGCGGCTCGCGATTGCCAAGCCGGCCGCCAAGGTTATAGTCCGCTCGCTGTGCCTCCCCCTCGCTGGCGGGAGCGCAACCAGTTTCCCACGGAGCCCCGATGCTGCTGTCACATGCGTTCTTTCAGGCTGTTGCTCCCGGCGCCGGGGGCGGGGCGGCGTCGAGCCTGCTCGTGAACCTTCTTCCGATGGTCGGCATCATCGCGATTTTCTACTTTTTGCTGATCCGGCCGCAGAATCAACGGGCGAAAAAACACAAGGAAATGCTGGGCGCGCTCAAGAAGGGTGACGCCGTCGTCACCTCCGGCGGAATTCTCGGCAAGGTGCTCAAGATCGCTGACAGCGAAGTCACGATAGACACGGGCGAGGGAGGCAAACTGCGGATACTGCGCGGAATGATCCTTGAGGTGCAAACCAAAAGCGAATTGGCTCCGGCCAACGACGTCAAGGAGAGCTGATTCTCCATGCTTTTGCGTTTTGAGGCCTGGAAGGTCACGCTCATCATGGCGGCCCTTATCCTGGGCGCGCTTCTTGTGTTGCCGAACTTCGCTTCTCTTGCTCCCTATACGAGTTGGCTGCCGACGGGGCCCATGAAGCTCGGTCTCGACCTCCGCGGCGGAGCGTCGATCCTGCTGGAAGTGGATCCGGTCGAACTCGAAACCAACAGGATGCGCGAGCTGTCGCGCGACGTTCGCGGCGCGCTGAGCCAGAGGCCGGGAATCATTTCCCCGCAGCGCAACGTCGTCGATAAGCCCAATCCTGCGGCCAATTCCCCGACCAAAGAATTGCAAATCTCCTTGCGCGACGCGGCTGACATGGCGGAGGCGATCCGGCGCATCGAGCGGCTCGGCAATCCACCTGTGGGCGCGATCGGCGTCGCCAATACGCTCGATGTGAGGCAGGCGGGCGCGGACCGTATCGTGATCTCGCTCACCCGTGAGGCGCTCGACAAGCTCCGCGCCGACGCGCTCAGCAACTCGATGGAGGCTGTGCGCCGGCGGGTCGACAATTCGGGCACAGTCGAGCCCAACATCCAGAAGCAGGGCGACAACCGCATTATCGTCGAGGTTCCCGGTCTCGACGACCCGACGTCACTGATCGATGTGATCACCCAGGCCGGCGTGTTGACCTTCAACCTGGTGGACGTCCAGGCCAGCCCTGCGGACTATGAGCCCAACGTGCCGCGCAACGGGCGCCTGGCGCTTCCGGACGACAGCCTCAACGGACAGGTCCAGGTAATCTTCGAGGATCCCATCATCACCGGGGCCGATCTCCAGTCGGCGTCGCAAAGCTTCGACCAGAACAACCGGCCCGCTATCAGCTTCCAGCTTCGTCCTGCGGGCGCCCAGCGCTTTGGGAAGACAACGACGGACAATGTCGGAACGCCCTTCGCCATCGTGCTCGACAACAGGATCGTCTCGGCTCCAAACATCCGTTCGCCAATCACCGGCGGTTCAGGTGTGATCGAAGGCAGCTTCACCCTGGAAGAAGCCGAGAACCTCGCAGTGGTCCTGCGGTCGGGCGCCCTTCCGGCCAAGCTGCAGGTCGCCGAGCGCCGGCTGGTCGGCGCCGGCCTGGGCGCGGATTCGATCCGCATGGGCGTCACGGCTTCGGTTATCGGGGTCGCGCTTGTCGCGGCGTTCATGATCGCCGCCTACGGGCTGCTCGGGGTGTTCGCGGTCATCGCGCTCCTCTGCAACCTCTTCTTGATGATGGGGGTGCTGTCGCTTCTCGGCGCCACGCTGACCCTGCCGGGGATCGCCGGGATCCTGCTCACCATGGGCATGGCCGTCGATTACAACGTGCTCATTTTCGAACGCATACGCGAGGAAAAACGCAATGGCCGCGCCCCGGTCTCCTCGGTTGAGGTGGGCTACAAGGAGGCGATGGCGACGATCATCGACGCCAACGTGACTCACCTCGTGGCTGCCCTCGTCATGTTCAACCTGGGGTCAGGGCCAGTCCGCGGTTTCGCCCTGACGCTGGCGATCGGGATCATCACCTCGTTTTTCACGGCGGTGATCGTCGCCCGACTGATCATGTCGGTGTGGCTGAAGACGGCGCGTCCTAGGGCGATCCCGATCTGAGAGAATGCAAATGAGCGAATAGAGGATTGCGATAGAGGGAATAACGCTCCGATGCGGGTCTGACACGTCAATTGCGCCATACTCCATTCCCTGTTCGCCTATTCAACTCCTCGTCGCAATTTCCCATCTTCGCCATGGACGGCGCTGGCGGGATGCCCTAGACGCACGCGTTCGAATGCTGAACTCTCTAGCGAGCCTCGCCCTTCCATGGCCGACACGACCGCCGAAAAGAAAAAAAGCGTAGGTCCGCTCACCTTCTTCGCTCAGGTGCGCCAGGAAGCCCGCAAGGTCACCTGGACGACCCGCAAGGAAACCGTCGCGGCGACTATCATGGTGCTGATCATGGTCGTTGTGGCGGCTATTTTCTTCTTCGCTGCGGATCAGCTCGTGGCGTTCCTGGTTCGTCTCATCACGCAGGTCGGGTCGCTTTGATGGCTGACGCCAAATGGTACATCGTCCACGCCTACTCGAACTTCGAGAAGAAGGTCGCAGCCACCATTCGCGAGCAGGCCGACATGCAGGGGCTGTCGGAACTGATCGAGGACATCGAGGTGCCGACCGAAGAGGTTGTGGAGGTCGTGCGCGGTCGCAAGCGGACGGTCGAAAAGCGCCATATGCCCGGCTATGTACTGGTCAAGATGAAGCTGACAGACGAGGCCTACCACCTCGTCAAGAACACGCCGAAGGTCACGGGTTTCCTCGGCGCCGAGGGGGGCAAGAAGCCCCTGCCGGTGCCCGAATCCGAAGTTAAGCGCATTCTGGGGCAGGCGACAGACATCGCCGAGCGTCCACGCCATCTCATCGCCTTTGAGATTGGGGAAAAGGTGAAGGTGACGGACGGCCCGTTCGCATCGTTCGAGGGCGCGGTCGAGGACATAGACGAGAGCGCCGGGCGCCTCAAGGTTTCAGTTTCGATCTTCGGGCGGGCAACGCCTGTTGATCTCGAATACGGCCAGGTCGAGAAGGTTTAGATCGGAAGCCAGGTCTAACTGGCGCGCGTGCTGACAAGCACGAGCAACGCGACAACCCCGACCAGCGTCAAAGCCTGCACCACTAGCAGCACCGTGATTGCCAACTTCAGAGTTGCTACGGATTGTTTGATCTGATCAATCGGTCGGGTGACGGTCTCCACCGCCATTTGTCCCACCGCCTTGGCCGCGTCCAGCATTCTTGGTCCCTTTGCGAAAATGGTCCAGTATAGACTCGTGCTCCTTGCCATTGGAAATTGACAATGGTCCTGGCGCCGGAGAACAATCGCATGAGTACCCCATCGGATGACCAGGTACGACTGTGGGGCATTATCATCACCCATGGACTTGTAGACGAGTATGAACGCGACTGGCTTGGGCGTGTGAGGTCACGCCATACCCAGCGCTATATCCGCGCCGACTTTACGCCCGAGCTGGCTCAATTTGTCCTCGGCGCTGGCGCCACATTGCAGGGCGTCGCCGGCGGCGCCAAGGCTGCAATTACGGCCGCGCCCGATCAGTTACGCAAGCTTCTTGCGAACCTGCAGGAGCCGAAGCCGCGCGGGTGAAGCCAGATGCTGACGGCTTTCGCCGCTTCCCAAGTCAGTCAGGACCATGCAAGGGGCCGCTCGAGTTGTCCGCGTACGTTGCCGCGAGGATGGAGTGGCAATGAAGATCGTGCGTCAGGACGGCGAAATCTTGCGTTCTGGCGTAGACCATAATCTCGGCATCGGCGGCATCGGCCGGACCGATATCCTCCGTTGCGTTGCAGGAAAGCCGGCCTCAACCAGCAGAGCGGCCGTGGTTTCCACCTCGCAGCTGGACAAATAGCCGTTTTTCCGCCATTAGCCGGCCCTCGCGTGGGAGGCTTTAGCCCGCCGCACCACGCACCCCTGCCTGCCCGGATGATCCGGGGAGGTACCGGGCGGCGGTGAAATACCCGTCGTCCATCCACAAAAGAGGGATACATGGCGAAGAAACTGCTGGGGAGTCTGAAGCTTCAGGTCCCCGCCGGAGCGGCGAATCCGTCGCCTCCGATCGGCCCCGCACTAGGTCAGCGCGGCATCAACATCATGGAGTTCTGCAAGGCGTTCAACGCCCGCACGCAGGAACAGCCGAAGGGCATGCCCCTTCCGGTCGTGATCACTTATTATCAGGACAAGTCCTTCACCTTCGAGATCAAGACGCCTCCCGCCAGCTATCTTCTCAAGCAGGCGGCCAAGATCCAGGGCGGCTCCAAGCTCCCGGGCCGCGACAGCGCCGGCACGGTGACGATGGGCCAGTGCCGCGACATCGCGAAGCTGAAGCTGAAGGATCTCAATACGGACGACATCGATGAGGGCGCGCGCAGCATTGCTGGCTCGGCCCGGTCGATGGGCATCCTGGTTACGGAGTAGGCGTCATGGCAAAACTCGGTAAACGCACGGCTGCGGCGCGCGCCAAGGTCGATCCGGAGAAAATCTACGCCATCGCCGACGCGGTGAAGATGGTGAAGGACAATGCAAAGGCGAAGTTCGACGAAACCATCGAGGTCGCGGTCAATCTGGGTGTCGATCCCAAGCACGCCGACCAGATGGTCCGCGGCGTGTGCTTGCTGCCCAACGGCACTGGCCGGACGGTTCGGGTCGCGGTGTTCGCGCGCGATAAGAAGGCCGACGAGGCACGTGCGGCGGGGGCGGACATTGTCGGCGCCGAAGACCTGTTCGATACTGTAAATGGCGGCACGATCAATTTTGATCGGGTCATCGCCACGCCGGATATGATGGGATTGGTCGGCCGTCTCGGCAAGGTTCTGGGACCAAAGGGCCTGATGCCAAACCCGAAAGTCGGCTCGGTCACGATGAACATCTCGCAGGCCGTCAAAGACGCCAAGGGGGGGTCGGTCGAGTTCCGCGTCGAAAAGGCGGGGATCATTCACGCTGGCGTCGGCAAGGCAAGCTTCACGGAAGCGGCGCTCGAAGAAAACGTGAAAGCGTTTGTCGGAGCCCTCATGAAGGCCAAGCCCTCGGGCGCGAAAGGCACCTACGTCAAAAAGGTCGCCCTGTCTTCCACCATGGGCCCCGGCGTCGCCATTGACGTCTCGACGGTGAACCAGTCCACCGGCGGCTGATCTTGCTGCTGTTCAATAATAAAGGCCGGCCCGGACGACCTGGCCGGCCTTTATTATCGATGCAAGGCTCCGGTCAGGTCTTCGCAAGACGGGACCTTCAGGCCATGCAGGTGGCGAACTGGGCGTAGCGACAGGAATGCGGGCCAGAACGCGCCGCAGGAGGGCAAATCCGCCCTGAAAGTGAAAAAATGAAAAAAGCAAGAGGCGCTTGCAAGTACAAGATTGGGCGGCTATACGCGCCCCTCTGGAGGATTCGTTAATCGAGTCTTCCTAGATTCTACTCGTCCATGATTGCAGGTGGAATTCGGGCGTCGCTGCTCTTTCCATAATTGTTGCCTGCATGAGACGGGGTGTGACGGGACGCGGGTGCGTTGTCGGTGAAGGCCGGCGGCGTCGCCCTTGAGTTCGTTTTTGCCCTGGGACGGGGGCGCGCGAGGTCCATGTGACCGCAGCGCCTTCCGGAACAGCCGTCCTTACAGGGCCGGCGCGTTGCGAGGGCGAGGCGACCGCGAGTCCTGCGTGCGCATCCTGGGGCGGCTGGACGGTCTGGCTGTCCGCTATGGAGACCGCAATGGATAAAGCTGGAAAAGCCGTTGCCCTGGAGGCGTATAGAAGCGTCTTCGCGGAGGCAGGCGTGGTTGTTGTCACGCAGTATACCGGGCTCACCGTCGCGGAAATGACTGATCTGCGCACTAGGCTGAAAGGCGAGGGCGCGCGGTTGAAGGTGATCAAGAACCGTCTGGCTGTCATCGCTCTTGACGGCAAGGGCGGAGACGGCGCGGCCAGGCTTTTCGTCGGGCCGGTCGCCATCGCCTACTCCGCCGACCCGGTGGCCGCCCCCAAGGTGGTCGCCGAGTATGCCAAGAAGAACGAGAAGCTCGTTCTGGTCGGCGGCATCATGGGCGAATCGGTGCTCGACCAGAATGGCGTGAAGACACTCGCTTCGCTGCCGTCGCTGGACCAGCTCCGCGGCAAGATCATCGGACTCATCCAGGCGCCTGCGACCAAGATCGCCGGCATCTTGCAGGCCCCCGGCGGCCAGCTGGCGCGCGTCATAGGCGCCTACGCCAGCAAGGACGCCGCCTGACCCCGGTCATTTTCAGTACGGAAGCCCAGCACTTCCCATCCCACGTCACACACACCATCTGAAGGAACCCTCAAATGTCAAAACTCGAAAAAATCGTCGATGATCTGTCGTCGCTGACCGTTCTTGAAGCGGCTGAACTCGCCAAGCTACTGGAAGGGAAGTGGGGCGTTTCGGCGGCGGCGCCTGTGGCTGCCGCCGCTCCGGCCGGAGGCGGCGCCGCTGCCGCGCCCGTCGAAGCCCAGACCGAGTTCTCGGTCGTTCTCACGGCCGCTGGCGACAAGAAGATCAACGTCATCAAGGTCGTGCGCGAAGTTGTTCCAAGCCTTGGCCTGAAGGAGGCCAAGGATCTGGTGGAGGCGGCGCCCAAGGCTGTCAAGGAAGGCGTCACCAAAGAGGAAGCCGAAACCATCAAGAAAAAACTGGAAGACGCCGGCGCTAAGGTCGAACTCAAGTAGATCCGCCTCAGCGTCGGGCGGCGCTCCTGCAAGGGGGGGCCGCCGACGCATGTCGGCCTTTTCCCGCGCGGTGGAGAGGCTGACATCAAGTTCAGAGTTGGCGCTTCGACCGCTTGTCGGTCGCCGCGCCCCGCGCACCGGATACAGGCCTGTCGCTGACACTCTCCCGCTTCCCCGGAAGATGAAGTCGCGGCGCAGAATAAGAGATCGAGAGCATGGCTCTGTCGTTTACGGCAAAGAAGCGTATTCGGAAGTCGTATGGGGTCATTCAAGAAACGGTGCAGATGCCGAACCTGATCGAGGTTCAGCGATCCTCCTACGAACAGTTCCTGCAAATGCACACACCGGCCGCCAAGCGCGACCCGGATGGGCTCGAGGCCGTGTTCAGGTCGGTGTTTCCGATCAAGGATTTTTCGGATCGGGCCGTTCTCGAATACATATCCTACGAGTTCGAACAGCCGAAGTTCGACGTGCAGGAATGCATGCAGCGCGATCTCAATTATGCCGCGCCGCTCAAGGTCAAGCTGCGTCTCATCGTGTTCGAAACGGACGAGGAGACGGGCGCCAAGTCGATCAAGGACATCAAGGAGCAGGACGTCTATCTCGGCGACATCCCGCTGATGACCGAAAAGGGTACGTTTATCGTCAACGGTACCGAGCGGGTGATTGTTTCGCAGATGCACCGCTCGCCGGGTGTGTTCTTCGACCATGACAAGGGCAAGACGCACGCTTCGGGCAAGCTGCTGTTCGCCGCGCGAGTGATCCCCTATCGCGGCTCGTGGCTCGATTTCGAGTTCGACGCCAAAGACATCCTGCACGTTCGCATCGATCGCAAACGCAAGCTGCCGGCCACTGTCCTGCTGCAGGCGCTCGGCTATGGCGGAGCGAAAATCCTCGACACTTTCTACAACAAGGTGGCGTTCAAGCTCGACAAGGCTGGCTGGATTACAGGGTTTTCCGCCGAGCGCTGGAAGGGCGCGCGGCCCGAATTCGATCTCGTCGACAAGAAAACCGGCAAAGCCGTCTTCCCGGCTGGAAAGAAGATTACCCCGGTCAAAGCCAAGAAGGCCGAAGCCGACGGGCTGGAGGACATTCTCGTTCCATCGACCTTCCTGGAGGGCAAGTTCATCGGCGAGGACGTGGTCAATCAGGCCACAGGCGAAATCTACGCTGAAGCCGGGGATGAACTTACCGAAGAGACGGTCGCCGCGCTGCGCGACGCCAAGGTCAAGGTCGTCAACCTGCTTGACACAGACGGGGACAATGCCCGCGGTCCATGGCTGCGCAACACGCTGAAGGTCGACAAGGCCGAGAACCGCACCGACGCGTTGTCAGACATCTATCGCGTGATGCGTCCCGGCGAGCCGCCAACCCTCGAGGCGGGCGAAGCTCTCTTCAACCAGCTGTTCTTCGATTCGGAGCGTTACGACCTGTCGGCCGTGGGTCGCGTCAAGATGAACATGCGCCTTGGCATCGAGGCGCCGGACACCCAGCGGACGCTGCGCGAGGACGACATCGTGGCGGTCATGCGCACCGTGCTCGATCTCAAGGACGGCAAGGGCGAGGTCGATGACATCGACAACCTCGGGAATCGCCGGGTGCGTTCGGTTGGCGAACTGCTGGAGAACTCATTCCGCGTCGGACTGGTTCGCATGGAGCGCGCCATCAAGGAGCGCATGAGCTCGGTCGATATCGACACCGTAATGCCGCACGATCTCATCAACGCAAAGCCGGTCGTCGCGGCCGTGCGGGAGTTCTTCGGGTCTTCGCAGCTTTCGCAGTTCATGGACCAGACCAATCCCCTCTCCGAGATCACTCACAAGCGCCGCCTTTCCGCGCTCGGGCCGGGCGGTCTCACGCGCGAGCGCGCCGGGTTCGAGGTGCGCGACGTGCACCCGACCCACTATGGCCGCATCTGCCCCATCGAGACGCCTGAGGGGCCAAATATCGGGCTGATAAACTCGCTGGCGACGCATGCCCGGATCAACAAGTACGGCTTCATCGAGAGCCCGTACCGCAAGGTCACCAATGGCAAGCTAACGTCAGAGGTGAAATACCTCTCCGCAATGGAGGAGCAGCGCTATTCGATCGCCCAGGCCAATGCGAAAATCGACGCGAAGGGCAATCTGGTCAACGAGTTCGTCAACGCGCGTGTCGGTCCGGCGCGGGACGCGACGCTGATCGCGCGGGAGAACATCGATTATATCGACGTCTCGCCCAAGCAGGTCGTGTCGGTTGCGGCGGCGCTCATCCCGTTTCTTGAGAACGACGACGCCAACCGCGCGCTGATGGGCTCCAACATGCAGCGTCAGGCCGTGCCGCTCGTCCGCACGGACGCCCCGCTTGTCGGCACAGGCATGGAGCTGGTTGTCGCCCGTGACAGCCGGGCCGCTGTTTCGGCGAAGCGCGGCGGCGTAGTGGAGCAGGTGGACGCGATGCGGATCGTGGTCCGTGCGACGGACGATGTTGAGGACTCGAAATCGGGCGTCGATATCTATCGCCTGTCCAAGTTCCAGCGGTCGAACCAGAACTCGTGCATCAACCAGCGTCCCATCGTGAAGGTCGGGGACAAGGTGGCCAAGGGCGACATCATCGCGGACGGACCCTCTACCGACCTTGGCGAACTGGCGCTCGGCCGCAACGTGCTGGTCGCGTTCATGCCGTGGAACGGCTACAATTTCGAGGACTCGATCCTCATCTCCGAGCGCATCGTGCGTGACGACGTCTTCACCTCGATCCACATCGAGGAGTTCGAGATCGCGGCTCGCGACACCAAGCTTGGGCCGGAGGAGATCACGCGCGACATTCCGAACGTCGGCGAAGAGGCCTTGCGCAACCTCGACGAGGCTGGGATCGTTGCGGTCGGAGCGGAAGTTCAAGCTGGCGACATCCTGGTCGGCAAGGTTACGCCCAAGGGCGAGTCGCCGATGACGCCGGAAGAAAAGCTCCTGCGCGCCATCTTCGGTGAAAAGGCCTCCGACGTGCGCGATACGTCGCTGAAAATGCCGCCAGGCGCCACCGGAACAGTGGTCGAAGTGCGCGTCTTCAATCGTCACGGGGTCGATAAGGACCAGCGCGCTCTGCAAATCGAGCGCGAACAGATCGACCAGCTGATGACCGACCGCGACGACGAGCTGGCGATCATCCAGCGCGACGCGATCAACCGTGTGCGCACCATGCTGAAGGGCCAGATGGCGGTCGCTCGCGGCGGTAAGAAAGCGGCGATCACCGAGGAGTATCTCGACAATGTCTCGGCGCCGGACATGTGGAAAATCGCCATTGACGACGATGCGGTCGAATCCCAGGTCAAGGCGCTGAAGGGCTCGTTCGACGAAAGCGTCGGACTGATCGAGGCGCGCATCACCGACAAGATCGAGAAGGTGCAGCGCGGCGACGATCTGCCGCCAGGCGTCATGAAAGTGGTGAAGGTGTTCGTCGCGGTGAAGCGCAAGCTTCAGCCAGGCGACAAGATGGCCGGCCGTCACGGCAACAAGGGTGTGATTTCCAAGATCAATCCGCTTGAGGACATGCCATTCCTCGAGGACGGCACGATCGTCGACATCGTGCTCAATCCGTTAGGCGTTCCGTCGCGGATGAATGTCGGACAGATCCTGGAGACGCATCTGGGCTGGGCGTGCGCCGGCATCGGCAAGATGATTGATGAGTCGCTGCAGGCCTATCGCCGCAATCATGACATCAAGGCGCTGACCAAGACGCTGCGGGACGCTTACGGTGAAGACGAGGAGCTGCCAAAATCCGCCGAAGACCTGGAGGAGCTGGCCTCCAACCTGACCAAGGGCATTCCGATCGCGACGCCGGTTTTCGACGGCGCGAACGAGGACGACATCGCTGTTATGCTCAAGAAGGCCGGCCTCGATTCGTCGGGGCAGGTTTACCTCATCGATGGCCGGACAGGCGACCAGTTCACCCGCAAGGTGACCGTCGGATACAAATACCTGCTGAAGCTGCACCACCTTGTCGACGACAAGATCCACGCACGCTCTACCGGCCCCTATTCGCTCGTCACCCAGCAGCCGCTGGGCGGCAAGGCGCAGTTCGGCGGACAGCGCTTCGGGGAGATGGAAGTCTGGGCGCTCGAAGCCTACGGCGCCGCCTACACGCTGCAGGAGATGCTGACTGTGAAGTCGGACGACACCGCCGGCAGGGCGAAGGTCTACGAGGCGATCGTGCGCGGGGACGACACGTTCGAGGCCGGCATACCCGAGAGCTTCAACGTTCTCGTCAAGGAAATGCGTTCGCTCGGCCTCAACGTCGAGCTGCTCGAGGCGGACGAAACACCCGACGAAGATCCTTCTTGATCCTCGCCATGAACTACGCCGCCCAAATACTCTTCCTGCCGCGCGTCGGCCGGAAGATCACCCCAAGAGGGAGATAGCGTCAGGATGAGCCAAGAAGTCACCAATCTGTTCAATCCCAACGCGCCGGCCCCGACGTTTGAGGCCATCCGCATTGCAATCGCCAGCCCGGAGGAAATCCGGAAATGGTCGTCGGGCGAGATCAAGAAACCCGAGACGATCAACTACCGCACGTTCAAGCCAGAGCGCGACGGGCTGTTCTGCGCGCGCATTTTCGGACCTATCAAGGACTATGAGTGCCTGTGCGGCAAGTACAAGCGCATCAAGTATCGTGGCGTCACCTGCGAGAAATGCGGCGTCGAGGTCACGCTCGCCCGCGTGCGGCGCGAGCGCATGGGTCACATCGACCTTGCGGCGCCTGTCGCCCACATCTGGTTCCTGAAGTCCCTGCCGAGCCGCATTTCGCTGATGCTGGACATGGCGCTCAAGGACGTCGAGCGCGTGCTCTATTTCGAGAGCTATGTCGTCACCGAGCCGGGCCTCACCACGCTGAAGGAAAAGCAGCTCCTCACCGAAGAGGAATACATGCAGGCCCAGGAACAGATGGGCGAGGACAGCTTCACGGCGCTGATCGGCGCCGAGGCCGTGCGCGAGTTGCTGAAAGGGTTCGACCTCGAGCAAATGGCCGAGCAGCTGCGCTCGGATCTCGCCGAGGCCACCGGCGAGCTGAAGCCGAAGAAGATCGCCAAGCGTCTCAAACTGGTCGAGAGCTTCCTGCATTCGGGTTGCCGCCCGGAGTGGATGATCCTGACGATCGTGCCGGTGATCCCGCCGGACCTGCGTCCGCTCGTGCCGCTCGATGGCGGCCGGTTCGCGACGTCGGACCTCAACGATCTCTATCGTCGCGTCATCAACCGCAACAACCGTCTCAAGCGCCTCATGGAGCTTCGCGCCCCGGACATCATCATCCGCAACGAAAAACGGATGCTGCAGGAATCGGTTGATGCGCTGTTCGATAATGGCCGCCGCGGCCGGGTCATCACGGGCACCAACAAGCGCCCGCTGAAATCTCTGTCCGACATGCTGAAGGGAAAGCAGGGACGGTTCCGCCAGAACCTGCTCGGCAAGCGCGTCGATTATTCTGGCAGGTCGGTTATCGTCGTCGGGCCTGAGCTCAAGCTGCACCAGTGCGGCCTACCCAAGAAGATGGCGCTCGAACTGTTCAAGCCGTTCATCTACGCACGCCTCGACGCCAAGGGTCTCGCCGGCACCGTGAAGGCCGCCAAGAAGCTGGTCGAGAAAGAAAAGCCGGAAGTCTGGGACATTCTCGAAGAGGTGATCCGCGAACACCCCATCATGCTGAACCGGGCGCCGACGCTGCACCGGCTGGGCATCCAGGCGTTCGAGCCGAAACTCATCGAGGGCAAGGCCATCCAGCTTCACCCGTTGGTCTGCGCCGCGTTCAACGCCGACTTCGACGGCGACCAGATGGCGGTGCACGTGCCCCTGAGCCTCGAGGCCCAGCTGGAGGCCCGCGTCCTGATGATGTCGACAAACAACATCCTGTCGCCAGCCAACGGGCGGCCGATCATCGTGCCGTCGCAGGACATCGTTCTGGGCCTCTACTACGTTTCGATCGAGCGCGAGAACGAGCCGGGCGAGGGGATGATTTTCTCCGACCTCGCCGAGATAGAGCACGCGCTGTCGGCCAAGGCCATCACGCTGCATACCCGCATCCGGGCGCGCTACATCACCAAGGACGAAACCGGCAAGATGGTCGCCAAGGTGTTTGACACGACACCCGGGAGGATGATGGTTGCGGATTGCCTGCCGCGCGAATTCGGCATGGATCCCAAGCTCTGCAACGAGCTGATGACCAAGAAGGCGGTCGGCAAGCTGATCGATACCGTCTACCGGAATTGCGGTCAGAAGGCGACGGTCATCTTCTGCGACCGCGTCATGGCGCTGGGCTTCAAGGAAGCGGCGAAGGCCGGCATCTCCTTCGGCAAGGACGACATGGTCGTCCCCAAGTCCAAGGACAAGCTGGTGGGAGACACCCGCAAGCTGGTCTCGGAGTACGAGCGGCAATACGCCGATGGTCTCATCACGCGCGGCGAGAAGTTCAACAAGGTCGTCGACGCCTGGTCCGCCTGCACGGACAAGGTCGCGGACGCGATGATGGAGGCGGCGGGAACGCCGACCGTGGACAAGGTGACAGGCCGCGTCGGCGAGCTGAACTCCGTCTTCATGATGGCTCATTCGGGCGCACGCGGGTCGAAGAACCAGATGAAGCAACTCGCGGGCATGCGCGGCCTGATGGCCAAGCCGTCGGGCGAGATCATCGAGACGCCGATCGTGTCGAACTTCAAGGAGGGCTTGACGGTTCTCGAATACTTCAACTCGACGCACGGCGCCCGGAAGGGTCTCGCCGACACGGCGCTGAAAACGGCGAACTCCGGCTATCTCACGCGTCGTCTCGTCGATGTGGCGCAGGACTGCATCATCACCGAGGAAGACTGCGGCACCGACAAGGGCATTACGCTCTCGGCGGTCATGGAAGGCGCGGACGTCATCGTCTCGCTGGGCGACCGTATTCTCGGACGCACCACGGGCGAGGACGTCAAGCATCCTCTGACCGGAGAGATCGTCGCTCCCGCCAACACCTATGTCGATGAAGACGTCTCGGCGGCCTTCGAAGCCGGCGGCGTCGACCGCATCAAGGTGCGCTCGGTGCTGACATGCGACACCCGCAACGGCGTTTGCGCGAGCTGCTATGGCCGCGATCTCTCACGCGGCGCGCGGGTCAATGTGGGCGAAGCGGTCGGCGTTATCGCGGCGCAGTCGATCGGTGAACCCGGCACCCAGCTCACGATGCGGACCTTCCACATCGGCGGCGCGGCGCAGGTCGCCAACGACTCGTCCATCGACGCGGCGTTCGACAGCGAGCTACGCTTCGAGAACGCATCTACGGTGGAACGCGAGGATGGCACGCTGGTCGTCGTCGGACGCTCGATGGAGGTCAAGCTCTTCGACGCCGAAGGCCGGATGCGGCAGTCGTTCAAGCCGGTCTATGGCGCGCGAATTCACCTCAAGGAAGGCGCGAAAGCCAAGCGCGGCGAGCGCGTGGCCGACTGGGACGCTTTTGCGACGCCCATTGTCACCGATCTCGCCGGGACGGTGAAGTTCGAGGATCTGGTCGAGGGGGTTTCCACCCGCGACGAAACCGACGAGGCCACCGGCATCGCCAACAAGGTCATCATCGACGGCCGCACCAGCTCGCGTCAGGCGGAACTCAAGCCCGCCATACTGCTGGTCAACGCCAAGGGCGACACCATCAAGCACCCGACCGGCGCGGACGCGCGCTACTTCCTGTCGCTCGATTCGATCCTCTCGGTGGCGGAAGGCGATGAGGTGAAACCGGGCGACACGCTCGCTCGCGTCCAGACCGGCGGCGCCATGACCCGCGACATCACGGGCGGCCTGCCGCGCGTGGCCGAGCTGTTCGAGGCTCGCCGTCCCAAGGACCACGCGATCATCGCGGAAGTCACGGGCCGGGTCGAGTTCGGTCGCGACTACAAGAACAAGCGCCGCGTGCGCCTCGTTCCCGAGGACGAGACCATCGAACCGATGGAGTACCTGGTTCCCAAGACCAAGCACTTGATGGTCCAGGAAGGCGACCTGCTGAAGAAGGGCGAGTATCTCCTTGAAGGGAACCCGGCGCCACAGGACATCCTGACCATCCTGGGAGTCGAGGCGCTGGCCGACTATCTCGTCAACGAGATCCAGAAGGTCTATCGCCTGCAGGGCGTGCCGATCGACGACAAGCATATCGAGGTCATCGTTCGCCAGATGCTGCAGAAGGTGGAAATCACCGACTCGGGATCGACCACGATGCTGGCTGGCGAAAACGTTGAATCGCTGGACTTCGAGGAGGCCAACAACGCGGCTCGCCGCGCCAACCGCGAAGAGGCCAAGGGCATCCGCGTGCTGCTGGGCATCACCAAGGCCAGCCTGCAGACCCGTTCCTTCTTCTCGGCGGCGTCCTTCCAGGAGACCACTCGCGTTCTTACCGAGGCGGCCATCCAGGGCAAGATCGATCCTCTGGAAGGTCTCAAGGAGAATGTCATCGTGGGCCGGCTCATCCCGGCAGGCACCGGCGGCGCGCTGCGGAAATACCGCAAGCTCGCTAACGACCGCGATGCGCGTCTCAAGGAGCAGCGCAAGGTCAACGCTCCGGTGGCCGCACTGCCGGCGCCGGAGTAGGGGCCAGGCCAAGCCTGGCGAGAGTTCGGGCGCGGCGTCCCCCGGGGGATTCCGCGCCCGGTCTATTTTTAGGTGGTGAAATTTGAGCCCGGGAGCCATTTGCGTCGTGCGCGTCGGATCAGGCGGGAGCGTTGCAGAAATGGAGGAGGGAACCGCAAATTCCGGGGCTTCCAACACTTGACCCCGCGCGGCCGCCCCTTTAAGACCGCGCTTCACATCGCCGGACTGGCTGTCGGACGTAGCTCCCAAACGCTGTTGTGACGATGTGACTTAAGAGAGCGAAAGCCTCCATAAGAGTTCGGCCGGGGCAGGCGCAGGTCTGTCGCGGCCCAAGGTTTTGGAAAAAGAGCGTCGTTCCGGCACATCCTTTCTGTCGGCGCGCGGGTTTGACGAGCGAGGGCTGATGCCTACGATCCAACAGCTGATCCGCAAGCCGCGGACCGACAAGCCAAAGCGGAACAAGGTGCCCGCGCTCAAAGCCTGTCCCCAGCGCCGCGGCGTCTGCACGCGCGTCTACACGACAACGCCGAAAAAGCCCAACTCCGCTCTTCGCAAGGTCGCCAAGGTTCGTCTGACGACGCAGCACGAAGCCGTCTGCTACATCCCCGGCGAAGGCCACAATCTGCAGGAGCATTCCGTCGTGCTCATTCGCGGCGGCCGGGTCAAGGACTTGCCGGGCGTGCGCTATCACATTCTTCGCGGCGTCCTCGACACGCAGGGCGTCAAGGATCGCAAGAAGCGCCGGTCGCATTACGGCGTGAAACGCCCGAAATAAGCAGGTCAGATCATGTCCCGTCGTCACCGCGCAGAAAAACGCCAGGTTCTTCCCGACGCCCAGTATGGCGATCAGGTCATCACCCGCTTCATGAATCAGGTGATGTACGAGGGCAAGAAAGCCGTCGCCGAACAGATCGTCTACGGCGCGCTCGAAGCGATTTCGACGCGCGGCAAACGGCCTGCGCCCGAGCTGTTTCACGAGGCGCTGGAAAATGTGGCGCCATCGGTCGAGGTCCGCTCGCGCAGGGTGGGGGGGGCGACCTACCAGGTTCCGGTCGAGGTCCGTCCCGAACGCCGTCAGGCGCTGGCGATCCGCTGGCTGATCATCGCCGCCCGTTCGCGCTCGGAAAACACGATGCAGGAGCGTCTGGCGGCCGAGCTGCTCGACGCGGCCAATGGGCGCGGCACCGCAGTCAAGAAGCGCGAAGACACGCACCGCATGGCGGAAGCCAACCGGGCCTTCTCGCACTACCGCTGGTAGCCGGCGGACAAGCAACAGAACGAACAGGGCGCTCCCCCATGCCTCGCACCCACCAGCTCGCGGACTACCGCAATTTTGGAATCATGGCGCATATCGACGCCGGCAAGACGACGACGACCGAGCGCGTGCTGTTTTACAGCGGCAAGTCGCACAAGATCGGCGAAGTCCATGACGGCGCCGCGACCATGGACTTCATGGTGCAGGAGCAGGAACGCGGCATCACGATCACCTCCGCCGCGACGACGTGCTTCTGGCAGGACAAGCGCCTCAACATCATCGACACCCCCGGCCATGTCGACTTCACCATCGAGGTTGAGCGCAGCTTGCGCGTGCTCGACGGGGCGGTCGCCGTGCTGGACGGCAACCAGGGCGTCGAGCCGCAGACCGAGACGGTCTGGCGTCAGGCCGACAAGTACAACGTTCCGCGCATCGTCTTCGCCAACAAGATGGACAAGATCGGCGCGGATTTCTTCAACTGCGTCGATGATCTTGTGAAGCGGCTTGGCGTCAAGCCTGTCCCGCTGCAGCTGCCGATCGGCATCGAACACACGTTCAAGGGCGTGGTCGATCTCGTCGAAATGCGCGGCATCGTCTGGCGCGATGAGACGCTGGGCGCGAAGTACGACATCGTTCCGATACCGGATGATATGGTGGAGCAGGCGGCCGAGTATCGCGGCAAGCTGATCGAGGCAGTGGCGGAACTCGACGACGACGTCATGGCGGCTTTCTTCGAGGGCAAGGAACCGGATGTCCCGACGATCAAGCGCCTCATCCGCAAGGCGGTTCTGACCAGCGCTTTCTATCCGGTGCTGTGCGGCTCGGCGTTCAAGAACAAGGGCGTGCAGCCGCTGCTCGACGCGGTGGTCGATTATCTGCCCTCGCCTCTGGACGTGCCCGCGATCAAGGGTATCGACCCCAAGACGGACGCCGAGATCGAGCGCCTTCCGGAAGACGACCAGCCGCTGTCGATGCTGGCGTTCAAGATCATGGACGATCCGTTCGTCGGCTCGATCACATTCTGCCGCATCTATTCCGGGACGCTGAACTCCGGCACCACGCTGCTCAACTCCACGAAGGAGAAGAAGGAGCGGATTGGCCGCATGCTGGAAATGCACGCCAACGACCGCAAGGACATAAAGGAGGCTTTCGCCGGCGATATCGTCGCTGTCGCGTCCCTCAAGGAATCCACCACGGGCGACACGCTCTGCGACCCGGCAAGGCCCGTGATCCTGGAGAAAATGGAATTTCCCGAGCCAGTCATCGAGATCGCGATCGAACCGAAGACCAAAGCCGACCAGGAGAAGCTGGCGCTCGCGCTGCAGCGTCTCGCCGCCGAGGATCCGTCCTTCCGCGTTTCGACCGACCATGAATCGGGCCAAACGCGCCTCAAGGGGATGGGCGAGCTGCATCTCGACATCAAGGTCGACATCCTGCGCCGGACCTACCATGTGGACGCCAATATCGGCGCGCCGCAGGTGGCGTATCGCGAGACGCTCGGCCGCGCGGCCGACATTGACTACACCCACAAGAAGCAGTCGGGCGGCACGGGTCAGTACGCCCGCGTCAAACTCACCTTCGAACCCCTGCCGCCTGGCTCGGGCTTCATCTTCGAGAGCGCCGTCGTCGGCGGCTCGGTCCCGAAGGAATTCGTGCCGGGCGTCGAGAAGGGCCTGAAGTCGGTGATGAATTCCGGTCCGCTTGCCGGCTTTCCCGTCATCGACTTCAAGGTGACGCTGACGGACGGCGCCTATCACGATGTCGATTCAAGCGTACTGGCGTTCGAGATTGCCGCCCGCGCCGCCTTCCGGGAGGCTTCGGACAAGGTGCAGATGAAACTGCTCGAGCCGATCATGAAGGTGGAAGTAGTCTCGCCGGAAGACTATGTCGGCACGGTCATCGGCGACCTCAACTCGCGGCGCGGCATGATCCAGGGCCAGGAGATGCGCGGCAACGCCACCGTCATCAATGCGATGGTGCCGCTTGCCAAAATGTTCGGATATGTGAACAACCTCCGCTCTGCCACGCAGGGCAGGGCGAACTATACGATGCAGTTCGACCATTACGAGGCGGTTCCAAGTGCAGTCGCCAAGGACGTGATCGAGAAACTCAGCGGCTGATCCAGCGGGCCAACAGGCCCCTCGGCCGGAAACGAAGTTACGGAGTGGAAGAAGAGATATGGGCAAGGAAAAATTTTCGCGTAACAAGCCGCACGCGAACATCGGCACCATCGGTCATGTCGATCACGGCAAGACTACGCTGACGGCGGCGATCACCATCATTCTCGCCAAGTCCGGCGGCGCGACCGCCAAGAAGTATGACGAGATCGACGCGGCGCCGGAAGAGAAGGCGCGCGGCATCACGATCAACACCGCTCACGTCGAGTACGAGACGAAGGCACGTCATTACGCTCACGTCGATTGCCCCGGTCACGCCGACTATGTGAAGAACATGATCACGGGCGCCGCTCAGATGGACGGCGGCATTCTCGTCGTGTCGGCTGCCGATGGCCCGATGCCGCAGACCCGCGAGCATATCCTTCTAGCCCGCCAGGTCGGCGTGCCGGCGCTCGTCGTGTTTCTCAACAAGGTAGACATGGTCGATGACGCCGAGCTTCTCGAACTCGTGGAACTGGAAGTTCGGGAGCTTCTGACCTCATACAATTACCCTGGCGACGACATCCCGATCATTCCCGGTTCGGCGCTGGCCGCCGTCGAGGACCGCAACCCCGAGATTGGCGAGCAGGCGATCCTCAAATTGATGGAAGCGGTGGACACCTACATCCCCACGCCGGCCCGTGCGCTCGATCAGCCCTTCCTGATGCCGATCGAGGACGTTTTCTCGATCTCGGGCCGGGGCACGGTCGTCACCGGCCGCGTCGAGCGCGGCATCGTCAAGGTCGGCGAAGAACTTGAAATCGTCGGCATGCGCGATACGCAGAAAACCATCTGTACGGGCGTCGAGATGTTCCGCAAGCTGCTCGACCAGGGCCAGGCGGGCGACAATATCGGCGCCCTGCTGCGCGGCATCGACCGCGAGCAGGTCGAGCGGGGCCAGGTGCTGTGCAAGCCCGGCTCGGTCAAGCCGCACAAGAAGTTCGAGGCCGAGGTTTACATCCTTACCAAGGAAGAGGGTGGCCGTCACACGCCGTTCTTCGCCAATTACCGTCCGCAATTCTACTTCCGCACGACGGACGTGACCGGCATCGTGGAGCTTCCCACGGGCACCGAAATGGTTATGCCGGGCGACAATCTGAAACTGAAGGTCGAGCTGATCGTCCCGATCGCGATGGAGGAAAAGCTCCGCTTCGCCATTCGTGAAGGCGGCCGCACCGTCGGCTCGGGCGTCGTGGCGAAAATCCTCGATTAGCGCATTTCCTCAACGGAATAAATGTCAAGGGCGCCGGGCAACTGGCGCCCTTTGCTTTTTTGGGTAGGGCGGCCGGCGAGGGGGAGTAATGACGGAGAACCGATATATCCGGATTGTCAGTCTCTGGCTGCGGGATGGGGACGTTGCAGCGTTCGAATCGTTCGAGCGGGAGGCCGCACGGCTGATGACCCGGCATGGCGGCCGAATCGAACAGCCTGTCCGCGTGACGCAGGGGGAAGGGAGAGACGATCCCTTCGAGATCCATGTCGTCAGTTTTCCCCACGCGGCCGGTTTTGAGACCTATATGGCCGATCCGGACGTCGCAGGTCGAAAAGCCTTGCGGGAACGTGTAATTTCTCGAAGCGAAGTGCTCGCCGGCCGGCCTGCCGGCCCTTATTGAGCCTTGGCGGCTTAAAGTCCGCTGCTTAGCCCCAAAACTATTTACGCTTTCCGGCGCCCGGCGCTTGACGCGCCAGTGGGGGGAATCTAGAACCCCCGCTCGCTCTCAGGCGCTGGCAGTGGCAAAGCCAAACGTAGCGCTTGTTGGCAAAAGGCAAAATTCATCTGCTCGACGGTCCTCGGGGAACATGTCCCCGCTTGGCCGTCTTGTGCTGTTTCGGTGGACCTGATGGAACGTCAGAACATACGCATCCGGCTCAAGGCCTTCGATCACAGGGCCCTCGACCAGTCTGCCCGAGAGATCGTCTCGACCGCCAAGCGCACGGGCGCTCAGGTGCGAGGACCCGTTCCGCTCCCCACGCGCATCGAGAAATTCACCGTCAACCGCTCTCCCCACATCGACAAGACCTCACGCGAGCAGTTCGAGATCCGCACGCACAAGCGCGTCCTCGACATCGTCGATCCCACTCCGCAAACCGTCGATGCCCTCATGAAGCTGGACCTCTCCGCCGGCGTCGCCGTTGAGATCAAGCTTGAAGGACGGGGCGGCTGATGCGCACCGGGGTCGTAGCCAAGAAACTGGGCATGACCCGGGTGTTCGGCGCCGACGGCGCCCACATTCCGGTGACAGTGCTGGCCCTTGAAGGGTGTCAGGTCGTCGGCGTCCGCACCAAGGCGGACCGCAGCGTGGATGTGAAGAAAAAGGGCGAGACGGTCGGCAAGCGCACCGCCAATGACGGCTACACGGCCGTGGTGCTGGGGGCAGGAACCCGCAAGGCCAAGAACGTATCCAAGCCGCTTCGCGGCCAGTTCGCCAAGGCCAATGTCGAGCCCAAGGCGATCGTGCGTGAGTTCCGCGTCGACGAGGACATGCTCCTCGAAGTCGGCGCCGAAATTTCGGCGGATCATTTCGTGCCGGGCCAGCTGGTGGACATCGCGGGCGTTTCCAAAGGCAAGGGCTTCGCCGGCGCCATTAAGCGTTGGAGCTTTGGCGGTATGCGCGCCTCGCACGGCGTCTCGATCACCCATCGCGCCCACGGTTCGACTGGCCAGCGCCAGGACCCCGGCAAGGTGTTCAAGGGCAAGAAGATGGCCGGCCATTACGGCGTCGAGAAGCTCACCACGCAAAACCTTGAAATCGTGCGCACGGATGTCGAGCGCGGCCTGATCCTGGTCAAGGGCGCCGTCATCGGCTCGGCCAATGGCTGGGTTGAGGTTCGCGACGCGGTCAAGTCCAGGCGTCCCGATGGCGCGCCGACGCCGGCTGGCATCCGGGGGGCCGCATCAAGCTCCGCCGACGCCGGGTCCACGGAAGGGCAGGCCTGATGAAACTCGCCGTCACCAAGCTGGACGCCGCGCAGGCCGGCGACATCGAACTCGATGACGCCGTCTTCGGCATTTCCGAGATTCGCGCCGATATCCTGCAGCGCATGGTCCGCTACCAGCTGTCAAAGCGCCAGGCTGGAACGCATTCGACCAAGTCGCGATCGAACGTGGCCCGCACAACCAAGAAATTCGGCAACCAGAAGGGCTCGGGCGGCGCGCGCCATGGCTCGCGAAACGCGCCGATCTTCGTCGGCGGCGGCACGGCCCATGGCCCCCATCCGCACAGCCACGCCCACAGCCTGCCCAAGAAGGTCCGGGCTCTCGCTCTGAGGCACGCCCTTTCGGCCAAGGTGAAAGACGAGGCGTTGATCGTACTCGACACCATGGCGATGGACGCTCCCAAGACAAAAAACCTGACGGCGCAACTGAAGGCGCTGGGCATCTCGAACGCCCTGGTCATTGGCGGGGTCGAACTCGACGTCAACTTCGCCCGGGCCGCCAGCAATATTCCGAACATCGACGTGCTGCCGCTGGCCGGGCTCAACGTCTATGACGTGCTCCGCCGCAAGACGCTCGTGCTGACGCGCGAAGCGGTCGATGGCGTGCACGCGCGCTTCGCCGAGAAGGCCTGAGATCATGGCTGAACCCAAGACCATCCATTACGGCCTGATCACGTCGCCGATCATTACCGAAAAATCGACAATTCTGTCCGAGCTGAACAAGGTCGTGTTCCGCGTGCCGCTGACGGCGACGAAGCCGCAGATCAAGGAAGCGGTCGAGGCGCTCTTCAAGGTCAACGTCGTTTCGGTCAACACCCTGGTGCAGAAGGGCAAGACCAAGAATTTCCGCGGCACCGCCGGCCGTCGTTCGGACATCAAGAAAGCCATCGTGACGTTGAAGGACGGACAGTCCATCGACGTGGCGACGGGCCTTTGAGGATCGGCATCGCAACATGGCTCTGAAACACTACAACCCCACTTCGCCGGGCCGACGTCAGCTGGTGCTGATCGACCGCTCCGGCCTGCACAAGGGCCGGCCCGTCAAGGCGCTGACCGAGGGTCTGACCAACAAGGGCGGCCGCAACAACATGGGCCGCATCACGGCGCGCCGCATCGGCGGCGGCGCCAAGAAGCTGTACCGCATCATCGATTTCAAGCGCCGCAAATGGGATATGCCCGCGACCATCGAACGCCTGGAGTATGACCCCAATCGCACGGCTTTCATCGCGCTGATCACCTACACGGACGGCGAGCAGGCCTACATCATCGCCCCTCAGCGCGTCGGCGTTGGCGACGTGGTCATCGCGGGCGAGGGCGTCGATATCAAGCCCGGCAACGCCTTGCCGCTGAAGAACATTCCCGTCGGAACGATCATCCACAATGTCGAGATGAAGCCGCTCAAGGGCGCACAGATGGCCCGCTCCGCCGGCGCCTATTGTCAGCTGGTCGGCCGGGCCGACGGGTATGCGCAAATCAAGATGGGTTCGGGGGAGGTGCGGCTCGTTCCCGAACTCTGCATGGCCACGATCGGCGCAGTGTCCAACCCCGACAATTCGAACACCAATCTCGGCAAGGCCGGCCGCAAGCGCCACATGGGCAAGCGTCCGTCGGTGCGCGGCGTCGCCATGAATCCTGTCGATCACCCCCATGGCGGCGGCGAAGGCAAGACTTCGGGCGGCCGTCACCCGGTCACGCCCTGGGGCAAGAAGACTAGGGGTCCCAAGACCCGCAACAACAAGTCGACCGACCGCCTGATTGTGCGTCGGCGTCACAAAGCCAAGTAATCGGAGGGATCACACATGTCGCGCTCCGTCTGGAAAGGCCCGTTCGTCGATGGCTATCTTCTCAAGAAGGCCGACGCCGCGACCGGCGCCGCGCGTCCGACGCCGATCAAGACCTGGTCGCGCCGGTCCACCGTGCTGCCGCAGTTCGTCGGCCTGATCTTCCAGGTTCACAACGGCAAGACCTTCGTGCCGGTGAACGTCAGCGAGGAAATGGTCGGGCACAAGCTCGGCGAGTTCGCGCCGACCCGCACCTATTACGGCCACGGGTCGGACAAGAAAGTGAAGAGGAAGTAGGATGGGCAAGCCCAAATCTCCTCCCAAGCAGGCGACGAATGAATCGCGCGCGGTTCTGAAGATGGCCCGTATCTCGCCGCAGAAGCTCAATCTGCTGGCGCAACTGATCCGCGGCCACAAGGTGGACAAGGCGATGGCCGAGCTGGAATTCTCGCGGAAGCGGGCAGCCTCCGACGTTTTGAAACTGTTGAAGTCGGCCGTCGCAAATGCTGACAACAATCACGGCCTCGACATCGACAGCCTGGTCGTTGCGGAAGCCCATGTCGGCAAGAACCTCGTGATGAAACGTATGCACGCGCGCGCACGAGGCCGGGGCGCCCGCATCGAAAAACCCTTTTCACAGATCACCATCGTCCTTCGCGACACCTCCGCCGTCGCGCAAACGTCCGAGGCCGCATAATGGGTCAGAAGATCAATCCGATCGGTTTTCGCCTCGGCGTCAACCGCACTGCGGACAGCCGCTGGTATGCGGACAGCGCCGATTTCGGGCGCCTGCTCCATGAGGACATCAAGATCCGCAAATACATCAAGGAAAAGCTGAAGCAGGCTGGCGTCTCCAAAGTCGTGATCGAGCGTCCGCACAAGAAGTGCCGGATTTCGGTTCATACGGCCCGTCCGGGCATGGTCATCGGCAAGAAGGGCGCGGACATCGAGACGCTGCGCAAGGAAATCTCGCGGCTCTGCACGGACGAGGTGTTTCTGAACCTCGTCGAAATCCGCAAGCCGGAAGTGGACGCCAACCTCGTCGCCGAGGATGTCGCCCGCCAGCTTGAGCGGCGGGTGTCGTTCCGCCGCGCCATGAAGCGCGCGATGCAGACCACGATGCGCATGGGCGCCCAGGGCATCCGTCTCACAGTCGCCGGTCGGCTCGGCGGCGCGGAGATCGCCCGCACCGAATGGTATCGCGAAGGCCGCGTGCCGCTCCACACGCTGCGCGCCGACATTGATTACGGCACGGCGGAGGCCACCACGACCTACGGCATCATCGGCATCAAGTGCTGGATCTTCAAGGGCGAGATCATGGAGCACGACCCGATGGCCCTGGATCGCAAACAGGAAGCGGCCGGCGATAGCCGTCCGCGCCAGGACCGCGATCGTGGCGACCGCGGTGATCGTGGCGATCGCGGCGACCGTCAGCGTACGAACGCATAGGATTGAGGACCCAGTTCGATGCTGCAACCGAAACGGACCAAGTTCCGCAAAGCTTTCAAGGGCCGCATCAAGGGCGCGGCGAAGGCTGGATTTTCGCTGTCGTTCGGCTCCTATGGGCTGAAGGCTTTGGAGCCTGAGCGCGTCACCGCGCGTCAGATCGAAGCGTCGCGGCGCGCCATCACGCGTGAAATGAAACGCGTGGGCAAGGTGTGGATCCGCATATTCCCAGACGTGCCGGTTTCGAAAAAACCGAACGAGGTCCGCATGGGCTCCGGCAAGGGCGCCCCGGAATTCTGGGCCGCCCGCGTGAAGCCAGGACGTATCATGTTCGAGATCGACGGCGTGCCCGACGCGGTTGCTCGCGAGGCGTTGCGCCTTGGCGCCGCCAAATTGCCGATCAAGACGAAGATCATCTCGCGCGTGGGGGTGCTCTGATGGCCGCGCTCAAAGTGGAAGATATCCGCCTGAAGACGCCTGACCAGCTTCGCGACGAGATGACCCGTCTCAAGAAGGAGCAGTTCAACCTGCGCTTTCAGAAGGCGACGGGTCAGTTGGAGAAGACCTCGCGCGTGCGTGAAATTCGCCGCGACATCGCCAGGATCGAGACGATCCTATCCGAAAAAGCCAAAGCCAGCGCAGCCTGAGTCGAGGAACAAGAAGTCATGCCCAGGCGAATCATGGAAGGCGTCGTCGTTTCCAGCAAGATGGACAAAACCGCCGTTGTGCGCATTGAGCGCACTTTCATCCATCCGCTGTTCAAGAAAATCGTGCGCCGCTCGAAGAAGTATCATGCGCATGACGAGACCAATTCCGCTGTTGAAGGCCAGATCGTGTCGATCCGCGAATGCCCGCCGCGCTCGAAGCTGAAGCACTGGGAAATCGTGTCCGCTGAAGGCGACGCCCAATGATCCAGATGCAGTCAAATCTCGAAGTCGCCGACAATTCCGGTGCGCGTCGCGTCCAGTGCATCAAGGTGCTCGGCGGCTCGCACCGCCGCTATGCCTCGGTTGGCGATGTCATCGTCGTGTCGGTCAAGGAAGCCTCGCCAAAAGGCCGCGTCAAGAAGGGCGATGTGCGCCGCGCTGTCGTGGTTCGGGTCGCCAAGGACATCCAGCGCCGCGACGGATCGGTAATCCGTTTTGATTCGAACGCCGCCGTGCTGGTCAACAACGCCAACGAGCCCGTCGGCACCCGCATTTTCGGGCCCGTGCCGCGCGAGCTGCGGGCCAAGAACCACATGAAGATCATCTCGCTCGCCCCGGAGGTGCTGTGATGGCCGCCAAGATCAAGAAGGGCGACAAGGTCGTGGTGTTGACCGGCAAGGACAAGGGCAGGACCGGCGAGGTCGTGCGGTCCATTCCCGACGAGAACCGCGTCGTCGTTTCTGGCGTCAACATCGCCGTCAAGCACCAGAAGCCTTCCCAGTTCGACCAGGGCGGCATCAAGCGCATTGAAGCGCCGATCCACGTATCAAACGTCGCGCATGTCGATCCTCGCGACGGCAAAGCGACGCGCGTGGGATTCAAGACTGACGACAGTGGCCGCAAGGTGCGTTTCGCCAAGCGGTCCGGGGAGAACATCGATGCCTGAGGCCAGGAACGAAGAGGCGCAATACGAACCGCGGCTCAAGGCGCTCTACAAGAGCGCCATTCGCGAGAAGCTGACCGAGCAGTTCAAGTATACAAATCCCATGCAGGTTCCGGCCCTCGACAAGGTCGTCATCAACATGGGCGTGGGCGAGGCCGTGTCGGACTCCAAGAAGATCCGTTCGGCCCTGGCAGACCTTTCGGCCATCACTGGCCAGAAGCCGGTCGAGACGAAGGCGCGCAAGTCGATCGCGACCTTCAAGGTCCGCGAAGGCATGACCGTGGGCTGCAAGGTGACCCTCCGCCGTGAGCGCATGTATGAGTTCGTTGATCGTCTGACCAACATCGCGCTCCCCCGTGTGAAGGACTTCCGCGGGCTCAACGGCAAGAGCTTCGACGGACGCGGCAATTTCGCGATGGGCCTCAAGGAGCACATCGTGTTCCCGGAGATCAACTACGACCAGGTCGACCAGGTCTGGGGCATGGATATCATTGTGTGCACGACGGCGCGCACGAACGACGAGGCGAAGGCGCTCCTCACGGAGTTTGGCTTTCCCTTCCGCACCTAGGCGCGCTGGAGAGACGAGATGGCGAAGAAAAGCTCGATCGAGAAGAACAACCGGCGCAAGCGCCTGGTCGAACAATACGCTGACAAGCGCGCGGACCTGAAGGCGATGGCGCTCGACGAGAGCCTGTCGCTCGAGGAACGGTTCGCGGCCCGCATGAAACTGGCGGAACTGCCGAGGAATTCCGCTCCAAATCGCGTTCGCAACCGCTGCGAGATCACGGGTCGCCCGCGCGGCTTCTACCGGAAGCTGAGAATGTCGCGCATCGCGCTTCGTGAATACGGCGCAGCGGGTTTCATCCCCGGCCTTGTCAAGTCGAGCTGGTAGAGGAGGTCGGGCGCATGATGATGAACGATCCCATCGGCGATCTGCTGACCCGGATCCGCAACGCGCAGCAGCGCGGACGGTCTTCGGTGTCATCGCCGGCCTCGAAGCTGCGTGCGCGCGTGCTCGATGTGCTGCAGCGGGAAGGCTATATCCGCGGGTATTCCGAGGTCGAGAAAGACGGCTTCAAGGAACTCGACATCGAGCTCAAATACTATGACGGCGCTCCGGTGATCTCGGAGATTCGCCGCATCTCCAAGCCAGGCCGGCGGGTCTATTCGTCGGTCGGCGATCTGCCGCTGGTCCGCAATGGCCTTGGCATCTCGATCCTCTCGACGCCCAAGGGCGTCATGTCGGACAACGACGCCCGCAGCAACAATGTGGGCGGCGAAATTCTTTGCCGCGTCTCGTAAGGGAGCGGAGGAGCAAGCCATGTCACGGATCGGAAAACTCAGCGTGGCCGCGCCGGCCGGGGTCGATGTCAAGCTGACGCCCGAGCAGATCACCGTCAAAGGCCCCAAGGGCGAGCTCAAGCTCGCGCTCACCGAACTCGTGGTGGTCAAGTTCGACAAGGGTGAAGTCACCGTCGAGCCGCGCGACGCGGAGGATCGCCGGTCGAAGGCGATGTGGGGCACGACGCGCGCCAACATCTCGAACATGGTTCGCGGCGTCACCAAGGGGTTCGAGCGCGATCTCGAACTTCAGGGCGTCGGCTACCGCGCGGCGCTGAAAGGCAAGGACCTCGAACTCAGCCTCGGCTATTCGCATCCTATCGTCTACAAGGCGCCTGCCGGGATCACCTTCGCTTCGGCCAAGCCGACCGAGATCAAGATATCCGGCGCCGACAAGCAGACAGTGGGACAGGTCGCGGCGGAAATACGCGGCTTCCGTCCGCCCGAGCCCTACAAGGGCAAGGGTGTTCGCCGGGCCGGGGAATTCGTTCGTCGCAAGGAAGGCAAGAAGAAGTAAGCCATGTTGTCCAGCCGCGAAAAAACAGCCCGGCGCGCCCAGCGTGTCCGCACGAAGCTCCGCCAGGGCGCGGGGGGCAAGCCGCGTCTGTCGGTTGCGCGCTCCGCCAAGCACATCTCGGTGCAGGTCATCGACGACGCACAGGGAGTCACGGTGGCCGCCGCATCGACACTGGAGAAGGATTTCAAGTCCGGCGGCAAGACGGGAGCCGATCGCTCGGCGGCCCAGACCGTCGGCAAGCTCATCGCCGAACGCGCGACGAAGGCAGGCGTCACCGACGTCGTGTTCGATCGCGGCGGTTACCTGTTCCATGGCCGCGTGAAAGCGTTGGCCGACGCCGCCCGTGAGGGCGGCCTGAAATTCTAGGGAGAAGCTCATGGCGCGCGAAAGAGGCGAGCGGGGCGGCCGCAAGAACCGGGACGATGACCGCGAGCAGTCGGACATCATCGACAAGCTCGTGGCGATCAACCGCGTCGCCAAGGTGGTGAAGGGTGGCAAGAACTTCGGCTTCGCGGCGCTGGTCGTCGTCGGCGACCAGAAGGGCCGTATCGGCTTTGGCCATGGCAAGGCCCGTGAGGTTCCCGAGGCTATCCGCAAGGCCACCGAGGAAGCCAAGAAGACGATGATCCGCGTCCCGCTCCGGGAGGGGCGTACACTGCATCATGACGGCAAGGGCCGCTGGGGCGCCGGCAAGGTGTTCCTACGGTCAGCGCCGGCTGGAACGGGTGTGATTGCCGGCGGTCCGATGCGGGCGGTGCTTGAAGTGCTGGGCGTGCAGGACGTGGTCGCAAAGTCGATTGGGTCCTCGAATCCTTACAACATGGTTCGCGCGACGGTTGACGCCCTCAAGCACCAGTCCTCGCCGCGCCAGATTGCGTCGAAGCGCGGGCTGAAAGTGCAAGACGTCATCGGACGGCGCACGGATGGCGCCGGCAATGCTGAAGTCGTTCAATAGGCTGATTGGAAACGGGAGACCGCCAGATGGCGACCAAAAAAACCGTGACCGTCCGCCAGGTGCGGAGCCCGCAGCGCCGCGACGGGACCCAGCGCTCGACCCTGATCGGGCTTGGCCTCAACCGCATCCAGCGGACCCGCGAACTTGAAGATACCCCGGCCGTCCGGGGCATGATCGCCAAGGTGGCTCATCTCATCGAAGTCGTCGAATAGACGGCTGATACTTGAAAGCCGGTTGGCGTCAGCCTGCCGGCGACCCGGAGCGTGACATGAAACTGAACCAGATCGCTGACAATCCGGGCGCCCGCAAGACGCGCGTGCGTCTCGGGATCGGCGTGGGCTCCGGCAAAGGCAAGACGGGCGGCCGCGGCGTCAAGGGGCAGAAGGCCCGTCGCGGCGTCGCGATTAATGGTTTCGAAGGCGGCCAGATGCCGATCTACATGCGGCTGCCCAAGCGCGGCTTCACCCCGCCGAATTCGTCCAAATTCGCCTGGGTCAATATCGGGCGGATCGACGCTGCGGTGAAGGCTGGCAAGCTCGACGCCGGCAAAACCATTGATACGGCTGCGCTGATCGCGGCGGGCCTCGTCCGCCGGGCGAGGGACGGCGTGCGCCTCCTTGCAAAGGGTGAGATCAAGTCCAAAGTTGATCTAGTTGTCGCCGGCGCCTCCAAGGCGGCTGTCGAGGCGGTCGAGAAAGCTGGCGGCAAGGTCACCGTGACGATGGTCGTGGCGGCAGAAGCAGCCGAATAGGTTCACCCCTTTCGGGGCGACCGACCGCGTCCACGGGTTGCCGCTCATCGGCAGCACGTAGCGGCGCGATCTGGAGGGTGGACGTATGGTTTCGGCGGCCGAGCAACTCGCGCGCAACATCAATTTCTCCACCTTTGGCAAGGCCAAGGAACTGCAGGCGCGGATCTGGTTCACCCTGGGCGCCCTGCTGGTCTATCGCTTGGGAACGCACATCCCGATTCCCGGCGTCGATCCGGTTCAGTTCGCCTCCGCCTTCGGCAATGCGGCCAACGGCATCCTTGGCCAGTGGAACCTGTTCTCGGGCGGGGCCGTCGAGCGGATGGCGATCTTCGCGCTCAACGTCATGCCGTATATTTCTGCGTCGATCATCGTCCAGATTCTGACGACGGCCGTTCCCGCCCTGGAAAGGTTGAAGAAGGAAGGCGAGGGCGGCCGTAAGCAGATCAACCAGTACACGCGCTATCTGACGGTCGTGCTGGCCATCGCCCAGGCTTTCGGAATAGCCGTCGCGCTCAACGCCGTCGATCCTTCGTCCGGAAATTCGATGGCGGTGGACCCCGGGGTCTATTTCATGTCCTCGACAGTGATCACCCTGGTTGGTGGAACCATCTTCCTGATGTGGCTGGGCGAGCAGATCACCGCGCGAGGCGTGGGCAACGGCATTTCCCTGATCATCTTCGCGGGGATCGTGGCCGAACTTCCGCGCTACGCCTTCCAGTCGCTGGCCCAGACCCGTCAGGGCAGCCTGTCGATCATCGCCCTGATCGCGATTCTCGCCCTGTCGATCGCCTTGATCGTGTTCATCGTCTTCATCGAGCGATCCCAGAGGCGGCTGTTGATCCAGTACCCCAAGCGCCAGCAAGGCAACCGGATGATCGGCGGGGAATCGTCTTTCCTGCCTCTCAAAATCAATACGGCGGGGGTCATTCCGCCGATTTTCGCCTCGTCGCTGCTGCTCCTTCCCAACACGATCGCCGCCATGTCTGCGAGCAGCGGCGCGTCCGACGGCTGGTGGGCCAGTTCTCTGCAGTTCCTGCAAGCCTACATGGGCAATGGCCAGCCGCTGTTCATAATCTTCTATGCCGCCCTCATCATTTTCTTCTGCTTCTTTTACACCTCGATCGTCTTCAACCCCGAGGAGACCGCCGAAAATCTGCGCAAGTATGGCGGTTTCATTCCAGGCTACCGTCCAGGCAAGCGAACGGCCGAGCATCTCGACTATGTGCTCACCCGGCTCACGGTGATCGGCGCAGCCTACATCACGGCTGTTTGCGTGCTTCCGGAAATCCTCCGCGCCCAGTATTCGGACATGTTCTACATTGGCGGCACCTCGATCCTTATCGTGGTCTCTGTGACCATGGACACAGTCGCGCAGATCCAGTCCCATCTCATCGGGCACCAGTATGAGGGCATGATCAAGAAATCGCGCCTCGGGGGTCGGAAGAAATGAACTTGATCCTCTTCGGGCCGCCAGCGGCGGGCAAGGGAACGCAGGCCAAGAAACTGGTTGCCGAACGGGGATTCGTTCAGCTTTCCACCGGAGACATGCTGCGCGCCGCCAGGTCGTCGGGAACCGAACTTGGCGTACGGGTGGCTGAAATCATGGATTCCGGCTCACTGGTCTCCGACGAGGTCGTTATCGCGCTGATCGAGGAACAGCTCGATCTCAACGCCAAGGCGCCAGGGTTCATTTTCGACGGCTTCCCCCGCACCATCCCGCAGGCGCAGGCTCTTGACGAGATGCTGCGGCGGCGGGGCGCGCACATCGACGCCGTTATCCGGCTCAAGGTCGATGAACCGGCGCTGATCGCTCGGGTGACGCGGCGCTTCGAGGCGGAAGGCCGGGCCGACGACAACCCCGAAGCCTTCAAGAAGCGGTTGACCGCCTACAACAGCCAGACGGCTCCGCTTCTGCCGATCTATGCGGAGCAGGGAAGGCTGAAGGAGCTGGATGGAATGCAGGATGTAGGCGCAGTTTCGGCCGCCATTTCGGGCGTGATCGACGCTGTTCGTCAGGGCGCCGCCGGACGGGAACAGACCCTTAAATAAGCGGTTGACGGCAAGGGTTCGCCCCCTATAAGTAGCCGCTTCCGCGACGGGCACAGGCCACGCCGCGCCGCTTTGGCGTCGGGCGCTTATACGTGTCGCCCGGAAATTCGCGACGGACTCAACAGCCGGTTCATTGATACTGGCGGACTTTCAGGAGCGGCAATTGGCCCGTATCGCAGGCGTCAACATTCCCACCGCCAAGCGCGTCGAGATCGCGCTGACCTATATTCACGGCATCGGTCCAGCGAAGGCGAAGGAAATCTGTGAGAAGGTCGGCATCGAGTCCGCGCGCCGGGTGAACCAGTTGTCCGATTCCGAGGTGCTCCGCATCCGTGAGACGATCGATGGCGATTACATGGTCGAGGGCGACCTGCGACGCGAAGTGGCGATGAACATCAAGCGCCTCATGGATCTCGGCTGCTATCGCGGCCTGCGTCATCGCCGCGGTCTGCCGGTCCGCGGTCAGCGCACGCATACCAACGCGCGGACGCGCAAAGGTCCGGCGAAGGCTATCGCCGGCAAGAAGAAATAGTCAGAGGACACCGATAGATGGCTCGCGAAGCGACCCGGGTAAAGAAACGCGAACGCAAGAACATTGCGTCGGGCGTGGCGCATGTAAACGCCAGCTTCAACAACACGATCATCACCATCGCGGACGCTCAGGGCAACACGATTTCGTGGTCGTCCGCTGGAATGATGGGCTTCAAGGGCTCACGCAAATCGACGCCTTACGCCGCCCAGGTCGCCGCAGAGGATGCGGGCCGCAAGGCGCAGGAACACGGCATGAAGACGCTGGAGGTTCTGGTCCATGGACCAGGGTCTGGCCGCGAATCGGCGCTGCGAGCGCTTCAGTCCGTTGGCTTGTCGATAACGACCATCCATGACACGACATCCGTTCCGCACAATGGATGCCGTCCCCCGAAACGCCGTCGCGTCTAGACGCGGCCGCGAACGATCGGGACTGATAGCAAGTCTGAGAGGCGATACATATGGCGCAACCCGCCGCTTCCGTGAACGATAAGAACTGGAAAGATCTGATCCGTCCCAACCGCCCGGTTGTGGAGCACGATCACGATCCCCAGCGCAAGGCCAAGCTGATCGTCGAGCCGCTGGAGCGCGGTTTTGGAACAACTCTGGGCAACGCCCTGCGCCGGGTGCTGCTGTCCTCACTGCAGGGCGCCGCGATCACGGGCGTGCAGATCGACGGCGTCGTGCACGAATTCTCTTCCATCCCCGGCGTCCGCGAGGACGTGACCGACATCGTGCTGAACCTGAAGCGGATCGCGATCCGCATGGTTTCCGAAACGCCCAAACGGGTGATGCTGAAGGCCAGCGGCGCTGGCCCGGTGCGGGCTGGCCAGATTGAAATGTCGGGCGACATCGAGATCCTCAATCCCGACCACATCATCTGCACGCTGGACGAGGGCGCGGAAGTCCGCATGGAATTCACGATCGCCACCGGCAAGGGCTATGTCCCGGCCGACCGCAACCGGCCGGAAGACGCCCCGCTTGGATTTATTCCGGTCGATTCCATCTTTTCGCCGGTCGAGCGCGTCGGCATCTTCGTGGAAGACACCCGCGCGGGCCAGGTGCTGGATTATGATAAACTCACGCTGGACGTGCAGACCGATGGCTCTGTGACGCCCGAGAATGCGGTGGCCTACGCCGCGCGCATTCTTCAGGACCAGTTGCAGCTGCTTATAACCTTCGACGAGCCGGTCACGGCTTCCTCTGCCGACGACGAACCGGACCTCGGCTTCAATCCGGTGTTGCTGAAGAAGGTCGACGAACTCGAACTGTCCGTGCGTTCGGCCAACTGCCTGCGCAACGACAACATCGTCTATATTGGCGACCTTATCCAGAAGTCCGAGGCGGAGATGCTTCGCACGCCGAACTTCGGGCGCAAGTCGCTCAACGAGATCAAGGAAGTGCTTGCCAGCATGGGTCTGCATCTCGGCATGGAAGTGGCGCAGTGGCCGCCCGAGAACATCGAAGACCTCGCCAAGAAATACGAAGACCACGCTTAATCAAGGAGCGGTTCCGAGAGGGACCGGCTAGACCTCATGCGCCACGGCTTTGCGCTTCGCAAACTCAACCGCACGCACGAGCATCGCAAGGCGATGTTCGCGAACATGGCTGGCGCGCTCATTCGCCATGAGCAGATCACGACCACGCTTCCCAAGGCCAAGGAATTGCGCTCGGTCGTCGAGAAGCTGATCACGCTGGCGAAAAAGGGTGATCTCGCGGCGCGCCGTCAGGCGGCTGCAGCCCTCAAGGAAGACGATCTGGTCCAGAAGCTCTTCTCGACTCTGGGCGAGCGCTATCAGGACCGGCCGGGCGGATATACCCGCGTTCTCAAGGCTGGGTTCCGCCATGGCGACAACGCTCCGCTGGCGGTGATCGAGCTGGTGGACCGCGACCCTGACGCCAAGGGCATGGTCGATCGTGAGCGCCTCGAGCTTGAGGCCGAACTCGCAAACGCCTGATCCATCGCACGAGTGGACATTTGCAATGGCCGCCTGCAGGGGCGGCCGTTGAATTTCTGGCGTGGGGGGCCGCACCTACCCAGCCTGCCTTACGCGATACCTGTCCAGCCTTACCATGAAGACAATGGGTTGAACTCCGGTGGGCCTTGTTTGCGCCGGAATCTGGCCCTTATCTGCTAGGCATCCAGGCGGCGCCTCCAGCGTCGGCCGAGCGGCGGCAGGGTTCATGAACAGGCAGAACATCCTACTGGTTGCGGCCGCCTCGGCCGTCACGGCTCTGACCATGCTGGCCGTGCCTGCGATGGGTCAGCTGGTCCAGGAAGAGTCGCCCGCCGAAACGGCGGCGCCAGCGCAATTCGCGCAGGCCCAGCCTTCGCCTGCCATTGAGCGCGTCGTCCCCGCCTCTCAGGCCTCGATGGCGCAGTCGTTTTCTCCGGTCGTCCGCACGACCGCTCCGGCCGTCGTCAACGTTTATTCCAGCGTCGAGGTGCAGCGCTCGAACTGTCCCTACGCCAACGACCCGTTCTTCGCGCAGTTCTATTGCGGACGCGGATCGAGCGTCACGAAGGAGCGGGTCGAGAACTCGCTCGGCTCGGGCGTCATCGTGGGTGAAGATGGCGTCATCGTCACCAATAACCATGTCGTCGAGGCGGGCGACCAGTTCCGCATCGTGCTTCAGGACCGCCGAGAATTTCCAGCCACCCTCGTCATGGCCGACCAGCGCTCGGACCTCGCCGTCCTCAAGATTGACGCAGCGGGGGTAAGATTCCCGACACTCTCCTTCGCCGACACGCGCACCATGCTGGTCGGCGATCTCGTGCTCGCCATCGGCAATCCGTTCGGGGTCGGACAGACGGTCACCAGCGGCATCGTTTCGGCGCTGGCTCGCACCGATGTCGGTGTCTCGGACTATGCGTCCTTCATCCAGACCGACGCCTCGATCAACCCCGGCAATTCCGGCGGCGCGCTGGTCGACATGCAGGGACGGCTCGTGGGCGTCAACACCCTGATCTTCTCTAAGGGCGGCGGCTCTAACGGGATCGGCTTTGCCATTCCGTCCGAAATGGTCAAGCGCGTGGTCGACGCGGCCATGAATGGCGGCGCGCTGGTGCGTCCCTGGCTGGGCGCCAAAGGCGAGAGCGTCACGCCCGGCATCGCTCAGGGCCTGGGCCTCGACCGGCCCAAGGGCGTGCTGATCTCGGAAATCTTCCCGGGCGGACCCGCCGCCAAGGGCGGGCTGAGGAAGGGCGATCTGGTGCTGACCATCGACGGCCGCGAAGTCTATGACGAGAAGGGTCTTAAGTTCGTCGCCGCGACCAAGGCGGCCGGAGAGAGCGTTTCGCTTCTGGTGCTGCGCGACAGGCGACAGCAGACGCTTTCTGTGAAACTCGCCGCGCCACCCGGCACGACCGACGCCGAGCTGAAACAGGTGCAGGGCCGCAACCCCTTCGCCGGCTCGGTTCTGGCCGAATTGTCGCCCGCGCTGGCCGAGGAGATCGGGCTCGATCCATTCCGCTATGAAAGCGGCATGCTGGTCTACCGCGTCCCGCGCGGCAGCATCGCCTCGCGCCTGGGGCTGCGCCAGGGCGACATCGTCAAGGAGGTCAATGGCGCGCCGATCCGCACAGCGCGCGACCTCGACGGCGTGCTGTCACGAGCACAGACCTCTGACGCCCAGGCTGTCTGGCGCCTCGCCATCGAGCGCAATGGCGAACGCATCGAGACGTCGGTCAGGGTGTAAAAGCACGCCTCGCTGGAATGAAGGTCGGCGGAGCGCTACATCTTTCTTGTGACCGACCTGTTTCAAGCCGCTGGCCTTGACGCCGCCGCGCCGCGCCCGCTGGCCGATCGCCTGCGTCCCGAGGCGCTCGAAGAAGTGGTGGGTCAGGAGCACCTGCTGGGGCCGGACGGTCCGATCGGACGCATGCTGGCGCAGGGGCGGCTGGCCAGCCTCATCCTCTGGGGACCACCCGGCGTCGGCAAAACCACCATTGCGCGCCTCCTCGCAAAACATGCGGACCTAGAGTTCGAACAGCTCTCGGCGATCTTCTCCGGCGTGAAGGACCTTCGCGCCGTATTCGAAAGGGCCGAAGCCAAGCGCGCGATGGGCAAGGGCACGCTCTTGTTCGTCGACGAGATCCACCGCTTCAACCGGGCGCAGCAGGACGGTTTCCTGCCGTTCGTCGAACGTGGCGTCGTCACTCTGGTGGGCGCCACCACCGAGAATCCCAGCTTCGAGCTCAACGGCGCGCTGCTGTCCCGAACGCAGGTGATGGTGTTGAAGCGCCTCGACGAACCGGCGATGGAAAGACTGATCGCCCGGACCGAAGCGCATATGGGAAAGCCGGCGCCGCTGACTCCAGACGCGCGCGTCGCGCTTATGGCGATGGCGGATGGCGATGGGCGCTATCTGCTCAATATACTGGAGGAGATGTTCGCCTGGCGGCTCAGTGCGCCGCTCGATGCGTCGGCGCTGCAAGCGGCCTTGCAGAAGCGCGCCCCGGCTTATGACAAGGATCGGGAGGAGCACTACAATCTCATCTCGGCCTGGCACAAGGCGACGCGCGGATCTGATCCCGACGCGGCGCTCTACTGGTTCTGCCGCATGCTGGAAGGCGGAGAGGATCCGCTGTTCCTGGCGCGTCGCATGATCCGCGCGGCCAGCGAGGATATCGGGCTCGCCGATCCGACCGCGTTGATGATCTGCAATGAGGCGGCGGCGGCCTATGAGCGGCTGGGGTCGCCCGAGGGTGAACTCGCTCTTGCCCAGGCGGCGATCCATCTCGCGACGGCGCCGAAATCGAACGCGGTCTACAAGGCTTTCGCCGCCGCCCGGGCGGCGGCTCGGGAGACCGGGTCGCTGGCGCCCCCCGCCCACATCCTCAACGCGCCGACGAAGATGATGAAGGATCTCGGCTACGGGTCCGGCTACCAGTACGACCATGACGCCGAAGGCGGGTTTTCCGGCCAGAACTATTTCCCTGACGCGATGGAGCGGCAGAGCTTCTACCGGCCCAAGGGCGCCGGGCGCGAAGGGCCGATCCGCGAGCGGCTGGAGAAGCTGTCGCAAGTCCGCGAGGCGAGGGCGGATGACGAGGCCCCGCCAGTCGTGGTAAACTCAAAGGATGAGTGAATCGGCTCTCAAATCTGCGTTCGAAGCGGTGCTGAACCTGCCGGAGGAAAATCAGGCGGAGGTCGCGCAAATATTGCTCCGATACGTCGAAGAACAGCGGTCACCGTCCCTATTGACGGGAAGTCAACGGGCGGAAGTGCGGCGCAGGCTCTCCGACCCGGACCGGGAAATGGTTCCCCATGAAGAAGTTGTTGCCGCTATTCGTCGGCGCATCTCCCTAAAATGAATGTCTTCTGGTTAGGGGAGGCGGAGCGCGACTATCTCCGTATTGCGGACTACCAGATGCAGGAAAGTCCTCGACAGGCTGTGCGAGTGCTTGACCGTATCGACGCCGCAGCAAAAAATCTCGCCGACTTTCCAGACCGCTTTCGACGGGGACCAGAGCCCGGCACGCGCGAGCGTGTTGTTCAGGGACTGCCTTACATTCTCGTCTACCGCATGCAGGACGATTTCGTGGAGAAACTATCGATCTTCCACGCTGCCCAAGACCGGCCGTGTGGCGGCTGACATGGCGAGGCGCGACTACCAACAGTCCGGCGTCAGCGACGAGGACGACGCCTGGATCCGCTCTTTCGTGATCCACGAGGACGAGGCGCTCCTTGCGTTCAACAAACCAGCCGGACTGCCAGTGCAGACCCGCAATCCCGACGATCGCACTCTGGACAGCCTCCTCGCGGCGTTTGCAAAATCCAATGGCAAGCGTCCCCGGCTCGTCCACCGGCTGGACGCACAAACGTCCGGGGTCATCCTCGCCGGCAAGACCCAGCCAGCGGCGGCGGCGCTGAGCGCGGGGTTTGCGGGCCGGGACGTTCGGAAAACCTATCTCGCCGTGGTGTCCGGCGCGCCTCTGGCGCAGCATGGCGGTGACATCTCCATCGCCCTCGCGCGCTACCGGCCCAGGCCAGAGCTGGAGCTGATGCGGGCCGCGCGACCGGGTGACGGGAAGCCACAGGAGGCGCTGACGCGCTGGACGCTGCTCGCTTCGAACGGAATGCACCATCTGCTGTCGCTCGCTCCGGAAACGGGGCGCATGCACCAGATCCGGGCGCACCTGTCCTTGATGGGCCGTCCCATTCTCGGCGACCCGTATTACGGCGGCGCGACCACTTTGCGGGGCGAACCGGTCCAGCGGATGATGCTTCATGCGGTACGGATCGCGGCCCCGCATCCCTCGGGCGGGCGGTTCGCTCTTTACGCCGCTCCGCCGCAGGATTTCGCGGCGGCGTTGACGATCGCGGAGCTCGATCTGGCCACGCCGCCGGTACGGGGCTAAGACACCCTCAGCATGTTGAATTTCCTTGTTGTTGCGATAGGCGGGGCGGCGGGCGCCGTCGCGCGCTATGGCGTCAGCCTGGCGGTCGCGGGCCGGTCGGATGGCTGGCCCTGGCCGACCTTCGCCATCAATGTTTCCGGCAGCCTGTTGATCGGGGTGCTGGCCGGCTGGTTCGCGACGCGCCAGACGGACGGCGGGTCATGGGCGCTGCTGCTTGGGACCGGCGTGCTGGGCGGGTTCACGACATTCTCGGCCTATTCGCTCGAGACGGCGAAGATGATGGAACGCGCGGACTGGTGGGGAGCGTCAAGTTATTCACTGGGTTCGATTGCCGCCGGCCTCGCGGCGGCGCTTGCTGGACTGGCGATCGCCCGCCGGGCGTTCGCATGACCTGGAATGCTGGTCAGGTGGTCAATCTCCCGGTCGAGCCGGGCGAGGACGACACGCGTCTCGACCGGTGGCTGAAGCGGAAGTTCCACGGCCTCACCCAGGGACAGATCGAGAAGACGCTGCGCAAGGGCGAAATTCGCGTCGATGGCGCGCGGGCGAAGTCCAACACGCGGCTCAAGGCCGGGCAGACCGTGCGCGTGCCGCCAATGGCCTCGGCTGGCGATGCAGACGACCGGCCTCGACCCGAATCGGCCAGGATCAAATCCTCCGACGCCGACCTGATGCGCACCCTCGTCATCTACGAGGATGACACGATTATCGCGCTCAACAAGCCTGCCGGGCTGGCGGTGCAGGGAGGGACGGGCACGACGCGGCATATCGATGCGTTGTCCCGCGCACTCGTGCCGGACACCGCAGAAAAACCAAGACTGGTCCATCGCCTCGACCGCGAAACGACCGGAGTGCTGATCCTGGCCAAGACGGTCGGCGCCGCCAACAAGCTGGGCGCGCTTTTTCGCGGGCGCGATCTGGAAAAGATCTACTGGGCGGTGACCATCGGCGTTCCCCATCCGCAGGATGGGGATGTTCGCGGCTGGATGATCAAGTCCGTCGGCCCGGGCGACGACAAGGAAAAGATGCGCGCCGCAGAGCAGGGCGAGAAAGGTTCGGTGCACGCCTCGACCCAGTACACCGTCATCTCGAACGCCGGACAGAAAGCGGCCTGGGTCGGACTGAAGCCCGAGACGGGCCGCACCCACCAATTGCGCTTTCACATGGCGGGAATGGGCTGCGCCATCGTCGGGGACCGCAAATACACGTCCGACCGGCTGGTCCCCAGCGGACTTGCGGAGGGTCTCCATCTGCACGCCCGGGCCATTCGCTTGCCGCCTCTCAGCGAGTTCGGTCGCCCGGTCGAGATCGTGGCGGAGTTGCCGGCGCATATGGAGGCGACATTCGCTGCGCTGGGGTTCAACGCGAACCAGGCCGGAGACCCTTTCTTCCATTTGAGGAAGATCCGGCGCAGATGACGCGAATTTCCGAGGATTGCGAAAACGTCACCGGGGAGAGTTGCGGTTGAAGGGCGTAAAGGGCGAGATTGACCAACGTCCGAAACGTTTCTACCGGACGGTGGACATTGCGCGGGCCGACCGCACATGGGCCGTGACGCTGGACGGTCGGGCGATCAAGACGCCCGCCAGGCATTCGCTGGTGTTGCCGACCCAGGCGCTGGCCGAGATCGTCGCCCAGGAATGGCGTCGGCAGGATGAGCGTATCGACCTTCAATCCATGTTCGCGACCCGCATGGCCAACGTCTCCATCGACCGCACGCCGGGTTGCAGGGGCGAACTGGCTGATGAAGCCGCGTCCTTCGCTGAGACGGATCTCGTGTGTCACGTGGCGGAGGGACCGGCAGACTTGCGGCGCCTTCAGGAGATAGCCTGGACGCCGCTGCGGAACTGGGCCGCAGAAACGCTTGGAGTGCGCCTCGTCGTGGTTGAAGGCGTGATGGCGGCCAAACAGCCCCGGGATTCGCTTGAAGCCGTCCGGAACCACGCCGCTGGTCTGGACGATTTTCGATTGACGGCGCTTGTTTACGGAGTGGCGCTGCTGGGATCGGCGGTGCTCGGTCTGGCCGCCGAACGCCGCCGTCTCACGGCGGTAGAGGCTCACGAGATGGGGCGAATCGACGAAGCTTTCCAGGCTGGATTATGGGGCGAGGACGACGAGGCGGTGCGCCGGACCCAACGCAGCCGGGATGAAGCTGCCGCGCTGGATCTGTGGTTTGATGGACTTGACCGTCCGGCTGAGGCCGCGCCCGGATAGAGCCAGAGGACATTTCGGGATTCAACATGCGATGAAGGTCCGCGCCATCATCATCTGTCTGCTGGTCGCCCTTGCGTCGGAGGCGTCCGCGCTGGCCCAGACCCGGCTCTTCAAGCGCGAGGACTATGAAACCTTTTTCGCGCCGGGACGGTTCAAGAGCCACGCCGCCTATTATGCCAGCCATGGCCTTCTGGAGATCGTCAAGAACCGATCGACCATCTTTGCCGGCCGTTACTTTCTCGAACAGACGATGCAGGCCCTGGACGTTTCGGCCAATTACGACACGCTGAGCGCCAACCCCTACTACAAGATCGAATCGCGCGGGGCGGAAGTGATGGTTTGGGACGACCGGCTGAAAGCCTATCTCTACGAATATTCCGCTGCGGATTTCGACGGCAACGCCTCAATCGTCTGGGAGTCCACGAACGACCAGATCGAAATCACACCTGACGATTCAAGCTCCGGCGACCTGCACGAATACTACCGCGCCGCTGACGTGAGGGCTTCGCAAGACGTCGATGCCCTGCATAGCCAGTATAGGCGCGACGTCGTCGGCGGGTGGAGCATGCAGTGCGGCTATATCAGGGACGATGAATGGGACGTCGAGTGCAAGGTGCTGCACCAGCCCACGCAGCGGCTTGAGCTCTATTACTACCGCAAGCTCGACCTGATCAGTTGAGCTGCAAGCTGAAGGCGGTATTCAGGTCCGGTTCGGTCTGCGGGGTGCAGCCTGCCCTCATGAGCAAGCAAAACCACTTCCTGAGGATGTCCGTCGCGGCGTTGGCAGCGGCGGCGTTTCTTTCCTCTCCCGTCGCGACCGCGCAAGGCGTTTTCTTGAAGGTTCAGTCGCCTCAGAACAATGAACTTGCTGGCGGACCCGCCCGCCAGCCGCAGGACTGGCGCGGCGGTGGAGACGATGATCGCCGCTACGACGACGCGCAGCGGGGCGATGACGGGGACTGGCGCTACGGCGAGGACCGTCGCTATGGCGACGATGACTGGCGTGGCCGCCGCCGAGCGCCGGATTTCCAGACTGTGCAGGCGTCATGCTCGCGCGCGGCGATCCAGGAAGCATGGCGGACAAACGCCTATTCGGCGCAATACGACGGGGCGCCACGGCTTGTCGAAGGTCGGCGCGGCTATGAGCTCGTGGGCCGGGTCCGCGTTCATTCGCGCAAGGGCTACACGACTGGAGCGACCGTCTGCGAATTGCGAGGCAGCGACGCGGTGCGTTTCGAATATCTGCGGTAGAACCGGATCGCTTCAGGCGGATCTTCCATTGAAGCGAGAAATTTAATCGAGGCCGGCGCGCTGCGCGCACGCATAAGAGAACCGCGCGAGCGGCGCGACCCGTCCCTCATTTTCCGCCGCTGCGGCGTTGGAGGCCGTGCCGTCGCGCACCCGCCCCACAATGCCTTGCAGAATGCCCGCGAGGCGAAAGGCGTTGTAGGCGAAATAGTAGTCGAGCTCCGGCAGGCTGGATCGGCCCGTCAGCTCGCAATAGCGGTTCACGTATTCCTCGCGTGTCGGGATGCCCTTGGCTGCCTTGTCCTCGACCTGCGCGAGCGAGGGACGTGTGGGGTCCGAAGAAGGTATTTCCCACGACATCAGGTGATAGGTGAAGTCGGCGAGGGGATCGCCTAGCGTCGATAGTTCCCAGTCGAGAACGGCGATCACGCGCGACTCGGTCGGGTGCAGAACCATGTTGTCGATGCGATAATCGCCATGGACAATGGTCGTGCGCTCATTTGGCGGAATGTTCTTCGGCAGCCACTCGATCAGTCTGTCCATCTCCGGAATCCTGGCGGTTTCAGACATCTGGTACTGTTTGGTCCAGCGGTGGATCTGGCGCGCGATATAATCGCCTTCCTTGCCGAAGCCCTCCAGTCCGGCTGCGCGCCAGTCGACATTGTGCAGCCGCGCAAAGGTCGAGATCTTGGCCTCGAAGATCGCGTGGCGCTGGGCCGGCGTGTACTCCGGCAGGGTTGCGTCCCAGAGGATTCGTCCCTCGACCATGTCCATCACATAGAACATCGTGCCGATGACGGCGTCGTCCTCGCAGAGGCCATACGGCCGCGCGACCGGAAAGCCGAGCGGATAGAGAGCCGAGATGACGCGAAACTCGCGATCGACGGCATGCGCGGACGGCAGGAGCTTGCCGGGCGGCTTGCGGCGCAGGACGTATTTCTTGTTCGGCGTAATGAGCTGGTAGGTGGGGTTGGACTGACCGCCCTTGAACTGCCGCACCTCAAGCGGCCCGCGATAACCCTCGACATTGTCCTCCAGCCAGCGCACGAGATTCGCCTCGTCGAACCTGTGTGTTTCGGCGACTTCCTTGGTGCCGGAGAATTGTCCAGCCGGGTCGGGCGTATCGGTCATTGCCTGCCTTCGTCCGCTTGATTGTGCATCAGGAAAGCATACGCGCAGTTCTGCTGGCGAGAAATCTTTCGGCGCGCGCGACTTTTCAGGTCGGTCAGGACCGCTCCAGCGCCCGCCATCCGATATCCCTGCGACAGAAACCGTCCGGCCAGTCGATGAGATCGACGGCCCGATAGGCCCGGGCGACCGCTTCGGAGAGGGTGGGGGCGATGGCCGTGACGTTCAGCACACGTCCGCCATTGGCGATGATCTCGTCGTCGCGGCTCATTGTAGCGCCGTGAAAGATCGTGACTCCGGGGACGCCGCCCGCTTGCCTGAGGCCGCCGATGACGCCGCCTTTTCTGGAGTCGCCAGGATAGCCCGCCCCGGCCATCACGACGGAGACCGCATGGTCGGTGAAGCGCTCCAGCCGCGCGCACCCGTCCAGACCGCCGGTCGCGCAGGCAAGCAATTGCGGCAGGGGATCGTCCTTCAGTCGCGCCATGATCACCTGGCATTCCGGGTCGCCGAAACGGCAATTGTATTCGACGACGCGCGGACCCGTCTTGTCGATCATCAGGCCGACGAAAAGCACCCCTCGATAGGGCCGGCCCTCCGCCTTCATGCCCTGCAAGGTGGGAGCGACGATCTCTTCCATCACACGTCGCTGCATCGCTTCGTCGAGGATTGGAGCCGGGGAATAGGCGCCCATTCCCCCGGTGTTGGGTCCCGTGTCTCCCTCGCCCACGCGCTTGTGGTCCTGCGCGCCGGCAAGCGCCACAGCGGTCTCGCCATCGCAGAGCGCGAAAAAGCTCGCCTCCTCGCCGGCCATGAACTCCTCGATCACGATGCGCGCCGAGGCGGTTCCGAACTTTCCCGCCAGCATGGCGTCGATCTCGTCCTCCGCCTCGCGCCGCGTTTGGGCGATCACAACGCCTTTCCCGGCGGCAAGGCCATCGGCCTTGAGAACATAGGGTGCGGAGAACCTCCCCAGGAACGCCTTGGCCACTGAGGGATCGGAGAAGCAGCCATGGGCGGCGGTCGGGATGGCGTGTCTCGCCATGAAGTCTTTCGAGTAGGCCTTCGACCCTTCGAGGATCGCCGCCCTAGCTGACGGCCCGAAAACCGGCACATCGATGGCTCGGAGGCGGTCGGCGAGGCCGGCGACCAACGGCGCTTCGGGTCCGACAATCACGAGGTTCGGGCGCTCCCGTTTCGCAAGCGTGACCTGACCTTCGACATCGTCGGCGTTGACTGGCTCGCACCGGGCCAGCGCCGCCATGCCGGGATTGCCGGGCGCGCAGACGATTTCCGTGACGCGCTTGCTGGCCGCCAAGCGCCAGGCCAGGGAATGTTCGCGGCCGCCGCTACCCACGATCAGTATTTTCATGTGAAATCGTCCGATGGGATTATCGCCGCGTTGGGCGCTGGCGTTGTTGGTGGCGCGGCGGACCCGAGACCAAGGCAGGACGGAAATGTGAGCGCCAAACAACACGCGTTCTCGCGAGAGGGCAATCTGACCGGGCTCTGGTCGGGAGAATACTGGTATGGAGGCGTGTCATTCCCGACGCCCTTCTCGGCGCATTTCATCGACGCCGACGGCAGCCTGACGGGCACGACCCTGGAGCCCCAGGTTTTCGGCGATCATGGGCGGGTCGAACTCTCGGCGAGCCTCACCGGCTGGCGAGGCGATCTCTCCGTGCGGTTCACCAAACTTTACGACCCCGCGCCCGACACGCACGCTCACCCGATTTTCTACTCCGGGACCGTTGACGCCAAATTTACCTTGATCGACGGCGACTGGAATTTTGGGCGCGCCGATCCTGCGGCGGGACGTTTCGTTCTGGTCCGCGTCTCGCGTGGCGCGAAGGCGGAGATGGCCGAGGCTTCGGCGGTGATCGCGCTGCGGAGGTAAGCGCGTGCTGGGCTGACGCCGCGTCCTGAGCGGCTATACTGCCGCCATGGACGATCCCATCGATTCCCTTGCCCCCATCGCCGACGCGCAGAGCAACGCCCCGGAGATGTCGGTCTCCGAACTGGCGAATGCGCTGAAACGAACCATCGAGGACAATTACGGCTTCGTGCGCGTGCGCGGCGAGCTGGGGCGCGTTGTCGCGGCGAAGTCCGGGCACCTCTATTTTGATATCAAGGACGACAAGGCCTGCATCAATTCGGTGATGTGGAAGGGTCAGGCGGGGCGCCTGCCGTTCAAGCCCGAGGAAGGGTTGGAGGTCGTTGCCGAAGGCAAGCTGTCGACCTATCCCGGTCGCTCCAACTATCAGCTGATCTGCGAGCGCATGCGTCCTGCGGGTCTTGGCGCGCTGATGCAGCTGCTGGAAGAGCGCAAGAAAAAACTGGCGGCCGAAGGCCTGTTCGACGCGGACCGCAAGAAGCCCATCCCCTATTTGCCGACCGTCATCGGTGTGGTGACCAGTCCGACCGGCGCGGTCATCCGCGACATACTCCATCGCGTGCGCGAGCGCTTTCCGGTGCGCGTCCTCATCTGGCCGGCACTGGTGCAGGGCGAGCGCGCGTCGTTCGAGGTCGAGGCGGGCATACGCGGCTTCAACGCGCTCCCGGCGAGCGGGCACATCCCGCGTCCTGATGTCATCATCGTCGCGCGCGGCGGCGGGTCGATCGAGGATCTCTGGCCGTTCAATGAGGAGCGCGTCGTGCGCGCCGCCGCCGACAGCGTGATCCCGCTGATCTCGGCCGTAGGGCACGAGACCGACACGACGCTGATCGATTTCGTATCGGATCGCCGCGCGCCGACACCCACCGGGGCCGCCGAAATGGCCGTGCCAGTGCGGGCGGAGCTGCTGGCGACGGTCATGGATTATGGCGCCAGATCCGGGCGATGCCTGACGCGCCACCTCGAAAAGCGACGCCTCGAGTTTCGCTCGATCGTCGGGCGCTTTCCCAGGCTGGATGCGGTGCTGCAAGGACCGAGGCAGAGGCTGGACCGCAGCGGCCAGCGATTCATCGGGGCGCTGGACAGGGCGCTGGCGCGCAAGCGCGCGGGGTTAGACGCGCGCGCCGGCCGCCTGCAACCAGCCGCCCTTAAACGGGATCTTTCCCGCAAGCGTATCGAGGCGGAACGTTTGTCCGCCCGGCTGAAGCCAGCCGTGCTGCGCGAGATGGCTCAGCTCCGGCGGCGCCTCGATGGTCAGGGACGTGTGCTCGCGACGCTTTCCTATGAAAGCGTTCTCGGTCGAGGCTTCGTGCTGGTGACGGGCCACGACGGAAAGCTGAGGCGTTCTGCGGCTGCGGTCGCGCAGGGCGAGGCCTTGAAACTGCGTTTCTCCGACGGGGAAATCCTGGCCATGGCAGGAGGCGCCCTGCGCCGCCCGCGCAAGCCCGCCAGCCCCTCGCAACCTGAAGAGCCGGCGAGGACCGTGCCGGCCGCGCCTCCGGAATCTCAGCGTCCCCGCATTCGGCGGCGCGGGCGAAACGACCAGGGCGACCTCTTCTGAAGTATCGATCCTCGCCGATCGTGGACCGGCCGATGGAAACATGCTGACCTGCGCCGTTCTCCATTTCCGTTCAAGGCAAACCGCCATGCGCTCAACTACGTTCCCGGCGATTGTCGCGACTTGCTTCGCGCTCTCCGGATGCGTTGCGACACAGACGCCAGCGGCCGGCCTCGACGCCGACACGGCTGCCTGGTGGGAGATCACCGGCGATCTCTCCGGCGACGCCATGGAAGGCCGGGACACGGGATCCCCCGGTCACGCCCGCGCCGTCAACTATGTGATCGATCGGTTCGGCAAGGCCGGGCTCAAGCCTGCGGGGGATGCCGGCGGCTGGACACAGACGCTGCCCCTGAAGGAGGTGCGCGTCGAAAAGGACGGGACGAGTTTTGAGGTGCTGGCTTTGCAGCCAGGCGCCACGCCCACCCGGCTTTCCTTCCTGCACGAGATCAGCGTGCGCGCGACGGACGAGCTTCCGGCGTCCATCGAAGGCGCACTCAGTTTTCGCGGCTACTGTTCCCCTGCGGAGATGGGAGAGGTGCTCGGGCGCGTGGTCGTTTGCTTCGGCGCGAGGCGGAGCGGACTTCCGGGTGGGGCCGACAGGATGCGCGCGGTGGCGGACGCGGGCGCAGTGGGGCTGATCAACATCGACGATCCCGGCTTCACAGTCGAGCCGGCGCGATGGCCGGACGCCTATGCGCGGTCGGTTTCGTTGCGGAGCGCGCCGTCGCCAGCCTTTGCAAACCTTCCGGTGATGCGCCTCTCGCCGGATGGTTTTGAGAGGATGCTGCAGTCCGCTGGTCACGCTACGCCGTCTGCGGACATCCTGGCCAGCGGCGCCGCGTCAAGGCCGCTCGCGGCTTTCGACCTGGCGCTCCGGATGCAGGCGACCTTCAGCCTGTCGCGCCGCGAATACACGTCGGACAATGTCCTCGCGATGCTGCCGGGAAGCGATCCCGCGTTGAGCCAGGAGGTCGTGATCGTCTCCGCCCACATCGACGGCTATGGTTTTGGCGAACCGGTGGAAGGCGATGCACTCTACAACGGTGCATTTGATGACGCGGCCTATGTCGCAACAATAATCCGGTTGGCCGAGCAGCGCGCCGGCCAGGGCTTCAGGCGCAGCGTGCTGTTTGCCGTCTACACCGGCGAGGAAAAGGGACTGCTCGGCTCCAACTGGCTGAGCCGAAACCTGCCGGTTCCAAAAGAAAACCTGGCGGCGGTCATCAATCTCGACCAGCTGCGGCCTTTGTTCCCGCTGAAAATCCTGACCATGCACGCTATCGGCGACACCACGCTGAAAGCCAATGTTGACCGCGTCGCGGCTGGCATGGGCATCGAGATCCGCCCCGACCTTGAGCCCGAGCGAAACCTCAACCAGCGCACTGACCACTGGCCCTTCCTCAGCATGGGCGTGCCCGCAACCAACTTCGTCTTCGGCTTCGATCCGGGCACGGAAGCCGAAGCGCGTTACCGCGAATGGTACAAGGTCCGCTATCACCGCCCGCAGGACGACATGAGCCAGCCGCTCGACTTTCAGGCGGCGGCGGACATGAACACATTCTTTTACAGGCTGACCGGGGATGTCGCGAACGATCCGGCGCGTCCGGCGTTTCTGCCAGGAAGCCGTACCATCCGGAGTAAGCTTCTCGCCGGGAGGATCAGGCGTTCAGTCGCCGGACAAACCAGTCCGTCAGGTGCGACCACACTGCGTTCTTTTCGGAGGCGTCCTCTATACCGTGTTCGAGATTGGGGTTGTCGTTGATCTCGATGACCACCGGGCCGTCCGGTCCCGTCTTGATGTCGACGCCGTAAAAGCCGTCTCCGATCAGGTTGGCCGCGCGGACGCCCACATCAACCACGTCCGCAGGCGCCTCGGCAACGGAGAGCGACCGGAAGCCGCCCTCGATCGAGCGGCCGTCCAGCTTGTGGTTGATGATCTGCCAGTGGCCGCGCGCCATCTTGTACTGGCAGACAAAGATCGCGCGCCGGTCCAGCACGCCCACGCGCCAGTCAAAATCGGTTGGCGTGAACTTCTGGGCGATGACGAGGTCGGTGTCTTCGAGAAAGTCATGAACGATGGTCCGCAGCTCGGCCATGTCGCCGGCCTTCTTGATTCCGCGCGAGAACGACCCGTCCGGGATCTTCAGCACGAGCGGGAAGCTCAGCCGGTCCGCGACTTCCACGAGGTTGGTCTTGTCCTGAACGATCATGGTCTCGGGCGAGGGGAGGCCGGCGCCCGTGAGGCGCTCCCAAAGATAGACCTTGTTGGTGCACCGCATCATCGAGATCGGATCGTCGATGACCGGCATGCCCTCGGCCCAGGCCCGTCTGGCGAACCGGTAGGTATGATTGGTGATTGAGGTCGTCTCGCGGATGCAGAGCGCGTCGAATTCGGCCAGCTTGGCCAGGTCCTTCTTGGTGATCGGTTCGATCTCGACGCCGTCCTTTTCGGCGAGGCGGGCCCAGTGCTTGAGGGATTCGACGCTGGACGGCGCGAGCTGCTCGTTCGGATCGTAGAGAACGGCGATCGAGTGTTTCGCCACAGTTCGGGCCTTGGGCGATTTCCAGACCCTGCCTGTGTACTTCGTGAGGGCCTCGATAAAGAGCTTGAGGTCGTCGCCCTTGAGCTGGGTGAAGGGCGTCAGCTTGATGCGCTTGATCTTGACCCATGGCGAGCCATTCACGGCGGTCGTGACGACAAGGGCGGGCGCCCGATACCAGTCGAACAACAGGCGGCCGAAGCGCTTGAAACGTTCGTCCTCGGTCTCGCCAAAGCATATGACGATGCGCTCGGGGATGGCCAGCTTGTCGCTGGCCCTCGTCCGGTCCTTGTTGAGAGCCTCCTCGAGGTCGGGGACGGCCTCCTCCGATCCGTCGGCGTCGTAGAGGTCCAGCATCGTCTCGACGCTCGGCACCACGCGGTGGCCGCGCGCTTCGGCCAGCAGCGACGCGTAGTAGCCGTCCGTCTGGTAGTTGTAGTTGCGGGTGAGGTTGATGATCTTCGGCCGCGACCCGGACAACAGCTTTGGCTGCAACACGTAGTCGCGCGTCGTCATCATGCGGAATGGCGCGCCAAGGGTCGCGAGATCACGCAGATCGTCCGCGATCAGTATCCAGTCTCTCATGCGGCCCGGACCCCCGACCGCGCACCCAGCGGTTTTTCCAGACGCAATGCGGGCGATCCATCCTCGTAATAGTTTTCATGCCGCCCAAACTGCACATAGCCCAGCTTTCGATAAAGCCGGATGGCGGCGTCATTGTCGATCCGCACTTCGAGACGCAGGACCGAGCAACCCCTTCTCGATCCAGCAGCTTCGCAGGCATCGATGAGGGCTCTGGCAATGCCGGACCCGCGCGCTTCGGGTGCGGTGGCGATCGAATAGAGCCGGGCGATGCGCGTCGTCCGCCGGTAGAAAACCAGGCCATACCCCACGACGTCCAAATTAAGCTCGGCAACAAGCACGTCGCACGTCTCCGAGGCTATGTGATGGCTGAGACTGCGGCGAGACAGGCGATCGGCGACGAACGATGCCGCTTCGATCCGCTCCACGGACTCGATATCATTCAGTCTTGCGGCGCGAACCGCCACGCGCGACCCGGAGGGGTCCATGGAAATATCGCTCCAGCAACAAGGTCGCCGAATAACGCTCATGGGCGGGCACTGTCGAGTGTCTTTTGATTGAGCCTCTCAGGAAATCGCAGCGGGCTGTGGATGGCAGCGCCAAAGCGACCAGAATCCCTGCGCCACATGCTGAAACCCTTGTCGTCAGCCAAGCGTATTGCAATGGGGCCAGAAGGAGACAAAGGGCGCTAATGGAACGCAAGATCGAGGCGACAAGGCGGAGCATGCAGGTACACGCGGAGCTGGCTGTCCGGCTCATGGACATCATGTTGCGAACCACAAGGCCCGAGGAAAAGATCCAGGCAGAGCACCGGCTTGAACTGATCGAACGCACACTTTGGCGCAACCACGCCACGCTCCGGCGTTTGAGGGCCGACCCGCGCGCCCCGCCGGTTTAGCCAAGCAGCTCGGCCGCGCGCTCGGCGAAATAGGTAATGACCCCTGCGGCGCCTGCCCGCTTGAAGCATGACATCGTCTCGATGATGGCGCGATCTTCGTCGAGCCAGCCCTCGCGCGCCCCGGCCTTGATCTGCGCGTATTCTCCGGAAATCTGGAAGGCGAGCGTTGGCACGCCAAATTCCGCCGAGACGCGCTGCACGATGTCGAGGTAGGGAAGGCCCGGCTTCACCATCACCATGTCGGCGCCTTCCTCGATGTCCATGGCGACCTCGCGCAGAGCCTCCTCGGTGTTGCCGAAGTCCATCTGATAGGTTTTCTTGTCGCCCTTGAGTACCGCCGAGGTGCCGACCGCGTCGCGGTAGGGGCCATAGAAGGCCGAGGCGTATTTGGCGGCGTAGGACAGGATCATCACCCGCTCGAAGCCTTCGCTGTCGAGGTGATCGCGAATGGCGCCGATCCGGCCATCCATCATGTCCGAGGGCGCGACGATGTCGGCGCCGGCCCGGGCCTGCACGAGCGCCTGTTCGGTGAGCGCCCCGACGGTTTCATCGTTCACGACATAACCGGTCTCATCCAGCAGCCCGTCATGACCGTGGCTGGTGAACGGGTCGAGCGCGACATCGCAGGCGACGCCTATGTCCGGCGCGGCCGCCTTGATGGCCTTGATGACGTTGGGGATCAGTCCGTCCGGATTGCCGGCCTCCGACCCGGCCTCGTCTTTCCTGGCGGCGTTGATGTGTGGAAAGATTGCGAAGGCCGGTATCCCGAGCTCGCGCGCCCGGACAGCCATCCGGGCGGCCTCGTCAATGTTGAGGCGGTCAAGCCCCGGCATCGATTTCACCGGGATGCGTTTTTCCGCGCCGTCATGGACGATCATGCCCCAGACGATGTCGTCTGGCGTCGGACGGGTCTCGCGCACGAGCCGCCGCGTCCAGTCATTCTGTCTCAGGCGGCGAAGGCGGGTCGCTGGGAAAGCGCCGGTGACGATCGATCGGGGCATGACTTCCTCGCTCGCTGGACGCCATCGGGCGGAACGCTGTCGTCCGCCAGCCCGACTTGAATTGTCAGCGATCGGTTGCGGCCTTTACCGGTCGCTGCATAAAGCATCTCAGCCGGACGTCCATGGTCAGCGTCTGGAGCTGCCGGATGTCGCGCTGCCAGTCTGCCAGCCGCCACTCCGGAATCTCACGGAAGCCCAGCTTGCGGTAAAAGGGACCGTTCCACGGCACTTTCCGAAACGTCGAGAGCGAGATTCGCCTGTGGGTCCGGCTTTCGGCTTCCTGGAACGCCCGCCGCACCAGCCTGCCGCCGAGGCCTTGCCGGCCGTGTCGCGGCATGACCGAGAGCTGGTCGAGGTAAAGGTCCGCCCCGCGGTCGGAACAGAGCGCAAAGCCCGCCAGCTCCTCCATCTCATCGACCGCGACCCAGACCAGCCCGTCTCCGAAGCCCTTTCTCAGGCGATCCTCGGGGATGGGCTCGCCCGGCTCGCCAGAGGGTCCGAAGTCGATGAGGCCGCTGCCCCGGAAAAGGGTCGCGGAGGCGAGATCGATGTTCTGGAGTTCCCCCACCTCGTTCCCGCGCGCGGGGCGGATACGATATTGCGGGGCCGTTTCTGAGATCAGGGTCGCCATCGGATCTTTGCCAGCCTGTGCGCCAGTCTTGGGGAGGTCTATAGGAGAAACATCGGTTCGGACTTGCTAAGCAAGCCTGAAGAGTAACGCACGCCGCCGCGTCGGGAACAGGGCAGATGACAGCTGAATTCACTGACGAGCAAAGGCTGATTCGCGAGACGGCGTCTTCCTTTGCGACCGCTCGCCTTCGGCCGTTCGCGGCGCAATGGGATGAAAACAAACACTTTCCTGTGGACGTCATCCGCTCCACCGCCGAACTCGGTCTGGCGGGACTTTATGTCGGTGAGGATGTGGGCGGCTCCGGCCTCAGCCGGCTCGATGCCGTGATTGTGTTCGAGCAGCTTTCGATGGGCTGCGTCTCCACCGCCGCCTTCCTTTCCATCCACAACATGTGCGCCGGCATGATCGACCGCTTCGGGACGGAAGAGATGCGCCGGGAATGGCTGCCCCGCCTCACCTCGATGGAGCTGATGGCGAGCTACTGCCTCACCGAGCCAGGGTCGGGGTCGGACGCGGCGGCCCTGCGCACACAGGCGGTCCGGCATCGCGGCGCCAAAGACGAGGGAGACTATGTCCTCAACGGCTCCAAGGCCTTCATTTCGGGCGCCGGGGCAAGCGACCTCTATGTCGTGATGACCCGGACAGGCGCCGACGGCCCGAATGGCGTCTCGGCGTTTCTCGTTCTGGCGACGGACAGGGGCGTCTCGTTTGGCGCTGCCGAAAAGAAGATGGGCTGGCATTCCCAGCCGACCCGCGCCGTGATCCTGGAGGATGTCCGCATTCCGGCCAGCCGGCGGATCGGGGCGGAAGGCGACGGCTTCCGCTTCGCCATGGCGGGGCTGGACGGCGGGCGCCTCAACATCGCCGCGTGTTCGCTTGGCGGCATGCAGGAGGCGCTGGACAGGACGCTGGCCTATACCAGAGAGCGCCGCCAGTTCGGCCAGGCCATCGCCGATTTCCAGACCGTCCAGTTCAGACTCGCCGACATGGAGACCGAGACGCAGGCCGCCCGCGTGATGCTGTATGCGGCGGCGCGGGCGCTGGATGCAAAAGCGCCTGACGCCACGCGCTGGTGCGCCATGGCCAAGCGCTTTGTGACGGACACGGGGTTCAAGGTCGCCAACGACGCTTTGCAGCTTCATGGCGGCTATGGCTATCTCGCGGACTACGGGATCGAGCGCATCGTCCGCGACCTGCGCGTGCACCAGATTCTCGAAGGCACGAACGAGATCATGCGGGTGATCATCTCGCGCGACATGCTGAAGCAGTAGATGGCAGACGTCATCATCCACCGACAGGGCGTCGCCGGGCGCATCACGCTCAACCGCCCATCGGCGCTGCACGCCCTCAACGAGGAGATGTGCCTCGCCATGGACGCCGCCCTGATCGCCTGGCGCGACGATCCCGAGATCGAGCTGGTGGTGATCGACCATGCTGACGGCACAAGGGGCTTCTGCGCCGGCGGCGACATCCGCATGCTGGCCGAAAGCGGTGCAGCCGATAGCTCGGCGGCGATGGCGTTCTTCGCGGCCGAGTACCGGCTGAATGCGCGCATCAAGAACTACCCCAAGCCCTATGTCGCCTTCATGGACGGCGTCACCATGGGCGGCGGCGTTGGCATCAGCGTCCACGGCTCGCACCGTGTCGCGACGGAGCGCACGAACTTCGCCATGCCTGAGACGGGCATCGGTCTTTTTCCGGACGTTGGCGGCGGCTGGTTCCTGCCGCGCCTTGGCCCACCGCTCGGCATGTGGCTGGCGCTCACCGGCGAGCGGCTGAAGGGCGGCGATGTTGTGGCGGCAGGGATCGGCACCCACTTCGTCGAGGCGGCGGTGACCGGCGTCGTCAAGGACTCGATCTGCGAGGGGGGCCTTGCGCTGCTCGACGCGATGGACTGGGACGAGACCGCCACGTTCGAGACCTATATCGACGCGATCCAGCGCTGTTTCTGGAAGCCGGGCGTCGAGGAAATCTTCGCGGCTCTGGAGGAGGAAGGCGGAGAATGGGCGGCCCGCCAGCTCGCGACCCTGAAAACCAAATCGCCCCAGACGCTGAAGGTCGCGCATCGCCAGCTGGCGCTCGGCCTCCACGCCAGGACGTTCGAGGACAATATGCGGATGGAGTTTCGCATCGGCTCGCGGGTCGTCTCGCGCCATGATTTCCAGGAGGGCGTCCGAGCCATCATCATCGACAAGGACAATGCGCCGGCCTGGAATCCGGCGACGCTTTCTGGCGTGACCGACGAGATGCTGGACGAAATCTTCGCCCCGCTGGATGGCGGCGAGCTTCAGTTCGATTGACTGGCACTCCCCGCGCTTTGGCTCCACTAGACTTCTGAGTGAGGCATGAGACCTCGCCAGATACGTCAAACTTCGAAAGGGGCGTTTACTTCCCGCTCACAATAAAGAACAAATCTAAACTGCCGGAAATCTAAGATAAACTACAACAAAATTGTCTTTCTTAGCGATTGTTTAGCCATCCCCATGTAGTGTCATCATCAAGCCCAGACAAAACGGGCGCGACACAAAAAACAAGAATAGTGGTGGTGATGATGTTGAACGCGAAAGTCCGGGTCGCTGGCAATGAAGACGTTGTCGAGCAGTCCTTCCTGAAGGCTCTCTCCTTGCTGGAGCAGGCGCATCGCCGCCTGCATGACGTCGTCAAGGACAATCTGGAGCGGGGCGGCGAGCGCTCGCTGACCGGCGTTCAGGCCCTCCTGATCTATGAGATCGGCGAGACCGAAACGCCTGCCAGCGCGCTGCGCGCTCGCGGGTCCTTCGCCGGCACATCGATGTCCTACAACGTCAAGAAACTTCAGGATGGCGGTTATCTCATCCAGACCCGCTCCAGCGACGATCGCCGCACGGTTCGTCTCAAGCTGACGCCTTCGGGCAAGGCTGTCCGCGCCCGCGTCGCGCAACTCTTCGAGAAGCAGGCCTCGGCGCTTGAGCCGACCGCCAGCGTTCGCGCGGACGATCTGGAACAGTTCAACAAGACGGTCGCCCGCCTGGAACGCTTCTGGTCCGACCAGATCCGCTACCAGCTCTGATCGGTCGTCAGAAGTCCTTCAGCGCCCGCCTCGTGCTCCGACAGGTTTAGCATGAGGCGGTTTGTCAAAATCATCCTGATCCGCCTTCAGATGAAATCGTCTGAAGGCGGCTGATGTGGTCATCCGGCCAGACCCGGAGCAACTGGCGCAAGACTGGTTGTCAAAAGACTGGATCGGCCTCTCCGCCGGCCTCGCCTTGCGAGCGCCGGCGGTTTTGTTTTCACGGTTTCGCTTTCATAGCCCGCGTCTCGACCACACGGGCGCCAGAAAGAATGTTGGCGAGCGAGTAGTTGCCCTCATGGCAGCTTGCTTCGAACATGCGCGCCTTGGTGCGGACCAGAGTGAACGCGACGCGCATCGGGGCGATAAACATGCCGGAGTCCTCAAGTGTATATTCGTATGAAAGTTCGTTAGGTTCACTGAAACGCAGGCTCTCGGTGAGTTTTCGTATTGCTTGCCCTTCCGTCCCCGGCGGAGAGGCAGGATCGGGGCGAAGCAGTCTTGTTTCTATGACCAGGACATCGCCTTCCCAGTGACCGGTCGATTCGCCCATAGTCGACACAAGCGCTGCTGGTCTATTCCGAGCGACAAAGGCGATGATCCGCGCTTCAGCCATGTCTTCGGTGTTGATCACGACATGATCGTCCGTTTGGACGATCAACCTGTTCATGTTGCCGGGCGAGATCGAGAGCGGTGTGTTTCCGGGACCGCGTATGCATCGTTCCCAAAGGTTGCGAGCCTCCGGGTCTTCCGCCCGATCGCGAACATCCTTGATGGTCTTCGCCCAGTCCCGGGCCTCTGGGGTCAGCGGAAGTTTTCCGTCCGCCGGCTCGACAATCAGTGACGTGCGGAAGCCGCCGCCAGCCGCCGGCATCAAGGTTCCCCAGTCGAAGTCCTCATCGGGATGAAGACCTGTCAAGGCGGCAGCGCGCTTGTCCAATGCTGCGATGAGGCCCCGGACCTGCTCGGCATGGACAATGGGACCATCGGCCTCATCCAAGCGTTCGAGCGGCGTTCGCCACCTGCTTTCCCATACGCCGTGGAAGTCGGGGCGTCCGTCGGTGGTGCGGGGGATGTCATGCGACTGCGCATGGGCCTGAGCGACCGACCCAACCAGAGTCGCCAGAACCAGAAGCCGCTTCAACATGATCCTGTCCCCGCCCCGGTCGGGGCGATGGGATTATTGCTCAATCGCATCGGGGCGGCCAGTGGCTGACAGACCCCGCAGTTGCGAACCGTTCGCAAAAAATCCAGAGATGTGAAGGCGCTACACGCAGTTGCGTTTGACATGCGTCTAGGAAAGGAGAGGCTTGGGCGCTAACTTGAACGTCACGCGCCCGGCAGAAGCGTGCATGTCGGCCAAAGAGAAACGACCCATGAAGCATCTGGCAGCTTTCGAGGATGTGATCCAGGACATCCGTTCCGAGGGTCGCTATCGCGTCTTCATCGATCTCAAGCGTCATCGGGGCAGGTTTCCGCTTGCGTCGGTCCGCCATGAAGACGGGCGCGAGCAGGACGTCACGGTGTGGTGCTCCAACGACTACCTGGGAATGGGGCAGGATCCGGACGTCATCCAGTCCATGCATGAGGCTGTAGACGCTTTCGGCGCAGGATCCGGCGGCACCCGTAACATATCCGGTACGACGCGCTATCACGTCGATCTCGAGCGCGAATTGGCCAGCCTGCATGGCAAGGAAGCGGCGCTGCTGTTCACCTCAGGCTATGTCTCGAACGATGCGACCCTGTCGACGCTGGCCAAGATCATGCCCAACGTCATCATCTATTCCGACGAACTCAACCACGCCTCGATGATCGAGGGGATCAAGCGCGCCAACTGCGCCAAACGGATTTTCCGCCACAACGATGTGGGGCATCTGCGCGCCCTGATCGGGAACGATCCGGCGGAATCCCCCAAGGTCATCGCCTTCGAGTCCGTCTATTCGATGGATGGCGACGTCGCCCCTCTGGCCGCGCTTTGCGACATCGCCGACGAGTTCGACGCGATCACCTATCTCGACGAGGTCCATGCCGTGGGGATGTACGGCCATGAAGGCGCCGGTGTCGCCCAGCGCGATGGGGTGATGGACCGCATCACGATCTGCGAGGGCACGCTGGCGAAAGGGTTTGGCGTGATGGGGGGCTATATCGCCTCCCGGACCGTCGTCATCGACGCCATCCGGTCGATGGCCCCGGGGTTCATCTTCTCGACGTCGACATGTCCCGTACTCGCGGCAGGCGCCCTTACATCCATCCGCAAGCTCCGCGGTCCTGCGGGTGTGGATCTGCGCACACAGCATCAGGCCAAGGCGGAAATGCTGCGGCAGAAGCTGGTGGCCGCCCGGCTGCCGGTCATGATCACCGACACGCACATCGTTCCGTTGCTGGTGGGCGATGCGGAGCGCTGCAAGGCGCTGTCGGACACGCTCCTGTTCGATTTCGGCGTCTATGTGCAGCCGATCAACTATCCGACCGTCCCCAAGGGGACCGAAAGGCTGCGGTTCACGCCCTCGCCGCATCATACCGAGGCGATGATGGATGATCTGGTCGCGGCGCTGCTCGCAATCTGGGCGCAGCTTGGCCTCAAGCGCGCCGCCTGATCCGGTCGGAGAGCCATGCCAGACGATCCGGACCACGAGATCTTGCTGGAGTACAACCGTATCGGCCCGGTGATGGAAGTTCGCGCGGTGTCGGGAACGGATGGGTTGGAAATCAGATTTGCTGTACCGGCCCGTACCGCGAGGGCTGATGTGGAGCAACTGGCCCGGAACAAGCTCTCCTATGCTCGCGGCAGGAGCGATAATCTGGCGCCCTCGCCAACCTCCAGGGCCGGCCCGCGCGGCGGAATTCTTGTTTGAGGATGATTGTCCAATTCGCCAGACCCTACAGGGACCCAGGCCCTACAAGGGGGCCAGACCCCAAAATGGACGGGGTGCTGAGTGAGCCGCGCGCGATTGTGGTCGTGGCTATCGAATCCCTCAGGCGCTGACTGAACGAATGCCGGTCGGCGTCACGGCGTTTTCCGCACGCCTCGACCAAGCCCGATTTTTTTCGCGAACTCTGACCGTCGCTCCGTATAGCTCGGCGCGACCATCGGATAGTCAGGCGCAAGGCCCCAGCGCCGACGATACTCATCAGGCGACATGTCGTAGCGCGAGTGCAGGTATCGCTTGAGCATCTTGAGCTTCTTGCCGTCTTCGAGGCAAATAATATAATCGTTGGTGATCGATTTTCCGATGTTAACCGCAGGCTTTGGCTTGTCCTCGACCTTCAGTTCACGCGCCTTCGACAAGCTCGCGACTGTTTTATGAACCGAGCGAATGACGTCAGGCAGACCCTCAGTTGTAACTGGATTGTTCGATACAAACGACGAGACAATCTCAGAAGTTATACGGAGGATTTCGTCATTCGATAGTTCAAACAAGTCTGATGATTCATTCATCGCATCTACCCAGCCCGCCCCATCGACCAGAGATAGAGGCTTAATTAGACGAAAAATCAACCACTTTACCAAGCGCGTCTACGTAACTTGGAAGATATACTGATTCTGGCTCAAATATGCGTCAAAACGCCCTGCAATGACCGAGCTTGCCAACCTTGCATGAAGGCCCTATCGCCGACCTGATCACCCGAAACGCTCGGAGGGGGCCATGGGCCATTCGAATCCGCAGGCCGGATCCCAGCAACGCTCCTTTTTTTCGACCAGCCTCAACGAGGCGGATCCCGCCGTCGGCGAAGCGATTTCGTTCGAACTTGGCAGACAGGTTCAACAGATAGAGCTGATCGCTTCGGAGAACATCGTCTCACGCGCCGTAATGGAGGCGCAGGGCTCGGTTTTGACGAACAAGTATGCCGAGGGCTATCCCGGAAAGCGCTATTATGGCGGCTGCGAGTTCGTCGACGAGATCGAGAATCTGGCAATCGCCCGCGCCAGGAAGCTGTTTTCTGCAGGTTTTGCGAACGTCCAGCCCAATTCGGGCAGCCAGGCCAACCAGGCTGTCTTTCAGGCGCTGCTGAAACCCGGTGATGCAATTCTGGGCATGAGCCTCGACGCCGGCGGGCATCTTACCCACGGAGCGTCGCCCAACCAGTCCGGCAAGTGGTTCGCAGCTCACCAGTACGGTGTCCGGCGGCAGGATGGACGCATAGACCTCGACGAGGTCGAAAGGCTGGCTTTGGAGGTGAGACCAAAGCTGATCATCGCGGGCGGGTCGGCCTATTCTCGGGTGATCGACTTTGCGGCGTTCCGTGCGATCGCCGACAAGGTTGGCGCGATCTTCATGGTCGATATGGCGCACTTCGCCGGCCTCGTCGCGGCTGGTCTTCATCCAAATCCGCTGGCCGATGCGCATGTTGTCACCACGACGACCCACAAGACCCTTCGCGGCCCGCGCGGGGGGATGGTTCTGACGAACGACGAGAAGGTTGCGAAGAAAATCAACTCAGCCGTCTTTCCGGGGATCCAGGGCGGACCTCTGATGCATGTGATCGCCGGCAAGGCCGTCGCGTTCGGCGAGGCGCTGCGTCCGGAATTCAGACTCTACGCGCAACGTGTCATCGACAATGCGCGCATGCTTGCCCAGACCCTCGAAACCGGCGGCGTCGATATCGTGTCGGGCGGCACCGACACCCATCTCGCCCTCGTCGATCTCCGGCCCAAGGGCGTCAAGGGTAATGCGGCCGAGAAGGCGCTGGAGCGCGCCTTCATCACCTGCAACAAGAATGGCGTGCCGTTCGATCCCGAAAATCCCACTGTTACGTCCGGCGTCCGCGTCGGCTCTCCCGCCGCCACGACGCGTGGATTTGGGGAGACGGAGTTCCGCCAGGTGGGGCTGTGGATGGTTGAGATCATCGACGCGCTGGCGGCAGGGGGCGACACTTCCGCCGTCGAATTCAAGGTCCGCGAGGAGGTCACGGCCCTGACCGCTCGTTTCCCGATTTACGGCGCCGCCTGGAGCTGAACCTTTGCGGTGCCCGTTTTGCGGCTTTGCGGACTCGGTCGTCAAGGACAGCCGGCCCGCCGAGGAAGACACGGCCGTGCGCCGCCGCCGGGGCTGCCTGAAATGCGACGGGCGATTCACGACCTTTGAGCGTGTCCAGCTCCGCGAGCTGATGGTGGTGAAACGCGACGGCCGGCGCAACGTGTTCGAGCGCGAGAAGCTCCGGCGCTCTCTCACCATCGCTCTGCAGAAGCGTCCCGTGACCGAGGAACAGCTCGACCAGATGATTTCTGGCATTGTGCGCCGCCTCGAGAACATGGGCGAGCCCGAAGTGCCGACGTCGGCCATTGGCGAGATGGTGATGACAAGCCTGGGCGGCCTCGATCCTGTCGCCTATGTGCGTTACGCCTCGGTCTACAAGGACTTCAAATCGCCCTCCGATTTCGCTCGCTTCATCGAGGATGCTCTGGCGCGGCGCGAGATGGACGACGGCGAGCGCCAGAAATGACGGCCGGCACGGTGATCGTCGGGTCGCGCCCATCCGTCACGCTGAAGATCGCGACGTCGCTGGATGGGCGTATCGCGACGGCTTCCGGAGAAAGCAAGTGGATCACCGGGCCCGAAGCGCGCTTCGAAGCGCATCGACTGCGCGCCGCCCATGACGCTGTCATCGTCGGCTCGGAAACCGTGCTTACCGACGATCCCGAACTGACGGCGCGGCTTGATCCGGCGCCCGACCGCCAGCCGCTTCGCATCGTCGCCGACAGCCGGGGCCGCGTGCCGGCGAGCGCCAGGCTCTTCGCCACCCTGGAGATTGGGCCGGTCGCCATCGCGACTCTGGAGACAACCGACCTTGATGTGCGCTGGCCGTCCGCGCGCGGGCTGCAGTTCTGGATGTTGCCGCCGGACCCGGTCAGCGGCAGCGTCTCCCTCCCTGATTTGCTTGACTCGGCCACGCGTGCCGGCGTGACGTCCCTCATGGTCGAGGGCGGCGGCAGGCTTTCCGCGTCCTTCGTGCGCGCCGGGCTGGTGGACCGCATCGAATGGTTCCGTGCGCCGATCCTGCTGGGCGGGGACGGGCGAGAGTGTATCGCCGGGCTGGGCTTGGAGAATCTCGTCGCGGCGCCCACCTTCGCGCGAAGCGGAGTGCGGCCCGTTGGGCAGGACCTTTGGGAAAGCTATGAGCGGAAAACCTGAGCCATGTTCACCGGTCTCGTAACCGACATTGGCCGCATCGCCTCCATCGAGGATCGCGTTGGCCTTCGCCGTCTCACGGTCGCATCGCGCTATCCGGTGACGTCCCTGCAGCCCGGCGCTTCCGTCATGCACTCAGGCGTCTGCCTCACGCTTGTGGAGTTCGGCCCCGACGATGAAGGATCGTGGTGGACGGTCGAGGCCATACCCGAGACGTTGTCGCGCACGACGCTTGGCCGATTGGTCGCCGGGTCGCCGGTAAACCTGGAACTGTCGCTCAGGCTCGGAGACGAACTCGGCGGCCATCTCGTGTCGGGCCATATTGACGGAATGGGCGAAATCCTCGCCGTTGCCCAGGAAGGCGAGAGCTGGCGGATGCGAATCGGCATGGCGCCCGGGCTGGCGGGATTCATTGCCGAGAAAGGCTCCATCGCTGTCGATGGTGTTTCCCTGACCGTCGCGGCTGTCGGACGCGACGCCGGCGCCGACTGGTTTGATATCACCGTCATCCCGCATACGCTGAAGGTGACCACGCTGGGCGATGCGAAAGCCGGCGGCTGGGTCAATCTGGAAGTGGACATGCTCGCGCGGTATGTGGCGCGCACGCTTGAGGTGCAAGGCCGATGAGAGACGCTTCGCAATGAGAGACGCTCCGATGACGCACGATTTCAGCGCGGCGATTTCTCCCATCGAGGAAATCGTCGAGGAGGCGCGCAATGGCCGGATGTACATTCTCGTCGATGCCGAGGACCGCGAGAACGAGGGCGATCTGATCATTCCATCGCAATTCGCGACGCCGGCGCAGGTCAATTTCATGGCCAAGCATGGCCGGGGCCTGATCTGTCTCGCCCTGACGCGCGACCGCGCCGGCACGCTTGAACTCGACATGATGGCGCGCGAGAACCGGGAAAGCATGAAGACGGCGTTCACGGTCTCGATTGAGGCAAGGGAAGGCGTTACCACCGGCATATCGGCCCACGACCGGGCTCACACCATCGCGGTCGCCGTCGATCCCACCAAGGGCGCGAACGACATCGTCTCGCCCGGACACATTTTTCCACTGGTGGCGCGCGAGGGTGGCGTGCTGGTGCGCGCGGGCCATACCGAAGCCAGCGTGGACATATCGCGCCTGGCCGGCCTCGCCCCGTCCGCCGTGATCTGCGAGATCATGAACGACGACGGCTCGATGGCGCGACTGCCGGAGCTTGTAAGCTTCGCCCAGCTCCACGGCATGAAGATCGGCACCATCGCGGACCTGATCTCCTGGCGCCGGCGTCATGACCGCTTCCTTGAACGCCGCATAGAGGCGGATTTCGACAGCGCCTATGGTGGAAAGTTCCGTGTTGTCGTCTTCCGCAACACGCTCGACGGAGCGGAACACGTTGCCGTCGTGAAGGGGCGGATTACCGGCGAGACGCCCACGCTGGTGCGGGTTCACCGGGTCGATTTTCTCGCCGATTTCCTCGGCGAGGCAGGTGAGCGCGAGGGGCTGGTCAAGCGCGCCATGACCCGGCTGGCCGCGAGCGGTATTCCCGGCGTCGCGATTTTCGTCCGCATGGGGATGGGCGAGGACATCGCCCGTTCCCTCGGGGACGTCCAGGCCGCCAAGGCCGCCCATGTCGAGGGCGCCCATCCGCTGCGGGAATATGGCGTCGGGGCGCAGATCCTGAAGGATCTCGGAGTCCGCCGCATGATCCTGATGAGCAATACGCGCCCCAACCAGCTTCCCGGCCTTGACGGATACGGGCTGACGGTCGAGGGCTGGCGCAGGATCGATGCAGACGAGGATTAGATGTCCGCACCCAGAAGCGATGCCGCGAGCGTCCTCATCGTCACGTCGCGCTACTATGCCGACATCGCAGCGGAACTCGAAGCCGGAGTGACCAACGCCCTCGACGCCGCCGGCGTCGGGCATGAATTCCTGGTGGTGCCGGGCGCCTTCGAAATCCCCGGCGCGATCGCGCTGGCGTCCCAGGTTCAGGAGTTCGACGGCTTCGTCGCGCTCGGCTGCGTGATCCGTGGCGAGACCAGCCATTATGATCTCATCTGCGGCGAGGTCGCTCGCGGCCTGATGGACCTTTCGCTATCCGGCGTTCCGGTCGGCTTCGGCGTCCTTACGTGCGAGAACGAGGACCAGGCCAGGGTGCGGGCGGATCGCAAGCAGAAAAACAAGGGGCGCGAAGTCGTCGAGGCGGTCCTTCGCATGATCGCGCTCTCACGCACCTTCGGAGACATCGAAGCGTGACGGGCGCCCAGAAGGCCTTGTCGCCTGAAGCCGAACGGGCGCTGCGCAAGGCGCGCCGGTCCGGGGCCAGGCTCGCGGCGATCCAGGCGCTCTATCAGATGGAACAGACGGGACAGAGCGCGCGCTCCGTCGTTGCGGATTTTCTCGACGACCGGCTGGGGCTTGGCGAGGACGGCGCGCCGATCGAGGAGGCCGACCCGGACCTCTTCAGGACGATCGTGACCGGCGTGGTCGATCGTCAGGACGACGTGGACCGGGCGATCATGAAACGCCTCGCCGAGGGCTGGAAGATGGACCGCCTGGATGCGACCTCGCGGGCCATACTGCGCGGCGCGGTCTATGAACTGGTCGCGAACACCAGCCTGCCCCCGCAGATCATCCTCGATGAGTATGTCTCGATCGCCCACGCCTTCTTCGAAGGGGCGGAGCCCAAATTCGTCAACGGCCTGCTGGATGCTGTCTCCCGCGATGTGCGTGGCCCGCACTCCGGCGCACCCTGCGCCTGAAGGCGATGGATGAGTTCGACCTCATCCGGAAGTGGTTTGTTCCCCTCGCCCTGTCGCCAGGCGCCGACAATCTGCTCGACGACGTCGCCGAGATCGTACATGGCGGATCGCGGCTGATCGCGACGACGGACGCGATCGTCGAGGGTGTGCATTTTCTGCCGGACGATCCGATCGAGACGGTGGCGGCCAAGCTGGTCAGGGTCAATGTTTCCGACATCGTCGCCAAGGGCGCTGTTCCTGACGGCGCCTTCCTCACCCTGGTCTGGCCCCGGTCGCGGCCCGTTGCGGGAATCGAGGGCTTTGCTTTGCGCCTGGGGGAGGAACTGGCGGCGAGGGGCGCATACCTTCTGGGCGGCGACACCAGTTCGACGACGGGCCGGCTGACCCTGTCCCTGACGCTCCTGGGTCGGTGCGGGGCGCGTGGTCCAGTCCGTCGTTCGGGCGCAAGCGCGGAAGATGACCTCTGGGTCACCGGCGATATCGGCGAGGGCTGGCTGGGACTCCAGGCTGCGCGCGGCAAGCTACCGATGCTGATGCCGGTCGAGCGTGCGCGTCTCGTCGAGCGCTACCGCGTTCCCGAGCCCCCTGTGGCGCCATTCGCTTCCGTGATTGCGGCGCATGCAACGGCCTCGATCGACGTGTCCGACGGCCTCGTCGCGGATGCCGGCCATGTCGCCAGAGCTTCCGGGCTGGCGCTTGTCATCGACTGCAGGGACATGCCATTCAGCGAGGCAGCCCGATCCTGGCTGGCGACAGGACGCCGATCCGGTATCGCAAAGCTCCTGACCGGCGGAGACGATTACCAGACTTTGTTCACCGCGACGACGACAAGGCGCGACGCCGTCCGTGAGGCGTGCGACGCGATCGGTGTCAAGGTCAGTCGCATCGGTCGGGCAGAATCGGGCGAAGGCGTGCGCCTCTTGCATGGCCCCGGCTCAGTCTCCCTCATGTCAAGGGGCGGCTGGCGGCATTTCGGCGCGTAGATAGGGGCGTACTCCTGAACGCCGGTTGCTTAAACGCCTCTCAACCAATCTCGCGCAGGGTCCAGGGAGAAGGAGCCACCCATGCGTGTTCTTGCTGCTTTTCTCTGTCTGGCCCTCGTCGCATCTGTCCAGCCGGCATTTTCCTCACCGCCAAAGGCGGGCGCCGAAAAAAAGGACGGACAAATCGATAGCGTCGAAGAAAAAGAGGTGGCGCGCTCCGTTAAGCTGGCTGGCTTGGCGTTTCCGGTGTTCGACGCCGAGGGGCGGCTGGAGAACTACCTCTTCATCGACGCCCGCATGCGGGTCAATGACAGCAAGGACCACTGGAAATACCAGGACCAGGCGCACTTTATCCGGGATGCGGTGCTGCGCGCTGCCCATCGGGTGAGCTTCAACGTCAAGGGTGACGTGACCCGGCTAGACGAGAAACTGGCCGCCAAGGAGTGCCTCAAGGCAGCCAATGAGACGGTCGGCGAGCCGGATGCGCTCGTCACCATGACCTTCACCCAGATCGCCAGTCAGAACTGACGACCGGTCCCGCAAGCCAGGACGCCGACGAGCTGTTCTAGTTGCGGCGCTGGGGAGCGTCTCCCGGCTGGTCCTGGCCCGGCTGGGTCTGGCCCGGAAGCTGCTGGGGCAGTCGGCCGATCGTCCCGAAAAGCTGTTCGAGAATGCCGAGTTCGCGGCCCCGGGTCGGCGTCACGCTGGAATTGTAATCGACGACCTGCCCATCCTCCACATCGTAGACGAGAACGTCCGACACGACATCCTGATCGTCGAACTGGATTGCAACGATCTCCCGCGCCACGACCTTCGGATAGTAGAAGGCCAGCAATTCGCGGGTCGAGGACATGTAGACCCAAAGATTGTCATCGAAGATGCTGCTGGTGGACGGGGAACCGAGGCGCGCCAGCACCGTCGAGCGCGTATCCACGGTGGGCTGCACATCGGTCGGCAGCGCCTGGTCGGGCACATAGCCGTGAAAGTCACGCGTCGCACGGCAGCCCGAAACCGCGAGGATCGCAACGAAAGCTATCGCAAGAGTGCGCGTCGCCATATGTGAACTCCAGTGCTTCGGGCTAAAGCAACTCGCGTCGAACCGGACGCCGACAAGTTGCTTTGGAATTCTGAAATAGATCAGCTCAACCGCTTTCAGCCGATTCCGGTTTCAGGCGGGTTGATCTAGGTAGCGGGCGGGTCGCGGGTTTGGCAAGCGTCGAGGGCAGGATGGGCATCGCACAGTGGTTCGGACGCGGGTTCGGCCGCGCCAGGCGCAACAAATGGGCCGTGGACAGGCTGCACCAGCTGATCCTGGCCCAGGCGCTTCGCCCGGAATTCTATGTGCCAGGCGCCGCCCGTGACAATTTCTCCGGCCGGTTCGAGGTGACCTCCCTGCATGCCGCTCTCGTGTTTCGGCGGCTGCGTTCGCTGGGCGGGACCGGCAAAGCGCTCGCCCAGGACTGTTTCGACGCGCTGTTCGAAGGTTTTGACGAGGCCCTCAGGGACATTGGCACGGGCGACCTCAGTGTCGGAAAGAAGATCCGGAAGATGGGTGAGGCCTTCTATGGCCGCGCCAGGGCCTATGATGAAGCGCTGGCGCAAGACGCTCCTCCAGACGCTCTGGCGGGCGCTCTTGGACGCAATCTCGGGCTATCGGAAGATCTGTCTGAACGGCTGGCCCGCTATGTCAAATCGGTTGAGGACACGCTTGGCCGCCATTCCGACGAGGCCCTGCTGGCGGGTGAAGTCAACTGGCCCAAGCCCTCGCTGGCTTGAGGCGTTTGCGCCTCGTCGCCGCAACAGGCTATCCGAGACTGGCGCACATGGTATTAGACGCCTGGAGCCTGATGCGATCAGCCTGAATCACGTCGATCGTTGAATCAGTTTCTACACTAGTGAATCTAGAGCAACCTCTCGTCAGCCTCGACGCAGACAAGCGCGGCGCGATCATTGCGGACAGTGGAGACCTTCGGGCCGGCATGAGTGAGCGCAAGGTCATTTCCATCGATGGGATGGGCGGAGACAATGCGCCTGCGATCGTCGTCGAGGGTGTGGAGGCGTACGCCCGCCGGCGGCCCGACATCGGGTTTCTGCTCCATGGCGACGAGGCCCGGCTGAGGCCCCTGCTGGCCTCCGCGCCGACCGCCTCTCCCCGCACTTCGATCCGGCACACCGACAAACAGGTCGCGATGGACGCGAAGCCGGCGCAGATGATGCGCCAGGGCAAGGGCTCCTCGATGTGGAACGCCATCGAGGCGATCAAGTCCGGCGAGGCGATCGCCGCGTGCTCGGCTGGAAACACCGGCGCATTGATGGCCATGTCGAAGCTGATCCTCCGGACGGTCGAGGGCCTGCACCGGCCTGCCCTGGTGGGGACCTGGCCGACGCGCACCGGCGTCAGCGCCGTGCTCGATCTCGGCGCCGATATCGCCGCCGACGCCGAACAACTGGTCGAGTTCGCCATCATGGGCGAGGCGTTCGCGCGCGCTGTCCACCACAAGGCCAATCCAACAGTGGCGCTGCTCAACATCGGGTCGGAGGATCTCAAGGGCCACGAGGCGATCCGCGAGGCGGCCAGATTGATCCGCGCGTCCAATCTCAACATGACGTTCGAGGGTTATGTTGAGGGCGACGACATCGGGATGGGAAAGGTCGATGTCGTCGTAACCGACGGCTTCACCGGCAATGTCGCCCTGAAAACGGCCGAGGGCATGGCCAGGATGATTTCGGAACTCCTGAAGGAGTCACTGACATCGGGCTGGAGGGCGAGGCTCGGCGCGCTGGTTGCGATGCCGGCCCTGAAACGCTTCCGTGCGAGACTTGATCCCCGGCAGGCGAATGGCGCGGTCTTTCTGGGCCTCAACGGCGTCGTCGTCAAAAGTCATGGCGGCACGGACGGCGCCGGCTTCGCTCAGGCGATTTCGGTGGCGGCCGACATGGGCGCCAGCCGCTTCAAGGCCGAGATAGAGGACAATCTGAGGCGACTGGCCGCTAGCGTCACGGGCGCGCCGGTCATCGCGGCGAGTGAGGAAACCGCCCAGTGAACGAGTATGTATCGGTCGTCCGGGGAGTCGGGGGACATCTGCCCGCCAGGGTACTGACGAACGCCGATCTCGGAGTGATGGTCGATACCAGCGATCAATGGATCACCGAGCGCACAGGAATCAGGAAACGCCATATCGCGGCGGATGGCGAGACGACGTCGGATCTAGCTGCGGCCGCTGCCCGCAAGGCGTTGCACGCGGGTGGGCTTGGGCCGGACGACATTGATCTGATCGTCCTCGCCACGGCGACCCCCGACTACACGTTTCCGGCGACCGCGACGATCGTCCAGAACAAGCTCGGCATAACGCGCGGGGCAGCCTTCGACGTCCAGGCGGTCTGCTCCGGCTTCGTCTACGCCCTGGCGACGGCGGACAATTTCCTGGCGCGGGGTCAGTTCGAGCGCGCGCTGGTCATTGGCGCCGAGACATTCTCCCGCATCATCGACTGGTCGGACCGGACGACGTGCGTCCTCTTCGGCGACGGCGCCGGGGCCCTGGTGCTGGAGCGTCAGGACAAGGCGATAGCCGGCGATCGCGGCGTCAAATCGGTCCACTTGCGGTCGGACGGACGATACAAGGACATGCTTTATGTAGACGGAGGACCGTCCACGACCCAGACGGTCGGCCATCTGAAGATGATCGGCAACCAGGTCTTCAAGCATGCCGTCTCCAAGATCTCCGAGAGCGTCCGGGCGGCGGTCGATCAGGCCGGGCGCCATATCGACGAAGTCGACTGGTTCGTCCCGCATCAGGCCAATCAGCGAATACTCTCCGCCGTCGCCGAAAAACTGGGTCTGGACGAACGCAAGATCGTCTCGACGGTCGCTGATCACGGCAACACGTCGGCGGCGTCCGTTCCGCTGGCGCTGGCGGTTGCGGTTGAAGACGGCCGCGTCAAGCCCGGCGATCTGGTGCTGATCGAGGCGATCGGCGGCGGGTTGACCTGGGGCGCCGCCCTGATCCGCATTTGACTAAGAAACTGTAAACGAATGAAATTTTTCGGGATTTGATCAAATCCCCCCTTAACAGGCTCGCGCCTGGCAGGTAGTCTCTGCGGTCCCTGGCCGGAGGCTTCGCTTGCAGGAAAAAACCCTCACGCGCGCTGATATCGTCGATATGCTTGTCGCCAAGATTGGGCTGACCAAGCAGGACTCCAGCAACTTTCTCGAGCGAGTGTTGGAAATGGTCTGCGCCGAACTCGAGAAAGACGAGGACGTGAAATTCGCGCGCTTCGGCAATTTCGTGGTGCGCCGGAAAAAGGCTCGCGTCGGTCGCAATCCCAAGACCGGTGAAGAGGCCCCGATCACGGCGAGACGGGTGGTGTCGTTCAAACCCTCGCCGCTGCTTCGGCAGCGGGTCGAAGCCGCGCTTGGCGCCCGGAGAAGCTGATGGTCCTCGCCCGCACTGTCCTTGCCCCGACTGTCCTGGATTGTCCTGACGCCGATCCCGAGGCGCCTGAAGGGGTGGAGATCTCTCTTGCCCGCGTGAAATCGCTGGATGCGTTTCGCACCATTGGCGAGGCCGCCGCCGAGCTGGGTCTCAAGACTCACGTCCTGCGCTTCTGGGAAACCAAATTCTGCGATCTCAAGCCGATGAAGCGGGCGGACGGCCGGCGGCATTACCGGCCAGAGGACATGCAGCTCCTGCGCACCCTGAAACAGCTTCTCCACGTGCAGGGCCTCACTATTCGCGGCGCGGTCAAGGCGCTGGACGACCGCGGCGCGGTCAAAATTTTGAGTGAGCAGGGCCTGGCGGTCTCGGTCTCCGACACCATCGATCATCCGGCCGACATCGTCGAAACCGGAGCGTCTGTCCGCGACCTTCAGAACGCGGTGCGCGAAGCCGTGGAACGCGGCGATTTCGCGGTTCCGGTAAGCGAAGCAGGCGCGATCGCACGCCAGCGGCTCGAATCCCTGCTGAGCGACCTCTCGGGCCTCAAATTGCGTCTCGACCAGGTCCGCAGCGCCGCCTGATCCCCGGTAACGACATGTTGCCCACCAGAGCCCAGGCGCCTATAAGGGCGCTCTTGAATTGGCGGAGCGTGGCGCAGCCCGGTTAGCGCACCAGTCTGGGGGACTGGGGGTCGGAGGTTCAAATCCTCTCGCTCCGACCATTCAGGCGCATTTCCTGGCGCCTCCGGGCGGTTAGCTCAGCTGGCAGAGCATCTCGTTTACACCGAGAGGGTCGGCGGTTCGATCCCGTCACCGCCCACCAGTCGATCCGGGCGCCGAGCGTACAGCCACCTCCAGCGAATGCCCGCCGGCGCGCGCTGCAATCGCCCCCATGTATCCCGGCGCGGGCTCGAAATGGTGCAGCGACCACACCTCGCGCGCGTTGCCCTCGTCCGCCATGCGCAGAACCCTCGCCGGTTCGCCGGCCCCCAGCGTAACGTCGAAACGATCCAGCGGCAGCGACAGCCCCTCGCCAATCGCCTTCACGACCGCCTCCTTGCGCGTCCAGCACCGGTAGAATCCGGGGAGCCAGTCGTCGGCCGACAGGCGCGACAAGGCCGCGTATTCGGCGCCTGAGAAATGGAAGCGGGCGACATCGTCCTCGATCGGTTTCACGAACTCTAGATCGACGCCGACTTCGACATCGACCGCAACCGCCAGCGCCGCGATATCCCCGGAGTGAGCAAGGTTAAAATGCAGTCGGCCATCGGCAAATTTCCCGTCAAGTGCCGGCTTCCCGTGTTTCCCGTAAGCGAAACGCAATGTCTCCGGCTTTTCACCGAGGCGTTCGCCTAGGATTTCGCGGAGCCGGCCTCGTCCGGCAATGAACCGGTTGGCGTGGACCGGAAACACAAACCGGGCGGCGCGGGCTCGCTCGTCCTCGCTCAGCATTGCGCAAAATTTGCGCAGCTCGCTCGCACCGACGTCGAGCGGCCAGATCCTCAAATCGATGGCGGCTGTCGTCATTTCTTCGTCGCCCGATGCATGGCTTCGCCCACAACCCGGCATGCGACGGTCCCGTTCGGCAATGTCGGGACCGCTTGTATCATCGTCGCTCCAAAACGCTTCGTTAGCCGATATCGGTTAGGAATCTGGCTGAGTCTGGGCCGAATGCACCATGGGTTTCGCAGGATTTATGAGGCGTGGACTGGCGACCCAGCGTCTGGGTTCTGCCTTGCGCACGATTCCGGCACTTGAAGCGGCTTATGCGCGCCGCGCCCTGCAAAGGCGCGATGCGGCGGGTCTCTTCAGCGGTGTCTATGACACGTGGGAGGAAGCGCTGGCCGCCGCTCCGGCCGGCCGCGAGCAAGGTTGGGATAATGAGGGCGCGGCGTCCGTGTGGCCCGACGGCGAGATTCTCGATCAGCCGTCGATCTATCCGGTTCTGTTCTGGCTGAGGCAGATACTCGCGCCAAACTCGGTGCTGCTGGACTATGGCGGCGGCGTCGGGAATACCTTTTATCCCTGCGCCCGCCGAACGCCGGTTCCGGACGGGGTTCGCTGGATCGTGGCGGAAGTCCCCGCCATGGCGGCGGAGGGGCGGCGCCTCGCAACCCGGCGCGGTGCGGGGCCTCTGGAGTTCACCACCGAGGCGGTCTTTGAGGCCGCCGACATCCTGCTGACCGCCGGCGCCCTCCAGTATGTGAACGAACCCATTCTGGCGCTCTTGAAGAGATTCCCGGCGCCGCCCAGGCACATTCTTTTCAACAAGCTTCCGCTAACCGCCGGAGAAGAATTCTGCACGCTGCAGAACTTCGGACCGGCGGTTGCTCCGTATCGGATTTTTAGTGAGCAGACCTTCCTCGCCGATCTGGAGGCGGCTGGCTATCGGTTGAGGGATCGATGGAGGGTGTTCGAAGTGTCCGTGGAAATTCCCTTTCACCCCGAAAAGTATCTGGCGACGACGCACGGTTTCTACGTCGAACACGGGTGATTCAGAATTCAGCAGCAGCCTTCTTGTTTAGTCTTGTCCTCGAGAGAAACAGGCTACTTATTATGTTAACGAACGGTAATCATGAGTCGGTGAGCGCACGTGGCTGAGGATGGGGAAACGTCTGCCCTTCAGGCGGGTGGGATTGCGAGCGTCTTCGCCAGAATAGCCCGGTTCACGCCCACGGCGCGGGCGATCGTCCAGGGCGACCGGCAGGCCTGGACTTATGGGGATCTCGACGCAGCTTCCGGGCGGGTCGCCACACGGCTCCGAATGCGCGGGGTCCAGCCCGGCGACCGCGTTGGAATCATGGCGTCGAGGTCGATGGAGACGGTCGCCGCACTTCTTGGCGTCATCAAGGTCGGCGCCGTTTTCGTGCCGATGGATCCGGTCTATCCGCCAGGACAGCTTGCCTGGATGCTGAAGGACTCAGCGCCAAAACTCACGATCTTTGGAAAGGATGTTCGCCTCGAAGTGCGATCCCTGGTCTCGGCAGGCGAAAGCGCTTCGCTCGAAGGTCTCCTGGAGACTTCTGGGAAGTCCGCTGACGCATTCACCCCGTTTCCTGCCGCTCCCGATGACCCCGTTTACATCATGTACACGTCGGGCTCGTCGGGCATTCCCAAGGGTGTCGTCGTGCCTCAACGCGGCGTCGCGCGTCTAGTTAGCGGCCAGAACTATTGCGACTTGTCGCCCGCCGAGGTCGTGCTGCACGTGTCGCCCCTCGCGTTCGACGCAAGCACGTTTGAAATCTGGGGCGCGCTGCTTAATGGCGGGACGCTCGCCATCGTCGCCAACGATCATCCTTCGCTGGCCGACATCGGGGCGGCGATTGCGCGCCATGGCGTCACGACCGCCTGGCTGACTGCGGGACTGTTCCATCTCATGGTCGATGAAGCGATCGATCAGTTGCGCCCTTTGCGCCAGCTTTTGGCCGGAGGCGACGTTCTTTCGCCATCGCATGTCGGCAAGGCTCTCGCCTGTCTCCCCGGATGCAGGATCATCAACGGCTATGGCCCGACCGAGAACACCACATTCACGTGCTGTCATGCGTTTGCGCGCGACGGCGAGCCGTTGCGCAGTGCGCCGATCGGGCGGCCGGTCTCGGGCACGCACGTCTACATCCTCGGTGAGGATCTGCATCCTGTCGCCGACGGCGATGCCGGACAGTTGGCGGCCTGCGGATCGGGGTTGGCGATCGGGTATCACAATCAGCCCGCACTGACCGCCGAACGGTTCGTGACGCTTCCTGTCCACCCGCATGAGCGCGCCTACCTGACCGGCGACATGGCGCGTCGCGGGGCCGGTGGCGCGATCGAATTCCTGGGACGGAGCGATCGGCAGATCAAGATAGGCGGCAAGCGCGTCGAGCCGGGAGAGATCGAGCAGGCGCTGCGGGAGCACGCTGACATCCTCGACGCCGCCGTCGTGGCGAGCGCGCGAGGCGTGGCGGACAAGGAGATCGTGGCGTTCGTCGCACCGCGCCATCGTCCGGCGGCGAACGACCTGGCCGCGAAGACGCTGCGACGCATGCGCGACGACTTGCCGGCGCATATGGCCCCGTCACGGGTCATCGTGGTCAATGCGCTTCCCCTGACCGCCAACGGCAAGGTCGATCGAGCGGCCCTGTCGGCTCGTCTGAAACCCGTTGATCCCGATCCCGGTCCGCTCGCACGCGCTGTCGGGTTACCGGGGGGCGACTCTCTGGAAGTGCAGGTGGCGCGCGTGTGGTGCGAGGTGCTGGGCCTTGCGACCATTCCGGCCGACGTTAACTTCTTTGATCTTGGCGGCCGCTCGCTTCAGCTCATGCAGGTCCATGCTCGTCTTCTGAAAGCCCTGGGTTTTGACTTCCCCCTGCAGGCCATGTTCGAGCATTCCCGGATCGACGAACTTTCCCGATACCTGCGGGGAACATTCGCCTCGCCGGGGTTGGCGCCGGCGGTGCATGAGCGAGCTGCGAGGAGCCGCGCCGCATTGCAACGGCGTCGGCTGGGCAAGGGTATCGCTTCATGACGGGGGCAGGGTCGAACGGTTCCGGAGCCCAGACGCCCGTGGACGCCGTGGCCATCGTGGGCATGGCCGGGCGTTTTCCCGGCGCTGCAAATGTGCGCGATTTCTGGAAAAACTTGCGCACCGGGACGGTATCGGTGACGCGGTTCGCGCCCGGGGACCTTGAGGACGCTTTTGACGAGCGAACGCGCTCCTCGCCGGATTTTGTCGCGGCCCGGCCCATTCTCGAAGATGTTGATCTGTTCGATGCGGACTTTTTCGGCGTCTACGGACGCGAGGCTGAACTGATGGATCCCCAGCACCGGGTATTCCTGGAGATCGCCTGGGAGGCTCTCGAAGCGGCGGGGCTGGATCCGCAGCGCCATGATGGTCCCATTGGCGTCTTCGCCGGCGCCAGCATGCCCACCTACTTCCTGAACAATATCTGCGTCGATCGCGAGGCGGTCGCCGAGTTCACCAGCAATTACCAGCTCGACGGTTTTCCCACCCTTCTCGGCGCCTTGCCCGACGCCCTGGCGACCCGCATCGCCTACAAGCTCGATCTGCGCGGACCGGCCATCACGGTGCAGAGCGCCTGCTCGACATCCCTTCTGGCTGTCTCCCAGGCCTGCCAGAGCCTGCTGATGTATCAGTGCGACGCAGCGCTCGCCGGCGGTGTCTCTATCACGTTTCCGCAAAAGCGCGGCTATCTCTACCAGGACGGCGGAATGGGGGCGCGTGACGGTGTCTGCCGGCCCTTCGACAAGGACGCGGCCGGAACAATCTTCGGCAGCGGCGCGGGCGTCGTGGTGCTGAAGCGGCTGGAGGACGCCCTTGCCGCTGGCGATCTCATTCATGCCGTCATTCGCGGATCGGCGGTCAACAATGACGGAGCCTCGAAGATCGGCTTCACCGCGCCAAGCGCGGAGGGCCAGGCCGGCGCCATTGCGGCGGCGCTCGCGGCAGCCGATGTGGACCCCGCATCGATCGGCTATGTCGAGCTGCACGGCACCGCGACACCGCTCGGCGATCCCATCGAGTTTCAGGGCTTGAGAACAGCTTTTGGAGAGTGCGACGGCCGTCGCAATTTCTGTGTGCTGGGTTCAGCCAAGGGGAATGTCGGCCACCTGGATGCGGCCGCCGGCGTCACGGGCCTGATCAAGGCGGCCCTCAGCCTGCACCATGAGGAGATACCGCCGCTGGCCGGCTTTACGTCGCCAAACCCTCGCATAAATCTTGCCGACAGCCCATTCCGGATCGAATCCGGGCCGGTCAGCTGGCCGAGGGGCGGCATCCCTCGCAGGGCCGGGGTGAGCTCCTTCGGTGTCGGCGGCACCAACGTGCATGTCATTCTCGAGGAAGCGCCCTTGGTCGGTGACGCGTCCGGTTCCCCCGACGCGTGCGTGACTGCCGGTCCTCTTGTATTGCCGCTATCGGCCCGCACCGACATCGCGCTCAGCGCCGTGGCCTCGCGCCTCGCCGACCATCTCGTCCGTGAGCCAGCGCTCGCGCTCACCGACATCGCCCATACCCTGCAGAACGGTCGCCGCGCATTCAATCAGCGCGGCGCCGTCATCGCGCAGAACCGCGACGATGCGCTCTCGAAGCTGCGCGATTTCGGACAATCGGCCCGGCGGGGCGCCGCCGACCATCAGCCGCCCGTCATTTTCATGTTTCCTGGCCAGGGCTCGCAGTATCCGGGAATGGGCAAACCGCTTTACGAAAGCGAGTCGGTGTTTCGTGAGGCGATTGACCGCGGCGCCGAAATCCTCAAGCCGTTGTTGAACCTCGACATCCGCGAGCTGATGTATGCTGGCGCGCCCGGCGAAGACGACACGCCACACCCCGTTCGTTCCACGGTTTTTGCGCAACCCGCGCTCTTTCTCACCCAGTATGCGCTGGCGCGGCTCTGGATGGCGCGAGGCGTCAGGCCAAGCGGGATGATCGGGCACAGCGTCGGGGAGTTCGTCGCGGCGTGCCTCGCCGATGTGATGTCGTTCGAGGATGCGCTCGGACTGGTGGCCGCCCGCGCGAGCCTGATGCAGTCGGCGCCCCCCGGAACCATGCTGGCGGTTCGAGCGTCGGAGGAAAGTCTGCGCGCGAGGTTGATCGCGGGTGTCGATATCGCTGCTGTCAACGCGCCTTCGCTCTGCGTTGTTTCTGGACCGTTCGAGGCGATCGGCGAGATGGAACGTCAGTTGGGTTCCGCCGACATTCAGCATCGGCGGCTGCATACCTCGCACGCCTTCCACTCCGCCATGATGGACACGGTCGTCGAACAACTCGCCGCGCGCGCCGCGAGCATCACGTTCCGCGAGCCTGCGCTACCTTATGTGTCGTGCGTTACGGGGCAGTGGGCGACGCTGGAGACCGTCGGGTCGGGCGACTATTGGGCCCGGCATTGCCGCGCCGCCGTGCGTTTCGCCGACGGCCTCGCGACAGTCGTCGCGGGCCGGAAACCCATCCTGCTCGAAGTCGGGCCCGGGCGGACGCTCTCGACATTCGCGGCCCAGGGACTGCCGCGCGACGGCCATGTCGCGATCGTGACGTCCTTGCCGGAATTCGCCGAAGCGCTGAGCGACCAGCGCATCATGGCGGATGCGACCGCGCGCCTCTGGACTCACGGCGTCGCCATCGACTGGACCGGCCTGGAGCGTGGCGGACGGCGCGTTGAGTTGCCGACTTATCCGTTCGAGAGAAAACGCTACTGGATCGAGGCGCCGGCTTCCTCTCCCCGGGACCGCCACCCGCCGCTGGCCTCCCGGCACACCCCGGAAAGGCCTTCGCCTCTGGCTTCGACACAGAGAGACGCTGTCATCACCGCACCTGAACTCGCTGCAGCGGCGACGCCGTCGCCCGACGACCGTGTCGCCAACCTTTCGGCGGAGATCGCGGGGATCATCGAGTCGCTTTCAGGCGAGACGGTCGCCCGGGCTGACTGGAACACGTCCTATCTGGAGCTGGGATTCGACTCGCTTTTTCTGGGGCAGGTGGCCCAGCGGGTGCAGCGCCGCTACGCCGTGAAGGTCACCTTCCGGCAGCTCTTGGGCGACTATCCGTCAGTTCTCGCACTTGCGAAGCGCCTCGACGCGCAGCTTCCGTCTGCGGCCCCGCAGCAAGCACCGCTCACCTCGGTGAACGGCGCCATCCAGACCCCCCAGTCTCCCTCGACGCCGGTTGAAATCATCGCTGGCGACGCCGACCTGGCCGCGACGTTCCAGGTCCAGCTTGCGGCGATGCAGACCCTCATCGATCGCCAGCTTGATGTTCTCCGCACCCGCGATGGACCGGTTCCCGGTGCGACAACCCAGCCCCCGCCGCCCGTGCCGTATCATCCGGCGCCGGCGAACGATGAGACGGCCAACGACGAACCGTCACGCTTTCGCATGTTCCGCAAGGACGCCCCCGGCGCCGCGCTCACCGCCGCGCAACGCGATTTCGTGCGGGACTTTACGGAGCGCGCTTCGTCGCGAATGGCTGGCTCGAAGGCCTATGCCGCAGAGAACCGCGCTCATCTCGCGGATCCGCGATCCGTCTCGGGCTTCCGGTCCGAGTGGAAGGACGCGATCTTTCCGATTGTCTGCTCCCGCGCCAAGGGCTCGAAACTCTGGGACATCGACGGGAATGAGTATGTCGATCTCGTCAACGGCTATGGTCAGACCGCGTTCGGCCACAGTCCCGATTTCGTCGTCGAGGCCATCAGCGAGCAGCTCCACAAGGGTTTTCCCATCGGCCCCCAGTCCGACATCGCCGGCGATGTCGCGCGGCGCATCGCCGCCATGGTCGGTCTGGAGCGCGTCACCTTTTGCAACACCGGCTCGGAGGCGGTCATGGCCGCCATGCGCGTCGCGCGAGCGGTGACCGGACGCGACCGGGTCGCGGTATTCGCGAACGACTATCACGGCCAGTTCGACGAGGTTCTGGTCAAGGGCGGCCGGCGCGGCTCGCCGCCTCGCGCCTTTCCGATTTCCGCCGGGATCCCTGCGGAGTCGGTCAGCAACGTCGTCGTTCTCGGCTATGGCGAGGCCGACAGCCTGTCATGGATCCGCGAGAACGCGGACTCGCTGGCGGCCGTCATCGTTGAGCCCGTGCAAAGCCGGCATCCCGAATTGCGGCCGGTCGCCTTCCTGAAAGAGCTGCGAGAGATCACCGCCGCGAATGGCGTGGCGTATGTGTTCGACGAAGTCGTAACCGGCTTCCGGACCCATCCAGGCGGCGCGCAGGCGCTATTCGGGATCCGGGCCGATCTCGCCGCGTATGGCAAAGTCATTGGCGGCGGCATGCCGATCGGCGTACTGGCTGGCAGGCCAGCCTTTATGGATGCGCTCGACGGCGGGCCATGGAATTACGGCGACGACAGCGTTCCCGAAATTGCGCCGATCTTCTTCGCGGGCACCTTCGTCCGCCATCCGCTTGTGATTGCGGCGGCGCGGGCTGTGCTGACGCATCTGGAAAACGAAGGACCCGGCTTGCAGGAAAGCCTGGCGCGCCGGACGGCCGGTCTGGTTGACCGGATCAATGCAGACCTCGCCCGCCGCAGCCTCAGGTCCAGGGCGGAGACCTTCTCGTCCTGGTTCATGCTCAATCTCGCCCCGGAAGATTCCCTGGCCAGCCTGTTCTACCCCTATGTCCGCCTGCTTGGCGTCAATATCCAGGAAGGCTTCCCCTGCTTCCTCACCACGGCCCATGACGCTGCCGATCTGGCGCGTATAGAGCGAGCGTTCAGCATTGCCCTCGACGCTCTGCAGGGCGCAGGCATTCTGACAGGGCGAGACACTGTCCCACAACCCGTTGTAACCGCTGGCGCCGCCGCGTCCATCGAACCAGGGCAGCCCCAGCTAGCGCTGCCTGACTCCGTACCCCTGACCGAGACGCAGAAGGAGGTCTGGCTGTCGGCGCAATTGGGAGATGCGGCCTCCTGTGCGTTCAACGAGTCGTTTCGCGTCGATCTGGAAGGTCCGCTAGCAGTGGATCGCTTGCTCGCGGCGCTGAACGAAGTGATCGCCCGGCACGATTCCCTGCGGGGCTGTTTCGGTCTGACCGGTGAAACGATGACGGTCCTGCCTGAAGTCCGGCTTGATCCAGACCTTCGCGACCTCACGGCCGGCCCCGACCCGCGCGCAGAGCTGAATGCGCTGCTGGACAAGGATGCGCGGACGCCTTTCGATCTCGCCGCAGGTCCGCTCGTTCGCGCCTTCATCGCCAGGCTCTCGCCGACCACGCATGTACTGGTGTTCACGGCCCATCACATCGTCTTCGACGGCTGGTCGTCCAATGTGCTGCTGTCGGAACTCTCGGCCATTTACGCGGCGCGTCTCAAATGTCGGCCATCGGACCTGCCGGCAGCGCCGCAATACAGAACATACGCGTTGGATCAGGCCGCGCGTCCGGCTCTGGCCGAGACCCGGGCGTTCTGGCTCGACCAGTTCAAGACTGTACCCGATCTTCCAGATATGCCGGCCGATCGCGCCCGTCCGGAACGCAGGAGCTTTAGCGGTGCGACGCGTTCAGGGCAGATTGACGGCGACTTGCTGCGGAGGGTCAAGAAAGCGGGCGCGAAGCTGGGCTGCACCGCATTCGCGACCCTGTTCACCGCGTTCCAGGTGATGATCGGAAAACTGGCTCAGTCCAACGACGTGGTCGTCGCCGTGCCGACCGCCGGCCAAAGCCTGCTCGACGACCCGGCTCTGGTGGGACACTGCGTCAATCTTCTGCCGATCCGTGTGGCTTGCGACCCCGACGCGTCTCTGGCCGACCACTTGTCCAGGGTGAAGACGTCGCTGCTGCGGGCCTTCGACCACCAGGACTACACGTTCGGCACGCTCGTGCGGGAACTGCGCACGCCAAGAAGCGCCAACCGCCTGCCTCTCACCGAAATCCAGTTCAATCTCGAGACATTCGGCGCGTCGCTCGGCTTCGAGGGGCTCAGCGCCCGCGTTCAACCCAACCCGAAAGCGTTCGCCAATTTCGACATCTTCTTCAACGTGATCGAGTCTCCGGACGGTCTCCGGATCGATTGCGATTTCAACACGGACGTGTTCGACGCCGCGACGATCGATCGCTGGATGGGCCATTACCGGGTTCTGCTGGAGGCCATCGCGGCAGGCGCCACCCAGCCCATCCGGTCGGTCTCGATGATGACGACCGAGGAGCGCGTCTGGCTTACCAAAACGCTTAACGCGACCGACGCCGATCTCCCTGAGTGTCTTGTGTCCGATCTCTTTGCGGTGCGGTCCCGCCAAACGCCTGACGCAGTCGCCGTCCGGTCAGGCGACCGGGCATTGACCTATCAGGAACTGGAGGCGCGCGCCAACCGGCTGGCGCGCTATCTTGACCGGCATCTCATTACGCCTGGGCGCGTCGCGATCGCCCTCGATCGCTCGCTCGACATGGTGTCGGGATTGCTGGCGGTGATGAAGGCGGGGCATGCCTATGTGCCGCTGGACGTCGATCATCCGCTCGCCCGGTTGCGATTGATGATCGAAGAGGCCGATATCGCGGCCATGATCTGCGACAGTGACGCTATGGAAGCGTTGGCGCCGTCAGGCGTGGCCGTGATCCGGATTGATCGGATGAGCGCCATGATCGACGCCGAGGACCCCTCCCCCCTGGCGGCGGGGCGAGGCGAGGGTGATGCCGCCGCCTATGTCATTTTCACCTCGGGCTCGACCGGCCGGCCCAAGGGCGTTGAGGTGTCGCATCGGGCGGTGGTCAACCTGCTGGTCTCCATGGCGAGGCGCCCGGGCTTCAAGGCCAGCGACCGCATCGTCGCTGTAACGACGCTCACCTTCGATATTGCCGGTCTGGAGCTGTTCCTGCCATTGACAACGGGCGGTGAGGTGGTGATTGCGTCGCGCGACGATGTCCGCAGCGGGTTCGGGCTGGTCGAGCTGATTGCGCGGTCGAAACCCACCATGTTGCAGGCGACGCCATCCTTGTGGCGACTTCTGCTTGAGGCCGGATTCAGGCCCGGCCCCGCCATCAGGATGCTGTGCGGCGGCGAGAAGCTGCCAATCGACCTCGCGGACGCCCTGCGCGCCGGCGGAGGTGAACTCTGGAATGTCTATGGCCCGACGGAAACGACGATCTGGTCGACGCTTGGACGGGTGGGCGAGGGCCGCGTCACTATTGGCGAGCCGATCGCCAACACGCAGGTCCACATCCTCGACCGGCACGATGAGCTTTGCGTTGTCGGCGCTCCCGGCCTGCTTCACATTGGCGGCGCGGGGCTGGCCGAGGGCTATTTCGGACAGCCCGATCTGACGGCCGCCGCCTTCAGGATGGTCAACATCGACGGCCGGGCGCGCCACCGCCTCTACAATACGGGAGATCTGGCGCGTCGCCTGGCCGACGGGTCGATCGAGGTCCTGGGCCGCGCGGATCAGCAGATCAAGTTTCGTGGGTTTCGGATCGAGCTGGAAGAGGTCGAAGCGGTGATCCGGGCCGTTCCAGGCGTTGCCGCCGCCGCTGTCGCTCTGCGAACGGGACCGTCGGGCGATCCACGTCTGGTCGGTTACTACTCTGCTGCCGCCGACGCTGCACCGACGGTCGCCGAACTTGCGGCGGCCTCGGCTGCCCGGCTGCCAGATTACATGAGGCCGACCGCATGGCTGTCGCTCGCCAGCCTGCCGCTGACGGCGAACGGCAAGCTGGACCGCAAGGCGCTTCCCGACGTCGGGGCGAAGGCGATCGCGGCGCGCGACATCGTCGCTCCGCGCAGCGAAATGGAAACGAAGCTGGCGGCGATCTGGAGCGAGGTTCTCGGCCTTGCCGACATCGGCGTTACCGACAGTCTCTTCGCTCTTGGCGCCGATTCCCTGCACCTCTTCCGGATCGCCGCGCGAATGATCGACCGCGGCATTCCGCTGCAGGCCAGGCATCTGCTGCAACACCCGAGCATAGCTGACCTCGCGCCGATCGCCGAGGCGGCGGCACGATCGGATGTTGATCCCGCCGTCCCATCGCTTGTGGCGTTTCGGGGCGGCGGGCGGCGAAAGCTCGCGTCGACATGAGCCGCCAAAGCGCCCCGGCGGACGCGCACTCGCCCATCGAAAACGAGTTCGAGGATTATGCGTGCTCGCTGGCGCAAACCCGTTTGTGGAATCTCGAGCGCCTCGATCCGGGCGGAGCCTCACGAAACATCGCCGCTCGCTGGCGTCTCGAAGGTCGATGCGATCCAGCCATCCTCCGGGCGGCGCTCACCGCCATTGCGGCGCGGCACGAAATCCTGCGCACCGTTTTCGTGGGTCGGGGAGATGGCGTCGAGCAGCGCGTGCTCGCCTCGGCGCCGCCTGCTTTCGCCGTCGTCGATCTGACGCATCTCACCCCCGACGATCGCGAGGCCCGCGCGATCGCGATCGGGGAATCCGAAGCCAGGAAAAGTTTCGATCTGACGTCTGCCCCGCCATGGACCGTCACGCTAATCGTTCTGGGCGCCGACAGGGCGATCCTGCTCATCACGCTCCACAGCATCATCTGCGACGGATGGTCGATCGGGCTTCTGGCCCGGGAGCTGGGCATGACGGCCGAGGCGCTCGCCGAGGGACGCCGCGCCGACCTGCCGGAGCTTCCGCTCCAGTATGTCGATTATTCGCTGTGGCAGCAGGATTATCTGGACAGTCCGGCTTTTGCCCAGCAGCGCGACTACTGGATGAAGGCGCTTGCTGAAGCGCCGATGCTCGACCTTCCGACGGATCATGTCCGCCCGGAACGCTCCGGCGGCAATGGCAGGATCGTGTCCAGATTGCTGCACGCAAGGCTGATCGGCCAGGTCGAGGAGGAATGCCGGGGTGTCGGCGTCTCGCTTTTCACCGCCGCCGCCGCCGCCCTCACGCTCGTTCTTCGCGCGCGCGCTGACGCCGACGAATTTGTCATTGGAACGCAGGTCGCGGGCCGCGATGTGGTCGATCTCGAAGATCTGGTGGGGCCGCTTTCCAACACCGTGATGCTGCGTCTGGAGGCAGGCGGCGATCCGACGCTCCGCGTGCTGTTGAAACGGATTGGGGAAACCGTTCGCGAGGCCCTGATTCACCAGGGCGCCCCGTTCGAATGCATCACCGAACAATCCGGATGTTTTGCGCCGGGTCGGCGACCCTATGGCGTCAACCTGATCTTGCAGCGCTCCTTCATCCAGAACGCCCGGTACGGCGCCATGGAGCTGGCGGACCTGCCATCCCATGCGTCGGGCGCTCTCTACAATCTCAGCTTCTTCATGATCGGACGCCCCGAAGGCTGGCGAATTTCCTGCGAGTTCGACTCGGATCTATTTGATCATGCGAGCGTCGAGGAAATGCTGGAGGGCTGGCAGGCAGCTCTGAATGCGATCGCGACGACGCCGCAAACGCGCCTCCATGCCCTTGACCCCAGCTTGCGTCGTTCCGGATCCGCCCCGCGAGATTTCCCTTGCACGCCGCCACAGCGGCGGTGCTGGTTTCTGGATCAGCTCAATCCCGGAAGCGCTGCTCTCAACGTGCCCGTCATGTGGGAGGTGCGCGGCGCCGTCAGCGGCGAGCAGGTGGAAGCCGCGCTCCGGCTTGTCGTCGCGAGGCATGAGATACTGCGGACCGCGATTGTGGAAACCGACAAAGGCCCGGCGCAGCGACCGCTTGGCGCCGTCGCGTTTCACCTTGCGCAGATTGACATCTCCTCGATCGCCGAGAGCGACCGGGCAGGTGAAATCGACAGGCTGCGCCGGCTGGATGCGCAGAAGCCGTTCGATCTGACGGCGCCTCCCCTGATGCGCGCCAGCCTCGCGCGAAGTTCGCCTGTCGTTGCGCATCTTATCCTGACGGTTCATCAAGGCGTGTTCGACGGATGGTCCATCCGCGTTATCACCCAGGAACTCGGATTGTGCCTCCAGGCTTTGCTGGAGCAGCGACGGCCCGACATGCCCATGCTTGGCCTGCAATACGCGGACTATGCGCAGCAACAGTTGGGAAAGTCGCAAAGCGCGAGCTATGAGGACGACAAGGCCTATTGGTTGCGGCAACTCGACCGCGCACCGTATTTCGAGGTGCCGCCAGACCGGCAAAGGGGAAAAACCCGCTCCACCCGCAGCGCGACGGACGCCCTTGCGATCTCGAAGAGTGCGGGCGAAGGTCTGGAAGACGCGGCAAAGGCTGTCGGCGTTTCGACATTCACCTATGGTTGCGCCTCTCTTGGCGCGACGCTCCACCTTCTGACCGGCGCGGAAGACATCGTCGTCGGCACGCAGGCGGCGGGGAGGCGTGAAGTCGATCATGAGCCCCTCATCGGCGTCTTCATCAACAATCTCGTCCTGCGGCTGCGGCCGCGCGCCGAATGCTCGTTCAAATCGTATCTTGAAGGCGCGGATGGCGTCATTCGTGACGCGCTCGCGCACCAGGACATGCCGTTCGACAATCTGGTGGAGCTGCTCAATCCGCCGCGCGACGCTGCCCGGACGCCGCTGATCTCGGTGAATGTCGTCGTCCGGCGATCCTTTCTGGAAAGCGCGCGCTTCGGAGATATCGAACTGGCGCCCGCGCCCGCCGCCCCCACCGACGCGCTCTATGATCTCACCTTCGAGCTTGTCCGCCGGGGCGACCAGTGGCGCGTCAGCGTCGAGTACAATTGCGACCTATACGACGCCGCGACTGCCAGGCGGATGCTTGTCCTGTGGCAAGCCGTCATAGAGGCGTCGATCGCCGATCCGTCCGCGCCGCTGTCGCGCCTCGCCCCAGCGCCGAAGCGCCTGCCGATCACACCCGAGGATCCGGTCGCGGCGCCGGCGAGGCGGATCGAACAGGCCTTGTTGCTGTCTCCATCGGTTGCGGAGGCTGTGGTGACGACAATCGAGGACGCCGGCGGAAACGCCGCGTTCTACGCTTACGTGTCCCCGCGGCCTGACTTGCCGAGCGCACTCGAAGCCCTGCCGGGAGATTTGCTGGATGAGATCGCAGCGCGTCTGCCGCCTGATCTTCGCCCACTCGGCATCAGCGTTGTGATGAGGCTTCCGCGCTTGCAGTCTGGCCTTGTTGATCCTGGCGCCCTGCCGTCGCCGCGCCCGCACGCCAGGCCTGTCGAGAGTGCGCATCCAGCCGCCGCCGAAATCGAGATGCGGGCCTCGGAAATCGAGACGGAGCTTCGCGCTATATGGATGCGCCGTCTGGCGATCGAGGCCGCCGATTCCTCCGCGAACTTTTTCGAGCTGGGCGGACATTCCCTCCTGGCGATGCGCATGCTGTCCGACGTCAGGGGGCGATTCGGGACGGCCCCGCCGGTCGCCGCCCTGTTTCGCGAGCCTACCCTGAGAGGCTTCGCGCAGGAGATCGCAGCCCTGGTCTCAATCTCCCGACCCGCCAGTCCGCCCGGGGGCGCCGCAGCCGAAATTCTCTTCATTCAGCCGAGGGGAGACAGGACGCCGATCTTCGCGATCAACAATACGGTGATCTATTACAACCTCGCGCGCGCGATCGGGCAGGACCGTCCATTTATCGGCGTCCAGATGTTCGATCCCGAACGGCCTCGCCCGATGCAGCCGCAATCCCTGGAACAGATAGCCTCTGAATTTGTCGCCGCCATCCGCGAAATCCGGCCGAACGGCCCTTACATCCTCATGGGACTATGCGTGTCGGGGGCCATCGCTTACGAGGTCGGGCGCCAATTGCGAGCGGCCGGCGAGGCCGTGCCCCTCATTGTCCAGGCCGATGCGGGCCGTCCCAACCACCTTGCAGCGAGCCCCTTTCCTGCACGCGTGCTCCATGCCGTGTTCTACCGCGCGCGCGTGCTTGGGCGTCATGTCGCGAGACTGGCCAGCGGCCGGAGTTCGCTCGCCAATGTCATCGGGTCCTACGACGTCCTCAAGCGCATCGGGTTCACGCCGCTAGCGATCAGGATGGGGTGGGTGAAAGAACAGGATCTCGGCGAAGGCTGGCGCAATCTGTGGTTTCTGCCCTTCCTGCTTGAGGCCCGCGATCGCTACGCGCCCCAGGCCTTTGACGGCGACATGGCTTTGTTGCTCAGCGATGAAGTCGATACTCGGTTCATCGACCCGGAGCTCGGCTGGCGCTCACATATCAAAGGGCGCCTGATCGCAACGCGCGCCCCGGGCTGGCACGCGGAGATGTTCAGCGGCGCCGGAGCCGGCGTGATCGCCGATGCCTTGAGCCCTCTCCTCCGCGCTATCGACGACGCGTCGGCGACCGCCCGGACCCCGCAGTGACATGAGCGGAGACCGCTCTCGCCCCGCCTTTGGAGGAGCTGCGCGTGGCCTGGATTGAATGGGCCTTCGCAAGTCTCAGCGGCCGAAACGGGTGGATATGTCCCGTCCTCCTGGCCATCCTGACGATTGTCCTGGCGCTGGTCGCCGCTCGAACCGCGACGGGCACGCGATTCCTGGCGCCGACCCTGATCCTTGTCGGCGGGCTGGCCGTCACAGGTCTCGCGCTGACGCCGTTTGTGCTCGCGGACGCCGTCCGGCGAGGTCGTTTGCAGGCGCCGGCCGGTCCCCATGCAGTAGGTCAGCAGCGGATAGCGCTCCCGTTCACGCTTGCGCGCGACGCGATAAACGTCGATCCCTCCAGCCTGGCGGTGCAGCTTCTGTTTCCTGCTGAACGGGCAGGCCCGAATGCGTCTCCCGCGATTGCAACGCCATGCGAGGATGCGCTTGCAGCACTTCCCATCGCTGGCGGAAAGGGCGTGCTACCGCTGCTGCTCTATCTGCCGGGACATGGCGCTTCGTGGAACGACAACGTCGCTACGCTCACCTTTCTCGCCAGTCAGGGTTACGTCATCGCCGCTCTGGACGACATCGCCCGGGATACGCCGTCTTCACAATCGAGCCCGCACGATGAAGCCGTCCGGCTGGAGGCCTGGCAGTTCGGGTCGGCGCAAGCCTATGACCGCACAATTGCGCTCAGCGACGAACGGGTGGGGCGGCAGGCGCGCAAAGCGCTGAGCGCCCTCGACCGGCTCTCCGCATGCGCGGCGACGCATCCTCACTCAAGTCTGGGCGCACGGGTGGATTTCGGGCGGGTGGGCTTTCTGGGCTTTTCCTTTGGCGGCGCGACAGCGGCTGAAGCTGCGGTGCTGGACTCCAGAATCCAGGCTGTCGCCAACCTGGACGGCAGTCTTTTTGGCGCCGCCTACAAGGGAGGCCTCACGGCCCCTTATCTCGGCATGATCAGTCAGTACCCATTCCCAACCCCCGAAGATCTGGAAAGCGGCGAACCTGAAGCCCGTTATTATGCCCGACTGGTCGCGCGCGACCTGCGCGAACAGGCCCGCCTCGCCGCACGCGAAGGGAGCGCCGGAGTCCGTGTTCGAGGCGCGGCTCACGAGAGCTTCAGCGACGCCGTCTTTGACCCGCATCTCTCTCGCGCCTGGCTCTTTCTTGATGCGAACAGGACCCATGCAATCGTCAGGACCCATGTCCTCGACTTTTTTGACGTTCACCTTCGCGGAAGGGCGCCGTCCCTGCTCGGGACGTCTCGCTCGCCTGTTCCCGGCGTCCAGACCTTTCAGGACATCGGGCTCGATCCGTAGGCTCCCGGCCTTGCAGCCTGATCTGGCGTGGCATGGGCTGTGCAGCCCGCTTGATGCCGTTTCTGCATTCCGTTGGCGCGAAACATCGACGTCCTACGGCCTGTTGAGTGGCGGTTGAGGCGGGAGGTTGCGCGATCCCGCACAGCCTGTTCGACGAGCTTTGCGGATGCTTGGGTCTGGAATGTCGGGACTTCGCGGCGTTTTCATTGGCAATGGTCGCTTGCTGGTCGCATGCGCCGACGCCTGGCTTGCGGCCGGGGGCCATGTCCGCGGCGTCGTATCCGATTGTCCCGAAGTCGGCGCCTGGACGGACGCCAGAGGCTTAGCGCGCATCTCGCCGTCGGCTGACCAGGGTGAATGGCTAAGCGCCGAGCCGTTCGACTACCTCTTCAGCGTCGTTAACCACGCAATCTGCCCGCCCGGGATACTGGCCCTCCCTCTGCGCCGGGCCATCAACTATCACGACTCCCCGCTGCCCCGGTATTCCGGGTTCAACGCCACGGCGTGGGCGATCCTCGACGGGCAGTCGGTGCACGGCGTGACTTGGCATGAGATGACGCATGCGGTCGATGGCGGGCGTATCCTCGTCCAGCGGCCCGTCGAGATTGAGTCCGACGACACGGCCTTCTCCCTCGGCGCCAAATGCGCAGGGGCCGGGCTCGAAGCCTTTCGCCATCTGATCGACCTCCTCCTGAACGAGGCGCAAAGCGGCGTGCCTCCCATCATGACCGATCCCGGTCCGCGCCAGGAATTCCATCTCCGGTCAGAGCGGCCCGGCCTTGGATTGATAGACTACCGGCGCTCCGCGTCCGACATCCACGCCTTTGTGCGCGCCCTCGACCTAGGGTCCGACGACAACTGGATGTGCCGGCCGAAGCTCGCCCTGCCATCGGGCGTTTTCACGATAGGCGACGTCGATCTCACGCCTGCGCCCGTGCAAGGCGCTCCGCTTGGTTGCATCGTGGCGATGGATCGGGACAGCGTCTCGATCGCAGTCGCGGACGGCGTCGTGAGGTTCGCGGGCTTGCAGACCCTTGAAGGCGCTCCCGTATCGGTCCCGACCTTGAATCTTCGCGTCGGGCAGGTTCTGTCCGCCGACCCAACTGAAGTCGGTCAGGCCGCTGCGGACCTCGACGCCACGCACAGCCGAAACGAACGATTCTGGGTGGGGAGGCTATCGCGCCTTGGTCGGCCATTGCTTGCCGACCTCAAGCCCCGCTCAGGCGGGATCGAAACGGCTCTGGCGCCGCGCGCCCTGCCTACGGCGCTGATCGCGGCAACCGTCGAGGAACGTCGCAGCGCCCTTGTCGCGGCGCTGGCGACCTATGTCGCGCGCGTGGGCGAGAGCGCGGAATTCGACCTTGCCCTGCACAAGCCCCTGCCGGCACAACTCGCGCGGGTCTACTCCGCGACAGCGCCGATGCGGCTCAGCGTCGATCTCGATTCCGGCTTTGGCGGGCTGCGCGACCGCGTCGCGGGCGAGATGAAGATCCAGGATTTGCGCGGCGCCTATTCCCGAGACGTCGTCACCCGCTATGCCGCTTTGCGCGGGCTGCAAGACGAATCGCCTCTTGCGATCGCCGTACGGTTTGCGCCTGCCGCCACGATGATGGCCGCCGAAGCCATGGTGGGCGGCGCGCACCTCACGCTGGTCGTCCCCGACGCGGGCGAGACCTTTTTCTGGGCGTATGACCGCGCTGCGATTTCGGACGCCGCCTTAGGCGCCCTGGCTGACCGGATCGATGTCCTTCTCGCGTGCGGCCTCGCGGACGCCGGCCTTTCTCTCGCACGGATAGACATTCTGCCGGCTGCGGAACGCGATCTGCTCCTGTCCGCCTGGCAGGGCGTTCGCATTCCAGGCGCCGCAAACGCCTGTATCCACCATCAGTTCGAGCGTCAGGTCGCGCGGACGCCAGATGCGACGGCGGTGGTGTTCGAGGGAGCAAGCCTCACCTACCGCGCGCTGGACGTGCGAGCGAACCAGGTGGCTCACGCGCTTCGTTCCCGGGGTGTCGGACCCGAAGCGCTTGTCGCCGTATGCGTGGAGCGGTCCCTCGACATGGTGGCCACGCTCCTGGGCGTGCTGAAGGCCGGCGGCGGTTATGTTCCGCTGGATCCGGCCTACCCGCGCGAGCGGCTGCAGATGATGCTGGAAGATTCCCGGGCGACGATTCTTGTGACGCAACGGCGTCTTGTCGATCGGTTGCCGACCCATGGCGCCGGCGTGCTTTGCGTCGATGATCTCGTCCGCCAGGAGATTCCGTCAGGGGAGTTGCCGGGGCAGGCCGCAAGCCCGGACAACATTGCCTATGCGATCTTCACCTCGGGCTCTTCGGGCCGCCCCAAGGGCGTGATGGTCACTCATTCCAACGTCGCCAATTTCTTTGCCGGAATGGACGCGACGCTGGGAACGAGGCCTGGGGTCTGGCTCGCCGTCACGAGCATCTCGTTCGACATCTCGGTACTGGAACTGTTCTGGACGCTGACCCGGGGTTTCGAGGTCGTGATCCAGGCGGAGAGCGACCACGCCTCGCTCAGCCGGCCACCCGCGCCGGCCGCTTCAAGCGAGCCGATGGCTTTCGGGCTCTTCTATTTCGCCGCCGACCAGGGCGACGCCAGGCCAGGCGCCGCCTACAGGCTGCTGCTTGAAGGGGCGAAGTTCGCCGACACGCACGACTTCAGCGCCGTCTGGACGCCGGAACGGCACTTCCACACGTTCGGAGGTCTTTATCCCAATCCGGCCGTGACGACGGCGGCGCTTGCCATGATCACCAGCCGCGTCGCGTTGCGGGCCGGCAGCGTGGTCTTGCCTCTCCACGATCCGCTCCGCGTGGCAGAGGACTGGTCCGTGATCGACCAGCTGTCGGGCGGGCGCGTCGGCCTGTCATTCGCCTCTGGCTGGCATGCTGACGATTTTGCCTTGATGCCCCAGAATTACGCGCGCCGCCGCGAGATCATGCTGGAGAGCATCGACGTCGTCCTGAAGCTCTGGCGCGGCGAGGCCGTCGACCGGATCAACGGCGCGGGGGCTTCCGTTCCGGTATCCGTCCTGCCGAGGCCACTGCAGGCGGCCCCGCCGATATGGATCGCATCGGCAGGCAGCATCGAGACTTTCAGGGTTGCCGGCCGGCTCGGCGCGAACGTCCTCACCAACATGCTGGGTCAGGATCTCGTGGATCTGAAAGACAAGTTCCTCGCCTACCGGGCGGCCCGACATAGCGCGGGACACAGCGGGCCTGGCGTCGTCACGGTCATGCTGCACACCTTCATTTGCGAGGACACCGACAAGGCGCGGAAGCTGGCCCGCAAGCCTTTCCGCGACTACCTCGCGAACTCGTTCGACCTGATCAAGGTTGCGCCGACGATGTTTCCCGCCTTCCGCCAGCCCTCGCTGAAGGCGGGCCATGATCATGGATTCGCCGCAGACGCATTCACAGACGAGGACATGGACGCTCTGCTGGATCATGCGTTCGACCGCTATTTCGAGACCGCCGGACTGTTTGGCTCGCCCGAAAGGGCGCTGACCATGATCGAGGCCCTGAAGGCGATTGGGGCGAACGAGGTCGCCTGTCTGATCGATTTCGGCATTGATCCCGAGATCGTTCTGGAAAACCTGCCGCATCTCGACCGGCTGCGCCTCCTGGCCAATCCGCCGGCCGTGGCCGCGACTGACACCGCCGATTTCAGCATGGTCGGGCAGCTCCGGTCGCGAGGCGTGACGCACCTGCAATGCACGCCGTCGCTCGCACGCACTCTGGCGGGCGACGCTGCGGGCCGCGCGAGCCTTGGCGGTCTCAGGCAGCTCCTGCTGGGCGGGGAAGCCTTGCCGGCGGACCTCGCTGAAACCCTGTCGGCGGCTGTTTCCGGCGAGATTCGCAACATGTACGGACCGACCGAGACGACCGTCTGGTCGACCACGGCGCTCGTAGAAACCGGTGAGCCGATCACGATCGGGCGGCCGATCGCTAACACAATCATCCGCATCCTCGACGCGCGCGGGCAGCTTTCGCCCATAGGCGTCGCGGGCGAACTCCATGTCGGCGGGGCCGGTGTGGCGCGCGGCTATCTGGGCCGCCCGGACCTCACAGCGGATCGCTTTGTCGAGGATCCCTGCCAGTCAGGTTCGGTCCTCTATCGCACGGGCGACCTCGCACGCTATCGCCCGTCGGGCGAGATCGATTTCCTGGGACGCCTCGACCACCAGGTCAAAATCCGGGGCCATCGCATCGAACTCGGCGAAGTCGAAACGGTCCTTGCCCGTCACCCAGACGTCCGGCAAAGCGTCGTCGTGTCCCGAGCCGATGGGGGGCCGGCTCAGCTCGTCGCCTATGTGGTCCCGGCGGGCCAGGGCTCTGCGGCGGTCAACGATGGCGACCGGCTGGCGGACTGGCATGCCCTATGGGACGAGACCTACAGGCAAGCGGCCACGCCGCCGGACCCGCGCTTCAACACCGCCGGCTGGACCGACAGTTTTACCGGCGCCGCAATCCCGCCCGACGAGATGCGGGAGTGGCTGGACGGCGTGGAGAGCGCGGTCCTCGCGCTCGAACCGAAGCGCGTTCTCGAAATCGGCTGCGGAACGGGGATGGTCCTCTATCGTCTCCTGCCCCATGTCGAGCGCTACACGGCGCTCGACATGTCGCGCCATGCCCTGGACGCGATCCGGGCCGAGCTGAAACCGGGCGAAGCCGCGAAGGTCACGCTGTTGCGTCAGCCCGCGAACGCAATGGACAGTGTCGCCCGGCGAACGTTCGACACGGTCGTGATCAACTCCGTCATCCAGTACTTTGCAGACAGCGAGTATCTGGTCCGTATCCTCAGTGGCGCGGCCGAGCTTGTCGAGGACGGCGGCCATATCTTCATCGGCGATGTCCGCAGCCGCGACCATCTCGACGCCTTCCACACTCTGGCCGTCTTGTCTCAGCTTCCCGGCGATTGCGATGCGGCGCAAATCAGGGCCCGCGTGGACAGCCGGGTGGCGCGCGAAAGCGAGCTTGTCCTGTCCGAAGGCTTCTTCCACGCCCTTTCGCGTCAAATGCCGCGCCTGACTGGATGTGACGTTCGCTTGCGCCGAGGCAAGGCCCACAACGAGATGACTGCGTTTCGCTATGACGTGGTCCTTCGCGTCGGTGATCGACAGTCGACGCCGGGCGCCGCCCTGCCAGCCCCCAGCGGCCTCGACAACCTCGATGCGATCCGGGCGGCTCTTGCCGATGCGCCGCCCGTACTGGTCGTACAGAATCTCGTCAACGCCCGGTTGGCCGCCGCCTACACAGCAAGCGAAGCGCTGCGCAGCGATATTGCGCCGAATGCAAATGTGCTGCGCAGACTGTCTCAGCGCGCAGCCGGCGAGGGTGTCGATCCCGAAGATGTCGCGCTTCTCCACCCAGACTATGTCGTCGATCTGACCTCGGCGCGCTCGGGCGATCCCCGGCGTTTTGACGCGGTACTGCGGCACAGGACGCTCGGCCCCGACAGGAGCTTGAGGCTCCCGGCGCCCGTCTGCGACCAGACGCTGTCGAGCTACGCCAACCGCCCGGCCCGGGCGAGCGTCGACGGCGCCGAGTTGTCCAGCGCGCTTCGGGAGCATATTCGCCAATCCCTGCCTGACTACATGACGCCTGCCGTGTTCGTGGTCCTCGACGCCTTGCCGCTGACACCGAACGGAAAGATCGACCGCAACGCGCTGCCTGCGCCGGCGCGAAATGCTCCGCGTCCGGACGCGGGGTATGCTCCGCCGTCGAATGCGCTGGAGGAAACGATTGCCGGAGTGTGGAAGACGCTACTTGACCTCGATCGGGTCGGACTGAAGGAAAACATCTTCGACCTCGGCGCCAATTCACTTCTGACAGCGCAAGCCAATCAAAGGCTTTCCGTGCTTCTCGATCACCGGGTCTCGCTGGTCAGCATGTTTCGCTTCCCAACCGTTGAACTCCTGGCGCGGCATCTTGCCCAGGCAGAGTCCACGCCTGCGCCCGCCAAGCCGCGGATCGAGGATCGCGACGATCGCAAGAACAAAGCGGCCGGCCGCCGCCGCGAACTGCGCGAGGCGAGAGGGGCGCCATGACCTCCGACACACAGCGCCCGGGCAGAGGCGGCGACATCGCCATCATCGGCATGGCGGGACGCTTTCCCGGCGCTCCCGACATCGAGACGTTCTGGGCCAACATCCGCGACGGCGTCAGCTCCATCCGGACGCTTGCCGACGTGGAGCTGGAGGCGGCCGGCGTCGGCAGGGCGGAGCTGAACGACCCTGACTATGTCAAGGCTTGCCCCGTGCTGGACGACATCGACAAGTTCGACGCGGCCTTCTTTGGTTTGAGTCCGCGCGACGCCTCGGTCATGGACCCCGCCCACCGCATTTTTCTGGAGCTGGCTTGGCACGCTGTCGAACATGCCGGCTATACCGCGTTGCCCGGGGAGGGACCGGTCGGCGTCTTCGCCAGCGCTGGCGCGCCGCTCTACATGATCGAGAACCTGCGATCGAACCCGGAACTCATGCGGTCGATGGGCGAGTTCCTGGTGCGTCACACGGGCAACGACCCCAGCTTCCTCGCAACCCGCGTGTCCTACCAGATGGATTTGCGCGGACCGAGCATGAACGTGCAGACCGCCTGCTCCTCCGCGCTCGTCTCGCTGCACCTGGCTTGCCAGAGCCTTCTCCTCGGCGAATGCACGATGGCGCTTGCCGGCGCCGCCACGGTTCTGCTGCCACACAAGCATGGCTACATGTTCAAGCCGGGCGAAATCCTGTCTCCGGATGGACGCTGCCGGCCGTTCGATGCGCAAAGCGCCGGCACGGTTTTCGGCAGCGGCGCCGGCGTCGTCGTGCTGAAGCGTTTGAGCGACGCGCTCGATGACGGGGACACGATCCACGCCATCGTGAAGGGTTCGGCCGTCAACAATGACGGCTCGCTGAAGGTCGGATACCTGGCGCCCGGGGTGGAGGGGCAGGCGGAGGTCATCAAGAGTGCGCTGGCCGCAGCCGGCGTCCCGGCCGACAGCATCAGTTACATCGAGACCCACGGAACCGGAACCCTGGTGGGCGATCCCATCGAGGTCGAGGCGCTCAACACGGCGTTCCGGTCAGAGACTGCCCGTCGGTCCTACTGCGCGATCGGCTCCGTCAAATCCAACATCGGTCATCTCGGCGAAGCGGCGTCGGTGGCCTCACTCATCAAGGCGGTGATGGCGCTCAAGCATCGTCAGTTGCCGCCAAGCCTTGGCTACGAAACGCCCAACCCGGCCATTGATCTTGCCGACAGTCCCTTTTTCGTGAACGCCAGCTTGCGCCCCTGGACGGCCGCCGGCCCGAGGCGATGCGGCGTCACGGCGCTCGGAGCGGGCGGCGCCAACTGCCATGTGATCCTGGAGGAGGCGCCGCCGCCTGTATCGGGGGAGGGGGAGCGCGCCTGCCAGCTTCTGGTCCTGTCGGCGAAAACGCGATCGGCGCTCGACCGGGCGTCGGACAATCTTGCCGATGCGCTGGAGGCCGACGCCTCGATCGGTCTGGCGGATGCCGCTTTCACCCTGGCGCTTGGCCGGCGGGCCATGCCCCACCGTCGCACCTTGGTCGCGCAAAGCCGCCACGAAGCCCTCGCGCGACTGCGGGCGCGTGACCCCGGATGCGTGGCGACGGACCCCGCAGAGGGCGCTCCGCCCGTGACGGTCTTCATGTTTCCCGGCGGCGGCGCCCAGTATGCCCGCATGGGCGTCGAGCTCTACCAACAGGACCCGACATACCGTGATGCGGTCGATGCCTGCCTCGCCATCATCAACCCCGTTATCGGCCGGGACCTCGGCGCGCTGATGTTTTGCGTCCCCGCCGACGCCGAGGCGGCCACGCGGACGCTCGAACGGCCCTCCCTTACTTTGCCGGCGCTGTTCACGGCCGAATACGCCATGGCCCGCCTGTTTGAATCTTGGGGGTGTCGTCCCGGGGCGCTCATCGGGCACAGCATGGGCGAGTATGTGGCGGCCTGCCTATCGGGTGTGATGAATCTGGACGACGCGCTGCGCCTCGTCATGGCGCGCGGCCGGTTGTTCGAGGCGACAGCGCCCGGCGGCATGCTGAGCGTGCCGCTCTCCGAGAAGGATCTCCTGGCGGTCGCTCCGGCGGATCTGAGCGTCGCCGCGATCAACGCTCCGGAATTGTCCGTCGCCTCGGGTCCGGCCGCATCGATCGATGCGCTGCAGGTGCGTTTTGCCGGGCGCGGCGTTGAAACGACTCGTCTGCGCATTGACGTGGCGGCGCACTCGACCCTGCTTGATCCCGTTCTCGACGAGTTCCGCCGGGTGTGCCGGACAATCAGCCTCCATCCGCCAGCTATCCCCTTCGTCTCCAACGTCACGGGCGCATGGATCAGCGCCGCCGAGGCGACGGACCCAGTATTCCGGGTCCGTCATCTGCGCTCTCCGGTCCGCTTCGCCGACGGCCTGGCGACGATCAGCGATCTGGGAAACACGGCGTTGGTCGAGATTGGTCCGGGCCGGACGCTGTCCATGCTGGCGCGGGCGCAGGGGAAGCCGTTCGCTCACGTCTGCAACACCATGCGTCACCCGCAGGAGGCGGCGGGAGATCTGGCGTACGCCCTCACAGCTCTTGGTCGCGTCTGGACGACAGGCGCCCAGATTGACCTGGCCGCACTTTATGATGGGCAGCTGCGCAATCGCGTGCCGTTGCCGGGTTACGCCTTTGATCGGAAGTCATTCTGGGTCGAGCCCGGCAAGGCCATGGCTCATGCCGAACCCGCGACGCTCGGGAAACGTGATCTCGACGAATGGTTTCACTCCGTTGGCTTCAGCGAAGCGGCGCTTGTCGAGAGTACCAACGAGCGCGCCGCCCGGCGATGGCTGCTGGTGTCCGAGACACCTGAAGCCGCGCGCGCCCTGTCGAAGGCGCTCGCGCCCGATCCTGTCGTCGTGGCGTGCCATGGCCGCCGGCTGGCATTGGGCGGCCCGGGTTCCTGGCGTCTGGATTTCGACCGGCCCGAACACTTCGTGGATCTGATGAACGCTGTCGAAACCGACGGTGGTCGCCCCGATCATGTCGTCTTTATCACCTCGCGCGGTCGTTCGAGCGCATGGGCGGGTCCGAAAACAAGTCAGCGCAGCGTCGCGCGAAATTTCCTCCACCCGACCTGGCTCGTACAGTCCCTGGCGGCGATTTCCGATCCGGTGCAACTTTCCATCGTCACCACCGGTCTCAGTGACATCGAGCGCCAGACGATCGATCCGCACAGCGCTCTGGCTCTTGGTCCCGTGCGTGTTGCGCCGCGCGAACTTCCCCACCTCCGGACTCGCTGCATTGACCTGCCGACCGCCAACCCGCTTGCCGGAATTGCAACTCGCACTCTCGCGCGCCTCGTGGACGAGCTGCGCGCGGAGAGCGACGATCAGCAGGTAGCGCTCCGTCCCGGCGGACGCTTTGTGCAAAGCGTTGCTCCCCTGTCGATGGCGCCGGGCAATGGCCCCGCGCCTGACCACTGGATCCGGGAGAATGGCGTCTATCTGATCACCGGCGGTCTGGGTGGCATCGGCCTCGGAATCGCTGGACATCTGGCGCGCGCGAAGGGCGTCAGGCTGGCGCTTCTCTCGCGGAGGGGCTTGCCGCCCGAGGCGAAGTGGGACGAAATCCTGTCGATGGGCGGCGACAGCCTCGCCGCGCGAGGCATTGCCAGCGTCCGCGCCCTTCGTGCGCTCGGCGCCGAGGTGGTTGTTCTCGGCTGCGATATCACCGATCGGACCAGCCTCAAGTCAGCGCTGGACGCGATACGCGGAACTTTCGGTGACCTCAACGGCGTAATCCACGCTGCGGGGCTGATCGACGACGCTCCGATGATGTCCAGGACGTCCGGGGCGATGCACGCCGTGCTGGCGCCGAAGGTGGCGGGCACGCTGGCGCTTGACGCGCTGATCCCGGAACGGCTGGACGTGTTTGTGCTGTTTTCCTCGGTCGCCTCGCTCCTGGGTTTGGCGGGGCAGGTGGACTACACCGCCGCCAACGCTTTCCTTGATGCATTTGCACGCTCGCGATCCACGCGGGCGCCCGGCCGGACGGTCGTGGTCAATTGGAATGCCTGGAACAATGTCGGGATGGCCGCCGCCGCGCATCGCAATCTGAATCTGGGTCCCGACCCGGCCCTGCCATCCGCTCACCCCGATCTGGACGGATATACGGACAGGGACGGCGAGCGCACCGTCACGGCAACGTTCAACGCCGAAGCGCACTGGCTGCTCTCAGAGCACAGAATCAGGAATGGCTCGGCGCTTTTGCCTGGCGCGGCCCTCGTCGAACTGGCCCGTGCGGTCTGCGACATCGACCGTGAACCCGGTCCCGTAGAATTGTCCAACCTCACCCTGCTGGCGCCCTTTCAGGTCGCGGCGGGCGAGACCCGACGTCTGACAATTACGCTGCAGCCCGGGCGTGACGCTACGGACATCGCTATGCACGCTGGCGGCGAGCCGATCCTGGTGGCCGAGGCGCGGCACGATGTGGGGCCTCCGCCGGCGCCCATCGACCTGGACGGCGTTGCGCAGCGATGCCAGCTCAGGGAATGGATTCCGGCCGACGGTTTTCTGGCGCAGGGCTTTGTTGATTTCGGTCCGCGCTGGGCGAACATCCGGCGTGTTCGATACGGCCGGTCACAGGCCCTGCTCGAGCTGTCCCTCGACGATCGGTTCGCTGAAGAAGTTGGCCTCTACGGCCTCCATCCTGCGATACTCGACATGGCGACAGGCGGCGTCCAGGCCCTCATTCCGGGCATTGATCTGGCCGCCGACTTCTACGTGCCCCTGAGTTACGGCCGCATCCGGATTTTCTCGACCATGCCCCGGCGCGTGTTCAGCCATGTCCGCTGCCTTCCCGACACCGCCGACGGCCTCGCCCATTTCGACGTCACGCTGGCCGATGCGGAGGGGAATATCTTTGCGGACATCGCCCGTTTCACCATGAAGCGTATCGACATGAATTCGGCGCTGTCTGTCCCAGTCCGCTTGCGCGAGCGCGCCGGCAGCATCCGCAGGGACGCGCTCGCTGCGGTGCTGCGGGAAGGCATCTCACCGCTTCAGGGCCTTGAAGCCTTCGAGCGCATCATGCGCCAGCCCCGGCTTGTCCAGGTGGTCGCCTCGTCGGTGGATGTGGATCTGTGGCGTCGTCAACTTGACGCGGTCGCACCCAGGGCGGACGACAGTGCGGTCCTAGAAGGCTTCGAACGCCCCGAACTGGCGGCCGACTACGAGGCGACCACCTGGACGGTGGAGCAGGCCCTGGCCGCGCTCTGGTCGGAACTGCTGGGCGTCCGGCGTATAGGCGCGCGCGACAGTTTTTTCGATCTGGGCGGCAACTCGCTTGTGGCCCTGCGCCTGTTCGCGGCGATCCGGAAACGCTTCGGCGTTACGCTTCCGCTCGCCACCCTTTTCGAGGCCCCGACCATCGCGGGGCTCGCCTGCCTTTTGACGGAGCAGGGCGATGCCCACGCGGGCCTGGAGGCTGGCGCAGTTTGGTCCCCGCTCGTCAGGATCAGCGACGGCGCGGCGAAAACCACGCCCCTGTTCTGTGTTCACGGCGCCGGTGGTCACGTGCTCTGTTTCACGCGCTTGGCCGCCAGCCTGAACGGGGAATTTCCCTTCTACGGGATGCAGGCTCAGGGTCTCGACGGGAAGCTCCCCACCCACGAAACAGTGGAGGACATGGCGCAGTGCTATCTCGCGGCGATCCGGAAGGTGCAGCCGCAGGGTCCCTATCTTCTCGCCGGCTATTCCGGAGGCGGCGTCATCGCCCTCGAAATGGCCCAGCAGCTCAAACAGGGCGGCGAGACCGTGGGTCTTCTCGCAATGATCGACACCCTCGATCCGACTGAAATGCGGTCGCCGATCACGGTCCTCGATCGCGCGCGACAATTCCACCGCGTCTCGCTGCGTCAGCTCTGGAACTGGCCGCGCAACCGGCTGCGCGATCTGCGCGACGCCCGCTTCGCCCGCACTTTGGCCGGGCAGCGCGTCGACGAGGCTCAGATGATGGACGCCAGAACCGTCGATGCCGTGATGGTAGGGGCCCATTTCCGCGCGCAAAGCCTTTATCAACCGCAGACTTACGACGGCGACATCCTGTTGTTCCGGGCGACCGAGGTCGGCACGTATTTCCTCCGCAGCGGCGACGCGCTTGGCTGGGACAAATACGTGAAGGGCAGGATCGACGTCGTCAGTTTCGCGGCCGATCACAAATCCATCCTCGACGAGCCCGCCGTCTCGAATCTCGGCGAAAAGCTGATCGACAGGCTGAGCCGGGCGATCGCCCGGCAAGCAACTCCCGAGCCTCAGAGGTCGATCGCATCAGGCTCCGGCCCGGCGCGACAGGGCATCCAGGTCGGCGTCCCGGCTCACGCGCCGGTGTAACCCTCACGCCCCTTAATGCGCGCTTAATCTTCCTGGGCCGCCCGCTCGCTCGAACCTTTACATCGCCGCAGGCATGTCTGGCCCGTCCCTGCGGAGTTGCCGGATGGCCGATGTTTTCGCGCTTGGTTTCGTTCTTCTCGCATTTGGCGCGATTGGCGCGGCCCTGCACGGCCTGGCCCAGCTCCAGGCCCCTAGATGACCCTGGATCTCCTGCTCGGCGGCCTTCTCGCCCTGGCCTTGCTGGCCTTCTTCCTCGCAGCGTTGCTGCGCCCGGAAAAATTCTAAGGGATCTCGATGACCTTTGCGGGCTGGATGCTGATCCTCGTCTTTACCGGCCTTGTGGCGCTGCTGGCCCGACCGATGGGCCTCTATCTCGCCGCCGTCTTCGAAGGTCGCAAGACGTGGCTGTCGCCCGTACTGTCGCCGGTCGAACACGTCTTTTACAGACTTTCGGGCGTCAAGCCCGACGCCGAGCAGGACTGGAAAGGCTACGCCGCCGCGATCCTGTGTTTCAGCGTTGTGTCGACGCTGGCGTTGTACGCGCTTCTCAGGCTCCAGCACCTTCTTCCGCTGAACCCGCAGGGTTTCGGCCCGGTCGCCCCGAACATCGCGATGAACTCGGCGGTGAGCTTCGTCACCAACACCAACTGGCAGGCCTATTCGGGCGAAACGACGATGAGCCATCTTTCGCAGATGGCCGGGCTCACCGTGCAGAACTTTGTCTCGGCCGCCGCCGGCATCGCTGTGGCGGTTGCGTTCGCGCGCGGCTTCGCGCGGAGGGGAAGCTCGGCCATCGGCAATTTCTGGGTCGATCTCACCCGCGCTGTCCTTTACGTGCTCCTGCCTCTCTCGATCCTGATGGCGGTCTACCTTATCGCATCAGGGGTTCCGCAGACCCTCGCCGGCTCGCTTGAGGCGACGACGCTGGAGGGTGTGGCGCAGGACATCGCGGTCGGACCAGTCGCGTCCCAGGAATCGATCAAGATGATCGGCACCAATGGCGGCGGCTTTTTCAACGCCAACTCCGCCCATCCCTTCGAAAATCCGGACGCCTGGACCAACCTCGTGCAGATGCTGTCGATCTTCGCCGTGGGCGCGGGCCTGACGGTCATGTTCGGCCGCATGGTGCGGGATGAGCGGCAGGGCTGGGCGATACTGGCGGTGATGGGGGTTCTGTTTCTGCTCGGGACCGGTCTCGCCTATTGGGCGGAGGTGCAGACGACGCCGGCGTTGGCGGCGGCTGGAGCGGACGCCGCTTGGGGCAATCTGGAGGGCAAGGAGGTCCGCTTCGGTCTGTCCGCCTCCGCGCTGTTCGCAACGATCACGACTGCGGCGTCCTGCGGGGCGGTCAACGCCATGCACGACAGCTTCAGCGCGCTGGGCGGCATGATCCCGCTGGTCAACATGCTTGCGGGAGAGGTCATCGTCGGCGGCGTCGGAGCGGGTTTCTACGGGATCTTGCTGTTCGCCATCCTCGCCATCTTCATCGCCGGCCTGATGGTCGGTCGCACGCCCGCCTATCTGGGCAAGAAAATCGAGGCGCGAGAAGTCAAGTTCGCCGTCCTCGCCATTCTCGCTTCGCCTTTCGCCATACTGGTGGGCACAGCGGTTGCGTCGGCGACCGAGATGGGCCGGGCCGGTCCTCTGAACGCCGGACCGCATGGCTTCTCGGAGATTCTCTATTCCTTCGCCTCGGCGGCAGGAAACAATGGATCGGCTTTTGGGGGCCTCACGGCGAACACGGATTTCTACACCTACGCACATGCGGGCTCGATGCTGCTTGGCCGGTTCATGGTCATCATACCGGCTCTCGCCATCGCGGGAAGTCTCGCCGCCAAGCCGATCTCGCCCTCATCGGCCGGAACATTCCCAACCTCCGGGCCGCTTTTCGTCGGACTTCTCGCTTTCGTCATTCTGGTGGTTGGCGCCCTGACTTTCCTCCCGGCGCTTGCGCTCGGCCCTATCGCCGAGGCGACCTCCGGCCTGCTCAACTAGGTGAAGACGATGTCGCAATCCAAGGGCGTTTCGCTGTTTGACGGCGCTATCCTGCGCTCCGCAGCGATCAGCGCGTTCGCCAAGATGAATCCGCTCAAGCTGTGGCGGAATCCCGTGATGTTCGCCACCGAACTGGCGGCGATTTACGTGCTTGTCCTGTTTGTTCGTGACCTGTCGGCCGGCTCGTCCGGCGCTGCCTTTGCAGGTCAGATCGCGTTCTGGTTGTTTCTTACAGTCTGGTTCGCCGCTTTTGCGGAAGCCGTCGCCGAGGGGCGGGGCAAGGCGCAGGCGGCGAGCTTGCGCCGCGCCCGCTCCGAGCTCTTGGCGCGAAAACTTGTTGACGGCCGTCCGCAAGGCGCGATCGCAGCAACTGATCTGGCGCTGGGTGATCTCGTGGAAATCGTGGCCGGCGAGTTCATCCCGGCTGACGGCGAAGTTGTCGAAGGCGTGGCGACGGTCGATGAAAGCGCCATCACAGGCGAAAGCGCTCCGGTGATCCGCGAGGCGGGCGGGGATCGTTCCGCCGTGACGGCTGGCACACGCGTCCTCAGCGACCGCATCGTCGTCAAGGTGACAGCGGCTCAGGGCGCGACGTTTCTCGATCGCATGATTGCACTAGTGGAGGGGGCGTCGAGACGCAAGACTCCCAACGAGATTGCCCTTGGCGTGCTTTTGGCGGGGCTCTCATTGATTTTTGTCCTTGCGGTGGCGAGCATTCCGGCCTTCGCGGCTTATGCGGGCGGAACAGTGAGCACGGTGGCGCTGGCGTCCCTCTTCATTGCGCTCATTCCCACGACGATCGGAGGCCTTTTGTCCGCGATCGGAATCGCCGGCATGGACCGGCTGGTCCGTTTCAACGTGTTGGCGACGTCGGGCCGGGCCGTGGAGGCGGCGGGAGATGTCGATGTGCTGCTGCTCGACAAGACCGGCACGATTACGCTGGGCGATCGTCAGGCCGTGGCTTTCCTGCCCGCCCAGGGCGTGGCGGAGCGCGATCTCGGCGACGCCGCCCAGCTCGCCTCGCTGTCCGATGAGACGCCTGAAGGGCGTTCCATCGTGGTGCTGGCCAAGGAGCGTTTCGGCATGCGCGGCCGCGACATGGAAGCCGGGCAGGCGAAATTCATTCCGTTCTCCGCGCAGACCCGCATGAGCGGCGTCGACATGGATGGCGCAACGATCCGCAAGGGCGCGGTCGATGCGGTCATCGCGTATGTTCGCTCACGGCCCGGCGCAGCCGCCGTGCCGGCGGAAATCAGATCCATTGCGGACAAGGTCGCGCGCGAAGGCGGAACGCCCCTGGCGGTTTCTCGGAATGGTCGCGTGCTTGGGATCGTGCACCTCAAGGATGTCGTGAAAGGCGGCGTCAAGGAAAGGTTCGCCGAACTTCGCCGGATGGGCATCCGCACCGTCATGATCACGGGCGACAATCCGCTCACTGCCGCCGCTATCGCTGCGGAATCCGGCGTCGATGATTTCCTCGCCGAGGCGCGGCCCGAGGACAAGCTGGCGCTGATCCGGGCGGAACAGGCCGCCGGCCGCATGGTCGCGATGTGCGGAGACGGCACCAACGATGCTCCGGCGCTTGCCCAGGCCGACGTCGGCGTCGCCATGCAGACGGGCACGCCGGCCGCGCGCGAAGCCGGGAACATGGTGGACCTCGACAGCGATCCAACGAAACTCATCGAGATCGTGTCGATCGGAAAGCAGTTGCTGATGACGCGCGGCTCCCTCACGACGTTCTCGATCGCGAACGACATCGCCAAATACTTTGCGATCATTCCCGCAATGTTTCTGGTGATCTATCCTGGCCTCGACGCCCTCAACGTCATGCGGCTCGACAGCCCCCAAAGCGCGATCCTGTCGGCCATCATCTTCAACGCGCTGGTCATCCCGACGCTGATCCCGCTCGCCCTCAGGGGTGTTGCCTGGCGCGCCGCGCCTGCGGGCCAGCTGCTGGCCCGCAACCTCGCAATCTATGGCGTCGGGGGCCTGATCGCACCCTTCATCGGTATTAAGGCGATCGACCTGATCGTCTCCTCGACCGGCCTTGCGTGAGATTTCAACCATGCTGAAGCAACTGCGTCCCGCTCTGGTCATGCTGACACTGTTCACGGTCCTGACAGGGCTCCTCTATCCGCTGGCCATGACCGGTTTCGGCCAGGCGGTCTTTCCCCGCCAGGCTGACGGCTCGCCCGTCGTGATCGAAGGCGTGACGGTAGGATCGCGCCTGATCGGCCAGGCCTTTTCGCGGCCCGAATACTTCTGGGGCCGTCCGTCCGCCGCAGGCGCCGGGTATGACGCGCGGTCGTCCTCCGGGTCGAATCTCGGACCCTCCTCGCAGGCGCTGGCCGACCGCGTCAGGGCTGAAGTGGAGCGCCACGGCGTTCCCGCATCAGGCATACCAGTAGACCTGCTGACGGCCTCGGCGTCGGGCCTCGATCCCCACATCTCTCCGGCCGCAGCGCGGTTCCAGATTGCGCGTGTCGCCTCAGCACGAGGCCTTCAGGCGCAGGCCGTCGCCAGTCTGGTTGACGCCGCAGTCGAGACGTCTTCCCTTGTTTTCGTGGGTGAGTCCCGTGTCAATGTTCTGGAGCTTAACCTCGCGCTCGACGCAATGGACAGTTCGCAAGGTGAGGCGCCCTGACCGCGCGCGCCGCTGGGGCGTGACATGACGGAGCCGCCGGACCGCCGTCCGTCTCCAGACGCACTTTTGGCGCTCGCTCAAGCCGAGCGTCGCGGCAAGCTGAAGGTCTATCTCGGCGCGGCGCCGGGAGTCGGCAAGACGTTTGAGATGCTGACCGACGCCCGCAAGAAGCGGCTCGATGGCGCGGACATCGTGGCCGGCGTCATCGAGACCCACGGGCGCGCGGAAACCGGAGCGCTGATCGAGGGGCTGGAAATCCTGCCCAAGCGCCGGCTCGGCCCCTCCGGGAGCCAATTGGAGGAAATGGATCTCGACGGCCTGCTGGCCCGCAAGCCTGCGATCGTCCTGGTGGACGAACTGGCCCATTCCAACATCGATGGAGCGCGTCACCCGAAACGCTGGATGGATGTCGACGAACTCCTGGCCGCCGGCATCGACGTCTGGTCGACGCTCAATGTCCAGCACATCGAAAGCCTTAACGATATTGTCGCCCGCATCACCCGTGTCCGCGTCCGGGAGACCATACCCGACGCCGTGCTCGAACGCGCCGACACCATCGAGCTTATCGACCTCACGCCGGATGAACTGATCGAGCGTCTGCGGGCCGGCAAGGTCTATGCGCCCGATCAGGCGCAGCGCGCGCTTCGGCACTATTTCGCCCCCGGCAACCTGTCGGCGTTGCGCGAACTCGCCATGCGGCGCGCGGCTGACCGGATCGACGTGCAGGTGCGCGGCTTCCGTCAGGCGCAGGGCGAGACTGCGCCCTGGGCGGCGGTCGAGCGCATCCTGGTCTGCATCGACGACCGCGAGGCCGCCGACGAGGTGGTGCGCCACGCCAAGCGCCTGGCGGACCGGGCCCGCGCGGGCTGGATGGCCGTTCATGTCCAGACCGGACGCGACACCCGGCTGTCCGAGACGGAGCGCGGCCGTATCGCCGACGCGCTCAGCCTGGCCGCCCGGCTGGGCGCCGAGACATCGACCCTGCCCGGAGACGATGTGGCCGACACGGTTCTCACCTATGCCCGCGAACAGAATGTGACGCAGATCGTGGTGGGAAAGGCCAAGCGGCCGCGCCTGTTCGAGGCGGTCTTCGGCTCTGTCGTCCGCCGGCTTATCGACCGGGGCGAGATGATCGCGATCTACGTCGTTCCCGAGGAAGGGGCGGGCGCCGCAAAACGACGGCTGGGACTGCTGGCGCCGTGGCCCGTCCTGACGCCGATCGGCGCCGTCGAGAGTCTGGGCATGACCGCGATCGCGACCGCCATCGCCTGGCCGCTCGACGCCTTCGTGGGTGTGTCCAATCTTACGCTCGTGTATCTCGCTGCTGTGCTGACCAGCGCACTCACCCGCGGGCTGGGGTCGGGACTTCTTGCCGGCGTCATGTGCGCGCTGGCCTACAACTGGTTCTACACCGATCCGCGCTTTACCTTTACCGTCGCCGATCCGGAAAACGTTCTGGCGATCATCGCATTCTCCGGCGCGGCGTTCGTAGTCTCCGTGCTGGCCGCCCGTGCGCGCAGCCAGACGCAGGCCGCGCGCACCGAGGCGCGAACCACGCGAGAGCTCCTCGGTCTGGCCAGGGGCCTTGCATCGGTCGCCAGCGAGGATGAAGTCGCGAACACCCTCGCCATCTACGCCGCGCGGGCCTTCGACACCAATTGCGTGGTGCTGGCCCGCGTCGGTCTCGACGATCTCCGGCTGGCGGCTTCGGCCCCAGGCGCGATGGGCCTCAACGACAGCGACATGGCCGCCGCCCGCTGGACGCTGAGCCGTGGCCAGCCTGCCGGGATGGGCGCCGATACGCTGCCGGGCGGACGCTGGCTGTTTGTGCCGCTGCGAACCTCGCGGCTGTTTTCCGGCGTGCTGGCGATCGCGCCGAAGGCCGTGCTCTCGCCTGCCGAACGCCGGCGGCTTGACGCTCTAGCCGACCAGGGCGCGGGGGCTCTGGAGCGTGCGCACATCGCACGCGCCTATCAGGAGAGCCATGTCGAGATGGAGGCCGAACGCCTGCGCGGAACGATGCTCGCCTCGCTCTCGCACGATCTCAAGACGCCCATCGCCGGTATTCTGGGCGCCGCATCCTCGCTGCGCACGTATGGCGACCGTCATGACCCGGCGACCCGAGAGGACCTCCTCAAGGGAATCGAGGTGGAAGCCGACCGTATGCAGCGTTATGTCGTGAAGCTGCTGGACATGACTAAGCTGGATGCCGGCGGTGTCCAGGTGAGGCCGGAGGCCATCGAGATCGGCGACGTCGTATCGGAGGTATTGAGGCGGATCGACCCTCTCGCCGCGCCCGGCCGGGTTGTCGGCGAGATCGAGCCCGGTCTGCCGATGCTGAAGGTGGACGCCGAGCTTTTGCATCAGGCGCTGTTCAATCTCGTGGAGAATGCCGTGCTTCATGGCGAGGGCCGCGTCGTGCTTCGCGCACGCACCGACAGGGGCGGCGTCAGTTTCGACGTGACGGACGAGGGTCGGGGATTGCAGCCCGGCTCCGAGGCGCGTGTCTTCGAGAAGTTCCACCGCGAGGCAAATTCGGCGTCAGGCGGCACGGGCCTTGGCCTCCCGATCGTGCGGGGATTCGCCAAACTCATGGGGGCGAGCGTGTCCGCCCGAAACCGGGAGGACCGGTCGGGTGCGGCTTTCGAACTCGCCTTTCCGGCGGCGGCCATCGTCAGCCACGTCCTCGCGCATGACGCCCGTGATACTCCATGAGCGGTGGCCGCCCCAAGGCGCTCATCATCGACGTCGAACGGGCAATTCGCAGATTCTTGCGTTCGACGTTGCTCGCTGAGGGTTTCGAGGTGCTGGAGGCGGGATCGGCCTCGGAAGGTCTGGCCCTCGCGCGGACCGCGCGGCCGGACCTTGTGGTCCTCGACCTTGGCCTGCCGGACGGCGATGGCGCGACCCTGATCAAGCCACTGGCGGCGCTCGATGCACCCGCCATCCTGGTCCTTTCCGCGCTCGACAACGAAGCCCGCAAGGTCGCGGCGCTTGATGAAGGCGCCGATGACTTCGTCGCCAAGCCCTTCGGCGTGCCCGAATTCATGGCTCGGGTGAGGGCGGCCCTTCGTCATCGCCTGCAAAAGTCCGGCGCCTGCGCCGTGTACGATGATGGCCGCTTGTCGGTGGACTTCGTCCGGCGGATCGTGCGGATCAACGGCGCGGACCCCAGGCTCACGCCAAGGGAGTACGCGGTTCTGACCGAGCTGTTGAACCATGCCGGGAAGGTGCTGACGCACCGGCACCTCATCCAGAAGATCTGGGCCGAGGATCCCACCGGCGACGTTCAGGCGCTCAGGGTGCATATCCGCCACCTTCGCCAGAAGATCGAAGCTCAACCAGAATCGCCAGTGCTTGTCGTCACAGTACCGAGCGTCGGGTACAGGTTTCTGCCGCCCAACCTGGCGTGAATGCGTCCACGAAAGTGGGCGAGGCGCCCCGCCCCCCGTGTGGGCAGGGCTATCGCCTATGGGCGCAGAGCATCCAGTGAAGTCATTCCCGGGCAAGCGAAGCGCGACCCGGGAATCTTTCTTTGCTCCCTGCAACAAGTGGAAGGGCTATCGTCTACGGGCGCAGAGCATCCAGTGAAGTCATTCTCGGGCAAGCGAAGCGCGACCCGGGAATCTTTCCTTGCCGGCTACAATCGCATTTGTTGCGAAGGGGAAGAGGTCTCGCGTCAGGCCCGAAAACAACTCCACCGCGTTATGCGATCCCCTGCGCTGCAAGAGGGGACAGGAAAGCAACAGAACCGCACAGCGGCGAGGAGGTCAAGACTGGATCATGGCAGCGGCCAGCGGCTTCACCGCTGAAGCCGGGCTGACAAATAGCGTTCAACCTCCAAGGCTCTTGGTATTACAGCTTGCTCTTGAACCACCCGGCCGCCAGCCCCGCCGCCCGGGCTGTCTCTTCAAACGTGAAATCATGGCCCGCGCCAGGCAGCGTCTGCACGTCTGACGGTCCCTTCAGCGCCCGTGACGCAGCAAGCGCATGGCTGGTATTGTCGATTTCCCGGTCGGCCCCTGCGACGATGAACTGGATGGACGCGGTCTCCGGAATCGCGCCGATCCGCCAGAACGGCATGTACTCGCCGATCGCAAGCCGGCTCTCCTCTGCGTTGCGGATTCGTGCGGCCGCCGCCGTGCGGGGCGGGGCGCCGTCCCGCGCAAGTCTGATCATCAGGGCGCGCGAAGCGGCGTCTGGCCTGAAAGACAGCATCTCGACACTCGCGCCGGCGATCACGGGTGTGACGGCGGCGCCGGCCTTGATGCGGGCGTCCATGCCCATCGCCGAAATCACATGGCCTCCGGCCAGATCGAGGCCAAGCACGCCAATCCTCGAACGATCGATTCCCGACTGCGACTGCAGAAACGTCACCGCGTTGCGGATGTCCTGGACCTGCTGCTCAGGATCGACGCGGCCGCGTCGTATGACCATTTCCGGCGTGTGTTCGCTGAAGCGCATCGCGTCATAGGTCTGGACGCGCTCGCCGAGATAGAGGAAGCCGCCGGACCGGCCCCAGCCGCGATAATCGATGCTGAGCGCGGCAACGCCCTCACGCGCCAGCGCGACGGCGTAGGCGTCCAGGGTCTCGGCGGTCTCCCCGCGACCGGGCGCGAGCACGACAGCGCCGGCTTTTTCCGGTGCGCCAGATGTTGCGGGCAGGAAGAGGCGTCCGGAAACCCTGACCTGTTCGGAATGCCAGTTCGCTTCCTTCATCGTCACGCCGGCGGGCAGCGCGACGGGCGCCAGGGGGGTGGCGCTGGCCGCCATCGGAAGCGGGAGGGATGTTTGCGCGCATGCGGAAATCGTCATGGCGGCGAACAGTACGGCAGGCATTGCGGCGGCGTATCGGCCCAGCATCGCGCTACTCCCTGCCGCCGAGGAATTTCTTGAACCAGTCGACGGCAAGGGTCGATCCGGCCTCGAAGCCGGCGCCTGAATAGGGCTGGAAGTGGGTGAGGCCAGGGAAGGTGATCACCTGCGAAGGCGTTCCCCGACTGGTCAGGTAAGCCGAGCCGGCGATCGCCGAACGGTTGCCTCCGATCAGTTCGTCGCGTTCCGCCGGCAGAAACAGCACGGCGGTCGTATCGCGGACGCGCTGCAGCATCGTGCCCGGAGCGACGTCGCGATTGCGCGTCCGGTACCAGAGGTCGACATTGGTCTGGAACGAGAAGCCTGCAGTGGTTTCCGCGCCCTGGCCGGCATTGGCGCGAACGATGGCGTCGTCGAGGGCGGGACCGGTCAGATCGAGAGCCCGGGCCGTCGCCGGCGCCGTGCCCATCACGTGGATCACTGCGGCCCTGACGCGTCCATCGACGCCGATCAGCGCCGACGTCACTGCGCCGCCATTGCTGGTCGCCCATACGCCGATGCGCTCCGGATCGACGCCGGGCTCTCCCTGAAGGTACGAGATCGCCGCCCGGAAAGCCTTCACTTCCTCGACATTGTTGAGGTTGGTGCGCTTGATCCGCACCGGCATGCGCCTCAGCGTCACCGGGTCTGCGTCGGTCGTGGCGTCAGCCTCCAGCAGAAAAAGCTCGTCGGCGCCGGAATCCGAAAAGCCGTAGCTCTGATAATCGATGGCCATGGCGACGAGGCCCCGGTCGGCGAATTTAGCGGCGTACTTTTCGACCCCGATCGCCAGTGCGTTGATCCCGTGTCCGACGACGACGGCGGGATAGCTGGCCCGCGCGTCGAAATCCTTAGGCAGGAACAGCTTTCCCTGCAGGCGGGTGCCGCCATCGACATAAAAACTGACCTGCCGTGTGCTGACGCCCTCGCCAAGACTGTAGGCCCAGTCCGCCGGCACGGTCGCGGCGCGTTTCCATTCCGGAGCGCTGGCCTGAGCCGCCAGCGCGGCGGCGTTGCGGACCAGCAGATCGTCCGGAATGTGCCTCGGTCCGCTGTAGACCTCCGAAACCGGCGCTGGATCGGCGGGCGATTGCGCGCCGGCGGCGCCAGTTGCGATCAGCAACGCTATTCCCGACACGGCCGCAGCGATCCGCCGTCGCTTTCGCCTGGCCATCAGCGCAGCCCCGCATTGATCCGTTCCAGCGCCGCGGCGCCAGGCGTCAGCGCAAATCCCTCCAGCGAGTTGAGCGGCGCCGCCACCGTGCCCAGCCTGTCGTGCAGGTCGGTCGCGTCGGGATCGACGAACAGCAATCCCGTCACGATCTCGCCCAGTGCGTGACGTTCCTGCAGGTAGTTCGCCGCCGCGATGCGGTCGGTCGGGTCGTATGCCTCATGCAGCTTGCGCAGCCGCAGCACCGATCCGTCATGCTGAGCCACTTCGTGAATCTCGCCGGGTGCGTAGGTCGCGGTGATCGGCGCGCGTCCGAGGATCACGTCGAGCCGGTTCACCGCCTCGTTGTGCTCGCGCACATAGTCGAAACTCTTGGTCGAGCCGGCATGGTTGTTGAACGCCACGCACGGGCTGATCACGTCCAGTATAGCCGGGCCATGGTGCGACAGGCCGCCCTTGATCAGCGGCACAAGCTGTTCCTTGTCGCCGGAGAAACTGCGGCCGACATAGGTCGCGCCCAGTTGGAGGGCGAGTGCGACGAGGTCGATGCCCGACTCTGTGTTCTCGACGCCCCGCTTGGATTTCGAGCCCTTGTCCGACGTTGCCGAGAACTGGCCCTTGGTCAGGCCGTAGACCCCGTTGTTCTCGACGATATAGCACATGTTGACGCCGCGCCGGACTGAATGCGCGAACTGGCCAAGCCCGATCGAGGCGCTGTCCCCGTCGCCCGACACGCCCAGATAGATGAGATCGCGGTTGGCGAGATTGGCGCCGGTCAGCACCGAGGGCATCCGGCCGTGCACGGTGTTGAAGCCATGACTCTGGCCGAGGAAATAGTCTGGCGTCTTGGACGAACATCCGATGCCGGACATCTTGGCGAGCCTGTGCGGCTCGATCTCCAGTTCGAAACAGGCCGCGATGATCGCCGCGCTGATCGAGTCATGGCCGCAGCCGGCGCACAGCGTCGAGACACGGCCTTCATAGTCGCGCCGCGTAAGGCCCAGCGCATTGGTCGGAAGGGCAGGGTGATGCAGCTTGGGCTTCAGGATGTAGGTCATGGGTTCACCCGGCTGGAGGCGTCCGTTCGCACTGTCCTCACCGTCTGGGTCACGGCCATCCGCCCGCCAATCGCCTCAATGAGGAAGCGGGCGGTGATCGGCGCGCCGTCATAGTGCAGGACGGGAACAAGCTTGGCGGGATCGATGTCGCCTTCGGTGACGATCAGCGTCCGCAGCTGCGCATCGCGGTTCTGCTCGACGACAAAAACCTGATCATGGGCACGAATGAAATCGTAGACCTCCTGGGAAAACGGAAAGCCCCTCACACGCATCGCGTCGAGATGGCGTCCGTCGGCCTCCAGCATTTCCAGCGCTTCGTGCATGGCGGGCGTCGTCGATCCAAAATAGATCGCGCCGGTCTTCGTCGGCTGGCGGGCCGGCCGCGATACGGGGCCGGGCACCAGGCGCGCGGCGGTCGCGAACTTGGCCAGCAGGCGCTGCATGTTGTCCTGGTAATCGACGCCACGCTCGCTGTAGCCGGCAAGACGGTTGCGTGATGTTCCGCGCGTGAAATAGGCGCCCCTGGATGCGTGCGATCCGGGATAGGTGCGATAGCAGATGCCGTCGCCGTCGACGTCGGTGTAACGGCCGAACGCCATGCCCGATTCCAGATCGGCCGCCGCCATGACCTTGCCCCGGTCGATGCGCCGTTCATCGTCCCACTTGAAGGGCGCGACCAGCCATTCCTGCATGCCGATATCGAGATCGAGCATCACAAACACGGTCGTCTGCAGCCGGTCGGCGAGGTCGAAGGCCTGCGCGCCCATCTCGAAGCACTCGCCGGGATCGGCGGGCAGCAGCAGAACATGCTTGGTGTCGCCATGCGAGGCGTAGGCCGCGATCAACAGGTCCGATTGCTGGGTGCGTGTCGGCATGCCGGTCGAGGGCCCGCCGCGCTGCACGTCGAAGATCACGGCGGGAATCTCGGCGAAGTAGGAAAGCCCGATGAACTCGTTCATCAGCGAGATGCCGGGCCCGGACGTGCAGGTGAACGCCCGCGCGCCATTCCAGCCCGCGCCCACCACGATGCCGATGGATGCGATTTCGTCCTCGGCCTGGACGATGGCGTAGCGCCCGCCGCCGTCCGGGTCGGTGCGCAGATCCTCGCAATATCCGGTGAAGGCCTCAGCGAGCGAGGTGGAGGGCGTGATCGGATACCAGGCGCAGACGGTCGCGCCGCCATAGACGGCCCCTAGCGCTGCCGCATTATTGCCCTCGACGAAGATGCGGTCGCCCACCGCGTCGGCGCGCCGAAGCCGGAGACCAAGCGGCGAAAGGTTTTCAGCCGCCCAGTCCCGCCCGAGATTGAAAGCCCGGATGTTGGCGCCGATCAGCTTGGGCTTGGAGGCGAACTCTTCCGCCAGCGCGGTCTCGACCACGGCGGGCTCGATGCCGATGAGGTGCGACAGGGCGCCGACATAGGCGATGTTCTTGAACAGCTGGCGTTCGCGCGGGAGTGTGTAGGCCGCATTGCAGATCGCCGTCAGCGGCACGCCAACGACATGAACGTCTTCACGAAACTTGTCCGCCGGCATGGGTTTGGTCGAATCGTAGAAGAGGTAGCCGCCCGGCACGATCTCCCGCACATCGTCGTCCCAGGTCTGCGGGTTCAGCGGCACGGCGAGATCCACCCCGCCCCGTCGGCCAAGATGGCCCGCCTCGCTGACGCGCACCTCATACCAGGTCGGGAGGCCCTGGATGTTGGACGGGAAGATGTTGCGCGCGGCCACCGGCACGCCCATCCGGATGATCGCCTTGGCGAACAGCCCGTTGGCGCTCGCCGAACCGGACCCGTTCACATTGGCGAACTTGACGACAAAATCGTTCACGGCCGCGAGCGGCGTGGGCGCCGTCATGCTTGTCTCGCTCAGCGTGTCTGCCGGCATGCGGGACCTGCCTGTGTGATGTCGATGATGTATTTCTGCATGTCCCACGCGCCGGTCGGGCATCGCTCGGCGCAGAGACCGCAATGCAGGCAGACATCCTCGTCCTTCGCCATGATGCGTCCGGTGGGCAGGCCGCCCGCGACGTAGATGTCCTGCGTCAGGTTCATGGCCGGCGCACTGAGGCGCGTGCGCAGGTCGGCTTCCTCGCCGTTTTCGGTGAAGGTGATGCAGTCCATCGGGCAGATGTCGACGCACGCGTCGCACTCGATGCACGCCTTGGCCGTGAACACCGTCTGCACGTCGCAGTTGAGGCAGCGCTGCGCTTCCTTGAAGCCGACCACCTGGTCGAAGCCGAGTTCCACCTCCGTCTTGATGTTCTTCAGCGCGATCGCTTTTTCCTTGTGAGGCACCTTGTAGCGCCGGTCATTGGCGATGTCGTTGTCGTAGGACCATTCGTGAATGCCCATCTTCTGGCTGAACACGGTGACCCCCGGCGGCGGACGGATCGCGACGTCCTCCCCATTTAGAAATTTGTCGATGGAGACGGCTGCCGCGTGCCCGTGGGCGACGGCCCAGATGATGTTCTTGGGGCCGAAGGCTGCGTCGCCGCCGAAGAAGACCCGCGGATTCGAGGCCTGCATCGTCTCCTGGCCGACGACGGGCATGTTCCATTTGTCGAAGGCGATGCCGATGTCGCGCTCGATCCACGGAAAGGCGTTTTCCTGGCCCACGGCCACGAGCACGTCATCGCATTCGAAATGCTGGTCGGGCTCGCCGGTCGGCACGAGATTCCGGCGGCCATTGGCGTCGATCTCGGGTTTCACTTTTTCGAAAGTGACGCCCGTCAGTCTGCCCTTGATGTGTGTAAAGGCTTTCGGCACGAGGAAGTTGAGGATGGGAATGTCCTCGCCAACCGCGTCTTCCTTCTCCCAGGGCGAGGCTTTCATTTCCTCATAGCCCGAGCGGACGATCACCTTGACGTCCTCGCCTCCAAGCCGGCGCGCCGTGCGGCAGCAGTCCATCGCGGTGTTGCCGCCGCCCAGCACGATGACGCGCCGGCCGATCTTGTGGGTGTGCTCGAAGGAGACGTTGGACAGCCAGTCGATGCCGATGTGGATGTTGGCCTTCGCTTCGGCGCGGCCGGGCAGGTCGAGATCGCGTCCGCGCGGCGCGCCCGTGCCAACGAAAATGGCGTCATAGTCCTCGGCCAGCAGGGCTTTCATGCTGGTGACCCCGTGTTCGAGGTGCATCACGAGGCCAAGCCCGGTGATGTAGCCAACCTCCTCGTCGATGACTACCTCGGGAAGGCGAAAGCGCGGAATCTGGCTGCGGATCATGCCGCCGGCCCGCCGGTCGCTGTCAAAGACATGAACCTCATAGCCAAGCGGCGCGAGGTCGCGTGCGACGGTCAGCGAGGCCGGACCCGCTCCGATGCAGGCGATCTTTCGGCCGTTGCGCGGCGCCACGCCCGGCAGAAGTGCGGAGATATCGTCCTTGTTGTCGGCCGCCACCCGCTTCAGGCGGCAGATCGCGACGGGCTCGTCCTCGACCCGGCCGCGCCGGCAGGCCGGCTCGCACGGCCGGTCGCAGGTCCGGCCGAGAATGCCCGGGAAGACGTTGGACTTCCAGTTAACCATATAGGCGTCGGTGTAGCGCCGGTCCGCGATGAGACGGATGTATTCCGGCACCGGGGTATGCGCCGGACACGCCCACTGGCAATCTACGACCTTATGGAAATAGTCCGGACGACTGATGTCCGTGGCCTGCAAATCTGTATCCCCCGTGAGAAGCGCGGGATCGATCCCCGCAGTCTTTGCGTGAGCCTACTACCAGCGCGCCGCGAAGGTCCACAAGGCAATACTGGTCGCGCGCACGTCCGGCGGGGAGCCGCAACCCGCTAATCCTCGACCGGGCCTCCGCCAGCGCGGGCGCGGGGGGCTCCCAGCGTTTTCACCACATACTTGCCAATGGCGTCGATTTCCGCCGGCGTAAGCATGTTGGCCATGGCCGGCATCTCGCCGGCGCCCTGCGCAATGGCGCGCGTGACATTGGCGAAATCGACGCGGCCCGTCAGCGGCGGGGCGGCGCCTTGCGGCAGGCCCGCTCCGGCCGGTCCATGGCAGATGGCGCAGGTGCGCGCGAAGGTCGCCTCGCCGAGCGTCAGCTCCCCGGGCGCCGCTTCTATCGCCGCCGCGACCGCCGTTGCCGATGCCGGCGCCGCCGCCAGCGCCACGCCGCCTGCCGGCGCCGCCGCCCCATTGCCGCTGCCGCCGCCCAGTGTCACCGCCACGATTTCCGCCGGCTGTCCGAGTGCCGACACCGCCGCCACAACGTACTGCCGACCGTCGTGCATGTAGGTCATCGGCGCGCCGGTCACCAGCGTCGGCATCGCCATCTCCCACACCGCCCGGCCATCGGTCTTGTCGTACGCGCGCAACATGGGTCCGCCCGAACCGCCGGCCAGGTTTCCGGACTCCCCGAGAAACAACAGTCTACTCGTCAACAGCGGGCTGGGCCGTATGTCGTACTGTCCCATGCTGTCGAAATTCAGGTTTAGCCCCTTCAGTGCGGGATGATTCCGGATGAAGTCCGACGCCTTGCCGGTGGGAATGCGCCAGAGATGCACGCCCGCGTTCATGTCGGTCGCGACCAGTTCGCTGTAGGGCGGTTTGAGGATCGGCAGACCCTGCGGCCCTCCGATCACATGGTTTCCCGACTGCGTGTAGCCAAGGTTGGTCTTTGCCGGATCGCCTTTTGCAAGGCCGGCCGCGTAGGGCTTGTGACGGACGGGAACATACATGATGCCGGTTTCCGGATCGAATGCCGCCCCGTTCCAGTTCGATCCGCCGCCATAGCCGGGGTAGATCCAGGCGCCCTTCACTCCGGGCTTGATCTCGACCATCGGTTCGTACAGAGGGCCTTTTGCGTACTGTCCGGCAATCTTCACGGCCTCCGCGCGCAATGCAGGCGTGAAGTCGATAAGGTCGTCCTCGCGATAGCCGAGAGTCGAGTAAGGCGCGGGCCGTGTCGGAAACGGCTGCGTGGGCGAAAGACGCTCGCCGGGAATCCGGGTTTGTGGAACGACCCGCTCCTCGATTGGCCAAACGGCTTCGCCGGTGATGCGGTCGAAGACGAAGGACAGGTTCTGCTTGGTCAGCAACGTCACCGCCTTGACGCGCTTGCCGTCCTTGACGATGTCGTGCAGCAACGGAGCCGCAGGCGCGTCATAATCCCAGACGCCATGATGAACGAACTGGAAGTGCCAGACGCGCTTGCCTGTTTTCGTGTCAAGACAAAGCAGACTTTCCGCGAAGAGTCCGTCGCCGAGCCGGTGGCCGCCCCAGAAATCGTTGGAGGGTGTTTCCGTTGGCAGGTAAACATAGCCCGTCTCGGGGTCGGCGCTCATCATCGACCAGACGCCGACATTGCCGATATAGTCGGCGCTGTTGTTCTCCCAGGTCTCGTAACCGTACTCGCCCTTGCGCGGCACAGTGTGAAATGTCCAAAGCAGCTTGCCCGTCCGCACGTCAAATCCGCGAATGTCGCCGGGCGTGGATTCCTTGTTCCGCGATCCACCGGGAATCACCTGCACCACAATCACGTCGCCCACTACAAGCGCCGGCGATACCGACCCCACATCCTGCACGGCGCGGCCTTCCACGAGGCCGTGGCGCAGATTGATCACGCCGTCCTTGCCAAACTCGCGGACCGCCTCGCCAGTCTTGCCGTCGATCGCCAGCAGCCGGCCGTCGATCGAATTGTGAAAGACTCGCCTGACTTCTCCGTCTGTCCAGTAGGCCAGAGAACGCGGCGCGAGGGACGCCCCGCGACCGCCAATCTCGATCTGCTCGGGCTGGTAGGTCCAGATCGTCTTGCCTGTGCCGGCGTCGATCGCGGCCGCGCCGTGATTGACCCACGGCACGTAAAGCACGCCGTCGTCCAGCAGGGGCGTCGCCTTGTAGTTGGAACTTTCGGGCGAGCCCGAAGTATCCGCGCTCCAGCGCCAGGCGATTTGCAGCTGCTGCACATTGTCGGCATGAATCTGGTCGAGCGGGGCGTATCGCGTCTGGCCCGCGTCGCCGCCCCAATAGGTCCACTCGCTGGCATCATAGGCTTCGCCGGCCGGCGCGACCGCCGCCGCCGTTTCGACCTTGTCGGGCTGCGCGCACGCATGGGTCCCCGCCAGTGCGAGCGCGAGCATGGCGGCGCGAACCGAGGTCCTGCGGACGGTCATTCGATGTCCTCCCGTATGCGGCTCTGCGGCCGAATCTTGCATCCACTTACCGGGCGTCCGGGGGAACGCCAATGCCGCCGCGGACAAACATTGGACCGGAAGCGGCTGTCGGGACTGCCTTCCCGCATGTCCCTTCCGGCGCTATCAAGCGGGGGACAGTGGATTGAAAACGCCAGGATGAGCCGATTGAAAGTAGCCTGCGTCCAGATGCGTTCGGGAACCGACGTGCGCGAGAACATCGAGGCGGCGTCGATTCTGATCCGCGAGGCCGCGACTGCTGGCGCGCGGCTCATCGCCACGCCCGAAATGACGTCGCTGCTGGACCGCAAGCCCGGCGCCGTTTTCGCCCGGTCAACAGAGGAGAATGACGACGTCGCTCTGGCTGCCTTCCGGGCTTTGGCGGTCGAGCTTGGCGTCTGGCTGCTGATCGGTTCGCTGCCGATCCGGGCGGGCGCGGGCAGGTGCGCCAACCGCAGCTTTCTGATCAGCCCGGACGGCCTTGTCTCCGCCCGGTACGACAAGATCCACATGTTCGACGTTCAGCTGAACGCCTCGAACGTCTACCGGGAGTCCGACGCCTTCGCGGCGGGTAGCGAGATGGTTCTCGGCCATCTGCCCGAAGCGGTCCTCGGCATGACCGTCTGCTACGACGTGCGCTTTCCTGACCTCTTTCGCGCCCTGGCCGTCGCGGGAGCCCAGATCATCGCGGTGCCGGCGGCGTTCACGCGCATAACCGGAGAGGCGCACTGGCATGTTCTGCTTCGGGCGCGGGCGATCGAAACGGGCTGCTTCATCATTGCCCCGGCCCAGGGCGGCAGGCATCAGGACGGCAGGGAGACGTTCGGGCATAGTCTCATCATTGATCCTTGGGGCGCTGTTCTGTCGGAGGGCGCCCTTGAGCCGGGCGTCATCCATGCGACGCTGGATCTGGACAAGGTAGAGGAGGCGCGTCGCAGGATTCCGTCGCTGACGGCCAATTCGGATTATCACCTCGGCGTGCGAGCAGACCCAGCGCCCTGAACCCGTTTAGCGCAGCCTTTACGCGCTCCCCGCTTCACGTCCGCCTGCTCCTGCGCCATGCTTGGGCGGCTTTTGAATGGAGCAACCTATGCCGGCCGCGATTGAAGTGAAAGCACGTGTCGTGGCCGGCGGCCGTCGCGCGTTCGGCCCGGGAAAGGCAGACCTTCTGGACAGCATTGCGGCGGAGGGGTCGATCTCCAGGGCGGCCAAGGCGATGGAGATGAGCTACAGCCGCGCCTGGCAGCTCGTCGACACCATGAATGGCGCATTCCGCCATCCCCTGGTCGAAAGCTCGGCCGGCGGTCTGCGAGGCGGGGGCGCCGTGCTCACCCGCCATGGCGAGGAGGTGCTGGCGCTCTATCGCCGGCTTCAAGCCCGGCTCGACACCGATCTCGCCGCCTTCCTCCCGGAATTCGAGAAGCGGCTGAAGTGACCCGCGCCTAAAATTGCCTATCGCTCTGTCAAACCCGCTATAGTTGATTAGCAATAACGCTTTGTGTAGCGCTATCTGCTGGCAACGATAGCGAATGAGGTGAGCGCGATGGGAAGTCCGGGAATCAGTCGGGTGTCGCTGGCTGCCGGATTGATGGTCTGGCCGCTCGCCGCCGCAGCGATGGCGCAGGTCGCGCCCGCCGACAGGCCCGACACGGTTTTCGTCTTGGGTCAGCTTGAAGTTACCGCCCGCGACAGCCGCGGCGATGCACTGGGCGGCTCTACCATTGGCGCTGATGCCATGCGCAGGTTTGATCGCCCCAGCGTTGACGAGGCGATCAGCTTGATCCCTGGCGCCAACGCCTCGACCACCGGGGGCGCCCGCAATGAGCGGATCATTTTCGTGCGTGGGTTCGACCGCTTCCAGACCACCCTGTCGATAGACGGCGTGCGTGTCTTTCTTCCAGCCGACAACCGTATCGATTTCGGGCGTTTCCTGACGGCCGACCTGTCCGAAGTTCAGGTCTCCAAAGGGTATGTCTCGGTCCTGGACGGGCCGGGCGCACTCGGCGGCGCTGTCAACCTCGTCACTCGCAAGCCCGATCGGCTGCTGGAAGCCGAGCTTGTCGCCACCGCGACGACCGACGGCGATCTCTTATATGACGGCGCCACGATCTCCGCGCTGGTCGGCACGCGCCAGGACCTGTTCTATCTTCAGGCATCCGGAGCGACGTCGGAACGCGACAGCTTCAGCCTGTCGGACGATTTCGCGCCGACAGCGCTTGAGGACGGCGGCGAACGCAACAACTCCGCCAGCGAGGATTGGCGCGTCAATTTCAAGACGGGATTCACGCCAAACGACACAGACGAGTACGCGGTCAGCTATCTGAAGCAATCCGGTGAGAAGAACGCGCCCTACCATGTGACAGACACAGCCAACACGCGCTTCTGGTCATGGCCCTATTGGGATCTCGAGAGCGTTTATTTTCTGTCCCGGACAAAACTCAACGACGCCATGACGCTGCGATCGCGCGCATACCACAATACGTTCGGCAATCTGCTGTCGGCATTCGACAACGGAGCGCAAACCACCCAATCCCTGCCGCGCGCCTTCAATTCCTTCTATGACGATGTCGCCTTTGGCGGGAACGTCTCGCTCGACTGGTTTCTCAATCCGTCCAACACGCTGAAGTCGGCTGTCTACTACCGCAAGGACGAGCACAGCGAACGCCAGGATGGCTTCGTTCGCACACCGCCATCGCCGACAAACCCGTCGGTCAACGCCTCCTATTCCGAGCCCCGACAGACGACCGAGGAAGATACCTGGTCCATCGCGATCGAGGACACGCAAGGGCTTGGCCCAGACGTCGATCTTGTCCTTGGCGCGTCCTATGACTGGACCGACCTCATTGAGGCGGCCGACGTCAATGTCTTCGTGGCCGGCACGACCATCGCCAACTCGATTATTACTTTTCAGCCCGTCATCTACCCCACAAAAAACAGCGAGGCGATCAACGCCCAGGCGGCTCTTGCCTGGCGCGTCACGGACGACGCGCGCCTGCATGCCAGCGTTTCCTCGCGCACCCGGTTTCCAACACTGTTCGAACGCTTCTCATCGAGATTCGGAACGGCTATTCCCAATCCGGGCATAGATCCGGAAAGGGCCACAAATTTCGAAGTCGGCGGCGCATGGGACTTCCTGGGCCTCAATGTCGAAGGCGCGTTGTTCTACAGCGATATTGAGAACGCGCTGATCCAGATACCGGTGGCGCTTGGTCCGCCCTTTGGCAATGTCAGCCAGACGAGGAATGCAGCCGACGGAGAGTACTACGGCGGCGAAATCGCGTTCACAGGGCAGCTCCTCGAAACCTTGGAGGCGGGCGGCAATCTCACTCTCATGCGGCGCAATCTGATCGATCCCACAAACCCCAGTTTCGAGCCGCAGGGTGTGCCTGAGTCGAAGCTTTTCCTCTATGCTGACTGGTCGATCCTGCCCAACCTGTCCTTCACGCCCTCTCTTGAGATCGCGGCCAGCCGCTGGACGGTGACGTCGGCGCCGGTTGTGACCCCTCCGGCAACCTCTGCAGCCTTGCGATTCTATGAGACCGGTTCGTACGGTCTGCTCAATCTCGCAATGGACTGGGATTTAAGCGACAATGTCTCGATACTGGCGGGAGGGAAAAATCTGCTCGACCGCAGCTATTTTCTCGTCGACGGCTTCCCGGAAGAGGGGAGGAATTTCTACGTTTCAGTGCGTCTTCGGAACTGATTGCCGATGCATCGCAGGAGCGGCATTACAGAGGCTGCATGGCTTCCGTCTCTACCGCCAGGTATGAAAGAATATAGCGGCTTGGATCGTGGAGGAAGCAGACATGTTGAGAACGGGTTTGGCGGCGATCGGCCTTCTGGCGTTGGCGCCGGCTGGGTTCGCGCAGAATGAACCGGCTGGTTGCGTGAGCAGGGATTCTGGCTTGACCGGCGACCTTGCCGGTTGGACTGCCAGGAAAGACTTCGGCCCCGCCGGCAATTCGGCCGTAGCGCGGAGGGGCGAGCTTGAAATTGGCGAGGCCGTCAATGCGAGCCTGCTGGCGGCCCACGGTGTCGTCTATCTGGCAAAACCGGGAAGGGAAGGAGCGCCGGAAAGCAAGGGTGGGCTTTTCGCCCTCAGCGTGACCGAGCCAGGAATCTATGGTGTGGCGCTGGGCGCGGCGGCCTGGATCGACGTTCTGCGTGATGGCGAGCCGGTCCAATCGACCGCGCATGGCCACGGCCCGGAGTGCTCGACCATCCGCAAGATCGTGGAGTTTTCTCTGCGGCCCGGAGACTATGTCGTTCAGATTTCTGGAAGCCCTGACGCGAACCTGCCCATCATGGTCATTCACCGGCCTTAGGCCTCGTTCCTCCGCCGTCCCTGCGGTCCGATGTGTCCGCCGATGCTGTGCATCGGCCCGCGCTGCGCTCAGTTCATTCGGGACTTGATCCGCGCCCGGGGATGTCCGTTGTGGGTCGATTCCTCTGGGCCAATGGCATGGCGACGTTCCATCTCTGCTTGCCTGCCGACGCGGCCCGCCGCAGAAGGACTCCAGAGCAAGGCGAGGGTGCGGCGATGGCGACGGAGGCAATCGGCAACGAGCTGGGCAGCGCGGTCGCACTCCTCGCGGCGGGCGTAATCGCCGTCCCGATCTTCCGTCGGCTGGGCCTTGGCTCGGTGCTGGGCTACCTCGCCGCCGGGCTGCTGATCGGACCGTTCGGGTTTGGTCTCTTCAACGACCCCGAAGCCATTCTCCACGTTGCGGAACTCGGCATCGTGATGTTCCTGTTTCTGATCGGGCTGGAAATGCGCCCGGCCAAGCTGTGGGCGATGCGACGCGAGATATTCGGGTTAGGCGTGGCCCAGGTCGCCGTTTGCGGCGCGTTGCTGTCTGTCGTGGGCATCCTGGCGGGGCTTCCGGCCGCCGCCGCCATTATCGGCGCGATGGGATTTGTGCTCTCTTCCACCGCCGTCATCATGAAGATGCTGGACGATCGCGGCGAGACGTCCAGTCCCGCAGGCCAGCGCTCCACCTCCATCCTGCTGCTTGAGGATTTGATGATCGTGCCACTGCTGGCGGTGGTTGCTGTCCTCGCGTCTCTCAATGGCGAAATCAGCGAGAATGCGAGACCGGTCTGGCAGAGCGTCGGTCTTGCAATCGCGGCCGTGAGCGGCGTCTTCCTTGTCGGCCGGTGGCTGATCAATCCCTTCTTCGGCATTCTCGCGCGGTCCGGCGCCCGGGAGGTGATGACCGCCGCAGCGCTGCTGGTCGTGCTGGGCGCCGCACTGTTCATGCAGTGGGGCGGGCTCTCCATGGCGATGGGCGCTTTTCTTGCCGGGATCCTGCTCTCCGAATC
>Ga0163151_10000057_pt1 | contig 173030 bp, 171 predicted proteins | sample OliLakLV19MP5IB2_FD_145596 | JGI IMG/M metagenome (GOLD analysis project Ga0163151, IMG submission 145596) | Freshwater microbial mat bacterial communities from Lake Vanda, McMurdo Dry Valleys, Antarctica - Oligotrophic Lake LV.19.MP5.IB-2 | ecosystem: Environmental > Aquatic > Freshwater >...
GTCGTTCGTCCGGAAGTGGAGTTTCTAGTTTCAGGTTCCAAGTTTCAGGTTCGACCTCTGAATTTCACCAATCCGACTCACACAACTTGAAACCAGAAACATGAAACTCGAAACACTTACACGAGATGCGCTTCACGAGGAACGCGCGTTCAGGCTATTTCGTCCCTCGACTGTGCTCGGGACCCTGAGCTTTGTCGAAGGGCGACGAACCGTCATGAATCATGCGGGTTATGCCGTCGCAAAGATTATCGAACAGAGTCAGGCTGGAGTTGACCACTGCAACAATAGCACTGCAACGCGGCAGGGGTGAATCGCATCTCTTCAATTACAAACCGGCACAACCGATTGGCAATTTCATCCCGTACCCGCCGGAAGACTTCTAGCCGGGTTTCCAATGGGGCTGCGGCGGGATCATCAAACGACCAATGTCGAATATTGACCGCGCCAGGAAAGACCGGACAGGACTCTTTGGCTCGATCGCAAACCGTGATGATGTAGTTGAAGGACTGCCCGACAAATTCCTCGAGATTCTTCGATCGATAGTTTCGGACATCAATGCCGATTTCACGCATGGACTCTACCGTCATAGGATTTAGGCCAACGGGACGGGTCCCGGCACTTTCGGCCTCAAAGTGGTCACCCGCAATGAGGCCGAGTAGGGCTTCTGCTATCTGGCTACGCGCAGAGTTTCCGGTACAGAGAAAAAGAATCCGCTATTTCACGATTGGTTCATGTGCAACAACTTGTGGCACAACAAGCCGCTTGGCTCGCCACTGGCTTGGAAGCTCGAACGAATCCACTCACGAACTTACCATCGACAAGGGGGGCGATCGCCTCAACGTCAACGCCCGTCCCATTGAAGAGGTCCCGAGCATCTTGGGCCGTATAGGCGCGCGTTGCTTCTATGGACACCTGCTCGAAACCAGCCTGTCTGAGTTTCCTCTTGTATTCGGTCTCCTCCAATGCTCCAGCTATGCAACCAGCCCACAATTCGATGCTCTGTCGAATTTCCTTCGGCATGTCGCCTCGGATCACGATATCCGACACCGCAAACCGCCCACCCGGTTTCAGCACCCGGAACGCTTCAGCGAATACCCGATCCTTATCCGGCGACAGATTGATGACGCAGTTGGAGATGATCAGGTCAATCGAATTATCCGGCAATGGAATGTGTTCGATATCGCCCTTGAGAAACTCGACATGTGTGACACCGGCCTTGGCTTGGTTGGCTCTGGCCAGTTCCAACATTTCGTCGGTCATGTCCAGCCCATACACCTTGCCGGTGGGCCCAACGCGTTTTGCCGAAAGCAACACATCGATTCCACCGCCCGACCCCAAATCCAAGACTGTCTCGCCCGTCGAAATTTGTGCTAATGCGGTCGGATTGCCACAGCCGAGCGATGCCCGAACCGCCTCTTCTGGCAGGACTGCCGTCTGGCCATCTCCGTACAAATTGCCGGTGATAGGGTCTAGCTGCCCGTTCGTCAGGACAGACCCGGCTCCACAACACGAACGCTGTTCCTTTTGCTGGGATTGTATCGCGGCTTTCCCATACCGAGCCTTGATCTCTTCCTTTAACTCGTGTTGATCAGTCATACGCCCCTCCCATCAAGAAATGTTGATTCATTAGAGTCAAAAAAATCAGCAGCACCGATTGGCTGAAACTGCTGACTTCGCCACCTGCTTCAACGTATCTACCACCGTTTCGAGTTCCTCAATCGCATCTGGATCGATCGAGTAGTACATCCAACGTCCCTCCCGGCGATCCCGAATGAGCCCGGCTTCCTTAAGTACCTTGAGATGAAATGATAACCGAGACTGTGTGGCCTTCATTGCATCTGTCAGCTCACAGACGCATTGTTCCCCATCTTTTAACCGTTCAAGCAATGCTAACCGCGTCTCGTCGGATAAGGCATGAAACAATGTGACAGACTTTTTGAGTGAGACAGATAACGCAACCATGGTCACGTATATATCAACTAAACTTGATTAGTCAAGGGCCATCACAAGGTGACTGTGCTCATTTCGTGCTCAAGCCCACCTTACTCCAGCTCATTCATGCCTACTCCAGCCAAAGTTCTGGTTTCGCGTAACTCTTGGCTAGACTTGGCCTGAATGAGCCTGAGTGGGCTGGAGTAGGATCGTGAAAACGCTTTCCTAAACCGCTGCTCCTGCGACTAGACCTGTCCTTTAGTCTTTGATTGAGGGACATCAATGGGCTCGTTTTGGCAGGCTGGAATTTCGAGGACTTGAGGACCGGAATTCGTGCAGGTTTTGTGGACAGTAGACTTCATCGCCCACTTCTTGGGCTATGGCTCCGCGATGATGTTCCCGCCCGGTTTCTCTTCGTTTTCGTTTCAGTTCTTCACGGCACACAGAGGCGACTAAGGGCTCCTAGAGCCATTCTCCATGCTCGATTTCTTTGGGAACGTTGCCGAATATGTTTGAACAAGTTCAGTGGATCATGACAGAGGTTCGACTGCCTTTGACGAAAGGAGCATTTAAGACACAGGCCCTAGGTCAGAGTCATGGTCCCCTGTCCACGGCTACCAGTCCCAGTTCGGTCCATCCCAGTTCCTTCGCATGTGTTCTGACATGGGTCAGGAGAACTCGTTTGACTATTTCTTCATCGATGTCCTTTGTTCCCTTCACCACTGCGAAAGGGAGCTCAGCCTTCCACAAGACTGTCCCTTCCGCACTGACCAGTCGTAGGTACAATCTCTTCGGATATCGTTCCTTCGATCCCCAAAATGCTTTCTGCGGCGGTTTGCTCACTACTCTTCCGAAGAGCACAGCATCCGCCTGAATATCCCGCCTAATTTGTGTCTCCAGTGCGATGTCGTCCTGGTCGGTGGTGCTCTGGGTCAATTGTGTCAGCACATTCGTGGGGAGATGGCCGGCTACCTCAGCCGGACCGATCACGTGACGATCGCTTACTTGTCCGAGCACGGTCGCCCACCAGTCAGCCATGCGTAGATCCCCGACAAAGGGAGCCACGGCAATGTGCTTGAGAGGAACCTGCTGTCGCGCCTCTGACGGTGCCACCCACGCCTGTTCAAAGGACTCGAACTCAACGTCGCTGCAAAGAGCCACATCAGCGCATATGATGCCCACCCAAGCCAGGACTGAGCAGCCCTGCATCAGGATGGCGGAGAACAAGAGTATTCCCGCAAGAGCGATCTGTTTGAGTTGACTGCGCATAGCTGTTCTCTTAGACATCGAGATGGTTCCCGGAATCATGTGTTCCTTCTTGTGCTCGTTCCGTCAACCGTAACCTCAGCCTGAACCTTCCGCTACCGGCGCGGTGTTTTTTTACTTACCTCCACGCACGGCGCCGGGCGATTGAGATCAGACGGCAGCTTCGTCTGTTCGTCGATACAGGCCGTATCGAGCTGGGCTTGCGTCAAGCCTGAGACCAAAGACAGGTTGGCTCCATGCAAGATTGCCCGCCGTAGATCTGCCGCGTCGAGTCGCGTGCCGGTGAGATCGGCTTCGGAAAACGTGGCGCCTTGGAGGTTGGCTTCTTGGAGGTTGGCCTCCGTGAAGGTGGCATGGCTGAAGTTGGAGCCTCTCAGGTCGGCTGCGACGAGACTGGCTGATTCCAAGATCGCTTCGTTGAACTGTGCGCGCTGGAGCGAGGCCTTCGGCGCATAGATACCGCTCAGGTCGGCTTTGGTGAAGATCGTGCCTGTTCCTCGTGCACCGATCAGCACCGCGTGAGGGAGCCGCGCATCCCGGAAATCCGCTTGGTCGAGATTCGCATGGTAGAAGATCGCCATCCTGAGGTTGGCGGACTGTAGATTGGTCTTCACGAGACGCGCTCCCTCGAAGTTGACCCCCTCCAGATCGGCCCGCTGAAAGCCCACTGATTGCAGATTCGTAAAGCGGAGATCGGCTCCGCGAAGCAGCGCGTCTTGCAGGCTGGCCCCGGTCAGATTGGCTTCGTCCAGATAGGCGCCTTCCATATCCGCTTTGACCAGACGAGCGCCTTGCAGTTGCGCTCCATCGAGCAGGGCGCCTTGCAGATTTGTCTGGTGCGCGCTGGCTTTGGTCAAGACGGTTCGGCGAAGGTCGGCCCCCATCAGATCTGTTCTGGTCAATGTGGTTCGATGGAGGTTGGCGCCGTAGAAATAGGTGTCGATGAAGTTGGCGTCGGTCAGGTCTGCTGAGGCGAGGTCCGCTCCCTCAAAGTGGGCTCGCTCGAAGGTGGATTCGCGCAGTTGCGCCCCCGTCAGGATGGCGTCGTAGAGTGCCGCTTCATCGCCTATCGCATGAAACAAATGGGCGTGCGACAAGCGGGCATGACGGAGATCGGCTCCCGTCAGGTTGCTATCTTCCAAGACGGCTCTCGTGAGATCGGCTCCTGCGAGACTCGCTTGTGAGAAATTACTTTTGGACAGATTCGCCTCGCGGAGGACGGCCCCTTCCAAACGTGCCCGTTCCAGGTTGGCTCCGGCAAGTTTGGCCTTGCGCAGGTCTGCTTGGCACAGGTCTGCGCGCTGATATTCCGGCTTCTCCCGGTGATCGAGCCACTGTCCATGCGATTCCACGATTGCTTGCAGCCCCTTGGGCGGAACGGCTTTCTTTTTGTACTGGCTCTCACAGCGAGTGGAGTGACTGTCTGCCTGACTTGGCTCCGCTGCCTGGGCGATGGTCGGTACGCTGATGGCCATCACCGCGATCAACAGACTGTGGACGGCATAGACTCCGGCATAGGTTCGATTCATGCGTGTCTCCTTGATAAATATTCTTCGATCGTGTGAGGACGAGTATTACACACATTGGTCTACGGCGCGCGCAAGATCGTGAAGAGGTTGCGAGATCCGAACGTCATAGGGGTGATCGCCCTCAAGACTTCGAAGCAAATTGGGCAACAGCGCCAACTGTGTGGCGGCCCGTTCACGCAGTTCCGTCAATTTTCGATTAGAAATGAGGCGGCGGCCCTCAGCCATCACGGGGTGCAAGAGAGGTTCGCCGGGGTGGTGATCGTGAAGAGTAGTCACGACATCATAATCGAATCGTCCATCGTGGGTATACTGTCGGTAGACCTGTTTGCGGCCAGGCCAAGTGGCTTTCCCTTCCGATCGCTTCCGGCAGGGTCGGCCCGCATACTCTTGAAGTTTGTAGGCACAGTCGAGCGATGGGGCATCGGCCGATGTGGTCATAGCGGTGCCGACGGCAAAGCTGTCGATCGGTGCTCCGTCGGCGATCAGCCTCCGCAGTTGGTATTCGTCCAGATTGCCGCTCGCCATGATCTGGGTTTGTGGCAAGCCCCCCCCATCCAAGATGCGCCGGACTTTTCGCGCATGGTCTGCCAGGTCTCCGCTATCGAGCCGTACCGCCTTCACCATGATGCCCTGCTGTTTCAAGCTCGGAGCCAGCGCCACCACTTTGTGTGCTGCCGCCTCCGTGTCGTAGGTATCGATCAAGAGGACTGTGTTCTCCGGCTGCGCCAGAGCGAAATGCTCGAAGGCGGTCGTCTCGTCTCTGTGGGCCTGCACAAAGGAATGGGCCATGGTGCCGTAGATCGGAATGTCGTAGGCCATACCGGCGAGGACCGTCGAAGTTCCGGCAAAGCCGGCCAGATAGCTGGCTCGCGCGGCGAGCAGGCCTGCCTCAGCGCCGTGTGCCCGGCGCAATCCAAAATCGATGAGCGGTTTCCCACCGGCGGCTAAGACCGATCGCGCCGCTTTCGAGGCGATGAGCGTCTGAAAGTTGAGCAGGTTCATGATCCTGGTTTCGACGAGCTGCGCTTGGGGGAGGGGAGCGGTCACGCGAAGAATCGGCTCATGAGGGAAAAACACCGTTCCTTCCTGCATAGCATGCACGTCGCCGGAGAACCGCAGATGTTCCAGATAGTCCAGGCACGATTGGCTGAATCGTCCGGTCTGTTCAAGCCATTTCAGCTCAGCTTGGCTGACGCGTAGCTGTTCCAAGAAGTCGAGGACTTGCTCTAGGCCTGCGGCCATCAAGAAGCTACGTTGGGTGGGTAGTCTCCTCACGGAAAACTCAAAGACGGCGCTGTCCATCATGCCTTGCGCGACGTAGGTCTCCACCATGGTGAGTTGATAGAGGTCGGTCAGAAGAATACTGGAGCTTGGATTCATGCAACGAGACTTTCCAGACGGGTCGGGATCGCTCCTAATCGAATCATGGTCTCCTCCGCCTTGCGCCCATCTTCCCATGACACATTGACGGCCCTGATGGCATCGGTCAGCAAGCAGACGTGGTAGCCGAGCACCCGCGCATCTTTGACTGTGCTGATGACGCAATAGTCCGTTGCGAGCCCGCCGATGAAGAGTCGTCCAATGTTCGCAGCCTGCAAATGCTCGTGTAGGGACGTATCTTGGAATGCTGAATAGGCTTCCTTGTCGGGCAGGGTCGCCTTTTGAATGATGGTGACCGTATTCGGGATGGGGAACGAAGGTGGCGGCAGCGCGCCGGTCGATCCAGCCACGCAATGGATCGGCCAGGGCCCGCCTTGCTCACGAAAGGAACAATGGTTGGGGGGATGCCAGTCTTGTGACAAAAAAATAGGTAGGCCGCGTGATTGGAAACGATCCATGTACCCGCGCAAGACTGGGACGATTTCGTCGCCTCCTTTGACTCCTAATGCTCCGCCGGGGAGAAAGTCATTCTGGACATCGACGATCAGCAAGGCATCGCCGACATACACTTCTTCTCTTTGTGAACTCATGGCGTTGAGACGGTATAACGGGGGAGCATCCCCGCAGGATGCCTCTCAAGGCCGTCTTCGTCGTTCGTGAAACGTCGTTCGGGAATAAAGTTGCTGGTTTCTAGTTTCAGGTTTCATGTTACTAGAAACAACCTCCGAAAACTTGAAACTAGAAACTCGAAACCTGAAACGCTTGAACGAGATACGCTTCACGGGTTTTCAGTATCCTATTACCGTCCCTGCTGGGACAACAGACGTACATAAGACACCACATCCTGCATCTCTCCGTCCGTCAGTTGGCCGCGCCATGAATGCATGGGGCTGAAGACGACCCCGAATTCAATGGTCCGCAACAGTTCTTCGTCGGATTTCAGGAAAGAGGAGAAACGATGAAAATTGGCCGGCGTCACCTTGAGGGCCTGGGCGTCCGGTCCATCTCCCCAACCTCCGACACCATGGCAGGTTTGGCAATGACGCTCATACACGCCTTTTCCGCGCGCGGTATCAGCCGGATAGTCTCCTGCCTCGACAAACGAATGGAATGACAGACTCATTAATCCGGCAACGACGATGACGAGGACGATGGTCGGTATCAGGTCACGATGGCTCAGCTGCATGATTGCCTCCCAGCATCATTCGGAAAATCCATGGCGGTATGTCCAACATTGAAACGTCCACTTGTCATCGACCATAAGAAATATTCCTGCAGGATGCTCAAACAGGCTGTCCAGCAAGGCCGCAGCGAGTGAAGGGCCGAGGCGTACCCTCTGGGGTACGTTGAGGGTCTGAACGATGCGAGAACGACGCTGGCAGGCTGTTTCAGCATCCTGCTAGCTTTTCTTGGTCGTGTGGGCCACAAACGGCGAATACAGTTGCTGCATCTTGGTGCTGCCGCATTTCGGGCATGTCACGGTCGTCGTTTCATGTTGCTTCAGGGTCAAGACCACCAACGATTCCTTCCCGCAGTCCAGACAGTTATAGTCGTACATAGGCATGAAGTACCCTCCTAGTCGGTTGCGGAAAAGCATGTTGGCACGCGAGAACTTCGATCCGCTTGTGTGGCGCCAGCCCGGTCTGTTTGGTCATCCGGTCTATCTGGTTCAAGCAAATAATCGAGACAGACTAAACAGACCACATGAACAAGACAGACCAGCAAAATTTTTCAGCATCCTGTTATGGGGCGATGGAGGACGGGCGATGAACCGTCGTCGCCTGAGGACCTTTCTTGCCCTCTTCAACGTTGAAGGCGACATCCGTGCCGTCACTCAATTCATCGAATGTGAGACCCTGCAGCGCATGTTTGTGAAAATACACCTCGCCGCCGCCCTCCTTGAGGATGAAGCCGTAGCCCTCTATTGGGAACAGTTTGCAGATTACGCCTCGCAATGGCGGGATCGGAGCCGTGCGTACCTCGGTGTGGCCCCGCTTCTCGCGGTGCTTGCGGAGTTCGATGGCGATGGTGTCGAAGGCGGTTCTGATGGCCTCCTCGAAGGTCTTGTCTTCCTTGCGGGCCGTCTTGGTCTGGCGGCCAGGGAGCGTGACGACGATGAGCGCCTCGGCGACGTTGGCCAGTTTTTTGTGGTGGAGATTTTTCGTCAGGGTGACTCGTCCATGAATCAGATCGTGATGCCTCTCCTGGAGGTCTGCCATGCGGGATTCAATCTCATTTTTCCAGCGGGGGGTCATCTCGATGTTTCGACTTTCAATTGCCAGTTCCATACGGCCTCCTTTGGCGTTGATCTCAGCCTGCTGTTGGTTGATATCAGCAAGCGATGTGCCGCACATTCCGAAGGCGAGAGGTATGGCACAAGTGGCTATGGGGTTGAGAGTTTTCCCTCTCGACCCTGGCCTCTCGCTGCGCGATTGGATGCGAAGTGGCGCATTTTCCCCCAGTGGGGATCTAGGCAGTGAAGCTCAATGCGCCAGTTCCCGTTGAGGCGAATGGTTGAATAGATCTTCTGCTGGGCTCTGCCTTGTGCCTTGAACCTAATCCTATGTGGCGGAACATGAATTGCTTGTCTTCATTGCGATGCCCACGCTCAAGAAAGAGTCTCTGGAACGATACCTTCGCGGTCGGTTCGGCCCCGCAGCGACCTTGCTGACCTATGGGGTTATCGGAAAAGAAAGTTCGAAGGGCACCCTCAAACAATATGGCTATGGCACGCCGATCAAGTTGACGTTTCAGGTCGGGCAGAAGATTCAGTCGGCGGTGCTGGAGACCATGAAGCCGGGGCCCTTCGGCCATGAACACCCTGCGGATCGGGCGCAGGCGATCCTCTGGGACTATGACTCCTATGGCCGGCTGCCGCGTCACGTACAGGCGCTTGACGTTGGGGCCTTTACCGACGATCGGCAGCTGATCTCGGTGGCCGAGGCGCGTGAATTTTTTGTCCTGACCCAGTGGACAGAGGGAGCCGGCTATCATGTCGATCTGGAGCGATTGGCCAAAGGCGGAAGGCTTCGGAAACAGGATCGAGAGCGGACGATGGCCCTGGCACGCTACCTGGCGCAGATCCATGCCAGAAAGTTGCGCGATCCCGCCCTCTATCGGCGTCGACTTCGGGAGTTGATCGGCCACGGCGAATGCATTATGGGGCTGACCGACAGTTACCCGGACCGCGACGAGTTCATCACGGCAGATCTCTTGCGCGGGGTTGAAGAGGCCTGCAACCGGTGGCGCTGGCGCTTGCACGGGGAGGGCCGGCGTCTGTCGCAAGTCCATGGAGATTTTCATCCCTGGAATGTCTTGTTCCGGAAAGGAACAGATTTTTCAGTGCTCGACCGGTCACGAGGGGAGTGGGGGGAACCGGCGGACGATGTGACTTCAATGACGATCAACTACTTCTTTTTTTCGCTTTGTCGTTGGGGCGATTTACGGGGGCCTCTCGAAGTCCTCTTCCGATTGTTCTGGGAGACCTACATGGAAGCGAGCGAGGATAACGACGTGGCGGGGGCAGCGGCCCCGTTCTTTGCGTTTCGAGGGTTGGTCTTGGCGAGTCCTGTGTGGTATCCCACACTGCCGGTCACGGTGCGCCGGACCATCTTCCAGTTTATCGAACATGTGCTCGATGCGCCGCGCTTCGATCCTTCTCACGTGAACGAATATTGTCGGGAGTGAAGGTATTGAGTGATGCGTGATCGGTGATGAGTGAATAGGATGAAAGAGCCATTCATTTCCGATCACCCATCACCGATCACGCATCACAGCTTGGCCTTCGCCATGTGGATCACCGGCCTGCCGGCCTCGGGCAAGAGTACGATCGTCTCTGCCCTGAAGCCGCAACTCGAAGGACTCGGGTTGACAGTCGAGGTGTTGGAGTCCGATGAGGTCCGGCGGATTATCACACCGACGCCGACCTATTCAGAAGCGGAGCGGGATCTCTTCTATCGCGCCTTGGCATTTACCGGACAAAAGCTCGTGGCCCATGGTGTGACCGTGGTCTTCGATGCGACAGCGAGCCGCCGGGTCTATCGGGACTTTGCGAAGTCTGTGATCCCCCGGTTCATCGAGGTCTCCGTGGAATGTCCTCTCGCGACCTGCATGGAGCGAGACAGGAAAGGGACCTATCGAAAGGGCCAGCGGGGAGAATCTCTGACGGTTCCTGGCCTCCAATCGCCCTACGAAGCGCCGGCCAACCCGGATCTCCGAATCGACAGTACCACCACTCCCTCAGGCGACGCAGCCCGTCTGATCTGCAACCTGGTCAAAGCGAAATTCCTCTAGCAGGCTGCTGAAAAAGGGGAGGGGATGGAGCCTGATGATCTTCTGTGCTCGCGCAACGCGCGGCCTCCGAAGGGTGGGAGGGGAGCAGCCAGACCATCCTTCTTGCTCGCTGAGGCCGCACAATCAGAATGTGCTCCCTCAATGCGCGCAGTGAAAGACAGTCTGCCTGCTCCCCCTTAGGAAAAATTGGAGAAATTCGGAAGGGCCTCGCTTGGGCCACTGGCGCGTCTCGACGTGCCAGTGGGTGGGCGGGTGCGAAGGTTGCGCGCAGTGGAAGATCAATCAGCCCCCATCCCTGAAGAGAGAACGAGCAAGCTTGGAAAGATCAATCTTTGGTCGCTGGCTGCGGCCTTGCTGGACGGCCTTTTTGAGCAGCCTGCGAGGCGCTCTGTCATCGTTAGAGGGCAGGTCTAGCGCGAAAAGAGCGCCGTGAAGTTTGTGGTTCTAAAAACTTCGAACGTCAACATCGAACCCTCTCCCGTCTGGCTTGTCCCGCCTTTCTCGCAGGTCCCGCAAGTCTTGAGGAGCCATGGAGTTCTTCACTCTCTTTTCGGTATGATGGCCCCTATGGCTTACGACCGGCGAGAGTTTACACCAGGAGCCTTGCTCCGCAATCCACATTTCATGACCGTGCTCCCAGGCCGTTGGCCTCGCCGGGCGCTTCTTGCCGGAGTCCCGACCGAGTCGCGGCTCTTCACCACCGAGTCTCATACCCAATTGCTCGGCTTCTGCCACTGGCAGCCACACCGCACCGCATGCCAGACCGTGGTGCTCGTGCACGGACTTGAAGGCTCCAGCGAGTCTCACTATATGCGCGGCATTGCTGCCAAGGCCTATCGTGCAGGATTCAATGTCGTCCGGTTGAACCAACGTACTTGCGGAGGGACCGAGCACCTGACGCCGACGCTCTACAACAGCGGCTTGAGCCAGGACTACCGAGCCATCGTCCATGAGTTGGCGCGCGTGGATGGACTCACTCGCATCTGGCTTGTCGGCTATTCGTTGGGAGGGAATCTCGTTCTGAAAGCAGCCGGAGAAGCCGGCTCGTCAGAAGCCGCGTTGGCCGGCGCGATCGCGGTCTGTCCGACCATCGATCCGACGCAATGCGCCAAAGCCTTGGAAGCACCTCGCAACTGGGTCTATCACCTTCATTTCTTGACCCAGATCAAAAGGCGTATACGACGGAAAGCGGTGCTCTTTCCCGGCAAGTGGGATCTCACAGGACTTGACCGCATTCCCAGCCTCAGCGAATTCGACGACCGCTACACAGCCTCGGACGGAGGCTACGCCAGTGGCGCCGACTACTACGATCGCTCAGGCGCATGCCGTGTGCTCGATACCATCGCCGTCCCCACCCTCATCCTCACGGCACAAGACGATCCCTTTATTCCCTACTCCATGTTTACGGTGCCGCTGATTCTGCGCCATCGGATGATCCGGGTGATTGCGCCTCGCCACGGAGGCCATTGCGGGTTCTTTCAATGGACGCGCAACGGTGAAGATCCCTACTGGGCCGAGAATCGGATTCTGGATTTCCTACGTGAAAGTATGGAGCCCACCCTCATCGAAATCGCTTAATATCGATGAGCGTCGGGCCAGCCCGCATGATTCATGAACGCTTCTGCTGTAATCGTCGATCCGCTGCTATGACAAGCCTTCGGCCGGCGGGCTCGCCCCTCGGACCCTCGACGTACTGCACGAGTACGCCTCGGGGCCTCACGGCTCCGCGCGCCGGTCTCGCGACGCGGCTCAGCGATTTCGCGACGAACCGTCATGAATAATGCGGGCTAGGCCAGCGCTGCGACGGCAAGGCGTAACCGCTCGGTCAGCTCCGTCGCCGCGATCGGTTCTTCCGCGGCTCTCGCGACGTCGATCGGCTCTCCGATGATGACACGCAACTGCGGGAAGCCGATTCTGCCCCTCGAGAGGTCCCGTGCTGTGCCGATGAGTCTGACCGGCACTAGCGGCGCGCCGGTCATGAGCGCTGCGTGCGCGGCACCCCGCTTCCACGCACGGTCGCTGCGGACGGCGCCCTGCGGGAAGATCACAACCGCCTCTCCTGCCGCGAGCGCCTGCAGCACCAGCGCCGCAGCGAGGTAGTCACTACGGCCACGCTCAATCGGGATCGCGCCAAGCCCGTCGAGCATCCACGCGAGCAGCCGGGAACGCCAGAGTTCCGCCTTCGCGACAAAACGCAGTTCCCGCTGGACTGCCGCCCCGAGGATGATCGGGTCGAGCACCGAGTCATGATTCGGTGCGACCACCACAGGCCCGGTCGCGGGCAGGCGCTCGGCGCCGATCACCTCGACTCGATAACTGGCGCGCACCAACGAGCCGAATACACGACGAACCTTCGCATAGGTTTGAAGGGGATGAGGAATGAGACCCTCATCGTTGCTCGCCCGGCCGGCGGCAAGAGCTTGCAACAACCTTCTATCGACGGTCTCGACCCTAATCGATCGTGACGGTGACGGCTTTCTTCTTGGCCTCTTCGGTTTTGGGCATGTGGACCTCCAGGACCCCGTTCGTAAAGGAGGCCTTCACCTGATCGGCCTTCATGTCACAGGGCAGAGCCACCGCCATTGTGAATGAACCAAAGGACCGTTCATAACGAGAATACCCGTCCGCTCCGCCGCAGGAGGATCGGGAAGGGTCGCCTCCAACACTCCTCGACCATCCGGTCGAACTACCGCTCCATCCCGTAGGCGCGTGGCATGATCTCGGTGGGCTTCTGAGTGGGCAAGGCGTTGCGTTCTTTCTCCTTCGTCGCGTCTGCCATGGGATCATCAACCTGTTGGATGAATAGGGCTCAGGCTCACTCTGCCGTGAGTCTGATGGAAGCCATCAGGATATTGGATGACTCCATCAGACCGGCGGGAACTGACTGAGAATCTCCCGCTCTGCCTCGAGCCAATCGTCGAGCGCAGACCCATGGTGGTAACCCCGCTCACCGTAGAGAGCGTAGGCCCGCTTGGCGATCGGAACGCGCAGGTCCTCGCAGGGCAACAGCGGCGGTGTGTGAGGTTTCTGGGCCAGCGGCTCTGTGGAGTTCTGCCGGAGTGTTGGTGCGTTTCGGACTGATTGTGTTGCACGAATATTGGCCGACTTCATATCTGGTTTTTCCTTGGATTAGACCGTCATGGGTAGCCCACTCTTCGGGCAGTCATCGGGAGGGGAGGAACGGACGATCGAGGCAAGTCAAAGGGAAGGCCGGTCGTCGGTCGATCCGCCGAAGGGTTTCGGTAATACGCTCCGGCTTGCCCCAGTCGCTCCAGAGCACGCCGGTCAGTTCGACAACCGCCAGTTGTTCCGGGACGCACTGGAGCAGATCGGATGAGAAATTCTTCGTCGGCATGTCCCGATAAATAGCATCGAGGGCGCGTCCCTCATCGGGCCTTCCGATGGCCTGACTCAGCTGCTCAAAGTATGGCATCATGTCCGGCAGGCATTGCCAACCCAGCGTCCAGAGCCGCTCCACGTTGGCTGCGAATACCAGCGTGTTCCAGAGTGCTCCTGTCCGTATGGCTGCATCGGCCTGAGCTGCGCTGGGCTTTTCAAGGAACGAGTCAACCGCCTGCACCGGCTCACCAGGCATATTGGCGATGGACTGGCCAGGCTGGATCCACCCATAGTCCAGTTCCAGACGATCAGGGGGGACGCCCAGCATCACCACACGATCTGGTTGCGACACCGCGATCCTGACCGCACGTCTGACGACTTCGAGGAACCGGTCTTCTGGGTAGACGAAATGATCTGAAGGGTAGAGCACTACGGTGGCCTGCGGAGCCCTGGCGCGGATATAGGTCAGGGGCAGGAACACACCGGCAGCCGTATCTCGGTTGGCCGGCTGAAAGAGAATCGTGCTGCCGTTTCTGCCATCCAGTTGAGCCAGCGCGTCGCGGCGATGGTGGCGCGCGACCACCGTGACCATGCGGGCCGGCGGCGTCAGTCTGGCAGCTCGATCCAGTGTGTGTTGGAACATGGAACGCGTGCCGACGAATGAACAGTACTGCTTCGGTGTGGGCCGGCCCAGCCAGCGATGCACCAGTGCGCTGAGCCTTGTGCCTTCACCGCCTGCCAAGACGATCGACCAGAGTTCATCCGAACTGCTGTGAGGACTCATGCTGCATAACCTCCCTGATTGTTACACGTGATGCCTGTTTCCTTCTCCCCGATGGGACGATGCGATCGAGACGGGGAGCAGGGGTCATGGCGGCGTTCCGACCTTCCGGAAGAACTGCCGCACCCTATCCTGGGCCTTTTCGAAACATGTCGGACAGTAGGTGTGTGTGAGCGCAAGCTCGATCGGACTCACCCCATGGGTCTCGCGGTACGCCCGCTGCGTGACCCAGTGTTCACGATCAGGGGAAAGTCTCGTCTCGTCTCGAATGAGCCCGCAGACGCAACAGGCAGGGAGGAGCGTCGGTGCGATGCGCGTCTCTCCCTTCCCCCTCGGACCGGAAAGCGATTCAGGAGGAGTCTGAGCGAACAGTTTTTCAATGGACATTAGGCCATCTCCTTCATTCGTCTGCCAGGCAAGGAATAATTAGGCGGCGAAGTGCTGAGGCCACCAATGGGGCATACATATACATAGTAAATAATTATAAGAACGCGCAGCCGTTTGAGGAACTGGCGAATTCCCTAGTTTCGGTCGAACAATCTACTAGCATCAAATCTTCAGGCGGGAGGTTGCGGAGGAATCTGGCGGAGAGCCCGAATGCTTCATCGCTTCATTCCGTAGAAACTGGCAGAGTTTTCCTGGAAGGCTCCGGCGCCGACGGATTTTTCAGCATCCTGCTACATGCCGATTGTCCGCGGCGGGTCTGCACCGAAGGTGCCGCTCTCGGAGATCTCATCCAGGGAATCCCTTCTGCTGATTTCCGGCATCGACGTTTGATTGTGCGGAGAGAGCAGCAGCACAATTCTAGAATAGGACAGGCCCCTCTGGTCAGGGAGGCCGACCCCTTTGAGTAAGATCGTATTGGTAGAGCCGCCGATCATGCGGTTTTGTTGAAACCGTTCCCAGTTGTTGGATCCCAGGCGTGCCTGCAATGTCTCAATAATGTCATGGCAATGCTGGCGCAGAGGCGCAGTCAGAGCCCGCTCCACTCCGGCGCTCTGTCCGGTATGTTGCAACTGGTTGAGCAACACCAGCGCTCGCCGGTTCATGTGCAAGACTTGCAAAGTAGAGGACAGCACCACGATGCCGGCACAGATCGCCTCAGGTTCCTGACTCACTGCAATGACTCCTTCTTCATGTGACGACGTCGCCCACGAAAAAACCCGATAGGGTGGGATGGGATGACGCAATGAACAGCGCGAATGTCTCACTGAGAAATGAACCTGTGTCGGTGATGTGCTCGATGCGGACTTAGGCCGGTGCCACCTGCTGTATCTCGGCCGATCGAGGCGGTGCGAGCGAGAGGAGGTAGTGGAACGGACCTGGATGTTTGAGGGTCACGGCGCCCTCCCGCGTCATCCGATCCACAGCGGAAAAGACTTGAGCCCAGGAATAGCCCTGCAAGAGGTCAGTGAGTTCATCCAGCGAGCAGGCGCCGACCCGACCGAGTTGTTGGTGAATGCCCGACTCGATCGAACAGACCTGTTCCATAGCGTCCCCCTTCATCTTTAGCCAAGAAACGAGTGATGCATTCTGAACTCCTGCTGCCTCGATGGTCTGTTCCAGTAGGGCCGATAGACTCCGGCAGGCTGCGGGAAAACTCGGTCTAGCAACACCGTTGGAATCTCACGGAATCACGCAGAGGCGACATTCGCGTCAGGATGCTTAACCCGCATTATTCATGAACACTTCTGCTGCAATCGCCGATCCGCTGCTACGACAAGCCTTCGGTCGGCGGGCTCGCCCCTCGGACCTTCAACATACTGCACGAGTACGCTTCAGGTCCTCAAGGCTCCGCGCGCCGCTCTCGCAACGCGGCTCAGCGATTTCGCGACGAACCGTCATGAATAATTCGGGTTTACTGAGCCGACCATCAAATAGTGCGTAGTCTGTGCTCAATAATCGCTTGGTTTCCCGCAGAAATGGCACTTTCGAGAAAGTTATACGCGCACACTTTGACGGTCTCATCAGTAAAAGGCCCTCCTCTTCGTTCGTGAAAGGTGAAATGTAAAAGGTGAAAGGTTTCAGAGGAAGAGCCTTCGACAATCCTACGTTTCACGTCTCACGCGTGACGATCTTCGTATGCCGGCGGACTTGTTCAGCATCCTGCCCGATAATCGTATACTGCAATGACCGGTTCAGAGAACCTAGGAAGACCCCTAGTTCTACAGGAAGACATTACTAGAGCTAGAACAATGGCGGTCTCCTTGCTTGTCTGATATTCAGAAAAAACCTAGACTCTGGTTCCCGAAGCCCTTCAGCGAGTGCAAGGACTGTTCGATGCTGAGGTCTCTGTCATGTTGAGGAGAAGATTCTGTGGCTGCGGCGCGAAAGACACTGAGAAGAACCGTTCGTGCCGAGAGCTGTGTCTCTGACGTTGGAGTCACGTGCATCAGATTGAGAATTCAAAACAGTATCTCCGGTTTCTGCGCCGAACCCTTCCGAACTCGGCGCCTCGTTCCGGGACTTCATCATGGACAAGACGATTCTCCGCCTGGACCGCTGGTGCCGGCGTTTAATGGACGGGGCATCCTTCAGGAAACCTTGCACCAGGGCCGAGCTCTGGTTGCCATGGAAGGATGAGGGGGGCCTGAGGGAAAGGCTGTGGAGGAGGCTGAAGGCTGAAGTGTTCGGAACTTCGAATCCAACCTTCGGCCTTACCCCCTTCAGCCGTGAGACTGCCTCTCTTAGAAGGACAATATGATGGCCAAGAAGCCTGACACATCTACGAAGGTGACGGAGATCCGCCGGCAGGCGGAAGAGCGACTGCGCGCCACGCGCCGCGACGTCGCCGCTATGCCGATGAAGGATGTGCAACAGCTTGTGCACGAATTGCAAGTACACCAGATTGAGCTGGACATGCAAAACGAGGAGCTGCGCCGGACTCAGGTGGAGATCGAAGCGGCCCGTGACCGCTATGCGGATCTCTACGATTTTTCCCTTGCCGGCTATCTCACGCTGGATAGGCAGGGGAAAATTATGGAGGCGAATCTGAGGGCCGGGATGCTGATGGGCCTCAACCGGACGGAACTGATCGGACAATCACTTGCCCGCTTTGTGGAAGTAGAGGATCAGGCTCTCTTCCAGCGGCATTGCCAAGAGGTCGTGAAGACCGGGACGCGACAAACCTGTGAGGTGCAGTTCCGGGACAAGAGCGGCGGTTCGCGCTGGCTGAATCTTGAGAGCCTCGCGGTGCGCGAAGAGCCGGCGCCAATCATCCACTGGCGGACAGCGATGCTCGATATCAGCGATCGCAAACGAGCGGCGCAGGCAAAAACCCTACTCCTCAGAGACCTGAGCCGGTCGCAACAACACTTTCAAACCCTCTTCAACTGGACTCCTTCCGCTGTCGGGATCAGTACCCTGGATGACGGCCGGTTTTGTGATGTGAATGAGGCGTTTACCATCCTGACTGGGTACGGGCGAGAGGAACTGATTGGTCGTACAACCTTAGAGTTGGGGTTGTGGGCCGATCCAACGGAGCGCGCGATTGTGCTCCGGGAGCTTCAGGAACGGGGGTCCCTGCACAATCGTGAAGGATCGATTCGAACCAAGTCCGGAGAAATTCGCTCGCTCATGGTTTCCGTCCAACCGATCCATCTTGGGCCCACTCCCTGTCTGATCTATCTGGGCCATGACATTACCGAGCGTAAGCGGGCGGAGGAGGCCTTGCGGCTTGCGAAGTTTTCGATAGATCGGGCCGCCGACGCCGTGTACTGGATCGATCCGCAGGCCAAGATACTGAATGTGAATGAGGCTGCCAGCCTCATGCTGGGCTATTCGAAAGACGAGTTGTGCGCCATGACCGTCCACGATCTGAATCCCGATTTTCAGGCGGACCGGTGGCCGGAGTTTTGGAAAGACACTCAGCGGCGCGGGACCATGGTGGTCGAAACATCTCATCGGGCCAAGGATGGTCGGTTGATTCCCGTCGAGGTGAGCATCAATTATCTGGCCTACGAAGGAAAGGAATACCACTGCGCGTTCGTGCGCGACATTACGACACGCAGGCGGGGGGAGGAAGAACTACGGCGGTCTGAAGCATTCATCGCGTCCGTGGTAGAGAATCTGCCCAGCATGATCTTTGTGAAGGATGCAAAGGATCTGAAATTCGTTCGCTTCAACAAAGCCGGCGAAGATCTGCTGGGCCATTCCCGCGAGGCCCTGATCGGCAAAAGCGATTATGATTTGTTCCCGAAAGAGGAAGCGGACTTTTTTACCGACATCGATCGTCAGGTTCTACAGTCCGGCCGCTTACTGGAAATTCCCGAAGAGCCGATCCAGACCAGAGACAAGGGCCGGCGGATTCTACATACCAAGAAAATCCCGATTCTCGATGCGGCAGGCACGTCCCTCTATCTGCTGGGGATCTCGGAAGACATCACCGACCGCAAACGGGTGGAAGGGGAACTCCGTAAAAGCGAAGCGCAACTTCGGGCCATTCTCGATAACAGCCCGGGGATGGTGTTTCTGAAAGATATCGAGGGACGCTATCTCGATGTGAATCGACAGTTCGAACGAACGTTCCATCTGACTCGCGAGCAAGTCGTGGGCAAAACGGATGAGGCTATCTTCCCGCCTGAGCAGGCCGCCCTGTTTCGCGCCAACGATCTCAAGGCGCTCCAGGCCGGAGTGCCGCTCGAATTCGAAGAAGTCGCTATGCATGACGAGGGTCCCCACACGAGTATTGTCTCCAAATTTCCCTTGTACGGTGGAGACGGAACACCCTATGCCCTCTGCGGGATTACCACCGACATCACCTGGCGGAAGATTGCAGAAGAAACACTGCAGGCCAGCGACGCCTTCACCCGCACGGTCCTTGACTCACTCTCTAGCCATATCTGCGTGCTGGACAGGGAAGGGGTCATCCTCAAGACGAACGACGCATGGAGAGAGTTCGCCCAACGGCACGTAGACGATGCGTTCACTTTTGGGGATATCGGGGACAATTATCTTGACCGCTGCGGACGCAGCAATGCCGGCGACACGTCGACGCGTCACACTATTCTCAAGGGCATTGAAGCGGTACTGAGAGGGGACCAACCTAGTTTTAGCGCTGAGTACCAGACCCTGTTGCCCGATGTTCCGCGTTGGTTCCTGATGCGCGTGACTCCGTTGAAAGAGTCGCAGAGCGTTGTGATTTCGCACACGGATATTTCGGAGCGGGTCCGAATGGCGGGGTTGTTAGAGCAACATATTTTCTTGCTTCGCGAAAAACGCGAGGAGTTGGAGTTCCTGGCGGGAAAGCTGATCCAGGCTCAAGAAGAGGAGCGCAAGCGGATCGCGCGCGATCTGCACGACGACTTCAATCAACGATTGGCGGCTCTGGTTGTCGAACTGGAGAGCCTAGAACGGGCCCCCATCGCCTCGCCAAAGTCGGTGGCACGGCAACTCGCTGCGATCCGCTCTCAGGTTGTACAACTCTCCGACGACCTGCACGATCTGGCCTACAGGTTGCACCCGTCCTTGCTCGAGCACGTCGGTTTGGAGATCGCAGCACGAGACCACGTCGCCGAGTTCACGAAGAAGACCGGGCTGCCCGTGAGGTTTACCGCTCGCGAGGTGCCCGGGACAATCTCGACGGAGATTGCCACGAGTCTGTTTCGCGTGCTGCAGGAGAGTTTGCAGAATGTGTCCAAACATGCCCAGGCGACCACCGTGACCGTTAGGCTGAGAGGCTCGTCCAAAGGGGTCGGCTTGTCGGTACGCGATAACGGCAAGGGGTTCGAGGTTGAGAGTAAGAACGCTCGCGTGAAAGGACTCGGCTTGGTGAGCATGGAGGAGCGTATGCGTGGGCTGGGCGGGTTTATCCGAATCTATTCCTTGCCAAATGCGGGCACGAATGTCTGTGCCTGGATTCCCCATTTTCGGGAGGGGGCATGAAGAAACCGCGTGTCCTCATGGCCGATGACCACTCGCTGATTCTCGCCGGCCTGAAGAGGCTGGTGGAGGGTGAGTGCGAGGTGGTGGGCACGGTGGAAGACGGGCGGGCGTTGGTGGAGGCGGCAAAGAAGCTTCGGCCGGACCTGATTCTCCTGGACATCTCCATGCCGCTCTTGAACGGTCTCGATGCGGCCAGGCAACTCCGTACCCTGGTACCGGAAAGCAAACTGATTTTTCTCACCATGCATGCCAGTCCCACCTATGCGACCGAAGCCTTCCAGGTCGGGGCCTCCGGCTATCTCCTCAAGCGCTCCGCAGCCTCAGAGCTCAGCCTGGCGATCCGGTCGGTCCTCCAAGGCCAACACTATCTCACACCGTCGCTCACGAAAGATGTGCTGGACTTGGCCCTCAAACCATCCAGCGGCGAGCGAGGCAAGCCTGTGTCCACGGCGCTCACCCCGCGCCAGCGGGAAGTCTTGCAGCTTGTCGCCGAGGGCCGCGGCACCAAGGCGATCGCGACGATCCTCAACGTGTCGGTGAAAACGGTGGAGTTTCATAAGTTCCGCATCATGCAGCAGCTGGACATTCATACCACTGCGGACTTGACGAAGTATGCGATCACCCACGGCATCACCGGCCTCTAGCCCGCATGATTCATGAGCGCTTCTGCTGCAATCGCGGATTCGCTGTTCTGATCCTCGGCGCTCGTATCTCGTGAAGCGTGAAGCGCAGGACGGAAAGAGTATGCCCATATCGTTGTTTGCGAGATACGAGATACGCTTCACAGGCACGCGCGTAAGAGCGATTTCGCGACGAACCGTCATGAATCATGCGGGCGAGCGCGGCGCGTGAAACGTGAAACGTAACACGCAGGATAGACCAAGACTCTTGTTCTGAAACATTTTACCTTTCACGTATTACCTCTCACGGGTCGGTGGACGAACTTTTCGAGCATCCTGCTGACCTGTTTCTCCCCTGACGATTTCCATTGCAACATAATACGTTGTTGCCAATCTCTTCGTCGTTCCTGAAACGTGACGCGTGAAACGTCCGAATCCGGAAACGAACGACGCTTCACGAGATACGCTTCACGTTTCACGCGTCGCCTCTAGTAGGATTTTCCCTCAACTCCAGGGTTCTTCCTAGTTCCTCCCACTCTCCAAGAAGACTATGTTTTCCCAACTGTTGCCTTGCCCGAGAGGAGACGACAACACATGAAGAAACCAAGGATACTGCTGGCCGACGACCATCCAGCAATACTGAACGCCTTATGTGGCTTATTGGAAAATGGAGTGGGTAAGGTGGTGGGGACGGTGGAAGACGGGGAAGCGCTCCTGGAAGAGGCACAACGGCTGAAGCCGGACATTATTATCACGGATATCTCGATGCCCAAGCTGAGCGGCCTCAAGGCCACTCGTGCACTACAGCATACTGTTCCCCAGAGCAAGGTCATCATTCTGACGGGCCATTGTGAGCCAGCCTACGTGACCTTGGCGTTCCAGGCGGGAGCCCGCGGCTATCTTCTCAAAAGAACTTCCCTCCATGCAGAACTGTCTCAAGCCGTCCGGCACGTGCTCGCAGGCGATTGGTATATCGGGCATGGTGTGAGAGTGGGAGAAGAGTGGGCGTTCGCCGGTGAGGGCGAGTCCCTGATTCGCAATTCGCCTGTGAGGGGTTGAGTGGCGAAGAAGTTGGAGAACAGGAGACTGCGATGGAAGAACGAGAGGGGCGGCAGGAGGATGGTATGTTGCTCACGCCGGAAGAGAAAGCTTCGCTCCCACTGCTGGAACCGTACGTTGCCCGCTATTTCGACCCCATTCTCGAAACCTTGTCCTCTCACCATGGGCACGACTCAAACCTGACTTCGTCGCTATCGGATGGCCTCGCGGTCGCCTGGTTGAAGCGGTCGCAGCAAGCGTATCTGCTCTCCCTTCTGAACGGGGAGAACGAGGGGTCTGCCTGCAGAGAAGCTGTACAGGCAGCAGATGATCGTGATCCCTTCGGTCTCGGCTCAGGCCTGCCGGTAGAGAACATCGTCCATTTTCTGACCTCCATTCAGCCACTGGTATTCGACGCCTTTGGAGCAAGGCCGCGCTTGTATCGCACGGTTTTGAAGGCCTTGTTGAAAGTGGTCTTTCGGGACATTGATCTGGCGATGCGCGAATCCCTCACACAGCGCGACGAGCTGGTGAAGACAGCCGTGCAGGACATGAACGAGACGAGGAGGGCACTGGACCTCTTGCTGAGCAAACAGGCGCTCGATGAGGGACAGCGCCAGACCGAGCATCGAACGGTCGTGCATCTCCTGACGACATGGCTGACGAAGACTTCAGAATTGGCTCAAGAGATGGGGACCCCGCTCAATGTAATATTTGGGAGGGCCGAATCGATTCTGGAGCGAACAGAGGACGAAAAAATTCAGGCCTCCCTCCAGAGCATCGTCAGGCAGGTTGAGCGACTGATCTCGCTGAGACAGGAACTGTGTAATCTCGATCACGGGTGTGGGCGTGAGCCTGATTGATGCGCCCGATCTCAAAACGATGATGGCAGGCCTCTCACAGAATGTTGAAACCGCCGCCGGCACCACAGACCGCGGCGCGTGAACGGCGAGACGTGCGTGACAGGCGCCATTCGACGTTCTGGGTTCGTCGTTCTCAAAACCTCGAACTTCTGACCTCGAACCTCCGTTTATCCTGCCTCTCTCGCCTTTCCCGCCTGTCTTATGAGTGAAACGCCAGCACCGGGCATGGAGCCTTGTGCAACACCGCATGAGACGTACTGCCGAGCACGAGGCGGGTGATTCCCCGCCGGCCCCTTGTGCCCATCAGAATCAGATCCGATCGTAGGGTAGTCGCTTGTTGCAGGATCATGGTAGCAGGTGTACCGAGCAAGGCGACTCCGTGCGCCTGATAGCCTATGGCGCACAGGCGTTCTGCCACCGCCTCGATGTATTCGGCTTGTTTCTCCAGCATCTCGGTGGCGGCGGCAGCGGCAGCTTCTGCTGCGCCGCTCGGCCATGGGGGTTCTATCCAAGGCAAGACCGTCATCAGCGTCAACTCCACTGCTTCATGAAACGGTTTCAGTTGCAGAAAACGAACTGCGGCTTCCGCGTCAGACGGACCTTCGATCGGCAGTAAGATCTGTTTCATGGCCTTGACCGGGCCGTTCACGATCAACGTGGCGCAAGGGGCCAGGGTGAGGATGCGGTGCGACACGCTGCCGAGCAGCCGTTCTTTTACAGGGCCAAGACCCCGCGCTCCCATCACGATGAGATCGGCTTTCTGCTCCTCAGCCATCGACAGGATCACGCCTGCCGGAGACCCGCCTCGAATATATCTCGTCGTGGGGCCTGCGTGCAGCGGAAGGAGGGACTCAACCCGATTGAGCAGTCGCTCGCCGTCTTCCTGCATGCTCTGCTCAAGCGTCTGATACAGCCCTTCCGCTGCTTCCGGTATCATCTCAGGGAACGCAGGCCTGGGGACATCCAGCGCATGAAGCAGCGAGAGCTGCTCTGCACGGGCTAGGTATTTCATGATGTGAACTGCTTCATAGGCATTATCCGACCCGTCGACCGCGAGTAGGGTGTTCATCGAAGTGGCTCCTTTGTTTGCGTACCTGCGCCATCGTGCGCGGCAGGATGAAAGTGTTGTTGAAACCAGATGAGTGCATGCTCTGCGACCTGTTCAAGTGTGCCTGGTTCTTCGAAGAGATGAGTGGCACGTGGCACGATCACCAGACGTTTAGGGCAGGAAAGCATTCGGTAGGCTGCTCGATTCATCTCGATCACGGGCTCGTCCTCTCCTCCGACTATCAGCAGCGTCGGCACGGTCACCGACGGCAGATAGGCCTCGGCCAGATCCGGTCTGCCGCCCCGCGACACGACAGCACGAATCGACGAGGGATCGCGGGCTGCCGCCTGCAGGGCTGCGCCCGCTCCGGTACTGGCGCCGAAATAGCCGATGCCCAATCCCTTCGTCCGATCGTCCTGTTCGAGCCAGGCCTTGGCCGACAGAACCCGATCTGCCAGCAGGTCGATGTCGAACACCTTGCGGCGGTCCTCAGCTTCATCCGGCGTCAGCAGATCGATCAGGAGCGTGGCCACCCTTCCTTGCTGGAGATGCCGGGCGACGACATTGTTGCGCGGACTGAAACGCCCGCTGCCGCTTCCGTGGGCGAACACCACTACTCCGAACGGCGACAGAGGAATGCCCAGATGGCCATCCAGTCTGACGCGACCGGACCGGATCGCTACCTCTTGTAGATCATGCGGTTCTGTCGATGAGGCCATTGTCGTCCTCTACCAGGATGCTGAAAAAGTCCACCAGCATCGTTCTCGCATCGTTCAGGTCCTCAACGTACCCCAGAGGGTACGCCTCCGGTCTTCGCTCGCTGCGGCCTTGCTGGACGGCCTTTTTGAGCATCCTGGGCTATTTGAGCGCCAGTTCCACCTGAAAGATTTCAACGGCGCCCCGTGCATAAATCTAGTTTTTCCGCAGCCTGCTAGATCCTGATTGTCCTACCTTCACAAGATCAGCGTAGCGATTCCCAAATACACCGCCACACTGAGGATATCTTGCACCACAGTAGCCACCGGGCCGCTCGCGAGCGCTGGATCGACGCCCACTCGGCTCAGTCCAATCGGTAACAGGCTGGCGACAAGCGTCGCGATCACTGTGGTCAAGGCGAGCGTGACTGCGAGCGTCACGGCGATCGATTGTGTCCCGCCCCAGGCCAGCAAGCAGACTCCGGCGGAGAGCCCCACGACTGCGCCGATGAAGAGACCGACCGTGCCTTCCTGTAGCAGTTGAGTAGCAAGCGACACTTTCCCATAGGCCAGTGCGCGAACGAGGACTGTTTCGGTTTGGGTTCCAACGGCGTCGGCCATATACACGACCAGCGGCAAAAAGAAGGCCAAGGCGATGTTGTCTTTCATCGAGGCTTCGAACAACGATGCGATACCACCGGCCAAGAACCCTCCCACCAATCCGATCAAGAGCCAAGGCAGACGTGCCCGAACGATATGGGCGGTTCCCCCCATAGCCGGCGGTACAGGATGGAAGGTAGCCAGCCCTCCCATGCGCAGAATGTCGTCCACATGTTCTTCATGCAGTATCGCTAGCAACTGCCCGATAGGGATGGCCCCCATGAATCGACCAGGCTCGTCGAGCACTGCCACGTCGGCATCGTGCCGCTCCACGGCGAGGAGAGCCACGGTTTCCGCATTGTCGCCGGCCCGGACGATCAAGGGCGGATCCCCGCGTAACGTGTTCAGCCTGACATTCGGAGGGGCCGCGAGGAGCCGTTCGATAGGAACTTGTCCGGCCAGCCGCGATGCGCTGTCTACCAAGTACAGATGCCCGACTTCTGCCCATGTCCGACTCCGTAACAACTCCATCGCGTCGGCTGCCGTACTGTCCTCGCGAGTTTGCGGTACAGCGGTCGTCATCAAATCCACTGCTGTAGCCATGGGTGCTGCTTCCTCGTCCGCATTACTCGTGAAGCGTCGGTGGTTAGGGAATGGGGTTGCTGGTTTCTGGTTTCATGTTGTGCGGAACCATTTCTCCGAAAACTTGAAACAAGAAACCTGTAACCTGAAACGCTTTAACGAGATCAGCTTCACGAGGAACGAGCTTTCGAGCAATTACGTACGAAACGAACCCTCATGAAGCATGCTGGTTAATGACATTCCGCCGGGCAAAATAGGATGTAGAGTCCGACCGCGAGTGCCGGCAACACCGCCCCTAAGAGCAGCCATCGATTTCTTGTCATGTGTCGGCATGTCCTTTCTCATGCCAAGATCTCAGCAAGTCCAATGCCGTTGTCTGCACAGGCGGGTGAGGCGTGAAGGGTGAGGGGTAAGGGGTGGGGAGCAAAGACCTTTGCCCGATCTGTCCCCTCACGCCTCACGCGTCACGCATCACGTCTTCTGTCGCCTTCTGCCACAGAGTGAAAAAGCAAACTGTAGCAGGACTCCCCGCTCAAAATTCAAAGAGCTGATGGCGTATGGCGTATAGCCTGACAAGAGAAGGCAAGTCTTTGTTTCCACTATGCGACTAGCGATGAACCTTCAGCTCAGATCGGTGGCACCGGCTTTGCTGATAAGAGGGAATGGGGCAATCATTGAGGAGATGACATGGCTGAGACGCTCTTTACGAAGATCCTTGTGCCGGTGGATTTTTCTCCTTGTTCGGAAGAAGCCTTCCGTGTTGCGTTGACCCTTGCCCAGACATTTCAAGCCCAACTGCTGCTGTTGCATGTGATCGACACGAGCGCCCTGGCGACCTTCAATCAACTGGGGCTATTGGCGGTGCCCTCAGACGCACAGGGCCAGAAGCGGCGGCTGCGTCATCATGCGCGACTCAATGTGCGGCGATTACTCGAATCGACGTCGACCAAGGGCGTGACCGTGACGCGGACCGTATTGGAAGGCGCGCCGTTTGTGGAGATCGCGAAGACGGCCCGACTGGAAAAAGTGGATCTGGTGGTGATGGGGAGTTATGGCGGACGCTCAGGGAGCGTGGACAAGATATTTTTCGGCAGTACGGCGGAAAAGGTGGTGCGGACCGCCGGCTGTCCGGTGTTGACTGTTCCGTTACCACCAGCCCGCGTCGTTCGTGAAACGTGAAGCGTCCGAATCCGGAAACGAACGACGCTTCACGAGATACGCTTCACGGGTTTCGAGTACGCCAGTGGTGGATTTATTAAACATTCTGCGGAGGGAGGTGTACGTGATTATTCAAACGGAACGAAAGTGGGGATGGGTTCTTGTGCTGGCCGTCACCTGTGGGTTTTGGTGGGAGACGCCAGTGCCGGTGTTTTCGCAGTCGGAGCAAGTCGTCGAGGTCACAATCAAGGATTCGAAGTTCGTGACGAAGCAGGGAGTGCTCCGTCTTGGATTCCCTACGGTGATTAAGGTCAAGAATGAAGATGCCGAACGGCACGACTTTGGCTCAACCATGTTCGAAGGCCTTCCGACTCAGATCGAGAAGGATGGGGTGATCGTCTATGGCCGAGGCCTAGGCGGCGTGTATCTCGATCCTAAACGGGATGCGGCCATTCGGTTCAACATGTCGCGGCCTGGTCGGCATGAGTTCCGGTGCTCGATCCATCCGAACATGAACGGGGAGCTGCTCCTGCTCAGCACGGAGGCGGTCTAGAAAACGTGAAGCGTTCCTCGTGAAGCGTATCTCGTGGAGAGAAGAGCGTATGGCGTATAGCCGGCAGCAAAGATTCTCCCTCTCTTCATTCCGAACCATATGCTATTGGTTATAGGCCATAGGCTCTTTTCAGGGATGAGAGACGAACGACGCTTCACGAACGACGAGATACAGGAGGGAATCCTTGATCAAGAGAATTTTGTTTGCCACTGATTTTTCACGGTGGGCTCGGCGTGCAGAAGACTATGCCTGTGCATTGGCCTGTTCGTGGAAGGCATCCTTGACGGTGCTCAGCGTCGCGGAGTTTCCACCGGGGCTCAATCCCGATTATCCCGTCAATCAGCAATATCTGGGCGATCTGCTCAAGACGGCATCGTCGCAGCTCATCGACCTCAAAGGCCGTGCGGAGCGGCGGGGCATTGCAGTCACGACCAGAGTGGCTACGGGGATCCCGAGTGAAGAGGTGATGACCGCGGCACGGGCGGAAGATTCAGATCTTATCGTCGTAGGAACGAGAGGCAAGACCGGCCTTGCGCACATCCTGTTAGGCAGTACTGCCGAACGGGTCATTCGCGGAGCTCCCTGCCCGGTGCTGACGGTGCGAATGGAGCCGGCGGACAACGAGGGTGAGAACTCCCTGTCACGACCTGTCACGCTGGAGCGCATCCTCGTACCGGTCGATTTTTCCGATTGTTCCCTCGATGCCTTGGGGTATGCCGTCGAGGTGGCGCAGCAGGCGAAGGCGTCTGTGATGCTCCTGCATGTGCTGGAGCCGGTGTCGTATGGTTTGGACTTTGACCTCGGCCATATCAGGACCCGCGAAGATCTGCGCGCGAGCTGGACAAAGCGACTGGAGGAGTTAGCGTCCTCCCACCGGCATTCTGACGTCGCGGTGGACGTTCAGTTGCGAGGCGGCTTTCCGTCCGATTCAATTATAGATTCTGCCCAGACCCTGCCTTGCGACCTCATCGTGATGGGTACGCATGGGCGCCGCGGGATCTCGCACGCTCTGTCCGGTAGCGTGGCAGAGGCCGTCTTGCGAAAAGCCCGCTGTCCTGTCGTCGCGGTGCGGAGCCAAAAGTTTGGACCAGGCCATCGCCAGACGGTTCCGGACGACATGTCTTCAAAAATCCATAATGAGCCAAGGAGTCAGTGATGGCACGCGCAACACCACGCACAAAGAAACTGAAAACCTCCATGCGGAACCCCTTGGCGGCATCGCCACAATCGATCGAGCTGCCGGAAGGGATGCGGGCTCGGATTTCGAACAAGGCGTTCGAACTATGGCAAGAGAGGGGTTATCGAGACGGCCACGATCTTGAGGACTGGCTCGATGCCGAGGCCATCGTGAATGAGGAAATTCATGAAGCTCGCGAGTGAAACGACGGCCGGCCTCTGGGTCCCTCTGGTTCCTTCGCTCGACGCGTTGCTCGCTCGGTTGGACCTCCTTTCATCGGAGCCGAGGGTGGCTGCTCAGCGGCAGATCGCATTGAGCCTCGCCCTCCAGCCCTATCGTGAGGGTGGGGCGGGGGCGCTGTTGTTTCCGCTGCCGCAGGAAACAGAGTTGGCTGACCTCATCCTCTACGCCGACTTCTATCCGCATGATGGGCAGCTGACCTTGATCGAGCAGTTGCGTGACGTCATCACGGAGCATATCCCGCAAGAAGAGCGAGAGTGGTTGGACCCGCTGAAACATTCCTATCTCGATCTGGTCGAATTTCTGTCGGTCGACGAACCGACCCAGCGTCTGGTCTTCCGCTCGCTAGGAGATGCGCGGGTCTATCGCGTGCCCAACGGACCCTTCCGCAAGGAACTGCTGCCAGGACAGGTGCTTCTCGCGCGGCTGATCCGCGAGCCAGGCGATGTGGAGTGGGAGCGAGCGATCATCGCCGGCGCTGCCCTTGTGTTATCCAACGAGGATGGAAAGGGGCTCCTGAATGCCACGCTCGATTATCGGCGGCAGGTGGAAATTTCCGCTGGATCCTTCACACTCGGCGATTGGACGGAATTCGTCAAGCGCTACGGGCATGTGCTGCTGTGGAGCTTCGCGCGCATGCGAATTGCCGCGCTCGTCGACGCGGTACAGAGTATTCACTATGTGGCAGAAAGCGGGCAGCCCTATCTGTATGCCTTGGCCCTCTACGATCATTGCGAGTATGGACATATGAGTGACGTGTTCGCAGGCCTTGAAGGGTTCGAGCGAGAAGCGGTGGTTGCTTCCAAGGGTGGAGCTCCCACGTCTAAGGATGCGCAGCATTTCGTGCAGCGAGGGGTATTCGGCGCCCGTGAATCAGCGGTGGTCGTAAGACTGATCCTTACGGCGACCCAGTTGTGGCTGGAGTGCGATTCGCGAGAGCGGCTCGATGCGGTCAAACACAAGCTGGCGGCAATGTTCGGATTCTCTCTTCATTTCCGCGGCGAAACCTGCGCGCCGCCGCCTCGAAAGCTCAAGGAATCTGAGTTGGCCGTTGCAGAGCCTTTGACCTTGACCGTTTCGGCGGAGGAAGATCTGGCTCTCTTGAACGGATTCTTAGAGAACCTCTACTTAGCCTGGGCGGAACGGGCTTGCCCATCGCTGGGGAATCAGATGCCGCGTCACGTGGCCACGTCGGCAGCCGGACGCGAGCAGGTTGCCGCCTTGATTGCCGATATGGAGCGCCACGACCCCGGTGTCAGGCGCGTGGGCTTGGCATCATTCGATTACAACAAGCTGAGAGCCCATGTGGGGCTCGACTAGGCTCTGACGACATGTAGCGAAAATTACGCGAGCATCTCCTCACCAAGGAGGTTCTCATGGACTATACAACGTATTTACGGGAGGATCAGTGGGAGCGCAATCTGGTGGAACGGGTGTGTGGGTACCTCAAGCATTTCCGTTTGGTGGCAACTCGGTACGACAAGACCGCGCGCTCCTTCCTGTCGTTCGTCCAGCTCGCGGCCAGTGACGTATGGCTCAAGTAAATGTCGACAGAACCTAGTCTGTTTGGCCGTTTAGTTGTGCATGGGAGCGCGGACGGTGACCGATAAGATTCTTCCTATTGTCTTTCCGATCACCGCGTTCGTCGCTTGCGGGTTTGAACATTTCATCGCCAACATGTACTTTCTTCCGATCGCCGTGGCGCGTACCATAGAGATCTCGGCGCCACTCCTGTCCGTTGATGTGCTCAGCAATCTTGCGCTGGTCATGATCGGCAACATCTTTGGCGGGACCCTCCTCGTTGTGTTGGTCTATTGGACGGTGTATTTGTGAAATTCACATCAGATCACAGGAGTCCTCACACCATGAATGCTTCTCGTGCGACCGTCGGTATTTTAGTCGGAGGCGGGCCGGCGCCGGGGATCAACAGTGTCATCAGCGCGGTCACGATCCGCAGTATTCTCGCCGGATGCGACGTCATTGGGATCATCGACGGTTTCAAGTGGCTCATGGAAGGAAGTACGAGTCGGGTGCGTTCTCTTTCCATCGAAGAAGTCAGTCGCATTCATTTTCGAGGCGGGTCTTATCTGGGGACCTCGCGGGCGAACCCGACGAAGAAGCCGGAGTCTCTCGCCCGCGTGCTTTCCTCTTTGGTGAGTCTGGGGATTACACGTCTGGTGACGATCGGAGGAGACGATACGGCTTTCTCATCGCTGAAGCTGGAAGAACAGGCGGCCGGGCTCATTCATATCGTGCATGTGCCGAAGACCATCGACAATGACCTCGATCTTCCCGCCGGTATTTCGACCTTCGGTTTTCAAACGGCCAGGCATGTCGCCGTCGAGATCGTCAAGAATCTCATGGTGGATGCCCACACCACATCGCGCTGGTATTTCGCCGTGACCATGGGGCGCAAGGCCGGCCATTTGGCCCTCGGAATCGGCAAGGCCGTCGGCGCCACCCTCACCGTCATTCCAGAGGAATTTTCGGAACGGCCCGTGAGGCTTCAGCGGCTGGTGGACCTCGTGATTGGGACGATGATCAAGCGGCTTAGCGGCGGACGCACCGATGGAGTGGTCGTGTTGGCAGAAGGACTGATCGAGATGCTCGACTCGCAAGACCTGGGTGGATTGGACCATGTCGCGCGCGATGAACATGGCCACCTGCGATTAGCAGAGGTGGATATCGGCGATGTGCTCCGGCGTGAAGTGACGAAGGGCATGAAAGCGTTGGGATTGGCCACGTCGATTGTCGCGAAGAATGTGGGGTATGAATTACGCTGCGCGGATCCGATTCCGTTCGATATGGAATACACTCGCGACCTCGGCTATTGTGCCGCGCAGTTCCTGCTCGATGGAGGCACGGCGGCCATGGTGTCGATTCAAAATGGACAGTGTGTGCCGATCCCGTTCAAGGAGATGGTGGATCCCGTCAGCGGCCGGGCGAAAGTTCGGATGGTCGATATTACGGCGCAGTCGTATCAGATTGCGCGCCAGTATATGATCCGGCTGTCTGACGAGGACTTCCAGGATTCAGTGATGCTGAGCCGCTACGCGACTCTCGCGGGGCTGTCTCCAGAGGCATTTCGCAGCCGGTTTCAGCTTGCCGGTTTGAAGGTGGTGGAAGGTCAAATGAAAGGACGCGCATCATGAATGTGCTTGTGGCGACGGATGGATCGAAGTATGGAGGATGGGCACTGAACTGGGCGGCCAAGTTGCCGCTTGTCGAGCCGCCCACGGTCACGGCGTTGCATGTGCTGGATGTCGCCGCGCTTCGCGCGCCGTTGTTGGCGCAGCCGGTGATGGCCGGCAACGAGCGATACATTCAGGAAGAAGTACAGCGTATGGGAGCGCGTTCGGCTAAAACCATCAAGGAGGCCACACAGCAGTTGGTGTCGCTGAAACTCAAAGGCACCGTCCGGAAAGAGCAAGGACCGGTCGCCCCGACGATCTTGAAATGGGCGCCGAAACGGAATGGGCTTCTGGTGGTGGGGAGTCAGGGCCTCGACGCCCTCGACCGCTTCATGTTCGGCAGCGTCTCGACGAATCTTATCCATCATGCGACCTGCCCGGTGCTTGTGATCAAGGGTGAGGCGGCGTCAGTGCGGCGGATTACTTTGGCGGCTGATGGATCGGATGCCTCGGCCAAGGCCCTGAAGTTTATACTGACCAAGTTTCAGCCGGATCGTTCGATGGGCAAGGGCGGGCGCGTGCCGATTCACGTGAATGTGCTCCATGTGCTGCCGTTGGTCATGTATCCAGGGCTGAAGGAAGCCAGCAAGACATTACTCGAACAGAGCGTGCAGAAGCTGATCAAAGCGGGATTTACTGCCGAGCCGCTGTGTTACCTTGGAAATCCAGCCGAAGAGGTCATGAAGGCAGCCGCCAAACAGCATGCCGATCTCATCGTGATGGGAGCCAAGGGGCTGGGCGCCATCGCTCGGTTTCTCATCGGAAGCGTGTCGACGCGAGTGGTGCAGCACGCGGCCTGCGCCGTGCTTGTCGTTCGATGAGAGAACGAGAGCCATCGAGGAGAGAGGCGATGAAACGAACGAGCACGCCATTGTAAAAAAGTCCTGTCTTTGGAAAACATGTGGATGCGGCACTTGTGGGCGGCGCGAGCGATCGTCGACACGAGTGACACGATCGATTAGAGATTACTCAGGCTGCACGGGTGGCTGAAGCGGAGCGGATGGATCTACGGTATTCGGAAGGGGGAGGGGAATTCCATCCTGGAGTTCGAGTTTTTCTATGACATCTTGTTTGAGCTTCGTGGGCTCCTCAATTCGATTTTGGCGCTGCAGTGTTCTCAACTCCGCTGCTTTACGGGCATTCAACTCCTTCATGTCTACCTCATCCCTGACGAGGGTTGGGGTCAGGAATACGAGCAGGTTGAGTTTCTCGACCGCTCGGCTTTGGAATTTGAACAGCCAACCGAGGAATGGAATATCGCCCAAGAGCGGAACTTTCCGCTCGCTGAGGATGATGTTATCCCGTACAAGTCCGCCGATGACGATTGTCTGCTGGTCTTTTGCGATGGTGGTCGTCTCCATCGACCGTTTGGTCGTGGTGGGTCCGACCGGGATGCTGGCCGTCCCGCTCCCGATCGTTTGCGCGACATTTTCCGCGATCGCGGTAATCTCCTGTTTGATTTCTAAGCGGATGAGGTCGTTCTCCAGAACTTGAGGGGTAATTTCCAGTGTGACCCCGACATCTTTTCGCTCGATCGTCACGAGGGTTCCGCCGGTGATTCCCTGGGCCTGACCGGTGGGAAACGGACGATTTTCACCGACCACGATTTTGGCCTTTTGGTTGTCTGCTGCGAGCACCTGGGGGGTCGACAGGACATTCGTGTCCGTGAGGCTCAGCAACAGTTGCAAGAAGGCACGCACGTTGATCGTGTTGAGGACAGACACCCCTCCGGTTGCACCGCCTGCAATGGCCTGCGCGATGGTTGATAAACTTTCAGGCGCAACGTTGAATCCAGCGATGCCCTGCAGTGAGCCACTCCTGCCCGCACCGATGACCTGAATAGGGTCGCTTCCGATCTGTCTGAGCCGATCGACCTGCACTTCCAAGATGACGGCTTCCACAAAGACCTGATTCCGACGCGTATCCAAGTCTCGAATGACCGACTTCAATTGAGTGTAGGCGTTTATTGTCGAACTGATGATGATCGAATTCGTGGCCTTGTCGGCAAAGACTTGGACGGGGGCTTCGAATTCGCTCAAGGGCCTAAAGAGTGGCCTGGTGCCCGGTGAGGTCTGTATCACGGTCTGAGATCGGGCGACGAGATTGGTCAGGACTGCGGCAAGGTCGGTCGCATTAGCGTGTTTGAGTTTGTAGACGAAGGCCCCTCGTTCCGGAGGAAGCTCCCCCATCGCCACGACTTGATTGATATTCCCTTTCGTGATGACGGCCAGACGACTGACTTCGAGCGCCGCCACAAACATGCGGTAGGCTTGATCGTGCGTCACCTTGGTCGGGGAATACACGCTGATTTTCCCCCCGGCCTTTTTGACCACTTCATCCAAGACGAAATTTTTACCGGTCAACTCACTAATAAAGCGAACAAACACAGAGAGTTCAACATCATTGAAGTCGAGGGACACGCGTCCTGAATTATTTCCTCCGGATTCAGCCCGCGGGGTGAGAGGAAGCAGCAATCCATTCAGGGTCGCCAGCAGACAGATGAGCAGGGCCTGCCTCATCCATCTCGATTGTCCGAAAGAGAAAAAATCCATGGCTCCCAAACACTGTAAGTGGAGAAACCGATCATCCCCTTGAATAGGTTGGCATGAAAGTGGGAATAGCGGACGGTACCATAAGGCCCGTCATCGACACAACCAAACTAGCGAGTCTGTTGCACGAGAGGTACTGCCGTAACCGCCGACCAGCATCAGATTCATGCGATTGGACGTAGGGCCTGGTTGTTCGACATCCTGCGAGGGCATTCTCTCTTTGCCCCAGACATGCAGCCCATCGACGCGCGGCAGTGCCGAAATAGTTTTTAGGCGTACGCACTTGCTTCCCCTACACACTATTTGTAGCGGTGGGCTTCAGCGGATGCCCCCAGATCAGGTCCTGACCTCGTAGGGGTTCCCAAGCCACCGCTTGTTCCATGAGCCGGTAGAACAACAACCCTCGCGAGCGAGATGTGCGGCGGTTCAATCGAAGGGTGTATTCGTCCAGATAATAGTCCCGGCGATCAGGACTGACTGCACCCTGATGAGTGCCCAGCAATCACCGCGTCAGCAATGCGGCAATCCGATTCGCCCGCGGCAACAAGTTCTCGCCCAAGTCGGCAGTCGGACGTACGACCCGATGTTCACACCCCACATCCTTCAATCCCGCGTCGCCTTTCCACATCATCCGTCTGGATCTGTGTGCCCGGCTCCACCGCATGCGCCATTGCCGGACGCAGACTCTTGGCCGAGGCATCCGCCACCCGTGCCAAGCGGATGCGACCGATCTTGCGCCCGTCCGCTTGAGCTGCAATCAACACCAAGCTCTTGCCGTTGGCCCCACGCCCGCGCTTGCCCGGCTTGGGGCCGCCGATAGAGGTCTCGTCCACTTCGACCACACCGGCCAAACAGGCTCGACCGGGCCGCACCATCGCCTGCCGCAGTTTGTGCAGCCAACTCCAAGCGGTTCGATAACTGCCCAAGCCCAAGGCGCGCTGCAACCCCAACGCACTGACCCCCGATTTCTGGTTGGTCACATACCAGATGGCCTCAACCCAGAGGCGCAGCGGTTTGTGGGGGTCGGCGAAGAGCGTGCAGGCAGTCACTGTAAAGTTGTAGCCGTAGTGGGCACAACGGTAGAACGGTCTCTTCATGGGCCACACCGTAGTGCCGGCGCAATCTTGGCCGCACAGACCCTGGGGCCCAACCGAGCCAAGTATTTGCGACAGGCCGACTCCGTGGCGAACCAATCGCGAAATTCGACCACGTTCCGCGGGTAATCAGCCATTGGCCCAGGCTATTAACCCTGAAAACGGCAGTTGAGGTAGTCGCGAACGAGCAATCGCAATATATGTCAACCATTTGACGCTATTGATGAATTCACCGTTTTGGTGAACGGCGGAGCAGTTGAAAAAAACCTGTCGGTTCCGTATCTTACGCTTGAACGTGAGTTTCAACTGCCGTTTCTCGGATTAAGAATGCGGTGAGGGGAATCAAGCGCATAGGCCTCATAGTTTTTCAAGCCTGGTTAGGGATACCCCTTGCCTGCTCAACATTGGTTCGTGTGTTGGGACTCTCACAGAAAAGACCGGCCCATTTGCTTGGAGTTTTCTCATAGTCCCTCCGCGAACAGGCTCTCGCACGGCGATTCTTGACAGGCTTGTTCATTCTTGAAAAGAACCGAGGAAAATGGAGAAGACGTTGCGCCCAACACCTTAATAATCAACGGTGTTTCAATCTACGGTGAAGGCCAGAATGGCACTAGGATTGCCTTCCCAATCCAGCTTGCCTCCCCCTCAAGATTTTAAAGGTCGAGTGGAAACGAAACCTGGTGCAAACTGGCCAGGGGAAGCACGTTGTATCTTTCGACGATCTGCTAAGGTTGTAACGTGCGGACTGATAAGAAACCCTTTCAAAAAACTGATAAAAAGACTATCGCCCGAGTGCAGAACCGGGGCGTTGTCGGCTATAGCAAGAAAAGCGCGCTTCTCGAAGAAGCCATCACCCACATGAACACCGGCAAGTACGGCCGGTCGTCTGCTGTGCTGAAAGAGCTGCTCGTTCTTGATCCTCACAACACGGAAGCCCGACGGCTCTTTGCCACACTACATCTACGACTAGGCAGCCTTGTCACGGCTCGGCAAGCATTTGAGTCCCTCGCCAAGGAGGCAATCGAGCGACAAGACTTATGGCTGGCCGAATCCCTGTTACGCGAGTACTTGGCTGCCGGACCCCGTTGCGTCCCATTCCTCGAACTCTTGGCCTATGTGTACGAGGAAAAGGGGGATGTCATGGCTGCGGTGGCCGAATTGGGCAAGGCTATCGAGATTCTTATCGAGGACCCAGACTCTGAAAACCCCACGAAACCTTCTCAGCTTTATGCCAAAGTAAGAGAGCTGGCACCGGTAAGCCCTGTGGCCTTTCAATTTGACTCTCTCTTCGACATACAGACAGGCGATCTCCTTGTCCCTCACCCGCCGGCTCCTGCCGCAGTGACGTCATTGGCCGTCGATGCCTCGCACCCTCAAGGCGAAATCCTTGTTTCGACGGAAGAGTCGAGCGCGTCTTCTGATGTCATGCCGTGGGAGCAGTTCGAGGAGGCTTCCAAGAATCAGGAGACTCTTCCACCCACGTCGACGAATCCTATCTTCGAATCGCTCGATCCTTCAGATGTTTTGATAGACCAGGCGCCGGTCGGTTTGGTTTCACAGGAACTGGAGATTTCTCCGTCCGAATCTGCTGGGCCGATCCAGGAGGCCAATCGTCTCGATCAGGGATTGGCTGTGCCGTTGTGTTCATCGAATGGACATTGTGATGAGGATGTGGGGGATCCGATTGTCGACCGTTCGTCTGTTATGGAGGAGGAACGTACTTCTATCTCTTCAAATGAGCGCTCAGCGGATGTCGGGAGAGACAGCACCCCTTCGGTCGAATCGCCGGTCCTATCTTCCCCCATGCCTTGGGAGCAGATAGAGAACTCCACGATCAGGATTGAGGAAGCGGCTCTGTCGACGGTTCCCTTAGCTCAATCGGAACAAGCACCCCTATTGGGCGGTGAATCCGCGCTTGCCCCGACCACTCCCACTGAGCCTGAGGTAATCTCGGATCAACTGTCGAGCCTGGTTCCTGTGCCAGATCTGACGGAGCCTAGCGAGTCGATCTTTGGGATGGAGCCGTCAACGATCCCCGCGGTAGGTCCAGAGTCTGAAGTCCCGACCCCGTCCGCCGCTGATTCCTCGTCGACGGTTCCATTTTCATGGGACACCGTCTTCGACGACGCATTGAAGTTTTCCCCAGGAACGTTGTCGTTGAGTTCGCCAGCCACAGGCTCCATGTCGGATGCGGTGGTACAGAATGCAGAGGATGTCGACTCAGTTCGACGGGAGTCCGTACCGGATTCCGCGTTCTCCTCCCCGCCCATGGCATCGACTCCAGAACAGCCCCGCACATTCAGCGATCCTGAGCCGTTGCCATCGGCTCATCCTTCGACCGTGAGTGAATCGATGGCAGGAACACCTGCGATCACCGAATCCGATCTCTCATGGTCAAAGCCGGTTCTTCTTTCCGAAGTGTCCTCGCTACCAGAGGAGTCGCCGACTGTTTCGAGTGACGCCCCAAGCTCCTTCAGGATAGACCTTCCGACGCCTTCGCTGCCAGAGTCGGTCGAACCCGCTCGTGAATCTAAACCGGTTGCACCCCTGTCTTTTGCGACACCGGAGTCTGAGGCGGTGATTCCGGAAGCGCCACCTGTGCCTGAGCCGGTTTCCGCAGAGCATCCTGAAGCACCCGTCACACTGTTCAAGGTGGCCGCGGCGCCTCCGCTCTCCGTAAAGCCTAGTGAGGCGCCATCGAGAGATTCAGAGTCGAATTGGAGCACTGGTGAAGTCGAAGCTCAGACGCATCGTCCGTCTGAAAAGAAACAAAATTGGAACAAGGAGAAGGGGAAAGCTCCAATCGATCCGCCGACTCCGTTACCGTTGGGTGAGGAACCATCCGGCGTGGTTATTGAGTTGTCGCGTCGCGATGGATGGGAATCGGCTTCTTCGGGAGCAGGTCCTGTCGTCGAGGCGGCTTCTCCCCATCTGAAAAAAGTTGCCCCTCAGGAAGATGCGAGACCGGAGTGGGTTCAGGCGAGTGAGTCGATCACGTTTGTGAATGCCCCTCCACCGTCTTCCGGCGTGCAGCGGGATTTCGCCGTCGAAGCGACGGGCTCGACGTCAGGACCTGCGTTGTCTGTTCCTGCGTCGGACGTCGATGTTTTCTTTGATTCGACGGGAGCGAAGAGCCAGATTCCTCCGCGGAATCAGGAGTCGCCGCCACGAGCGCGTCCTCGGAAAGCTTCCCCAACGGGGCAGTTCCGCAAGGGGATCTCGTCGTTTATCGGGTCGTGCTTTTCGACGACGCGATCGATTGTGTTGTTGTGTGTGGGGTTGGCGTTCTCCTGCGTTGTGCTGGCAGTGGTCGCGATCGGGGCGATTGGATTGGCCTGGATGGTGATGGAAGCTCCCCCGTCGCCGGTCTATCAGAGCCTGACGGCGAGTCCTCCTCGGGCCCTCACCGATTCAACGAAAAACGGGTATTTCTTGCTGCTCGGATTTGATGTTTCCGAGGGACAGGATCCGCTCCGAGCGGGGTACGAGCGTAAAGTGGAAGGGAGCGATCTTCAAGTTGCGAGCGCTTGCATGGTCGGTGATGATGGAAAGGGGACGACGACAGGGGCCTCCGCCAACGCGGCCCGTGGGTGGTTCACCAGTGCAGACCCGGTGGCGCAGTTGAAGCTGCAGACTGCATCAGTGCGATCATGGGCGGCTCAGGAAGCGCTCGCCCTCAGACGGTACCAACAGTGGTTGTCGATGCCGTTTGAAGATGTAGGCTACGGGCAAATCCTCAGTCCAAACTGTGCTCATATTCTACTGGCTCATCGATTGTATCTGGCAGAAGGGTTTACAGAGGATTTCAGTACCGGTCTCGAACGACTTGAGACCGATATGAGATCCTGGCGCAAGGTGTTGGGAGAGTCGAAGACGTTGATGGTGAAGATGCTGGCAACGACGGCCGTGCAGGACGATGCCGCTATCGCATCCGGGCTCTTGACCCAACAGGATCTCGATGAGGCGGCGATCGGTCGACTCAGCAAGATCGTTCGTCCCCTTGATCAAGTTGAGTTGACCCTCCAATGGCCGATGCAGAGTCATCTTGTGTGGGCGACGAAGGTTTTGACAAGGAGCCTGAAAGGCGACAAGCCGGACGAGCGTCCTCTGTACGTTGCCCTGGCGGCGGCAATGCCTCTTCCCGTGCAGCGCCGGTCCAATGCCTATGCCGACTATTACGAGGCGGCGAGCAAAGCGGTAGCGGAAGGGCGATACACCAACTTGCCGAAACCGTCCAGCTTTATTCGGACTCCCGCCGTCAGTGTCGTGGACTACGTGGCGAATCCGATCGAGCACATTATCGGAATCGAGCCGCTCCCCTCATGGGATCCCTATGTTGGGCGAACGATGGAGACTGATGCGCGGCTTCGTCTGGTGAGCTTGCAAGCCTGGCTCAGACAAGGGGCGCAAGATGGGAATGTGGTCACGCGACTCGCAAAGGCAGGACAGGCCCACTATGATCCCTTTACCGGCCTTCCTATGCTGCTCAATCAGCAGAGAGGAGTGATGTATAGTGTCGGGCAAGACGGCAAAGATCAGGCAGGCGATCCGAGATACGACGTCGTCGCAACAATTCCACGACCCAATCGTCCGTGATTGAGAGCCGCTGTTCCATGCCTCCGCTTCGATCCCAGTCATCCCCTGGTTCCTTTTCTTCCTCAGCCATACATTTCTGACTCCTTCGTCCGATCTGGAGTGCTTGACACTGTCGACCGTATTCCACAGAATCGCCGCACACCGTTCACGAGAAGAGGCACCATGGCGTCCTCATCATCACCTTTTCCACATCTTCCTACGGCTAGGAAGGGAGCCACATTTCAGTCCCCCATTCCAACGCAGATCGTATCGAACGAAGAATTTACTCCCTTCGGCCAGACCTCAGACCAGGCTCGCGTTGAAGTGTTTGCCAGAACACTTGTGGAACAGAGCGCAATTCGACGAGGTCTCACCCGTCGAGACTTTCTCAAGACGACCGGCGGGATGGCAGCCGCGTTGCTGGCCGTGAACTCGATCTTTGGGAAGTTCTTCGACATTGGAGAAATCGAACTGTTTGAAACCGCAGCCTTCGCCGAGCAGCAGGGTGCGCCCTATTTCATCTTCGATGTGCAGACGCATTATGTCGGTTCGCATTTCGATCCGACCGATGCAGAGGACAAGAGAAGGGGCGCGGTGTCCAAACAAGCGCTCCTCTCGCTCAGACGATGGATTAGGGAATCAGGTCTCAATCCGAAGCTTGCGGGCGATCGAGGCACCATCGACGATCTTTCGTGGAGAAATTTTGTCAAAGAGCTGTTCCTCGACAGCGAGACTACCATCGGCCTCATCAGCACACCGCCGGGACCCTATCCGCAGGAAGCGGTCGTGCCACCGAGCGAAATGGCGCACATCCGTGACGAGGTCAATCGTCTTGCCCAGTCTCAACGAATGCTCGCGCATGGATTGGCCACGCCCCAACTGGGGGCAGCCGACTTGGATTTCATGGCGATGCAGGCGGAGACGCTCAAGGTCGATGCGTGGAAATGTTACACCGGCTCTTGCCCAAAGGGGTTCGACCGTGGCTGGTGGATGGATGATGAAAGGATCGCCTATCCCATGCTGGAGCAGGCCCGCAAGCTCAACATCAAACGTGTCTGTGTCCACAAAGGCCTTCCCCTTGGGCCGGTGCCGGACTACAACCATCCCAAGGACTTGATCAAGGCGGCAAGAGATTTTCCAGACATCGATTTCCTGGTCTATCACTCGGGGCTCAAGAGTACCTCGATGGTGGATAGGGTGTTTGCGAAGACAGGGGAGATTCCCTGGACCACCGAGTTCTGCCGCATGAAGCAGGGGCAACCTGGAATCAAGAATATATACATGGAGCTCGGCTCGACCTTTGCGCAGCTCGTCACAACCCATCCGGTGGTCTGCGCGCATCTGCTTGGGCAGATCATCGAGGCGTTTGGTGTCGATCATGTGCTCTGGGGGACAGATTCGATTTGGTATGGTTCGCCGCAATGGCAGATCGAAGCCTTTCGGCGATTCCAGATTCCGGATCGGCTGATCGATCAGCACCGGTATCAGCGGCTCACACGGCAGGTGAAGGAACGGATCTTCGGACTGAACGCGGCGCGGGTGTTTGGCGTCGATGCCAAGGCGAAGCGGAATGAGTTGCAGCAAGATGTGTTGGGACAACTCAGGATGAGCTATCTGGAAGAAGGACCGGAGCCGAGCCGCAAAGTCTACGGATGGGTGGTGGGATGAATACCGTTAGGCGTTAGGCGTAAGGGGTGAGGCGGTATGGCAGTAGCGTAGGAATGGACAAGCCGCACAAGAAATTGGATCTCTGGAATACGGCGATGGAACTGGCTGTAACTATCTACCAGGCAACCAATACATTCCCGAGAGAAGAGCGATACAGCCTAACTGATCAAATCAGGCGGGCTGTTTCTAGTGTTCCCAGCAACGTTGGGGAGGGGGCTGGGCGGCAAACGAAAAAGGAATTCATCAACTATCTTCACATGGCACAAGGGTCGCTCAGTGAATGAGATACTCACCTCGAACTCGCGAAGAGACTGGGATATCTTGCGCAGGATAGTTGGGCAATGCTCGATAGAAAAGTGGAGCGGATCGACAAGATGCTCAGTGGCCTGATCCGTCATCAGAAAGCGAATGGTGTGAAACGCGTCGCCGTGAGACCTTGATTTATGTCATTCTGTTTCGCCTAACGCCTTACGAATCTTGGAGGTTTGATCGCATGAAGACCGAAATCTTATATCCAGGGGCCTTTCCTATGGTGCGGGTGGAATTGGCGGCTGGTGAGCACATCAAAGCCGAGTCGGGCGCGATGGTGGCCTGTTCCCCCACCATCGACATTGAAAGCAAGATGGAAGGCGGTTTTCTCGGAGCCCTGTCGAGAAAGTTTCTGACAGGGGAGAAATTCTTCTTCCAGACCCTGCGCGCCAGTCGTGGCCCCGGCGAAGCCTTGCTGGCCCCGACGGTGCCGGGAGAAATTGTCATCTTGGAACTCGACGGCGTGAGCGACTACATGGTGCAGAAAGACGGTTTCCTCGCGGGCGCCGACGGGATCGTGATTGAAAACAAAATGCAGGGCCTGAGCCGTGGACTGCTGGGCGGAGAGGGCTTCTTCATTCTGAATATCAGCGGGAAGGGAACACTGGTGCTGAACAGCTTCGGGGCCATCCACAAGATCGAGCTGAAGCCCAATCAGGAATATATCGTAGACAATAGCCACCTGGTGGCTTGGTCTTCCACCACCTCGTACAATATTGAAAAGGCCACTTCCGGCTGGGTAGCCAGTTTCACTTCAGGCGAAGGGTTTGTCTGCCGATTTCGAGGGCCAGGACTCGTCTACATTCAAAGCCGGAACCCGGGCAGTTTTGGAGCGTGGATCAGACAGTTTATTCCAGTCTCTGAGTAGGGGGAGCGGGGTATGGGTATAAAGGGATAAAGGAATGGATGGATGAATAACAAGGCACAAACCGCGTTACCCCGTTGTCCCCTTATCCCGGTTATCCCGCTATGAGTCCCAACGCCCTCTGTTTCGGTGACGAGTTTCCCGCTGCCGGCGCGCCTTGTTGTATTCAAGTCGCGGAGCATGGGCTCACCGTGACTTTTGCATCTGATCCTAGCGATAGCCGACCGGAATCCGTTCCATTTTCAAGCCTCGCCGTCTCGGCGGGCGGGCTCGACCATGACCAGCTTGTTGTGAAATGGTCCGGTCAAAAAGGGGAACGGACGCTCTATTTAAAGAACCCAGAGGTGATTCGCGCGTTCCGGCATGCGGCGCCAGATTATGTGAGTCACTCCTTTGAGCAAGCGGCGGAACGCGTTCGTCAGGTGCGTCATCGGGGCCGGCTCGTCTGGGGCCTGGTCGGCGGGATGATTCTGTCCACCATGTTGGGCCTCTGGTTCGGATCCGACTTGCTCGTCGAAATTGCCGTGAGCCGGATTCCGGTGGAGTGGGAACAAAAACTGGGCGAATCGGCCTATCGGGATTTTCTCAGCCATCAGGAGGTGATGAAAGAAGGGCCTGCTGTGACAGCATTGGGAGAGATGACGCAACGCATGACCGCGCAGATTCTAGATAATCCCTACAAGTTTGAAGTAACCGTGGTGAAGAGCGATGTCGTCAATGCCTTCGCGCTGCCGGGCGGGTATGTGGTGGTGTTTACCGGGCTGATGAAAAAAGCTGAAAGCGGCGAAGAGGTGGCGGGGGTCCTGAGCCATGAACTCAACCACGTGCTGCGGCGGCATGGGCTTGAACGGATCGTGAAAAGTCTCGGGCTGATGACGGTGGCGGCTATTGTGTTCGGCAATCAACAGGGCCTCGTCGGGATGATGAAACAACTCGGCGTCGAACTGTTCACGCTCAAGTTCGGCAGGGAGCAGGAGACCGAGGCGGATCTGACGGGATTGCAGTTGCTTCAGCGGGCGAAGATCGACCCCGCCGGTATGATCACGTTTTTCGAACGGCTCTCGGAGAAAGACCAGGGCCGGATGGAATGGCTCTCTACGCACCCGATGAGCGCCGCCCGGGCCGAACGATTGAAAGCGGAGCTTGCCGCCTTGCCGAAGAAATCCCCGGAGCCGTTTACGTTCGACTGGAAACAGGTGCAGGCGGCACTTTGATTTCAACCGGTGGTCGTCCCCATGAGCCAGAAGAGAGCCGTTCGGATCGGAGTGATTGCCGATACCCACGTTTCAGAAGGTGAGGCGCTGATTTTTATTTTAGAAAACTTCTCAAGCAAGTGAGTCAGAAAGGCACCAAGTAGTTGATCGAGTTGTTGACATTCCGAGATACTACGCATATATTCCGTTCGCGCTACTGATAGCGTGGGAAACTAGTGCTCATGTTTTGCTTTTCGACAGTTAAGGTGCTTCTATCAATTCCAACAAACAAGGGGGTTTTTCATGAAAAGAGCATTGATGGCACTGAGTGTGGTTGCATTCGCAGGTCTTCTCTCTGCTTGTAGTGGGGTTGGAGGATACACCCAACCAGCCGGACTCTTTCCCACAGCGGGAATCTACATGGAGACCACCTCGGGTGGTATTCTGCATGACAATGGAGTAAGCCCAACCAAGACTGGAAAAGCCTGCGGACAAGGCATTCTGGGGATTGTGGCAACCGGCGATACGACGGTTGAGACCGCAATGAACAACGGTGGCATCAAGAAAGCCGTGTATACCAACCAGTATATCAAGTCATTTGTTTGGGGGCTCTTTGTCGAAGTGTGCACCATTGTCAAGGGTAACTAATTATTAGCAACGTAGATCCCTGTTATCGGGGAGATGAAGCGTGGATGGCGGGTTGCCATCCACGCTTTTTTTACCTCAACTTCTGTTAGGGTTCTACGGCATTCAGCCGAACCGCTCGATTGCATTCATCGCGGAAAGCTTGAGTGGGCTCTAAGTGAAAGGGGAGGCCTAGTTTCTCGATGAGGCAACTAGCAAAGGTGGTTTTGATGTTGATCAAGATCATCATTGTAGGAGGAGTTATTGGAGGAGGGAACTTTGATGGGAATACAATAAAGTATTCTCAGGCGGGTGCGGCAGAGTCGACAGATATCTATATTAGCTTGGCGGTGGCTGGTGGATTTCCTGATGTTCAGGGGATGAGCCTTGCGGGGGAAGAGGTCGTTAGGAGTCATGCCTATAAGAACGTGGGGGGAGGGTTTAAAATTGGGATATTTCCTCAAATGACTCATCGAGTGCTCGGAATCGAACTGGAGTACTTTGGCACGACGGGTAGATTATCGGCGGCGAATAGTAGTGGCGCAGAAGGCAAGGCAGGTCTGACCGTCCTCAATAGCATGTTCAATATCGTTCTCAGGAAACCATCGGGAGAGCTTCGTCCCTATGGTGGGTTTGGTATCGGATACTCAGGGGGGATTTTGCACGGAGCTGATTTCCCTGGCCGGTCGAATCAAGATTTTGATTCAACGTCGAGTTTCGCCTATCAGTTTATGGGGGGGCTTCAGTGGGAGATTAGTGAGCGGGCGTTTCTGTTTGCAGAGTACAAACATCTGGTGACCGCACTCCACTGGAAGGCAGTGTCTCTCGACTATCGCGCAAACTACGTGTTGGCTGGATTTGGGTGGAATTTCTAGCAGGAAGGTAAAAGAGTGCGCAGACGTTCTTTCTTTGACACAGAACGGGTGTCGGATCTTGATGAGAAGAGGGGAGGATTCAGTCGCCCAAGAGGCTATAGCTGAAGATCCATTCGCTTGCCGATATCACGCGGAAAGACCGTAGAAATTTTTTTCAACAAAATGTTCTTCTTCGGCTATAATGCGACCGTTGTGTCTCACGCGCAACGAGGGGTAACCTCTCACACAATTGTACAGGAGGAAGGATGTATGTCAAAAAAATTGCTCATGCTATCGATCGCGGTGCTCTTTGGCATGCAAGCGGGCCTCGCAATGGCGGCCAATCCGGACACCGGCCCTGGTTGCGGGCTGGGCAAGCTCGTGTGGGCTAATTCCATGCATCAGAAGGAGATTGCCCCGCAGGTCATGATGGCAACAACCAACGCAACCGGAATGAACACTTTTGCGATCAGCTCTGGAACGTCTGGGTGCACCAACGACGGAAAGATCATGTCGGAATACAAGACCGCTGTGTTTGCCTCCATCAACTTCGAGAATCTCTCGCAGGAAATGGCCCAAGGCCAGGGTGAGCATTTGGCATCATTGGCGGCCCTGATGGACGTTCCAGCCGAGAACCAGGCGGCATTTTTTGCTATGACCCAGGAGCGTTACACCTCCCTAGTCGAGACAGGTGAAGCCTCGCCAGTCGCGATGGTCAAAGTGATTAATGATGCTATTGCCACGCATCCAGTTCTTGCCCAGGCTTCGATTCGCTAATCACCAGCATGGGGGCTTCGACGTTGAAGTCGAAGCCCCATATCTTTCTGACCTACCCCTTGTACATCGTCTTCTTTCTGTTCATGCTGTTTCTCGCTCCCGCTTCGTCGGTTGATGCAGGTGAGCCTGCCGATGCTGCGTATCTTGCCGAACTGATCAACAGGGGTGCGCAAGGCAAGCTTGCCAGCGAGCGAGAGTGGCATCTCCTGCTCCACTATAGAGAAAATCTTTTCGGGGACTATACCAGTGAGCAGGACGATCCGGGATTTTTCATGTCGCCCTATGGGAAGATTGACCCACAGGCAGAACTCGACGCGACGCTGACGCAATTATTTTCCGAGGAACTTGTTGGGCGCTCGAGGCAGCCGGCTCAATGCGCCTTTATTGCCCGGTACCACTGGTTGCGGGAACGGTTGCAATTCGACGATTCCCGTTTGCCGAAGATGGTATGCGAACGGTTTGATCGCTGGTTCAATGACTTCGAGGCCCACTCGATCACGCTCATTTTCCCCTCTGCCTTCTTGAACAATCCCGCATCCATGTTCGGCCATACGTTTCTTCGTATTGATCAGAAGGGCCAGACCGAACAGACCAGAATTCTGGCACAGACGATTAACTATGCGGCGTACGTCCCTCCTGACGCCGGAATCGCCTATCCGATCCGTGGCATTTTCGGCGGATACAGCGGATACTTTTCGACCTATCCCTACTACTTAAAGGTGCAGGAGTATCGAGATATCGAAAATCGAGATATTTGGGAATATCGTCTTAATTTCACGGAACACCAAGTGAGGCGGTTGCTGATGCACTCGTGGGAACTCGGGAATGCCGCCTTTGACTATTTCTTCTTCAAAGAGAACTGCTCCTACCATCTCCTGGCGCTTCTCGATTATGCCGATCCCACCCTCCATCTCACCGACGAGTTTCTTGTGTGGACCGTGCCTGCCGACACCGTCCGGCTGATTGCATCGAAACCAGGGCTGGTGTCCGGCATCGCCTATCGGCCCTCCCGGAGCAATGTCATCCGGCGGAAGCGTGAATCGCTACCTGCAAGCGAACGAGAGTTGGCGCATCGGATCACGCAAGATCTCGGCGAACTCACCTCGCCGGCGTTTGTCCAATTGGATCTTACGAAGCAGGCATTTCTGCTCGATCTTGCTTCGGACTATCTCCGGTATCGATCCGAGACGACCGATTCCTCGCCGCCTGAATGGAAAGAGCGTAACCGGGCAATCCTGACGGCCCGTAGTCAACTCCGAATTCCGTCTCAGGAGTTCACGGTGGTGCCCTTTGCAAAACAACCGGAGTTGGGGCACAAGACGTCCCGTGCCGCGGTGGGTGCCGGCTGGCGGAACAACGATACGTTTGAAGAGGTCACCGTACGGGCGGGGTATCACGATCTGCTCGACCCAGAGATCGGGTATACGCCGAATGCGCAGATTGAGATTGCGTCGGTCAGCCTGCGTCACTACAACCGAGTCGATCAGACGAGAATTGAACGGGCGACACTTGCCAATGTCTTGTCGCTCTCACCGATTGACTCAGTCTTTCGCGCACCTTCATGGAAGTTTAATGTGGGTATGCAGACCATTAAACACAACGAGTGTCGACTCTGCAGCAATGGTGTCGTGAATGTCGGTCTTGGGGGAGCGATCGAGTCTCGATGGCTGAAGCGGGAAGTCCTGTTCGCCTTTGCAGAGGCTGACGCGAATTACAGTCGTGCCTACCTGGAGCGGCATCGCATCGGCGGCGGTGGAACGGTTGGGATGTTGGCCGACCTAACCGATCAGTGGAAAATTATGGCTACCGGGACATATTTGAAATATGGGCTAGGGGAGCAGTCCGACGACATTCGGTGGTTTGTCGGGTCGCGCTATACGATGTCACAGAATTGGGCCCTTCGGATTGAATACAATCATCGCGACCGCGACAATGATGTGACGTTCACAGTGCAGGCATTTTTTTAGAATTGAAATGTGAATGTCAAATGAGTCTCCTCGACCAATTCTTCGTCTATCATCCCGAACCATGGAAAGATCGCGACTGGGCTCAGCTCAGCGGATTGCCGCTGGAAGAGGTGTGGTTTCAGGCTGCTGATGGGGCGCGGTTATTCGGGTGGTACGTTGAGGTACAGGCAGATCGTCCTATCATTCTGTGGTGCCACGGCAATGCAGGGAACATCATCAACCGCCTGGAGAATCTTACGCTTCTCTATCAGTTGGGTCTGTCGGTGTTCCTGTTTGATTATCGCGGCTATGGCCGGAGTCAGGGGAAGCCGTCGGAAGAGGGACTCTATCAGGATGCGCTGGGGGCGCACGATTATCTGACGCGTACTAGGATGATCCGTTCCGAACGCATCGTCATCTTCGGGCGTTCTCTCGGTGCGGCTGTGGCTGGTGAACTTGCCGCGCAGAAGCCTGCCGCAGGGCTGATCCTCGAATCATCGTTCCCGTCGATCGGCTCTGTGGCCAAATTTCACTACGGGGGGTTGCCGGTCCATTGGCTGCTCGGGGCAGACTTCGCCTTGATCGATCGCCTTCCGCAACTCTCGCTCCCCAAGCTGATCATTCACGGCGACAAAGACGACATCATCCCCATTGAGTTGGGCCGCCAGGTCTTCGAGGCGGCCAAGCCACCAAAGTCCTTCTATGTCATTGAAGGTGCCGACCATAACAACACCTATCAGGTCGGAGGTGCGGTCTATTTCCGGCGGTTTGCTGAATTTGTTCAAACCGCCATCCGATCCTAGGGCCTGCGCGCAAGCGAGACGAGCGAGAGGAGAGGGGGTTCGAGGTTCGAGGTTTTCGGAACTTCGAACCTCAGATCGCGCTTCTCACGCGCGTGAGAAGCATCGGCAATGTGTTCAGAAGGAGAGGCGGGCTAGCGTACGACCGGCAGCCAGATGATTGTGTCCCTGAGATTGCGATCACGGCAGCGAATCACAAGGTGGCGAAACCGACGGATCAACTCCGGGAGTGGAAGTTCTTTGGAAAGGATCATGCCGGCATGCGAACGACCGATTTCTTGCCAGTGGGTCGCAAGGGGTAGGAAGTCCTTGCAGTTGAAGGTAACCAGAGTTCGCTGTTCCTGCGTGGCAAATGCGAGTTGCTCCTCATCTGAGTAGCCTCGGTTTCCGGCATCTCGAGTTGTCAGACAATCGACTTCGTGGTGTGCTAGAGCGGTAGCCAGGGGAACTGGAACATTTTCGTCAAGGTACAGCCGCATGCTCGATCTAAGAGCCTGAGTTTACAGAAATAGGCTAGGCGAGAGACGGAGTCGGTGGTTCGAGGGCGGCATTCACAGCGATCTCCGCATCGATCTCTTCCCGATTATCGTAGTAATAAGACAGTGCGTCGTAGATGGCGGCAAGGCTCAGTTGGGGATAGTAACCGAGCAACGCCTCAGGAGTTGTACCGTGGTGCAGAACATAGACGACGATGGTCCTCACGGGAATTCGTGATCCCTCAATGCGTGGACTTCCCCCACACAGATGGGAGTCGCTGACAATGTGAGGATGCAGAACTCTTGGCATGGCATTCAGTCTAGCCGAATTGCTACGGATGAGCAAGAATCGAGAGACTCTAGCGATTTTCTGTCGTCCCTTTGATTGATCGTATGATAGATTTTCCTCACCTTCCGGCACGATGGCAGCATGGCCAAGGCTTACCGGGTTCGCAATGTCGGACAGGCTCCTTAGACTGGGAGGAGTAGCTGATGCATAAATACGAGGTCATTATCTATTGGAGCGATGAGGATCAAGTGTTTATCGCTGAAGTCCCTGAACTCCCGGGATGCATGGCTCACGGCTCTTCCCAAGAAGAGGCGCTTGCGAGTGCCAATCAAGCCATTCAACTCTGGATCGATACGGCGCGAGAGTTCGGCCGCCCTGTGCCCGAACCTAAGGGGCATCGGCTCATGCTTGCCTAGTTCAACTTCTCCTAGTCCAAGGGGAGGTTGATCGACCACGTTTGATGGCCGCTGTTCCGGGCTCCCCTTGCGTGGCTGCTCGGAGCCAACTTTACCCTGATCGACCGCCTTCCGCAGCTCTCGCTCCCGAAGCTGATCATTCACGGCGACAAAGACGACATCATCCCCATTGAGTTGGGCCGCCAGGTCTTCGAGGCGGCCAAGCCACCAAAGTCCTTCTATGTCATTGAAGGCGCCGACCATAACAACACCTATCAGGTCGGAGGTGCGGTCTATTTCCGGCGATGGGCCGAGTTCGTTCAGGCGGCGCTCCGAGCCTACGCTCACGCGAGAGAGGGTTCGAGGTTCGAAGTTCGATGTTTTCGGAACTTCGAACCAGGAACTTCGAACCTCGGACCGCGCTTGTCGCGCTCCACGCCGCGATTCTATATGAAAGAATAGATTGGCGACTGCCTCGACATTTGGTACAGTGCGCGGCCAGGCGTTTCTGGTTGCAAGTTTTTAGTTTCAAGTTATTCGTTTAGGAATGCTGAAATTCCGAGGTTGCACGTGAAACCTGAAACTAGACACGTAACACCCGCCACTCCCAAACGAACGACGCGTCACGCGCTAGAGCCACGGATCGCCGATGGCAGCAGAAGCGTTCATGCGCAATGCTGGTTAAAGAGGCCGGAATGAAGATGATGCCCATTCGTCTGCTGGCGTGTTGCTTGCTGGGTTTCGTGATGATGCTTGGCACCGGCTGTGCGGGGAAATCCGGCACAGTGAAGCCTGAGGGGTTGAGCGACGCGACGCCAGCCACAGACCAAACCACGATGCCGACTTCCTCGTCGCAGCCAGAGACTCCAGCGGACGAACCATTCGATCCCTTTGCCAGGGCCGATGAGGGAGACGGTGACGAGTATGATCCTTGGGAACCGATGAACAGCAACATCTTCGCGTTCAATCTCAAAGTCGATCGCTATGTGCTTAAACCTGTAGCGAAGGGCTATGATTTCATCCTGCCTGACTTGGTCCAAGTCGGCATCAGCAACATCTTTTCCAATCTTCGATTCGCTCCTCGCTTTTTGAACAATGTATTTCAGGGCAAGATCAAAGGCGCCGGCATCGAAGTCGGGCGGTTCCTGATCAATACCACGGCGGGGTTAGCCGGCTTCTTCGATCTTGCGACAAAAATCGATCTGGTGACACCGGAAGAGGATTTTGGGCAGACGCTGGGTTTCTACGGGGTCACGCCTGGTCCCTATCTCGTGTTGCCGCTACTTCAGCCCTTCACCGTTCGCGATTTTGTGGGATATGTCGGCGACGTGTTTCTCAATCCGATCAACTGGCTGGTGGCGCCGATCATCGAGGCCAACAACGTGCCCTCCCTCATTGCCCATAAGAACCGCATGACATCGAGCATCATGCAGTATGGAGCACGCACGGGAGAGATCATCAATGATCGGTCGCGGAATCTCCAAAAGTTCCAGGGAGTCGAAGAAGCGACGTTGGATCTCTATACCGCCGTCCGCAACGCCTATCTGCAGAAAAGAGCCCAGGCGGTCAGAGAATAGGCACGAAAGCTGTCTGTCCGGTCTATCTCGTCTATCTGGTCTATCCGGTTTGCACCGAACGACAAGATAGACCAGACAGACCTAATAGACCAGATAGACGTTTCTATCGGATCACGCCCAGTTCCCGGCCAACCCTGGCGAAGGCGGCACTGGCTCGCTCAAGCTGTTCTCGCTGATGGGCCGCCGACATTTGGACGCGAATTCGCGCCTGGCCTTCCGGCACAACGGGGTAACTGAATCCCACAACATAGATCCCTTCTTCCAACAGCCGCTCTGCCATCCTGGTGGCGAGTGAGGCGTCGCCCAACATGATGGGGATAATGGGATGTTCACCTGGAATAAGCCGGAACCCGAGGGTTGTGAGTTGCGCGCGGAAGAACAGGGCGTTCTCGCGTAGCCTGGCTCGTAACTGGTCGCCTTGGGCCACGAGGATCACCGCTCGTTTGGCCGCCGCGGCGATGACCGGTGGCAGTGCATTCGAAAACAAATAGGGTCGCGACCGTTGCCGCAACAGCTCGACGACTTCCTTTCGTCCGGACGTAAACCCTCCCGTCGCACCGCCCAATGTCTTGCCCAGCGTGCTGGTGACGATGTCGATTCGTTCGGCCACGCCGAAATGGTCCGGCGTGCCGCGCCCGTTGCGCCCGAGCACACCGGTTGCGTGACTGTCGTCCACGATCACCGCCGCATCGTATCGGTCCGCCAGTTCGGCAATCCGATCGAGTTGTGCCAGATCGCCATCCATGGAGAAGACCCCGTCCGTCGCAATCAGGCGCAGGCGATAGGATATCGCGTCGCGCAGCTTGGCTTCCAGATCCGCCATATCGGAGTGTCCGTAGCGGAGCCTGGCGGCCTTGCAGAGGCGGATGCCGTCGATCAGGCTGGCGTGGTTCAAGGCGTCGCTGATGACGACGTCTTGCTCGCCGAGGAGCACCTCAAAGAGTCCGCCGTTGGCGTCGAAGCAGGAACTATAGAGGATTGTGTCCTCAGTGCCCAGGAAGGCGCTGAGCGCCTGTTCGAGTTGTCGGTGGAGATCTTGGGTGCCGCAGATGAACCGGACGGAAGCCATGCCGTAGCCATGTTCTTGTAGTCCGGCGGCGGCGGCTTGTCTGATGTCGGGGTGGTTTGCAAGTCCGAGATAATTGTTGGCGCAAAGATTGAGAACTTCGCCTTGGGCTACGCGAATCAGGGCTCCCTGCGGACCGAGGATCTGCCGCTCAGATTTGTAGAGGCCTGCCGCGCGGATGGCTGTGAGTCGCTCCGAAACAGTTTTCTTGAGTGAGTGGTAGGCCATCTTCTTCGTGAGGCGTGACACGTAAGGCGTGAGAGGACGGCAAGGACGACGCGCGAGGTTTCTGTTACCTGACGTCTGACGCCTCACCTCTCACGGAATCAATACTACCTTCCCGCATTGGCCTGAATTAATCAACTCGAATCCCTGCGCGAAGTCTTTCAGGGGAAACGTGTGGGTGATCACCGGCTTGATATTGAGTCCGGCTTGGAAGAGACCGGTCAAGCGATACCAGGTTTTGAAGAGTCGGCGGCCTGTAATGCCGTAGACGCGAATTCCCTTAAAAATAATGTCGTTCGCGAGGTCGCAATGGATCGGGCCGGTCGGAATGCCGAAGAGGGTCACGCGTCCGCCGTTCTTCACGGCATTGAAGGCGTGATGCAATGCGGTGGGGTTCCCCGACATTTCGAGCGAGGCATCGACGCCCTCGCCGGCCGTGATGTCGCGAATGGCGGCGGCGATGCGATCCGCTGTCTCAGTCTTGGTGTCGAGCACGTGATCGGCGCCGACCTGCTTGGCAAGGTTCAGGCGGTAGGCACTGACATCCGTGGCGATGATCATGGCAGCGCCGGCCGTTCGTGCGACGGCAGCCGCGAACAGTCCGGTCGGGCCACAGCCGGTGATCAAGACCGTCTGTCCCGTAAGGTCTTCGACTAAGGCGGCGTCGACGGCGTTGCCGAGCGGTTCTTGGAGGCAGGCCAGTTCGGGTGGAAGGGTGGGCGAGGTCTTCCAGAGCACCGCTTCAGGCAACGAGACGTATTCCGCAAACGACCCGTCATGATCCACACCGAGGATGCGATAGTTCTTGCACACATGCGCCTGTCCGGTGCGACATTGGAAGCAGTGGCCACATGTGATGTGCGACTCAGCGGCGACATAGTCGCCCACCTTGACGAGCGTGACATTCGAGCCGACCTCCACGACCTCGCCGCACATTTCATGGCCAATGATGCGCGGCGGCTGGATGCGGCTGTGCGCCCAGGGATCCCAATTGTAAATGTGGGCATCGGTTCCACAGAGAGAGGTGGCTGTGACACGGATGATCGCATCGGAGGGGCCCGGTTTTGGATCCGGCCTGTCGGTGGCGGTCAACCCCGGTTGTGCTGAAGTCTTGACGAGCGCACGCATGACCCCATTGTATACCACGGGCTCGATCTCGCCTATCCTATCGAGAAAAACGGGTTGCGCGAGGACTCTTGAGGTCGGTAGGATACGACTTATGAAGGCGCTGTACCACCGAAGGCTTATGCTGTTGGCGGGGATATGTTGTGTGGCATTCTTCTGTCACGACCTCGTTGCACCGGCTCGCTCTGCATCATCTCCACAGATAGCGTCCTCGTCCGGCCCTACGAAGCGGTGGGTGCAGTTCGAGTTGAGCCAAGCGGAGTCGATGGGAGATCCGCAAACCGGCAAGCCCGTCACCCTGACGATTGTTCTTGGAGGCGTCGCGGGGATGACGCCGATCGTAGCGACCTGCGAATCGGTTATGTTTCAAGAACAAACGGTTACGCTTGAGCCTGATGCAGAGTCGATGTCGTTGAAGGGGACCGTAACGCTCGAACCGATTGTGATGAGTCGGACCTCCGTGCCACCCAGAGCGGCGCGAATCCAAGTGACGTTCGCTCAATCCCGCCAGGACACACTCAAACGGTTTATGCGGCGAATCGTGTATGTGACCATGGATCGTTCGGAGCCGACCAATGAAAATAATGAATTGCCGCCTGTTCGTCCTGAGGAATCGCAGAGCGAGGATATCATCTTGGATGAAGTGAAACCGGCGGTGGAACCGGTCTCACTCGATGCCTTAGCCGAGGAAGATCTGGTCCCGGTCTCCTCCCCAGGGGAGGGGAAGGCGTACTGGCAGCATGTCAGTCATCTCATCAGCCAGAGTTGGGCTCGTCAGGTCCGTGGAGTCCGGCGTGCGCCAAGCAGCGAAACGGTGAAGGTCCGTTTCAAGATGTTTCCCAACGGTCGTGCCCAGCTGATCGAGATTGAGAAAGGCTCCGGCGCGCGCGAAATCGACGAAGCCGGTATTTATGCAGTGATCGATGCCCAACCGTTCCTGCCGCTTCCCAGCGAGTTGGGAGAGGACAGGGTGGACGTGCATGTTCGGATGCGAACCGGGAGTCGGGGACAGTCGCTCAATGTGCAGTCGGTCGGGAGTCGGTCAACCAGTAAGCCTGATGCCTCGGGTCAGCCTTTGAAAAAGTAGGCTGCAACCCGTTCACGCCTCGTCCGCGATTCGGTGTAACCAGGAGAAGCGATTGATGCGAAAGAGGAGCGAGCAGAATTGGTGTGTGCTCTTGCTGCTCGGAGCCATGGCGTGGCTTCCAACAGTGGTTCACGCAGAACCGGCTCGTTGGAGCCTGGACCCTGAGCATTCGACGATCGAGTTTCGCGTCACGCACATGGTGGTGTCGAAGACCACAGGCCGATTCACGGACTATACAGGCGTGATCGACATGGATGCTGAGGCCGGCACCGTGGCGGCCATTGCCGTCACGATCAAGGCCGGGTCTGTGAATACGAACCACGAAAAACGCGATACTCACATACGGAATGCCGACTTTCTCGATGTGGAACACTTTCCGACCATGCTCTTCAAAATGAAGAGCTACAAGAAAACCGCGGAGAACTTTATGGCGATAGGAGACTTCACGCTACGAGGGGTGACAAAGGAAGTCACGCTTGTGGGCCGTTATAACGGGGCGACACAAGATCCCTGGGGCAATACCAGGGCCGGTTTCAGCGCTGAGGGGAAACTCAACCGCAAAGACTTCGGGATGATCTGGAACAAGACCTTGGATAGTGGCGGGCTCGTCGTCGGTGACGAGGTGCAGATACGGCTCGATATTGAATGTATCAAGGCGAAGCCATAACAGGATGCTGAAAAAGGCCACCAGCTGCGTTCTCCCCTCGAAAGCATCCTCAACGTAGCCCAGAGGCTACGCCTCCGGTGCTTTCATCGGCTGCGGCCTTGCTGGATGGCCTTTTTGAGCATCCTGTGGTCTGTTCCGCAAAATGGGCGAAGGTTCCAGGCTTTCTGAACTTCGAACCAAAACATCTCGTCGCACTTTTCTAGCGTGTCTCGCACGTCACGCATATCCTGTTCGGTATCGGCTCAATTTCTAGAGAGCAATCAATCATGAAGGCGATGGTCTTGGCTCGCACAGCTGATGTGGGCACGGCCCCGCTCCAGCTGTGCGAGCGTCCCATACCAGAGCCAGGCCCTGGGGAGGTCTTGGTTCGCATCACTGTCTGTGGGATCTGTCGGACGGATCTTCATGTCATCGAAGGCGAGTTGGCCGACCCAACACTTCCGCTTATTCCCGGCCACCAGGCCGTCGGGGTCGTAAGTCAGGTTGGCGTCGGCGTGAGTGAGCGGACGGTCGGCGAGCGAGTCGGGATCGCTTGGCTGCAGCACACATGCGGCCGCTGCGAATTTTGTACGAGCGGGCGCGAGAACTTGTGCGAGCACGCGAGGTTTACCGGCTATCAGGTCGATGGTGGATATGCGGAGCATGCGCTCGTTCCGGCAGCCTTTGCCTATCCGATTCCGTCGGTCTTCAGCGATGCAGAAGCGGCCCCCCTCCTCTGTGCCGGAATCATCGGCTACCGCGCCTTGCGCCTGAGTGGAATCAAGCCTGGCCAACGGCTTGGTCTCTATGGGTTTGGCTCGTCCGCTCATATTGCCATCCAGATCGCTCGTCATTGGGGTTGTCAGGTCTATGTCAGCTCGTTGAAACCGGAGCATCAACGTCTTGCACATGAGTTGGGTGCTTCATGGGTGGGAGGGGCGACTGACCAGCCGCCGGAGAAGCTTCACGGCTCGATCATCTTTGCGCCGGCAGGGGAATTGGTTCCGCCTGCATTACGTGCATTGGAACGTGGCGGCACGCTCGCTCTCGCCGGTATTCATATGACGTCAATTCCCTCGCTCGACTACGATCGCGAAGTCTTTGGAGAAAAGGTTATTCGAAGCGTCACGGCCAATACGAGGCAGGACGGGCTCGACCTCCTGCGCGAGGCGGCGGCGATTCCCATCAAACCACGCACCGTGATATTTCCTCTCGCCGATGCCAACCATGCGTTGCAAGAATTGAAAGCAGGACATTATTCGGGCGCAGGCGTGCTCGTCCTCTCGTAACCGATCCAGCAGGATGCTGAAAAAGCCCGCCAGCAGGGGAGGGGATGGAGCCTGATGATCTTCTGTGCTCGCGCAACGCGCGGCCTCCGAAGGATTGGGAGGGAGCGGCCAGGTGCCCTTCTTGCTCGCAGAACGCGCACGATCAGAATGTGCTCGTTCGATGCGCGCAGTAAAGGGCAGCCTCGGCCACTCCCTCCAAGAAAAGCATAAGTGAGCGGAAGGCCCTCGCTCGGGCTAATGGCACGTCCCGGGAGATTGATTGCGAACCAATCGGAGGGTGGGGTGGGTGAAAAATGTCTGCCAGTGGGTGGGCGGGTGAGAAAGTTGCGCGCAGGGGAAGATCACTCAGCCCCCATCCCTAGAGAGATAACGAGCAAGCAAGCTTGGAGGGATCACCTTTACTCACTCGCTGCGGCCTTGCCTGCGGAACGGCGCGTCCTTGGGCAACAAGCCTGTCTTGGCAGGCTCAGGGCGGGAGGGTGAACTAGCCGCCGGGGTTGGGCGGGTGAGAAGTCAGGCATTTTCGAGCATCCTGATAGAGTTTTCAGGCGCCCTTAAATTGCCGTACGGTATGCACTTGCTCACTGGTTTCCTTGACGAGTATGCCCATCTTCGGATGTGACGGTTCGAGGTCGATCGGCCAGTCGTATTGACGGAGGCGCTCGCTGGCGGTGGGGCCGATGGAAGCGACAACCATCTTCTTGAGCGCGGCACGAAAGGATTCTACCTGTCCGTCTTTCTCCAATACCTGCATCACATGATCCACTTGGGCGGCGTTGGTGATGAGCAGCACGGCTACCTTTCCAGCAATGACTTCATCGAGTGCTTGCTTGAGTGGCCCCAGATCTTCCGGGAGTGCCCACCGGTAGATGGGAACCTGGAAGACCTCGGCTCCGCGCTGTGTCAAGGCTTCCAGCATATCCGGATTTGACGTTCCATACTCCTGCACGGCGACGCGCAATCCCTTCACCGGGCGGTATTCATCCAGCGTAGAAATCAGATCGACCCAGGTGTTCGGTTCTGGCACCGTCAGGGTCGGCTGGAGACCGAATGATTTGAGGGCTGCCACCGGCTTGGGTCCTCGGGCCACGAGGGCCGTTTGTGTGAGGGCCTCCATAATCGACGGCCAAGGGTAGCGCGTTTTGAGGAGATCGAACAGCGCAGTGGTGCCGACGCCTGTCAGAAGGATAAGAAGATCGACTCGCTCGGTCGTAAGCTGAACCCCAAACTTCAACGCCGCGGAATTGTCATCGAGTGGAATTTCTCGCAGGGCAGGAGCGACGAGCGGATTTCCCCCATGGCGCTCGATGAGCCGGGCAATCTCGGCCGCCATACGGCTCTCGAATGCCGCGACTGTGAGGCCATTGAAGCCAACGGTAGCCATTATGGTTTTGAAGGGGAAAGGCCCAGTGGACTGCTTCTTCAAGATTCGAAGCGTGAACATCGTACCATAATTAGACAGAGAGGAAGCGCAGCTGCCGGTTCGATCGAATCGGGCGAGTCTCAAGGATTTTCAATTGACGAAGCCAAGGTGTCTCCCTACTATACGAATGCTATTGAGGATGACTATGGCCGCTCCGCTCCACCGAGGATTACGCCATGTGGCGCTACGCGTCACGAATCTTGCTCGTTCTCGCCTCTTCTACGAACAGGTGTTGGGGATGAAGGTGGTATGGGAGCCGGACTCTGACAATGTGTATTTCAGTTCTGGTGCGGATAATTTTGCCTTGCACCAGATTCCGCCGTCCGATCTCCCATCGTATCAGCCTTTGACGGGGCAATTGCTGGATCACATCGGCGTGATCCTTGAGAGTCCAGAAACCGTCGACCGGATGTATCGAGAGATCGAACCACGGTTGCCTGAATTGGGCGGGCAGGTCGTGACACCGCCGAAGCAGCATCGCGACGGCAGCTATTCCTTTTACTTTTCCGATCCCGACGGGATCGTCATTCAAGCTCTGTACGAGCCCACGATCGGTAAACTCAAATGGGACGTGACGAGTGATCGGTGATGAGTGATCAGTTGAAAGACAGGCACAAGTCTGCTCTGAACCCATCACCCATCACCCATCACCCATCATGAAGATCTGGGATAGTCTACCGAAACAACAGTATCTCAGCCTTGCGCCCTGGGCTTGGGTTCAATTGGAGAGCGCGGACCCCCCTGGGCCGTTTCCCTTTATTGCAGGGGTGGCGCCCGAAGTCGTTGCGAGTCTGCAGGAAGCCCATAGCCTCCTCTCCAGCGCGATCGATACGGCCATCAGCGATGTCTTTTCCAAACGGGCTCCGCTCGACGATCCTGATCGTCAACGGCGATTGGAAGACGCCTATACCGAATTAATCAATGCCCGTCCCTATCTGCAGCAGCACATTCATTGTGGGCGGAAGCCGGATGGGACGTTTCAATGGGAGTTCCCGACCGACCCCACCAAATCCGCCACGGTCATCAACGGCGGGCTCCGGATCTTCCATTCCGTGAAGCGGCAGGCGATTCCGATTGGGTTCGAGCAGCGCCAGATGGGGCCGGTGGTAGGAAAGATCTTGGGGTTCTTGGACGGCACCCATCAGACCGACGGAATCAGAACGGTCGTGGCGGCGTCAGGGAAAGACGGAGAACGCGTACTGACGCGATTGATCGAATCCCTCCACCAGCATGAATGTTTAGTGAGTTCGAGTACTGCGTCTGTCAGATCCCATTGGTTCGAGACAGTACACGATCAAGATACGGTCCATCTCGGTCATGCGGCGTTGCTGTATCGACAACGGGATCAAGCACTGTTGTTCGATCCCTGGCTGCTCCCCTGGTTTGCGGAGTCCTCCGTCCCGTCGCTCTGGGGATCGCTGTTGCCCAAACCGGCTGCCGTTTTCTTGACCCACGATCACGATGATCATGTGGACCCTCGCACGCTCTTGCACCTACCCAAAGACACGCCGATCATCGTGCCGAGCCGAAGGAATCGCCGCACGCTCTCCTACGACTATCTGTCGCTCTTGCGGGAGTTGGGATTCGGTCGCGTGATCGAATTGGCACATGGAGAGAGTTGGGCGTTCGACGGGGGGGCTGTGTATGCGGTGCCATTCTATGGCGAAGATCCCTGCGATTTGGAGATGCCGCGCAACTGCTATCTTATTGCCGATCGTGGCTACAACGTGCTCGTGCATGCGGACAGCGGGCCGACGAATAGCGGCAGGTCCGCCCTCAAGGACGGAGTGATTCAGTCGCTGGTGCAGCAGCATGGGCCGATCCCGCTGGTGTTTGCCTCGCAACAACAATTGCTTGAAGTCCGCGGCCATGCGGCCCATGCGCCCTTGTCTCACCCCGGGAAATGGCTCGATGTCGGAGAAAACGGCTATCTCACGAATGAATATCTTGCCGACATCTGTGCGGCGGCGCAGGCCAGGCTGTTCGTGTCCTATGCCACCGGCGGCGCAGACTGGTACCCGGACCACCTCTCGTTCATGTTCAGCCGACGGAACCCCGCCCGCACCGCGCTGCTGACGGCCCACTGGGAACGGCCGGAAACACTGAAAGAACTTCTTGTCAAGACTGGATGTCGTTATCATGACGGGCATGCGTTGGACCTGTTTCGTCGCACGACCGATGGGCTGGTGAAACCTCTGACGACCGGGGACGCACTGACCCCTCTGTCACTCTATCGGCTTGACCACGGAGATCCCCCGTTTATGAAGGCCGGCAACCGCACCGCAGCGTCCCGATAAATCGAAAGGACCGACTATGACCACGCGCAAGAGGCAGCAAGACCCGATCCTTGTCACCGGTGTCGCCGGCTTCATCGGGTTTCATACCGCGACTAGATTGCTGGAGCGAGGCGAACGAGTGATCGGACTCGATATCGTCAACGACTACTACGACGTACGACTGAAGAAGGCGAGGTTGGCGAAGCTGAAACAGTTCAAGTCGTTTTCATTCACGAAGCTCGACCTGGCCAATCGGGCCAGGATGAAGACACTGTTTGCGAAGCAACCGATCCGGCGCGTGGTCCATCTGGCGGCGCAAGCCGGGGTACGCTATTCGCTGGTGAACCCGCATGCCTATACGGACAGCAACATCGAAGGGTTTTTGAACATATTGGAAGGCTGCCGGCACGCGAAGGTCGAGCACCTCGTCTATGCCTCGTCAAGTTCCGTTTATGGCGGCAATACCCAGATGCCGTTTTCGATTCACGACAACGTCGATCATCCGGTCTCACTCTATGCCGCGAGTAAGAAGGCCAACGAACTCATGGCCCATTGTTATGCGCATCTCTATCGGATTCCCTGCACGGGTCTGCGGTTTTTTACCGTCTATGGGCCCTGGGGGAGGCCCGATATGGCCCTCTTCATTTTTACGAAGGCGATCCTGGAGGGCAAACCGATCGAGGTCTACAACCACGGAAAGATGCGACGTGATTTTACCTACATCGATGACATCGTCGAAGGCGTAATCAGAACCCTCGATCATCCGGCGACGCCGAACCAAGCCTGGTCCGGTGACAGACCGGATCCTGGAACCAGTTCAGCCCCAGCCAGGATTTATAATATCGGCAATCATCAGCCGGTTGAGTTACTGCGCTTTATCGAAGTATTGGAGCAGGCATTAGGAAAGAAAGCGGTCAAGAAGCTGCTGCCCATTCAGCCGGGCGACGTGCCGGCGACCTATGCGGATGTTGAGGACCTGACGCGGGACGTGGGGTTTACGCCGGCGACGCCGATCGAAGAAGGGATCGCGCGTTTCGTGAAGTGGTATCGGGAGTTCTACAAAAAATGAGGGGCGCCAAGCGCTCATGGCCTGACGCCCCATCTTGAATGTGTTGATCGCCAGTTACGGGCAGCCGATTGGGATAAATCCCCGCCCAAAGATGCTGGACAGTGCGCCATAGCGAGCCCTGTCCTCAAACGAGTAGCTCGCCCCTCGTTGATTTCTTCCGGAAAGATCTCCGCCATACGAGGGGTCCGTCCCGTAGAAGAACCCGCCTCGAGTTTTTTCGTTGAGATGTAGCCATTCTCCATACTTCGAACAGACTTCAGCCTGGACCGATCCAGACGAGGCGATGCTGGCGTGCCAATCTTTAGCCCAATCGGGGACGGTTTGTCCCTCGCCGGTCATACCGGTCTGATTGCGGTCAGGGTACTGAGGAATATTGTACTGAGGAGCAACGGCCACCGTGGGGCGATACGTCGGCATGTCGTCCAGCGAGGGTACGACCGACAGTTCTTTCAGCGTCATCAGTGTGCAGCCTGGCAGGTCCTTGTTGGTGTAGAGGGTGTCCCCATTGGCTTGGGGGCATTCCCGCATGAGTAAAGGATCAAAGGACGCGCTCGGGGTATCGGCAAATACCGATGTTGAGGACAGGACAAGGGTCGTTGCGGCAATCAAAAGCAGACGGGTAGGTTGCATAGGGCACCTTTCTTGAGACGGTGGAGCAGACCGCGTTTGCATCATCCGTTCACCTTTTTCGTTGTACGTATCGTTGATGTCAACAGGCTATTCCACCAGAGACAAAATTGTCTATGCATCTTTCGCGGGGGTCTTACGATCGACGGAGGCTGTGCCCGATGGCTCAACTGGCCGAGTCCCCGAGATCAATGGCCTGATCGGTTAGAGGGGTGCTCCTTCAAAATTTTGGGGCATGTGATTGGATTTGGTCGGTTGTTCGAACGCGAGAAAGAGGTCGGCACGAGGCTCCTTCCCCCCCGTCTGTGCTGCGGATCCGCCGATTCTTGGATTCTCCAGCCTCACGTATTGCGCACGGTGATCGGCGGTGGCGCCGGTAGAGGCGCAAATCATGGTCGTGGACCATGGTTTGCCTCAGTGGATTGTCTTGTTCCCTCGTCGTTGCTGAGGTATTCTCCGCCGTGAACCCGTGACACAATCGAACAGTCTCTCTCTCCTGGCCGGCTTCTGCCATGACTGACTACGGCGTGCTTGCAAATCTTCTCGTGATCTTCACGGCGTCGATCGCCGTCGTCTTCGTATTCCATCAGTTCCGGCTTCCCTCGATCGCAGGATTTTTGGTTGCCGGTGCGCTCATCGGACCCTATGGGTTGAATCTCATCTCGGACATCGGGACGGTCCAAGCGTTGGCGGAGATCGGGATCGTGCTGCTTCTCTTCACCATCGGCATCGAATTCTCGTTGGTGCATTTGGCCTCCATGCGCCGCCTCATGTTTCTGGCGGCGCCGATCCAGGTCGGCGGCGTGCTGTTGATCGCGTGGCTTGGGGCGATGCTCGTCGGTTTGTCCTGGCAGCAGGGGCTGTTCTGGGGATTCCTCTTCTCCCTGAGCAGCACGGCGATCGTGTTGAAGACCTTGGCCGAACGGGGGGACAGCGACTCGATCCATGGCCGAGCCACAATCGGCATTCTCATCTTCCAGGATTTGGCCGTCGTGCCCATGATGTTGTTGACGCCGATTCTTGGAGGCGAATCGGATGGAGGTGGACTGGCGATTCTGCTCACCTTGGGGAAGTCGGTCCTTGTCGTCGCGCTCGTCATTGCCGCCGCCTGGTATCTGGTGCCCAAGGTATTGGGACATATCGTTCGCAGCCGCAGTCGCGAGCTATTCTTGCTGACGATCATCGTGTCCTGTCTCGGCATCGCGTGGCTTACCTCACTCGGGGGTCTCTCGTTGGCGTTGGGCGCCTTCATCGCCGGGTTGGTCATTTCTGAATCGGAGTACAGCCATCAGGCCATGGCCGAGGTGTTGCCGTTCCGCGACAGTTTCAATAGCCTCTTCTTCGTATCGATCGGCATCCTTATGGACTGGCGGGTGCTATTTTCGCATCCGCTACCAGTATTAGGGCTACTGCTAGCGGTTCTGTTGTTGAAGTGTGTCGCTGGGGCTGGAGCGGTGCTGTTGGCAGAGGTCCCCGTACGCTCGGCGATTATGGTAGGCATTGCCCTGGCCCAGGTCGGAGAGTTCAGTTTCTTGTTAGCGCAGCAAGGGCAGGATATCGGTTTTTTGCGAGGCGATCCGTATCAGGTCTTTCTTGCGGTCTCGGTGCTCTCCATGATCGTCACGCCGTTTCTCATGCAGTGGTCACCGCACCTGGCTCGCCGTGTGGAAGCGTGGCAACGACTTCGTCATTGGATGCCTGGTCGTACCACGGCCCACGTCCTGCAGACCGAAAGCAAGCAGATTCGGATGAAGGACCACGTTATTATTGTGGGGTATGGGTTGAACGGGAGGAATCTCGCCCGCGTCCTCGGCGAGACGGAGATCCCCTATCTCGCCTTGGACCTCGACGGCGATACCGTCAGCCGCGAAGCGAAACACGGGCTGCCCGTCTATTACGGCGATGGTACGAACCCGAATGTGCTGCGGCACATGAGAGTCGAGGATGCGAAGGTGTTGGTGGTCGCCATTTCTGATCCTTTTACCACTAGGCGAGCCGTGCAGGTGGCCAAGGGACTCAACCCCAATCTCCATGTCGTCGTGCGGACTCGTTATCTGCGCGAATTGGAGGAGCTGCACCAACTCGGGGCGGACGATGTGGTGCCGGAGGAATTCGAAACCTCCATCGAGATCTTTTCTTTGGTGCTCCGCACCTACAAAATACCGCAGGCGTTTGTGATGCAAAAGGCGAAACAAGTTCGCCGTGAAGGCTACGCCTTGCTTCGTCGCAGCGAATTGTTGGAACTTGCGCATCATCTTCGGGACGGGACGTTGACCGATACGGAAGTTGAAACCTGTCGCATCGACGAGGATTCGCCGGCCCAGGGGAAGACGTTGACGGAGCTGGCTCTCGGCGCACGCGCCGGCGTTTCGGTGATTGCCTGGACGCGTGCCGGGGTGACGCAAGCCAATCCGTCGGAGAACATTCAATTGATGGCGGGCGATATTCTGGTGCTCCTCGGTTCGCGCGCTCAGATTCAGCAGGCGATGGGGTTGTTGGTGGAGACGGGTGCGAAGTGAGCCGCTAACGTTTTGCCGTCGTCATGAGCTGGTAGGCCTCCTCCAACGTTGTCACTTCGATGATTCTGATGTTCCATCTGGTTGCCAGCTGGGAGAGATCCCCGTCAGCCGTATCGAGTTGCCCGCGAGGCACCAGGATGGATCTAAACTGTGCGCGGGCTGCCGCTTCGATTTTGATGGAAATTGCCCCCACCGACTCGATCCGACCGTCCGGCATGATGGTTCCGGTCAGGGCGACATCTGACTTGATGTCGTCCCCACGCCAGGCTGCCATGATGCCGACCGCGATAGCGCTGCTGGCGCTCGTTCCCTCGGTCAAGGCATGGTATGACCGGTTTTTGATCGTGATCACCCATTCTCGTCCGTCTTCTCCTACCGCCTTCGTGGCGGCCTCGACAGCGTGCTTGACGCCTTCTTTCCAATTTTCGCTGACGATTGAACCGCCACCCAGATTCATTTCATTGAATAATACGGTCGGCCCCGCTTGTTGAGGATCTTTATCGATCTGGAGCACGATGTAGTGCACGGTACCGGTCTGTCCACCGGCGAGCACACCGAGTGCCGGCACCGTTGCAAGATGACGAGAGTCCGCTGCCAAGAGCGGAAAGGTTTGCAAGCAAAGAATGAGCGCCGAGAAGAGAAAAACTACACGAGGTGTTTTCAAATTCGCGCTCTTGTTCGCCATGGTTCTGAGGTCGTTTAACTCTTCCAGCGAAGCGTGACCCGTTCTTTGAGCGGATGGTCGAAAGGCTGTCCGGTGTGCACCGATGCGAGGTGCGCGGCTTTCAACTTGTAATACCACTTGGCCGGTGTGTCGGCATCGTCGATAAGCATCAAGGCTGGTTTGTAGCGCAACCCCACCGCCTGGCGTTCCATTGCTTCCCGATCCTGTGTCATGAAAATATCGGCAAAATAGCGGAAGATGGTCTTGGAAAATGGAACCCAGCTGAGGCAGTTCCATGCCGCGGTAAAGTCGATGCGGCATTGCTGGTCGCTGATCGGCGTGACCGTGGCGCGGCTCGACACAAAGAGCGATCCGCACTGAACAAATTCGAATCGCTGGTTGGGCAGCACAAAGTCGATGGTCGTCGTCAATGGCCCGCCGTAAAACAGATTCAAGAGCTTGTACGGTCCGCTGTTGGTTGAGGGAGCGTGCGGCACCATGCGGAAGCCGTAGGGTATCGGCTCAAAGGTCTTGGCCTTTTCGTGGATACTTGCCCGGCTGCGCCACCAGGAGCTTTGATGCACAAAGGGGCCGTGAGCCGGGTCCATCAAGCCGACAATGCCGTCGTCGATGGTGCAATCCAACAGGGTCGAGATGTGAATCATCCGATAAGGGGACGAGGGGAGCGGCAGCGGCGGTACGTCCGGGATGTCTTGGATCGGGCGTTGAGGATCAGGAATGAACACCCACACGTAGCCATCCTGTTCACGGCAGGCATAGGTGGTGATGCCGATCTTGTCGACACGAATCGGAGAGCCTTCGACGAGCGCAGGGATTCCCCGGCAGCGGCCTGTCTGATCGAACTGCCAGCCATGGTAGGCACATTCGACACAGTCGCCGTTCATTTTGCCGAAGGAGAGCGGCATCCCGCGATGGGGGCAAATGTCGCGCATGGCCGCGACCGCACCCTGTGATGTTTTGCAGACGAGGATCGGGAGGCCCAACAGGACGGTCCCCTTCAGGCTGTCGGGAGCGAGTTCACTACTCAGGCAAGCGGGATACCAGAAGCCAAAGAGCGGTGCGCTCTTCGATGGCTTGATCTCGGTGATGAGTTCGCTGTTCATGGAAAGCATAAGATGGGAGGGATCATCGGTTCGTCTGGAACTATATCCGGCATGCTGAGTGGGGTCAAGGTCGTTGCCTTGACAAGAAAAAGAACCGGAGACTATAGTTAAAATCCCACTGAAATCACCAAATTTATGCGGAGCTGACAGGAAAGAGGGTGTCATGACAATCGCGCAGATGGATCCAGCGGTGACGTTGGCTAACCTACAGACCGCGAAGACTGACAGGGTGACGATCGTGCTGCTGAGCGGCGACATGGACCGAGCGATGGCTGCGTTCATCATTGCCACCGGCGCGGCTGCCATGGGGATGCGGGTGACCGTCTTTTTCACCTTCTGGGGCCTCAATGCCATTCGCCGGAAAGGCGCGGCCAGCTCTGCGAAAGACTGGCTCCGTCGGATGTTCGGCATGCTGAATAAAGGGGGTGCTGATCGTCTGCCTCTCTCGCGGTTCCATTTTGGGGGGCTGGGCACGAAGATGATGCAAACGGTCATGAAGCAAAACCGGATGCCGGGTGTGCCGGAACTTATGGAGACGGCGCTGGACCTGGGTGTTCACTTCATTGCCTGCACGACGACCATGGGGCTGATGGGGATCACCAAGGATACTCTGATCGAGGGTATCGATCAGTTTGCCGGGGTGACCACCTACCTCGCGGAAGCCAAGCAAGGTAGCGTCAACTTGTTCATTTAGTTCATCTGGTTTGTTTGGTGCGTGGGTTCACAACCAAAGAAACTAAACAAACCATACAAACGAAACAAACGAGACGTTATGCCACATGCCGATGTGAAGCTCGATACGCTCGGGTACTTTTGCCCGATGCCGATTATCATGACCTTGAAGAAGATCAAGGAACTGACGTTGGGCCAGGTCCTTGAAGTCGTCTCGGACGACGAAGGCATCAAAAAGGATATGCCGGCCTGGTGCGACACGACCGGCCATCAGATGGTCGGGCTTGAGGAAGAACAAACGAAGTCGGGAATGATCTATAAAGCGTTTGTCAGAAAGACAAAGTAGGCTGCACAGACAGAGCTTTCACGGGCTGGAACCTTCCACGGTCCCAATGTCAACATAGCCTCAGGATGCTCAAGAAGACCGTCCAGCAAGGCCGCAGCGAGTGAAGGCCCGGAGGCGTACCCTCTGGGGCGCACGGTGCGACGAATAAGGAGCACCAAGTTTGTGCGCGCCGCCGAGTGGTGAGGCGGCCGGGTCCCCGTTGAGGGCTTGAACGATGCGAGAACGCCGCTGGCGGTTTTTTCAGCATCCTGTTAGTAGATTGAGAAGCCGGAGGGCTGATAATCAGACCTCCGGCTTCGTTGTGTTGATTTTCGATGGGGCAGGACGTGGATCGAATTGTCGAATGTGTGCCCAACTTCAGTGAGGGGCGAAACGAGGCAACGGTGCTGGCGCTGGTATGCGCCGTGGAATCCGTGCCGGGGGTCTGGCTGTTGGACCAGACGATGGATCGGGACCACCATCGTTCCGTCTTGAGCTTTGCCGGTGAACCGGACGCCGTCGCTGAAGCGGCCTTTCGCGCCATTCGTGTGGCGACCGATCTGATCGATCTTCGGAAGCACAAGGGCGTCCATCCGCGGGTGGGTGCCACGGATGTCGTGCCCTTCGTGCCGGTTCGTGGTGCAACGATGCAGGATTGTATCCATCTGGCGAAGGAATTGGGGCGACGGGTCGGAACAGAGCTGGAGATCCCGGTATTTTTCTACGAACAGGCGGCACTGCATCGCGATCATGCTCCGCTCGAATCGGTCCGCCGAGGAGGGCTCCAAGGCCTTGCGTTCCGCATGGCTTCCGATCCGGACTGGACACCCGATTGTGGCCCTCCCCAACTTCACAAAACGGCCGGCGCTGTGGTGATTGGTGCGCGACCTCCCTTGATCGCCTTTAATGTGAATCTCCGCTCGATGGATCTGGCGTTGGCCCGATCCATCGCAAAAGACATTCGCCAATCGAACGGGGGGCTGCCCCATCTCAAAGCGATCGGTGTGGAGTTAGCCAGTCGACAGATGGTTCAAGTCGCCATGAATCTCACCGATTTCATCATCACGCCTCTCCATGTCGCGTTTGAAGCGGTCCGAGCCCGAGCCGCTGAGCAAGGTGTGGCGGTCGCGGGGAGCGAAGTGATAGGGCTTGTGCCCCAAGCAGCACTGGTTCAGGCCGCCGCGCATAGTGTGGCGCTCGAACAGTTCGATTCAACGCAGGTACTTGAAATGAGATTGGAGACTCGGCTGTTTGGTGAGCTGGCTCGACAGGCTTCGTCTCACGAACAGGAGTCGGTTGATATACACACACAATCCATCGCGGACTTTTTGGACGCGGTGGCTGCGGCGACCCCGATTCCGGCCGGCGGCACGTCCGCGGCCTTGGTGGGCGCCCTCGCGGCTTCGCTGGGGATCATGGGGGCGCGCCTCAGCCAGCAACGAGGCGTAGAATATCGGCTGGGTAAAATTGGCCGGAGGCTTCGTGATCTCATGCAAGCGGATGGCGATGCCTATCAGCGGTTTCTCCAAGCCACGAAGCTTGCGAAGACAGACCGGACTCGTTCCGCCGTCTTGTCATCCGCGCTCCATCTGGCGACGGAGATTCCGCTTGAAATCGCCGAACAGGCTATAGAGGCTGGAGCGCTTCTTCATGTCTGCTCAGCAGGAGTGAAGACACCTGTTCGCTCTGATCTCATCGTTGGGCTGGTGCTGGCCATCGCCGCCGCCGATGCAGGATGTCGTACAGTCGAACAAAACATAAACATCCAGCGCAATCAACGGCTTAAGTTCTCTCTTTGCGACCGGATTCAGTATGCGACTATCCGCCTTGAGGAACTCCGGGGGCTATGCTACATTACGCCCCTTGCTCAGAGCCGATCCGGCGCGAGAAAAAAACCTGTACAGGCACCGCCTGGGAAAGTAGATAGACGGGAAGAATGGAAATCAAAGTCTTCAACAACAACGTCGAGAAAGCGCTCAAAGTTGCCAAGAAGAAGCTCGCGGGGGAAGGACTCTTCCGAGAACTGAAGCGTCGTCGGTTTTACGAAAAGCCGAGCGTGAGAAAGAAAGCCAAAGAACGTGAGGCGCAGCGGCGGCGTCAAAAATGGTTACAGAAGCGTAAGCCAGAGTAAGCGTCCTTTCACAGGCTCGCCCGTTCAGTTCATCGCATCTCTCCCAAGGCCTTCAGATCTCTCCCTCATCCATGCACCAGGACCAGATCACTGCTGCGCTTCGAATCGTGAAGCGCGAGATTCGGCAGTGGGAGGAGCCGGTCCTCGGCATCGTGTCGCGCGAGTCGAACCGAGATCCCTTTCGCATCCTCATATCCTGCCTCCTCAGCCTCCGGACCAAAGACAAGACGACCGGTGAAGCCAGTGCCAGGCTATTCGCATTGGCGCATCAGCCCGCCACGATGCTGACCCTCCCGCTCCAGAAGATCGAACGCGCCATCTATCCCGTCGGGTTCTACCGAATAAAAGCCAAATCCATTCATGCCATTTGCTGTCGTCTTCTGGACGTCTACGGAGGAACAGTTCCCGACTCTATCGAGGAGCTGGTGACACTGTCGGGAGTCGGCCGGAAAACGGCCAATTTGCTGGTGACGGTCGGCTATGGCAAGCCCGGCATCTGCGTGGATATCCACGTGCATCGGATCAGCAATCGCTGGGGCTATGTGAAGACGAAGACTCCGGAGGAGACTGAACAGGCGCTACGCCGGAAATTGCCGGCCCAGCATTGGATCACCTTCAACGATTTACTTGTTCCCTATGGACAGAATCTCTGCCAACCGGTCTCGCCCTTCTGCAGCCAGTGCACACTCACCGAATATTGCGATCGGGTTGGAGTTAAAAGATCGCGGTAGGCGTAAGGGGTAAATGGGTGAGCGCGTGAAATTCGCCATCGCCTGACGCCTTACGTTTTACGCCTCACGGCATTCAGATGAAGAGCGTCGTTTCCGCTCCTGCCGTGAGAGAGATGATCGCCGGGAGCCCCATGACGTCATCGACGTTTTTTTCAACCGCGGCACTGTCCACCCCCATGTATTCAAGGCCGGCACTGCAGGCGATCAGCCGAAATTTCCCGACCTGTTTGGCGTCCTGAAACATTTCCGAAATCTTCGGTACTTTCTTTTCTTTCAAGAGCCGTGTCACTTCGTCGGCTGAGGCGGCATACTCGGGGGGGAAATCTATCTGGTCGATCTTGCCCTCGGCCAGTTTCTTGATCGTCCAGAATAATAAGATCACGATCACATCTTTTCCCATCGCTGCTGCGGTGAGCCCCAGGGTGGCAACCTGGTGCAGCGTATCGTAGGTGGCGTGATGGGCGAAGATGACGAACTTGGGTTGAGTCGGCATGGTCGGGAGCTACTCCTTTGTGGCGCGCATCTTGACGCTGTTCACATAATCGGTAATGGCCGCATCGACTTCGTCCCTGGTCATGGGGCGGTCATGCGTTTCACTTTCGTCCACGAGATAGGTCTCGTGCTCTTTTTCCTGCCGCAAGACGACGGAATTCTCCGGCGTCACATCGATCAGCATAAACCACTCGTGTGCCCCCTGTGTGATGATGACTTCTTTGCCCAGACCTTTTTTTCTTATCTCGATATGAAGATCGTCCGATGCGCAAAGGGAGGAAGGAATCGTCAACAGTCCTGCGCTCATGACTGCGATCCCCAGCAAGGCGCTGAGCTGAAGTCTGAAGGGCGAACGACACGACATGGCAGCGCGAGTATAGCCCGCCGAGAAACATGCCGTAAACATTCGACTCGGAACCTGTCAGACTGAGCCGTTCGTGACGAGGCGAAGGATGTGCGGCCAGATGCGAGGTCGCAGGCCCGGGAAACCCGGAGGCCTATTCGCTGGAATACGCTGAGGGTCTTTCCAGACCGAGTACGACGCAGATGGTCGCGGTCGTTTGCCGCAGCAGCACGGTTATGTCGAACAGGCTCTTTGCCCGCATGATTCATGAAGCTTCTGCTCCAAGCGCGGATACGCGGCTGTGACAGGCAGTCTCGCGGTTCAGCCCTTTGACATACTATACAGTATGCCTCAGGGCTTCACCTCTCCGAGTGCCCGTCTCGCTTCGCGTCTGCACGCTTTCGCAACGAACCTTCATGAATAATGAGGGCTAGGCTCGGCCCGTGGCTTGAGTGCCTCCAGGTCGCATGCTAGGATGCGCGGTGCATGGATGACTTATTTTCAACAGTTCAGCAATGGGTTCCGGTCGATGTGCTCATCGGTCTCACCGCGGCCTCGGCCATCGGGTTTGTCGGTTCTCTGATTGCCATCCCGCTGATTCTCGTCCGCTTGCCCGCCGACTATTTCGATACACGCACTCCCCGCCATTGGATGAAAGACCATCACCCAATGCTGCGCCTGTCGGGGTTGATCGTCAAGAACGTGGTCGGCGTTGTGTTCTTCTTGGCCGGTGTTGCCATGCTGTTTTTGCCGGGGCAGGGCCTGCTGACGATGCTGATCGGGATCTCCCTCATGGATTTCCCTAAAAAACGTGAGCTGGAGGCGAAAATGGTCAGCCAGCCGACCCTGCTGAGTGTCATTAATGGCATGCGCCGTAAGTTTGATAAACCACCTCTGACCCTGGCCCCCGGCCCCTAGCAGGATGCTGAAAAAGTCCGCCAACGGCGTTCTCGCGTCGCTCAGAGGCTCAACGTACCGAAGCGTACGCCTCGCCTCTTCGCTCGCTGCGGCCTTGCTGGACGGCCTTTTTGAGCATCCTGCGACTATTTTGAAATCAGTGCCATATGGAAGATTCCAGTGGTGGTTTATGAATAAACCGGGTTTTCCCGCAGCCTGCTAGCCCGCATCATGCCGAGCACCGAGTCCAACCGCAAGACGCTCTATCTGATCGACGGGAGCGCCTATATCTATCGTGCATTCTTTGCCCTGCCGGCGCTGAATAATTCCCAAGGCCTCCAGACCAACGCCATCCTCGGTTTTACGACGACATTGTTGAAGATCATTCGTGAACGGAAGCCGGACGGCCTCGTGGTGGCATTCGACGAAAAGGGCCCAACATTGCGCCACGCAGAGTTCACGGCCTACAAGGCGCAGCGGCCGCCGATGCCGGAAGGCATGAGCGCCCAGATTCCCTACATCCATCGCGTGGTGGACGCCCTCAACATTCCTGCCGTCCGGCAAGCCGGCTACGAGGCAGATGATTTGATCGGCACGCTGGCGCACCAGGCGGAGCAAGCTGGGTTCGACGTCGTCATCGTCACCGGCGACAAGGACATGTTCCAACTTCTGACGCCTCACGTGCGCATCTACGATCCGGTGAAAGACAAGTGGTTGGGCGAAACGGAATGTGTAGAACGCTTCGGTGTGGAACCGGCGCGCGTCGTGGAGATCATGGGGCTCATGGGAGATGCCGCTGACAATATTCCCGGCGTGAAGGGCATCGGTGAGAAAACGGCGATGAAGCTGATCGCCCAGTTCAAGACGATTGAAGAACTCCTCCGTCGTGTCGAAGAGGTCACGCCGCCTCGGATCAAAGCCTTGTTGGTCGACCAGGCCGAGAACGCCCGCCTTAGCCGGAGACTGGCGACCATTCAACTGGATAGTCCCGTGGCATTCGAACCTGCGACCTATCATCTGAAACCTCCGCATCAGGACCAGCTGACCGATTTGTTGCGCGAGCTGGGGTTCACCACGCTTCTCAAATCATTTCAGCCGTCGTTCTCACAGGCTGAGGCGAATGCGGTTGAGACGGAGCTCGTCCAGGATGAACCCTCCGCACAGCGATTTGTGGAGGGCTTGCCGAAGGGCGGCGCGCTTGGCGTGCAATGTCTGCTCTCCTCCGGGCCAGGCGTAGAGGCGGATGTGCGGGGAATTGCGCTGTCTACGGGAGAGAAGACCGCGTTCATCCCGCTCGACGTCCAAACGTACATGCGACCGATCATTGCGCTGCTGCATGATTCCACCAGAACCAAGGTGGTCCACGATCTGAAATCGACCTTGCTGGCCTTTCACCGCATTGGAGTCACTCTCGCGGGCCCCTATCTGGACACCATGGTGGCCGACTATCTGCTCAATCCGAATCGCCGAGATCATCAGCTTGAGACGGTCGCGTTTGAAGTGCTGGACCACCGGCTTGGGACCGGAAAGAAAAACAACGACGACCCGAAATCCCTGTTCGACGACGAGGACACCGGATCGTGCGAGGAGGCAGCAGAGGCCGCATCGGTGCTGGCCAAGCTCGCCCAGCCCATAACGCAACGATTATCGGAGCAGGGGAGCCTCACGCTCTTCACCGACGTGGAAATGCCGCTGGTGCCGGTGTTGGCCGAGATCGAGCGGAACGGATTCTTATTGGATGTCGAGGGGCTGCGCAGGCTCAGCAAGGAATTGGAGCGGGATCTCGACAAGATCATGGAGACCATCGCCGTGGTGGCCGGCGGCGAGTTCAACATCAATTCACCGAAGCAGCTCGCCACAGTGTTGTTCGAGAAGTTGGGACTCAAGCCGATCAGGAAAACCAAAACCGGCTACTCGACCGACGAAGACACGCTGACCCAGCTGGCGACGCAGCACGAATTGCCCGCGCAGATCGTGCACTACCGGAGCCTCAGTAAACTCAAGTCCACCTATGTGGATGCATTACCAGCACTCGTGAATCCGGAGACCAAGCGGCTCCATACGTCGCTCAATCAGACCGTCGCGGCGACCGGGCGGCTCTCCTCTACTGAGCCAAATCTGCAGAATATTCCGGTGAAGGGCGAGTACGGATTACGGATCAGGGAAGCCTTTATCGCACCGACAGGCCACACGCTGCTCTGCGCCGACTACAGCCAGATCGAGCCGCGCATCCTCGCGCACCTGTCGCAAGATCCACGGTTGCTTGCCGTGTTCGCGAAGGGAGAGGACATCCACATGGCAACGGCCATGGAGATTTTTGGTCTGCCCTCCAGTCAGATCACGCGGGACATGCGACGCGTGGCCAAGACGGTCGTCTTCGGCATTGTCTATGGGATCAGTCCGTTCGGCCTGGCGCAAAACATCGGCGTGTCGCAGGCCGACGCGAAGAAGTACATCGAGACGTTTTTCGAAAAATTTTCAGCCGTGCGCGCCTTGATGGACCGGAATATCGAAGAGGGCAAAACGAAAGGCTACACAACGACGATTCTCGGCAGGCGGCGTCCAATTCCCGAGTTGCAGAGCGGCGATCCGGTGCAGCGTGGATTCGGCGAACGCATGGCCGTAAACAGTCCGATCCAGGGCTCAGCCGCGGATCTTATTAAAGTGGCAATGATCGATGTGAATCAGCGGCTGCATCATGAGATGCCGCATGCCAAGATGATTCTCCAAGTCCACGACGAGTTGATCTTCGAGGTACCGGAGAAGGACTTGGAAGAGGCCAAGCATCTGGTAAAGACAGAGATGGAAGCGACAGGAAAAAAGCTGGGGCTGTCGGTGCCGCTGAAAGTGGATTTGGGGGCAGGGCATAATTGGAGAGTCGCGCATCCATGAGCGATATCCTGATTCGAATCAAGTGAGCAGTATTGGCCGGCAACTACGCATTCAGCGAGAAAGCTCGGATTGAGATGGAAGCGGACAGCCTGACTGAACTCGATGTAGCCGAGTCGATCTTGACATCGGTGGCCATCTCGAAAGTGCTCCGTTCTACCAGCATCCGGCGAACGCGTTCAGGAGAGCGTCTGTACGTGATTCAAAGCACGAACCTCAATGGACTTCTGATTTATACGAAGGGTAAACTGGTATCTGAAGTTGAAGTGGACACCTACTACTTCCTCATCTCTTCCAAGAAGGCCCTCTGAGAGGCGTCCTATGTTGAGCATCACGAAGTGTCCCACCTGCGGCAGCGATAAGATTAAGAAGGTTCGGCGGAAGTGGACCGGCAAGTTTCATGGCCAAGCATACTCGGTTCCACGGCTGGAGTTTCATGAGTGCCCAGCTTGCGGTGAAAGGGTCTACGATCGCGTGGCCATGAGGAAAATAGAGGCGCACTCGCTGGCTCTTGCCAAAGCCCGCGCTTCCTAGCAGCCATCGCCTGGGCACAAGTCCGTTTCCCACTCTCGATCACTTGCTCGAATTCATGGTTCTCCCAAGTCTGGGACGAATTGATCTTCCCAGTGCCCGGAAATAGGCTTGGCAAAACCAAGCGTTCGTGGAGCGCGAGATAAAAAGTGTGGCGAGCAATGTAGCCTGTCAATACCGCTCAACGTGGACTCAGGTATAGTGTACAACTGGCGTGTGACGCATCCATAACAAAAACCTGAGTGAGGTGACTTATGCAGAACGTACGTTTTTCAGCCGCGTGGGTGATCGCGGGCGTCTGTCTTAGCGCATTGGCATTTCTGCTGGTGACAGGGCAGCCGTTTACCGCGAAGGCTCAAGAGTCGAAACGGTTCCAGTACAAAATCGTCGAGGTCCTTCCTGACACCGAGAATATGCAAACCAAGCTGAACGAGTTCGGATCAAGCGGGTGGGAGTTGGTGGCGGTGTCGATGGGGAATATGACGGAGCCGAGGCTGATCTTTAAAAAATGAGGGGGATCGGGAGCAGCCAGCCGTCCTTCTTGCTCGCAGAACGCGCACGATCAGAATGTGCTCGTTCGATGCGCGCAGTAAAGGACAGATTGGCTGCTCCCGATCATGGATGCAGGGGGGTAGGAACAGTGAAAAGGAAGTCGTTCGACGGCCGCAGTCGGAATTCACCTCACTGACCCGCACAAAATGCGAGTGGGGGAGAGAGTGGCGTGTGCGCGCAGTGGAAGATCAATCAGCCCCCATCCCTGAAGGTATAACGAGTAAGCAAGGGCGGTGGCGTTTAGATAAACTTCCATTTCTATATAATCTGAAAAGCTCGCTCAGAGTTCTGCCATCCCAAGCTCTTTTATGCGTCACATGAAGTCCGAACTTAAATCTAAGCCACTTTCCAAAACGGATATATCCGCTATAATGCGCGGCGTCCGTTCGAGTAATACTGGACCAGAGGTAAAATTCCGAAGGGCCTTATGGGCAGAGGGACTACGCTATAGAACATGTTCAAAGAAACTGCCAGGGAAACCTGATGTGGTCCTGTCCTTGCATCGCCTGGCGATTTTCATTGATGGTGACTTTTGGCATGGTGGCCAGTGGCAGCAGAGAAGTTGCTCGGCGCTGGAGGAGCAATTCAAGAAGACTCGTTCAAGACAGTATTGGTTGGAAAAGATTCGCCGGAATATGGACCGAGATTGTGCGGCAACGAATGCTCTTCTATCAGATGGCTGGACGGTGCTCCGTTTTTGGGAGAGAGATGTGAAAAATAATTTGAGCAAGTGTATCGAAAAAACACTCCATGTTGTGGGAAGTGGCGCCAAGCGAGCCCCCTTTTCTGTTATCGCAAGCAAGACCGTCGCCGAGTTTTTTGCAGGAATAGGCCTGATGAGGGTAGGGCTAGAGAAGCAAGGTTGGGCTGTCAGCTTTGCAAATGATATCGACGATAAAAAACATGAAATGTACAAGCATCATTTCATGGACGAGTCGGATCATTTTTTGATTGGCGACATACACAAAATACCAGTCGAAAGAATCCCAACAGTTACTTTGGCGACGGCATCCTTTCCTTGCAATGATCTCTCATTGGCTGGAGCTCGTGCTGGATTGCAGGGAAAGCAGTCATCAGCTTTTTGGGGGTTCATCCGCATTCTTAAGGAGTTGGGTAAGAGGAGACCGCCTCTCGTGCTTTTGGAGAATGTTACGGGGTTTCTTAGCTCTCATGAGGGGAGAGATTTCGCGGACGCGCTGAAGGCCTTGAATCGGTTGGACTACCTGGTAGACGCTTTTATTCTCGATGCTGCACGCTTTGTTCCTCAAAGCAGGCAGCGCCTTTTTATTGTGGGGCATCTAAAGGACTGCGTTGATATTTCAGAGATTCATGAGCCGCTCTCTTTTTATGAGAGTGATGTACGCCCCAGAGCGCTGGCCGATTTCATCTTCACTCATCCAGATATAGGCTGGATGATTCGGAATCTTCCACCTCAACCCAGTACTAACAGTCAACTGCAAGACTTACTTGAGGATATTCCAGATTCATCGCTTCAGTGGTGGAGTGAAGACAGGGCGCGATATCTTTTTAGTCAAATGAGTCCGCGACACCAAGAAATTGCAAGGCGAATGATTAATGGAGGCCAGTGGTCGTACGGGGCTATTTTTCGTCGTGTTCGAAAAGGAAAATCTATGGCCGAGCTTCGAACTGATGGCCTAGCTGGCTGTCTTCGGACGCCGCGAGGGGGGAGCGGGAGACAGATTCTTTTTAGGGCTGGAAGAGGAAAATATTCTGTTAGGTTGATTACTTCCCGTGAGTGTGCCCGTCTCATGGGTGTGGGTGAGTACGCGATATCGGCTCCACTTAACCAAGCTCTATTTGGATTTGGTGACGCAGTCTGTGTCCCTGTTGTCGAGTGGATCGCTAAATATTATCTGAACCCGGTTGTAAGCGAACTCATACGAGGCAGGGCATTAACAGGGGCCTGGGAACACGCGTAGCTATGACTGACAAACAGAAAGTGATAAGTAAATTTTCTCTGTGGTATTCGCAGTTACCCGTTCACCGAGCAAGCGGTGGGCCAGCAAGAGGAACAATTGCGGCGGCTCTAGTTCTGTTAGAACGACTTAAGGAAAACTGTAACCTCAAACTCGACTCCCATAGGGCTCCTGGAAAGTCTCAAATCAAAGGCGTAAGTGGCACAGCCGTTGCGCGCATATTGTCTGCGTTTGGAGAGACCAGACCTTTTCTTAAGGAAGGTGGTAGGACAAATCGGGGTGGGCCGGGGGATATAGGGAAGATGTTGGAGACCTTGAAGTCAGCCAGACTAGACCGTTTCCCTGTGAAGGAACGAAAAGAAATAGCAAGAGAGCTTCAGTCATTTTTGGTTGCAAAGGTTCGAGAGTTTCACAATCGAGAAAGATTGAAAGTTGTGTACGATACATCGAAAAGCACATGGCAAGCCGTACATGACCTTTTAGCTAAGGCTCGCGAAGCAGGGAAAGAGGGCCCTGTAGCCCAATATTTGGTTGGCTCAAAACTTGAGCTTAGATTTCCTGACATCGAAATCAGGAATGAATCCTACAGCACGGCCGATGACCAATTAGGACGTCCAGGCGATTTTCAGATAGGAGACACAGCGTTTCATATCACAGTTGCTCCGATGCATGCTCTCTATGAAAAATGTAGGAGCAATATCGACAAGGGGTTTAGGGTTTACTTATTAGTGCCTGATAGATGCCTCATCGGTGCGCGTCAGAATGTTGAAACAACCATGCAGGGACAAGTTGCCGTAGAGTCAATCGAGTCGTTCGTTGGGCAGAATATTGAAGAGTTGTCAGTCTTCTCCAAGAATAAATTGGTTGATGGGTTTGGTCGTCTACTTCAAACATATAATCGAAGAGTAAACGAGGTCGAGGCTGATAAATCCATGCTCATAGAAATTCCCCGTAATCTGCTACGCGATTAGCTAACTCAATAGTCTGTCCTGCAAAGTATTGCCATGTTTAAGATCGCCCACTCTCATGCGAGAAACAAAGGGGTCTGAGCTCTTAGAGATGTCGGTGCCGCAGTCGAGTCGTAAGTCACAGGAGCAGTTGTGATGGTATGTGCAGCGCGCTGAAGAGACTGACCACGAGCTGGCCGATATCGCTACCCAGACCCTGACTTTCAACCCTAGATCTATACATGCCGACTCACCAAAGATGACGCAAAGGAGGAACGCATGCCGACTATTGAGAAATCCATTGAGGTCAACGTGCCTGAGTATACGGCTTATGCTCAATGGACGAAATTTTGGGAGTTTCCCCAGTTCATGGAAGGGGTGAAAGAAGTCACACGACTGGATGCCAAACGGTTTCATTGGAAGGCCGAGATTGCGGGTCAGGACACAGAGTGGGATACGGAGATCACAGGGCAGACGGCGGACCAGCGGCTCGCGTGGACAAGTCGAGGCGGTGTCATCAAGGGCTGGGTCGTGACCTTTCACCCACTCTCGAGTGCCAAGTCGAAAATCTTGCTGCAAATAGAGCATGACCCTCAGGGTTCCGCTGAACATGGAGGGGAGACATTGGAAGCGATGTCTCAGCGCGTCCAGGGAGATCTGGAGCGATTTAAAGCACTCATCGAACAACGTTGGCACCCGCCTGGTCGCGACACAATCTTCGACAATTTTCCCATGTAACGTAAACGAAGGGGCTGACCCTTCGACTTGTCGTTGGCTGGCGCCGGCGGCTGTGCCGTGAAGGCCTTATCGGGAGTACTCATTGAAGGAGTCCGAACATGGAAATGAAGAAACCCCAGGAGGCGACCCCGGTCGTGGCAGACAGTATTGATGCGAGCGAGACTTATCCTTCCCGGCGTGAGCTTCTGATTCAAGGAAGCCAAGTAGCGGCCGGCATAGGGGTTGCTGCCCTGCTTGGTAACTTGGGAGTTTCCCCCGGCAAATCGTATGGAATGGTCCAGCCAGCAATGAGTCTTCTCGATTCCCTGACGCCCGCCAAAACAGCCTTGCTGGTGATCGACATGCAGCGCGACTTCCTATTGCCGGAGGGTTACGCGGCACAGGCGGGGCTCGACATCGCGCCTCTGGTCGCGACCATCCGCCCGATCGGAAGGGTGCTCGCCGCGGCGCGCGCAGCCGGTCTGCTGATCGTCCATACCCGCGAAGGCCATCTGCCAGACCTTTCCGATTGTCCACCGTACAAGCTGGAGCGCAGCCGGAGGGCCAATGCGGAAATTGGCTCAAAAGGTCCGCTCGGTCGCTTGCTTGTACGCGGCGAAGTCGGGCACGATTTCGTGGATGCCTTACGTCCCCTAGAGAAGGAGATCGTCATCGACAAGCCTGGCTATAGTGCGTTTGCTCACACCATGCTGCAACAGGTGCTGACCAAGCGCGGCATTGAAACGCTGATTATTACAGGCGTTACTACAGAAGTTTGTGTCAGCTCAACCCTACGTACTGCTGTCGATCTTGGTTATCGTTGTATCACTGTGAGTGATGCCTGCGCTTCGGGCGATCCAGCCTTGCACAAGGCTGCGTTGGCCATGATCGGTGTGGAAGGCGGCATCTTCGGCGAAGTTGCCACGACCGCCGCGGTTGTCGAGCGATTCGCATGATGACCAGGTCAAAAAAATCAGGCGATTGCACAGTCCTGGGCAGAAGTATCGGGGGGGGGTATCGAGCGGTGTCCGGTATCGTTTCCCAAGAAAGAGGCAAATCTCCTAGAGCGTGAGCGTCATGATACGAGTATACAAAGGGGCTTGACCCCTCGTACTTGTCTGACGAAGTCGGCCACCGATTCGAGGAAGCTCAGAAAAGGCGACCGGGTTCCGTCGAAATGGGGGGCCGACGTGCGTTGGAATCAATGGCCAGCATGGATCGGAACACGCAGCCCCCGACCAAGATAGACCCCCAACTCAGCAGACAACAGAGCGGAACGCTCCAGTGCCAGACAGTTCGTGTGAGAGGTTCCATGCGGAGCTCCTTTGGTGTTTCCGTGAATCTCACTCCCGGGTATGGTGATGGGTCTCGCCCTGCCGATCGACGGCGAAGCCATGATATCTCTCGGCGCGAAAGCCGTTCATCAGACGCACTGTATGCTATCAGCCCTCGATTACGGGAACGTCAGGGGTGTGTCACATTTGGGTAAACACAGAGAAGGCTTCGGATCCAAGGTGATTCAGATTCACAATTCTTGACTCTCTGTCTGGTGGGGCCTAAACTTTGGTCCAAGATTTGAGAAGGGCGCACATGCCGACTGCGAAGAAACAGGCGTTGGAGATGGTGAAGAAGTTGCCGGAGAAGGCGACGTGGGATGACATCATGTATGAAATCTACGTCCGTAAGAAACTCGAGACTGGTATCAACGCTGCCGATGAAGGGAGAGTTGTTCTGCACGAAGATGTCAAGAAGCGCTTTATCAATAAATGACTCGCCTTGAGTGGACCGAACCTGCCGTTGCCGACCTCGAAAATATCCAATCCTACATCGCCAGAGATTCCGCTGAATATGCCGATGCTATTGTTGAACGGTTGATTCTTTCTGTCGATCAACTTGAGTCATTTCCAGAAAGTGGCCGGAGTGTGCCTGAATCAGCGGACGCAAAGATGCGGGAACTTCTTGTCGAGCGGTACAGAATTATCTATCGGCTCAGGAAGGGAGCGGTACAGATTCTTGCAGTGGTACATGGCGCAAGAAATCTTGCCAAGGTGAAACCAAAGCCATGGGGCAAACGATAGCCAATCTGATGCCTCTCTTCTGCGTGGGCTGTCCTCGCAATTTCGGGTACTTTCCCTCCCATAATCGCCATCATTCCCTCCATAGACTCTTCTCTTAATCCCCACTTGACAGCCCTTGTCCTGATATGTAACATTTTGTGACATGACGGCCACACACTTCAGGCAGGCGCGGGTTCGGTTGGGGTACACGCAGGCGAAGCTGGCGGATGTGCTGCAACTAAGCCGCATGACGATCAGCCGTTATGAGGCCGGTACGTGGGAGGTGCCCTTGTCGGTCGAGATGGCGTTGGATCAGTTGGGGTCGTCGCAGATTCCAATGTTGGGGATGGTGGCAGCCGGGGCGCCGATCGAACCGATCTCGCAAGCTGAACTGGTCGCGGTGTTGCCGCCGTTGTTGCGCGGTGGCGAGACCTTCGCGCTACGAGTCAAGGGCGAGTCGATGAAGGACGACGGCATTCTTCCTGGCGACTTGGTGGTGGTGCGGAAGCAGGGGACGGCGCGGAACGGACAGACGGTGGTGGCGTTGGTCAACAATGAAGCGACGATCAAGAAGTACTATCGCAAGGATGGCCGGATCGAACTGCATCCGGCGAATGCCGCGATGAAGCCGATCATCGTGTCGGCACAGGACGAGTTTAGCATTCAGGGCATTGTCGCAGGAGTGATTCGCCACTTCAACGAATCGTGAGGTGTTCTATGGTTCAGGTGCAGCAGCAGGCGATGGAACTTCCGTTTCGCACCGAGGATGGCAGCGCGGTCATCGAGGCGCCTCGCCATCTGTTGGCGGAATTACGGCGGAATGCCGTCTCGACCGATCAGCCGAAGGGGTTGGTGCTGTTGTCCGGCCCGTCGTCGGTCTATCGACTAGGTCTCTGTGCCGCGGTCGATCGCGCATTGGCCGGAGAGCCGGTGTTGTATCTGGCCGGCGCCAATGTCTTCGATCCGTTCCTGGTGGGGCGGCTGGCTCGGGCAAGTCGGGTGGCGCCGGCTCACGTGCTGCAACAGATTCACGTCTCACGGGCCTTCACCTGCCATCAGATGGTTCGACTGGTCACGGATTGTCTTCCGTCGGCGTTGCGCACCTATGATGCGCGGTTCGTCATTCTCGCCGGTCCCCTCGACACCCTGTATGACCAGTCGGTGCCGGAGCCGGAAGCCACGCGCCTTTTTCGCGCCATGACGGAGGCGCTCCAGTACATGGCGGGCCAGGGCGTACAAGTGCTGTGCGTGACCCCGCTCGCGCCGCCTGAATCAGGCGGACACAGTCGATTTGTGGCAGCGCTGCGTGCGCAGGCACGCCGAGTCATTGATCTGTGCGAAGCCGAGGACGGACTGTGGCTCCAAGAAGAGGGAGGCCCCGAGCCTAGACGCTGGATGATTCCGCGCCAGCTCTGGAATCGGTTGTAGGCATGGGGCGCACGCTTGCCACCTTTACGCAATTGGTCCAGCAGGAAATCGACTCGTGGAGCCGCTACCGGCGTACGCTGAGGCGTGAGGATCAGCAGGCGCTCGATCTGTTGTGGGCCGCCGCCCGCTACCATGCCTCCGCCGGCGCCTATCTCACGCGTGAGACGCCGTTCGAGGTGATGCTGTTGTCCATGTTGATCGAACAACAGAAACAGGTCGTCATGTTGCAACAGAAAGTCATGAACCTTGAAACCCGCATGCAACACGACGCGACTCACGGGGTGGCTTCTTGATGTCTACCCGGCGCAAGAGGGCATGGTTGTCTGGCTCATTTGCGAGGACGGCCGTCGCATCAGGGCCGTCGATCCCTTTGTGCCGACCTGTTATCTGGCGGCTCCACCGTCCATCCGCGAGCAGGCGTTCCGGTTACTCCGCCGTGCTTCCTGTCGCATCGGCACCAGAGAAGTCGAGCGATATGAACTCGGTGCGCTTCGTCCAACCCAGGTTTTAGAAATCTCGGTTCACGCTCCCGCGCAGTTCTCGTCCATTACGCAGCAGCTGATCCGTTCCTGTCCAGATGCGCAGTTCTTTCACGTGGATCTGTCGCTGCCGCAACGCTACTTTTACGACCGGCAGCTCTTTCCTCTCGTCCATTGCGAGGCGGATCTCACAGCCGAAGGCCAGATTCAGTCGATTCAGGCGCTGGAGTCGCCCTGGGACACGGACTATGGTCTCCCACCCCTCACGATCATGGAGCTGTCGCCGGACAGTCCGTCGCCCAACCCGAATCATGGTGGGGGTGGCTCGCTCGTGGTGCGGTTAGATGGAGAGGAGCGTCAATTGGAAGGCGACGATGCCGACGTGATTCAGCGCCTCAACCAGCTGCTCGTGCGAGAAGATCCCGATATCCTCTTGACGGACTGGGGCGACTCCTATCTTCTGCCGCGTCTCATCGCTATGGCAGGTCGGCTGCGCCTGCCGCTTGCGCTCAATCGCGATCCCCATCGATCCATCGGTGCCAGGAAGCCTCATTCGTATTTTTCGTATGGCCGCATCCTGTCCCATGCCGGCGCCCGCACCCTGTCGGGGCGGCTGCACCTCGATCGGCACAATTCCTTCGCGCTGGCGGAAACGGGCCTAGCCGGTCTCGTTGAGCAGGCCCGTGTCACGAAGGTCGATCTGCAACAGATGGCCCGCACGACGACCGGGACGGGGATCACCTCAATGCAGCTCGAAACGGCTTGCCGCGACGGTCTGATTCCCTACCGGAAGCAGGAGCCGGAAGCCTTCAAATCCGCACTCGAGTTACTGCAGACCGATCAAGGTGGGCTGGTCTTTGCGCCGATGGCCGGCTATCACGAACAGGTCGGCGAGCTGGATTTCTCCTCTATGTATCCCTCCATCTGGTGCGCTTCAACATCTCGCCCGAGACGGTCAATTGTCGGTGCTGCCTGAATGATCCAACTGCGCGGGTGCCGGAGATCGGCCATTACACCTGCCGCCTGCGACAGGGCTTGGTGCCTCGCACATTGGCCCCGTTGCTCGACAAGCGCGCGCGATACAAACGGCTCATGGCAGCGGCGACACAGCCGGCGGCGAGAGCCGCGCTGGATCAGCGGCAAACGGCGCTCAAGTGGCTGCTGGTCGTCTCGTTCGGCTATTTGGGGTACAAGAATGCCCGATTCGGCCGGATCGAAGCGCACGAAGCGGTCACAGCCTACAGCCGCGATTTGCTGCTGCAGGCCAAGGAGGTCGCCGAGCGGCAGGGCTATCGCATGCTGCACGCGATTGTGGATTCGCTCTGGCTGGTCAAGCCCGGCGCGGTCAGAACAGACTATGACAGCCTCGCGCAGACCATTACCGAACAAACGGGGCTCTCGATCAACGTGGAAGGAATCTATCGCTGGATCGGGTTTTTCCCATCACGGGTCAATCCGCTCATGCCGGTGCCGAATCAGTTCGTGGGGCTGTTCGAACATGGCGGGATGAAAGTGCGCGGGATCGAATTGCGACGGAGCGATGCGCCGCGGCTCGTCAATCGAGCACAGGCAGAGGTGCTGCGCTGTCTGAGTGAGGCGGGAACGTTGGCCGAGTTGCGTGAACAGATTCCTCACGCATTGGAGATTGTTCGCACCTATCGGCGCTATCTTCAAGACGGTCATGCCATCATTGAGGAGCTGGCCATCGCGAAATCGCTTTCGAAGGAACCGCAGGCCTACCGCCATCGGACCCTGTCGATGATTGCCGCGCAGGAACTGCTGGCACGCGGTGTGTCACTCCAAGCGGGCGACAGGATTCATTACATCATTACGGATGCCGACGCGGCCTGTCCTTCCGATCGTGCGCGGGCAGTGGCTGGACTCAATGGAACCTGGAGCTACGATGTCTCGGCCTATGACCATCTGCTGGTGAAGGCGGCCTTTGTGCTGTTGACGCCTTTAGGCGTGACGGCAGCCTCGCTTCGCTCTCAAGAACTGTAAAAGATAAGACGTGAAACGTGAAACGTAGGTGGACCGGCGGCGTTCCTCGAAAACCTGTCACGTGTAATGATTCAGGTCTCACGGTATCCTGCTGCAGGCTCTGTTCAAACCTGCCCTATAGAGTCGGTCCTTGCCGTCGGCTTGTCGTAGCCGCGGATCGGCGATTGCAACAGAAGTGTTCATGAATCATGCGGGCTTGCTCTTTTGAACATCCTTTGGGATGAGTGGTCGAGGATGGCCCTCTATGAATAGAGGGTTTGAACGATCTCGGTGGTATTGAAGAGTATCGCGTTTAGGCGGGTATAGGCCGCGTGGCCGTAGTAGTGGTCTCGCACATTCGATGATCCAGTCGAGTCTTTATAGTCGGCGAGAATCCCAAGCCCCTCACTCGGAATACGGACGGCGCGGCGGGCGCATTCCAGCCATCGTTCGAATCCGTCGAACGGTTCGACCATTTCCCACACAGCTTTGTTGGCCGCTTTTGCTGCCTCAGTTGTCGGCACGGCATCGCTACAGGCCACAGCCAATTCCTGAATGTAATCTCCGCCCCACGCGATCGGCATCTCCATCGTGATCTGGGGTAACTCCATTTTCGAGAGCCAGGTCTTCCCGTCCGTGCGAAGCGTGCGGTGGTTCACGATATGGAGGAGTCTGCCCAATCCGGACGGATCCCACCCGTAGCGTATCGGCATGCCCAGCGTCACGACGTCCAGCGCTGCTCCGTTCAGGAGGGTGCCATTCGACAACAATGGAGCGATACGGTGGATCGTCGAGACGAGGTCCGGTCGATCGACCTGCGAAGCAACAGCCGACAAGAGATCGAGCAATCGCGTTCTGCTACTGGTCGCGCTCACACATGAGAGGTTCGAGACGAGGGCGAGGACTAACCCCGCTTGCCCATGAGCCTGTATGAGGATTCGATCTCCCTGGCCTAGCTTGTGGGCCTCGACCCAGCCGAGAAGACGCCCGAGCAACGAGACTGCCGCCAGGGCACGGCCCAGGTGATGGTGTTCACAGGACCAGAGTTCGCGGTAGCAATGGATCGGACGATCCAGGCCTCGGTTGAGCGACTGTTTCAGCACTTCTACATAATCATTCGTGAAATTTCCTGCATCCCCGATCTGTTCATCGAGCAATCGTGTGGTGGCGTCATCATTTGCGAGCGGTGGTTTCAACCCTCCGGGCAGCGATGAGATGCCATTACTGCCTTCGCGCATCAGGGCCAATAACGCATCGAGTCCCGCCACGCCGCGCGAATAGCCGCGCTTGAGTCCGCCCAGTTCATCCAACCGTTGCACCCCGAAGACGTCGGTTCCTATGATGGAGCCGTGGAGCAAGACGATCATACGGACACCGGCAAGCGAGAGACGCGTACCGAGGGCTGCCATGGCGTCTTGCCCAGAGGATGACTCCAAGAGGGCGGTTAGGGTAACCTCCCGAGCGGCGACCCGCTCGCCGGGATTCTTGCGGGACATCTCGTCGTGTTGGAAATTGTTCTCGATCGGCATGGGAAGACGTACTTACCTGAAACCAAAGCCTCTGCGCAACCGGTTGCAGAAAGCGGGATCATCGGCTAGCATGGCGGCCATTCCAACGGTTCTGGTTGTCCCAGTAGGGAGAGCCACCATATGTGGGCCCCTGTCCTGCTCATCGCCCTGGTCGTACTCGCGACTAATAGCTGCGGCGGCGGGGACAAGCATCTCCCGTCTTCGAATCCTCCGGAGTACGATCTCAAGAAGGTTTATACAGCGCCGAGCTCCATACCCAGTCACCCTACTACACAACTCACTCAACCGACTGAGCCGGAGCCGCCTCCGATTCAGCTCCCATCGCTCGAACCAGGACCGAATGAAAAGGGCGAGTGGCGCACGATAACAATCAAACCGCAATCATTCCAACAGCTTAAGGGTCCGAAGACCGTCTGTGACGCATTGTCGCAACTCGTGCAAGGCTTCGGCAGTGCGCAGCTCTTTGTGGGAGCAGAAGGGCAAGCGCTGAAGAAATCTCTGGGCTCAGAGGCCGAGTCGTTTGCGCGGTCACTGGACCAGCAGCTCTTTGATACGTTCAAGCAGCAATTCGGATCTGGTGCTACCGACTGTCCCTCACCGGTGCTCCCGGGCAAGAGCCGCTTTGACGATAGCCTTCATCCATCTCGCCTCGTGCTGGCCACGGGGCCGCCCCATGGGTCCTTTCAGCTCGCGCAGGCCATGGAGCCAGGAGGGGAGAGGGAGGGGTACCGCGTCTCGAAGGGCTCAGTGAACATCGGCATCCCTCCTGATTCGGTGGGAACAAAGACCCGCGAATGGAGAGTCGCGGAGGGGAATAGGCTGAACACAGCCGGCAACCGCAACTACTTCACGCTCGTCAACGGGGGCTACGCCAAAAAATGCCCCACAGCCGAAGGCGTCGTCGATGGAGACTATGAGTTTTCGCTGGTCGTTCACCAGACGATCAACGACTCCGGTACGGTTCGAACGGTGTTCTACGCCCGGCGCATTCATGCCACCTTGAAGGGCCAGGTCGGCGACGATGCCAGGCTTCAATATGTGGATCTCGATGCCACGCTAGGGATCGGACGTGGAGGAACGGATGTGCCGACGTTGTTTGCCCGTCAGCGGCTACAGGTCCGGTTCATTCCAGACCGCCAGGCAGCAGGACTGCCGTCGCAGTTCTCCAATTGGTCTGTCTCGGAGTGGAGCTCGGAATTGGTTGGTGCAACCGAAAGCGACTCCATAAACACGTTGTTGCTGGCCGTGACGGTGTTTTCCGGTCCGATCTACTTGACTGCTGAAGGTCAATGGACCACATCCAACACCTGCGCGGAGATTACGTTCACGCCGGCCACCAAGACGAAGAAGCTTGGGCCGAACGAATCGGTTGGGGTGAAGACCGAGCTTCGCACTAAGAAAGAACAGGCGGTGGTTCCTGCGAAGTTTAAGGAGGCGAGAGAACAGCCAAGAGAAAGAAACGGCACCGTTTCGCCGAGGGAGGCAGCGTCACAACCAGGCGCGCCGGCGACGTTTACCTACCAGGCTCCGGCGACACGCGTGAAACACAGCGGATTCCGGGTTGGAGCGGTCTCCCGCGCGGGAGTAGCCCAAGCCCTCGATGGAGAATGGGAAGTGGCGGATACGTCTTATGTGTTGGAGTTCCAATCGAGGATTGTCTCAAGTGAGCCCACGGCTCCGGTCGAGTCGGTCGCCGCGTGGAACGTGACGTTGACGCTCGTGGAAGGGAAAGACATGTACCGCGGGAGCGGCATGTTGGGCTATCAGACCGGTCCGCCTCCGAACCGTGACCCCTGTTCGTCTCTGATTATGGGCCATGGCACCACGCGTCTAGATGTCGCCGGCATGTTTATCAAATTCTCTGAGAGTGCCGGCACAGCCGGCAGTCAGGTCGGTTCAGCCGACATTGAATTGCACTACTTGGTCCATCCGACGAATGAAACAGAGCGGCTATACACTATGGTCCAATACCGATGCGTCCCTGGAGAGCTGGTGCCATATCCGTTCTTTTATTCGATGTACGCCGTCGCTCGCGGTGCTGAAGAAATCAATCTTCTCAAAGATTGGACGTACGTCGGCAGAAACGGTGTGGTGGCAACTAAGACGCTCCATGGCAATTGCGGTGATTTCTGTCAAGACGTGAGTGTCTTCACATTGAAAGAGATGAGCGAAGAGGCATCCCCACCGAAATAACTGGTTGTTAGGGTCTCAGCGAACGTTCTTGTGCGTCCGGAGCCTGCTTGGGCTGGATTTGATTCTTCGGCATCACGGCGGTGGCGCTGCACGTCTTGTTTTCTTTGTCGATCTGCTGGTCCACGATCTTCACGCCCTGGAGATATTCCTGGACGATCTCTTCTCTGGTGAGTTCGATATCCTGTTCCGCCTCGCGGCCGGTCCGCTCGCGAACTCGGTCGACCATGTGCTCTTTCACCAAGATGCGAATCTGTTTGGCCAAATCGGTACGGGCAGAGAGCTCCGAGACCCGCCGGCAGATGATGGGGCCTTTCGCCATGTCGCCCTGACCCTTGCCGACGAGGTACTGGTCCGATGAATAATTGGTGCGATCGTCGTCTATGTGGCGCAACAAGGCAGGCCTGTGCGAAGAGTCTGGTTGCCCTCTGTACTGTATGAGTCGATCGAAAGATGACGCCGCGTGGTTGCGAACATCGCCTGCATCCGCAGCTATCGAATGCAGCGGCAGCAAGACTGAACAGCCCATGGCGATCAACGCCGCAATAAACTGACTATCGGTGCTCTTCACTCGTTATCTCCCTTCTCCGCCTCTTCGATCGCCCTCACCACCCTGTCTGCTGCCTCCAACCCCCCTTGGCGCAATCTGAATCTGGTTGGGCACGGGCGGTAATTGCTGGAGGGGCGACGGATGGATCTGATGTATCGAGGGAGGGAGTCGTCTATCTATAGGTAACTGTCCTGCCGCTGCCTGCGGTGGCGCAGTCGGTGTCGTGTAGGTGAAGTCGTTTAAGGTTCTGGAAACAGTCGGTGATCCCGGCGCCGGTATGATCAGATGGCGTGGCATGGTCGGCTGCCTTGTCCCCGGTGCAGGAGGAGCGGGCGGTTGTGGCGGCAATGGAGGCTGTTTGGTCGTGATCGTGTGTTGCGCCACGTAGACATGCGGGCTTGTGGGATAGAGGCCCTGTGCGGCAGTCAGCAGAGCCTGAAGTTGGGCCAACCCTACCAAGGAAGAAGAGGAATAGCCGGCCGTCGAGACGAGCACCCAATCTGTCCAGGCTTGCGACACCATGGCGTTCGATTGCACTCGATTGAGAATGTCTTGGCGCCGCTGAGTCGCCTGCTGTGTTTGCTCTGTGGTCGAGCCCTGTGCTAGGGCCTGATTCGCCGCATTGAGGTCCTGTTGTAGTTGGTCATTTTCATGTTTCAGGGCGACAAGTTGATGCCGGGCGTCCTCGTTCTCCCGCAAGGCTGCGATGGCCTGTCGCACCTCGTTCGTGTCGATCTGGGCAACCAGATTTGTACGGACCACGATGGTCTCTCCATCGAGTGTGGTGTTGGTTGCTTGTTCCAGGACAAGGACGATGCCGGCAGTATAGGTTCGAATTTCGTCTTTCGTCACATCCAGACCGTCCACGATGGTGACGCTTTCGAGGTAGACGGCAACCTGTTCCAAGGCGTTTCGTTTGGCCACTTCGGTGGCCAGGCGGATGGCGTCTTCCTTGGTATCACGGTCTCCCATCCGATGTTCTCCCTGTGCGGTTACGACTCGGACTTCTGCCAGAGTCACTGCGGGCCACATCGCCAAGATGACGAACCAGGCACAGAGGCGCAGGCTCGGCAATGAGATGAGCCGGAAGGCTGGTTGCGTGATCGTATGCGGAGGAGGAATCTGTGGCATTGCCGATATTCTTCAGATAGGGCGTGCTCGTCAGAGGCCGAATCATGCCGGCCATGTGGTGAACGTTAACCCGCATTATTCATGAGCACTTCTGCTGCAATCGCCGATCCGCTGCTACGACTAGCCTTCGGCCGGCGGGCTCGCCCCTCGGACCCTCCACATACTGCACGAGTATGCATCGGGTCCTCACGGCTCCGCGCGCCGGTCTCGCAACGCGGCTCCGCGATTTCGTCCCTCGACTGTGCTCGGGACCCTGAGCTTTGCCGAAGGGCCACGAACCGTCATGAATAATGCGGGTTAAGGGTAACACCGAATAGACCGTTGTGCCAGGGGCCGTCCGATCCGCATGAACCCTGATGGATCGTCTAGCCGAGGTCTTCCCTCGCTTGCCTTGGCGGAAAACGCCATGATAGCGTAGAAGCCCACGTGGAATTGAATAGAAAGAATTGATCTGAGCACATGCCGGTAAGCGTTCATCACAGATGGTCGATTCAGATACTGGCCGTATCCCTGGCCGTTCTCTCTGTGGTCCTTTCGCGAGAGGCGGCGGTTGCCGCTGTATCGTCGCAGGCATCTGCCTCAATGGTTTCGACTGAGCATGTCATTCTCTTTGTCCTCGAAGGATTCGGCCAAGATTCCCTAAAAGGCGGCACGATGCCGACCCTCAGTCGGCTGGTCAAGGAAGGAGCGGTCACCTGGTCTGCCACGGCAGTGAAACCTGCATTACGGCTGCCGACGATGGCGTCGTTGATTACGGGAATGCCGGTCGAGAAACACGGCATTACCTGGAACACCTTCGAATTCAGCCGTGGCTATCCACGTGCTCCAAGCCTGTTCGACTACCTCGATCTCAGCGGGGGGCGCGATAGTGCGATTTTTCTCATGGATGAGTCGCTGTATCAGTTGGCGCGCCCTGAGCCCTACACGGACTACCAGATGTGTGGACCGCTGAAGCCGGAATGCAATTCTGATCGGATCGTGTCCTACATCCGTCAATACTTCACGAAAGCAACCAGCGGCCATGGCTACGGGCATGCGATCCTTGCGCTGCCGCACTTCCTGGTCGTGCATCTTCCTGAAGCGGGTCGAGTGGGCGCATCGCGGGGCTGGACCTCGAAGGAGTATCGTGCCGCCCTTCGCACAGTGGATAGGGCCATGCACTCCGTGTTGGATATCTATCAAGAGCATGGGCTGATCAAGCGGACCACCCTGTTTGTGACATCGCTCAGCGCCGAAGGCAGGGATGCGAATCAAGAGCAACCTGACGCGGTGGTGCCGATGGTTCCATGGATTGCCTCGGGGGTGGGGATTAAACCTGGGTACGTGATTCACCAGCCGATCTCTATTTTAGACACCGGCGCGACGGTGATGCGGACGTTGGGATTACAGACCCATACCGAGTGGGAGAGTCATGCGGTGGAAGAAATCTTTCAAGGTGTCTTTACCGCAGCCCCTCGGGGATCTTCGGAATAGGTCAGGTCATGCAGCATGCGACATGGTACATGGGCTGGTGTCTGATCGGACTGTTGCTAGGCTCCGCAACGGTCACCCAGCCGGCCACGGCTGGTCAGCCGGCTGCCTACAGGCAGGAACATGCCATCACGATCGACGCCACGACGATTAATCCTCAGTCCTGGTGGCAAGTGCCCGGCATCACCCCGTCGATCTATGGATCGGACCCTGAATCCATGGATGCCTACAAGACGACCGAGTCTCGCGCGCTCACACTGAAGCCGGGGAAATATCATTTTGTGAGCTTCACGTTCGATTTTCCGTTCATGGTGAACGTAGAGGGGAGGTTGGAGTTTGCCCAGTCGCTCGACCAATGTGTCGAGGGACGAGGAACCCAGACCTTAACCATCCGCTGCAGCCGGACCTATCCACATGGCGGCGAGCGCGATTACCAGTATCAGTAGAGGAGCGGCGCCAATGACCCAAGGGCTTGATGACCTGTTAGCAGCACTCGAGGATGTCGACGACGCAACCCGTGAAGAGGCCTCCAAGGCGCTCGCCGAACTCGCCGATTCCACCACGTTGGAGGCGCTGGTCGGCGCCTGTGGAGATGAGTATTGGGCTGTCCGAGCCCATGCAGGCCGTGCCGTAGCCAAGATCGGGGGGGCGAAAGCCGTGGAAGCGCTCATCGTCCTGTTTCACGATTCCATTATGGACGTGCGGAACGATGCGGTGACGGCTATGGCCTCGATGGGAGCTGCGGTGGTCGATCGTTTGATTGTGGCATTGAAAGATGAGCGATGGCGTGTTCGCGAACATGCGGCAAAGACGTGTGGAGACATAAAAGATCGGAGTGCTGTTGAGGCCCTCATGCTCGTCTGCCGAGATCGCGATGGTGCCGTCAAGAGTGCTGCCGCAGAGGCGCTGGGCAAGATCGGCGATCCGAGAGCGATTCCGGTGCTGGTCAAACTCTTCCGCGATCCTTCAAAAACGGTGCGAGAGACGGCTGGGACCGCACTCATCTTTATCGGCCAGCCTTCCGTCGATCCGCTACTGGAATGTCTGAAGGATAAAGATTTTGTGGTCCGCTGCCATGCGGCCCGTGCGCTTGGCGGGATGACGACCGATTATCAAATCGGCCGAACCTGGGTGCGGGATGCCAACGTCGTCGATGCCCTGATTGCCGCGCTGAAAGATCCGGATCGGGCCGTGCGCGAGGATGCCACGATCGCCTTGGGCCAGATCGGCGATCCACGTGCGATCGACGCCTTGATCGAAGCGATGAAGGATGGCGCGGTGAAGCGGCATGCCATTGCGTCGCTTGGCATGATCGGCGATCCACGTGCCTTGCCTCCGGTGCTGGACGCCTTGAAGGGGAAAGGGATCAGGCAGGATGGGACTCCGACGCCCGGTTGTATCGTCAGCGAAGATGCCTTCATCAAGGAGGCGGCGGCGACGGCGCTCGGCCAGTTCCGTGATCCGCGGGTTATTCCAGACTTGATCATGCTGTTGAAGGACGGCGTGCTGCGCGAGAAGGCCAGTGCCGCCCTGGCCACCATCGGCGATACGGCGATCGAGCCGTTGATTACCTTTCTCTATGACCCCAAAGCGTCTGAAGTCGTCGCGGAAGGGGAGCGGGTGCTCTCCTATGCCTCGGTCCGACTCACGGCGAAAGATGCCTTGCGGCAATTGGCGCTTGAAACGCTCGAAAAATTGGGCTGGATGCCGGCGCCGGAAGACGTCATCGTCAATTCGAGTGTGGCCGACAATGCCAGGGTGGACATGCCTCTTGGCGACTCAGGACGGTTCGGCCCGTCGGGTGATTATGCCAAAAACGGCTAGCAAGCGTCTGAGAAGCTATAGCGCATCACGCAGGATGCTCAAAAAGGTCGTCCAGCAAGGCCGCAGCGAGCGAAGAGGCGAGGCGTACGCTTCGGTACGTTGAGCCTCTGAGCGATGCGAGAACGCCGCTGGCGGACTTTTTCAGCATCCTGCTAGGAGCGAGGTTTCGGATGGCAGACGCAGTAGCCGAACAGATCGCGGCGCTCAAGGACGAAGATTGGGCGATTCGCGAAGAGGCCGCGACGATGCTCGGTACGCTTCGAGATCCCCGGGCTGTGGCGCCATTGGTCTCCGTACTTCGTGACGGCGATCGCGCGGTTCGCGATGCAGCGATCGGCGCGCTCTTGGCGATCGGAGAGCCGGCGATGATGCCGCTGGGCGCCTGTCTGTCCGATCCAGCTCTCACGGTTCAGGAGTTGGCCTCGTCGGTGTTGGCGACCATTGCCGATGCGCGAGTGCTCGTGCCGCTCGTCAAGGCGCTCGCGAGCCCCGACTGGATTGTGCGGATGCACGCCGTCAAGGCGTTAGCTCGGATTCAAGACCCTGGAGCGGTGGCGCCGCTGCTGCCGCTGCTGCAAGACAAGGTGAAGGCCGTGCGTGAGGAGACATCGACAGCCCTCGCGGCGATGGGGGAAACGGCATTATCATCGCTGCTCGCGGCACTGACTCATACTGAATGGCTGGTGCGGCTGCACGCGGTAGAGGCTTTGGGAAAAACGCAGTCGCCCGAAGCGGTGGATCCGCTCTTGTCGGTGCTGTTCAACGATCGGGATAGGGCGGTTCGGGAAGATGCTGTCCGTGCGCTCGGTCAGATCGGCGATGCGCGTGCGGTGGAGTTCCTGGTGACGGCGATGAAAGAGCCGGGGCTGCGGCCGCTGGCGGTTGAGGCGCTGGGCCGGATCGGCGATCGTTGCGCCGTGCCGGCGCTGATCGATGTGCTTGAGGGACTGGAGCGACCAGAGGTCTCGCGGCCGATCGACGGCTGCGGCGAACGTTGGGATGAAGACATGATCACATTGGGCGCGGCTGTCAGAGCATTGGGTGCGATTCGAGACGAGGCAGCCATCCCCTCGCTCATGAAGGCGCTCCGGTATACGGTGACGCGGGGGGACGCGGCTGATGCGCTGACTCGGTTCGGGAGCGCCGTGATTGCGCCATTACTGGCGGTGCTGGCACGCGAGTCGGATGACAATATCCGTTACCATGCCAAAGAGACGTTGGCCAAAGTGGGCTGGCGAGCAGGCCGTGTTTAGAGGCCAATGGTCAATGTTGAATGGTCAATGTTGAATTTATAACTCAGCACTCAGAACTCAACACTCAGAACTGATTTCACGCCATGCCGAAAGAAACAATCGAAACACTGGTGTCTGAGCTCGTCCACGAAGAGGACTGGCGACGGATGCGAGCGACGGCAGCCTGCCTGTCGGGCGGGCCGCGGGCCGTGCAGGCGCTCATTCAAGTGTTGCAGACTGGGGCGCCGGCATTGAAAGCCGAGGCTGCCGCCATGCTGGCGCGCGTGAACGATCCCCAGGCCGGTGTGCCACTAGTCGGCTTGTTCCACGATGAGGATGAGGCGGTCCGCAAGGCCGGTGCAGCAGCCTTGGAACATATGGCGGGGGTGTTGGACGAAACGACTGCTGCGGCATTGACCTCACTGCTCTATGAATCGAAGGACGAGGGGATTCGCGTGGCGGCTTCGCAGTTGTTGGGGGTCATTCCGAATGCGATTGCCCCGCTCAGTCAGATGTTGACCCATTCGGACCCGGACGCGCAGATCATGGCCGCGAAGATGCTGGAACATTTGCTCGATCCCCGCTCATCGGACGCGTTTATTACGGCCATGGGGCAGCCGGCTATTCGCGACATCGCCGTGCGGACGCTCAAGAAGTTGACGGCCATTCGTGAACGTATCAACGAGGTGTTTGACGCGCTGCGCGCGATCGAGGAGTTGAGTGAACGGGAAGAGGCTCGCATGAACACCGTGATCAATCTTTTGGCCATCGGGCGTCCAAGCGTGGAGATTTTAATCGAGTATCTGGAGGATGACGATTGGGTGATTCGTGAAGCCGCCGCTGACTTGTTGGGAAAGATCGGCGATGTGCGAGCGGTCGAGCCGTTGATGGAGCGGTTGCGGGTGGATAAAGATACGGGAGTCAAAGAGCTGGCGATGAAATCGTTGGGCTTGATCGGAGATGCGAGGCCGGCACAACTCTATATCGAGGCCATTCCCATTCGACCTCTGCGGGTCTATGCCATGGAAGCCTTGGCCAAAGTCAAAGATGTGGATGTGTTGCGGCCCTATAAGGAACTATTCGATCGGTTGAGGACGGATCGGGACGGCCTGGTCGCGTACAATTCCGGGTTGATCGCCGACAAACTGGAAGCGCTCGATGGGACGCCTGTCGGAAGTCAGGGAGGGCAGGACGACGATGAGTGACGAGATGCAGGCTGAACGGATCGAACAATTGATCGGAGCCCTGCGGGACGACAATGAGGCGCTTCGCAATCATGCGATAGCCAGTTTGAGCCAAGTGGGTGAGGACGCAGTGGGACCGCTGATCGGGCTCATGGCGGATGAAGATGTCCTGATTCGGGAAGCGGCGACCAGCGCCATTGTGCGGATCGGTCCGTCCGTCGTCGCCTCTTTGATTGAGGCGTTGGAGGACGATGAGTGGGCGATTCGCGAGCAGGCTGCGTCGGGATTGGGGAAGCTACGAGATTTACGGGGCGTCGAGCCCCTCGTGAAGGCGCTCAAGGATAAAGACGGTGCCGTGCGTACTGCGGCCGTGTGGGCGCTGGAGCGTGTCGGTGATGCGCGCGCCGTGCCTGGATTGGTTGAGGCACTGACCGACCATACCGTGCGTGAGGATGTGGCGCGCGTACTGAAAAAGATCGGCGATGCGAGGGCCGTGGACGCCTTGATCGACGGGTTGCTGGGTACGAACTGGATGGTGCGGCGCCATGCGGCCGAAGCGTTGGGCAAGATCGGCGATGCCCGTGGCATCGACCCGTTGATCGAGTCGCTGAAGGATGAGGACTGGCTCGTGCGGAGGAATGCCGCGGAGTCGCTCGCGCGGCTCGGGGCGAAGCAGGCCATCGACCCCTTGCTCCCGCTGCTCGAAGATGAGAATACGATGGTGCAGGAAACGGTCGAAGGTGTGCTGGCGAGTCTGGGATGGAGCGCAAAGCCGTAGTCTTCATTCTGACATAACTATTCAGGTCGATAGGCTGAAGGCTTTTAGGGGTTGGGCTTCTTGCGCAATGAGGATTCATCTCTGCGTAAACCCAAGGTCGTAGAAAACGAGAAGGTGTTGAATCGTGCCTTGCGAGATCATGTATAACCTTCAGCCTTCAGCCTGAACACCTGAGTAATTACATTCCGATGGTAAAGGATACACATCATGGCGGATGAAGTTCCTGCAAAGCTGATCCAGATCGGCCCGAAAGGCGGCGTGAAGAAGGACGGATTCAATCTCGTCACGGAACGAGTCGTCGCGGTGAACCTTGAGGCGAAACAGCTCGAAGTCGAACTGTTGGCCTACGATGGGAAGACGGTCGTGTTGGACGTGGATGACGAGGCGTTTGAGCAGCTGAAGCTCCTCAAAGTTGGGGACGGAGCCACGATCCGCGTCGTTGAAGAAGGCGGGAAGCGGCTCGCCAAGAGTTTCCGGATTCGCGCAAAAGATCCCAACGCGGCGCGCGCTGACGCGATGCTCTTGGATCTGAAAGATAGCCACTGGCTCAACCGAAAATATGCGGCTGAAGTGCTGGGTGAGCTGAAAGAAATTCGTGCCGTGCGGCCGTTGGTGGATGCGTTGACGGATGAAGTCGGGGATGTCAGGCAGCGGGCCTATGATTCGTTGATCAAGATCGGCGGACCGGCGGTATCATTGCTCGTGCCCTTGCTGGTGTCGGAGGAAGATGAACTGAGACAATCCGTGACGGAAATTATCCGTAAAATCGGAAAGCCCGCCGTCGAGCCGTTGGCGATGGCGCTCGCCGAGGCCGACGACCGTCTGAAGACGCGCGTGATGAAGGTCTTGGACCGGATGGGCTACAAGCCGAAAGTCACAGAAGAGGCCAAGGCCGTCGAAGCGCCTCGACTCACGTAACGCCGCCGTTATGTGGCTGGAGAGGGAGCTTTACTGGGCCTCCCGACCGAAATATGACGGAAGCCAAATCCCGCAACCCGGTCGGGCTCATAGACATTGCGCAAGTCGAAGAAGATGGGTTGGCGTAAGAGGGTTTTCAGTTTCTCGAAATCGAGGGTTCGGAACTGGTTCCATTCGGTCATGAGGATCAGCGCATCCGCCCCCTGTGCTGTGTCATACGCATCTGTACAGGGGACGAGCCCCGACAGGATCTGACAGGCTTCCTCGAGCCCCGCGGGATCGTAGGCGCGAACCGTGGCGCCCTGTTTCATGAGTTCCTGCGCGATGGCCAGGGCCGGCGCATCCCGTAGGTCGTTCGTATTAGGCTTGAAGGACAGGCCCAACATCGCGAACGTTTTCCCCTTGAGTCCTCCAACCTCTTTTGTGATCTTTTCAATCATCCGGCCCCGCTGCTGTTCGTTAATGAGGGCGGCAGCACCGGCGATCTGCATGGGATAGCCGACTCGTTCCCCTGTCTGTACGAGCGCGGCGAGATCTTTTGGAAAGCACGATCCACCGAACCCCGGTCCTGCGTGGAGAAACTTCGATCCAATCCGGTTATCGAGCCCCATGCCTTTTGCCACCATCTGTACGTCGGCGCCGACCCGTTCACAGACTGTTGCAATCTCGTTGATAAAAGAAATTTTGGTGGCGAGGAAGGCGTTGGAGGCGTACTTGATCATCTCGGCAGTCGGGATGTCGGTCACGACGAACGGAGTTTCAATGAGGTAGAGCGGCCGATAGAGATCTTTCATGATCGCAATGGCCTGTTCGCTGTCTGCGCCGATGACGACTCGGTTCGGTCGCATGAAGTCTTCGATGGCGGACCCTTCACGGAGAAACTCTGGGTTGGAGACGATGTCGAACCGGAATTTGCCCGATTGATTGGCGGTGATCACTTCGCGCAGTTTTTCCCCGGTCCCGACCGGGACGGTCGACTTCGTGACGATGACTTTGTACCCGGTCATGGTTCTGGCGATGCCGCGGCCGACTTCTTCGACGTAGGAGAGATCGGCTGATCCGTCCGGTTTCGGAGGGGTTCCGACGGCAATGAAGATGACGAGGGCCTTGTCGACGGCTTTGGCGACGTCGGTGGTAAAACTAATTCGGTTCTCTCTGATTCCTTTGGCGACGAGCTCCGTGATCCCTGGCTCATAGAAGGGCACATCGCCTTTCTCAAGCCTGGCGATTCGTTTGGCGTCGGTATCCATGCAGGTCACACTGACGCCGAATTCAGAAAAACAGGCTGCTGTGACCAACCCGACATAGCCGGTTCCAATCACACTGATATGCATAGACCTATGTCCTCCTCTAGCTGGCTAAGAATGATCCCACAAGTATAGCAATGGTACTGGGAGATGAGCAACGAACTTATGGAAAGCCATATTCACAGGGAGGATTGCCCAGGCCGCTCGTTGACATGGGTGCCAGGGCTGGGTACTATTTGTTCCCTCCATCGAATGGATCCTGTCGTATGGCGATTCCGAGCACACCTCTTCAGCGACCTCTCGCCGTGATGATGCGTCGGACCTTGCGCACGATCAGTCCTGACGCCACCCTGTTGGAGGTGGCGAAGCTGATGCGTGACTCGAAGGTCGGAGCCGTATTGGTGCAGGAGGCCGGTCACTATAGCGGTATTGTCAGCGAGTCGGACCTGGTTCGCAAAGGGATGGCCGAATCCTGTCCGGCAGAAGAGACGTGTGTGCGTGCCGTCATGAGCCGCCCGTTGCTGTCGATAGACATTACACGATCAGCCCATGAGGCGAGTGACAAGATGGCGGAACATGGGATTCGGCATCTGGCTGTCACCGAGGAGGGGCAGATCGTCGGAATGATCTCCGTCCGCGATCTCTTGCGGTATTTCAAAAACTGGGGCGGTCTGTAATCGTGCCCTCTCGCGGGCCGGCAGCGGATCGTCTTCCCACCCTCTGTCATGGTTCTGCACGAGTGTTGTGAATCGGCCGGCTCATCCCCCGCAATGGTTTCTGCTGATCACGGCGCTGGCGACCGGTGCGGTGGTGATGGCGCTTGAGATTGTGGGAAGCCGGCTCTTGGCTCCCGTCTTCGGAAGCTCCCTGTTTGTCTGGGGCGCGTTGATTGGAGTGATTCTTGCTGCCATGAGCAGCGGGTATGCCTTTGGAGGCTGGGTCTCGGACCGCTATCCCGGCGCGCAGGTGCTGGCCGGTCTGCTGCTGTTCTCCGGAGCCTGGACGTTTCTTGTCGCGTGGCTTGGCCAGCCGGTGCTCTTTACGGTTGCTGGGGCGATTGAGGACCCTCGGTGGGGACCCTGTGTTGCCGCGGCGCTGCTCCTGGGCCCGCCGGCCTTTGGGTTGAGCGGCGTGTTGCCGACCCTGTTGCGATTGGCCGTGTCGGACCTTGAGTATTTCGGCCGGCACACCGGTCGGATGATCGCGCTTTCGACCATGGGGAGTTTGCTGGGAACGTGGGGAACGGCGTTTTTCTTTTTGTCCTGGATCGGCAGCCAGGCACTTGTCGCATGGCTTGGCACCATTCAAGTGGGGCTTGGTCTCTGGTGGTTAATCGGCAGGACGGCCGTTCGACCCTTGGTGATCGGTATACTCGTGCTCTGTACGGGAGGCCTGGGGGCCGGTGCGTGGGTTCCGATCCAGATGTTGAACGCGCCGGTCTATCAAGAAGACAGCCCGTACCAACAAGTACGAATTCGCGATGATGATCTGTTTCGCTATCTTGTCCTGGACCGGACGTTCCACGCGGTCATGTGGAAGGCGGATCCTGTCGCCCTCTTTCTCCCCTATAGTCAATTAATGGTTGCGTCGCTGGCGTGGGCGCCAGAACCGAAACAGGGGCTGATCCTTGGTCATGGAGGCGGATCGCTGGCGAAGTGGCTCGCCCATCGATGGCCTGAACTCGAGCTGGATGTGGTGGAGTTCGATCCCGTGGTCGTCCGTATGGCCGAGGAATATTTTTCCTATCGGCCGCCGCTCCAGCATCATGTGCACGTTCGAGATGCCCGGGTCTTTCTGAATTCCACGAAGCGGACCTACGATCTCATTTGGGTCGATGCATTCGCCCGGCACATGATTCCGTTTCACCTGACTACGGTGGAGTTTTTCGCAGAGTTGCGCGCGCATCTTGTCCCGAACGGTATCCTGGCCGTGAATTTGGCCTCGTCGGGTGAGGAGGGAGATCTGTTGCGGGCCAATGCGGTCGTGCAGACGATGAGACGATCGTTTCCACAGGTCGAGTCCTTTGTGGTCAAGGGACCGTGGCCCTCTCCTCAGACGCGATCGGAAAATCTGATTTTTTTTGCCGGGACGCCGTTCGAAGCGCATACCCTCGCGACCATGGTGGCAAAGGTACGCAGACTGGTTGAGCAGCAGCGTCTTCCATTTGAGTCCATTGCCTTGCTGGCTGCCCATCGCACGCCATCGTGGGAGGCTGGTGTCGTGTTCACCGATAACTATGCGCCATACGATCTCTTGATCGGGGCCACGGCTCAAGAGGTGCGGCCTGAGGCGGGTACACTATTGAAATAATTTCGTCTCACTTGTTGCGACGGGTATGTTCATTGAAGATGCTTCGGGAAAGATCGGGAATAACGTTCTTGCTTCCGATTTCCTCTCGGTGCTATTTATACGGTTGCTCTCGCAGCGTATACATACTGTGAGGGTACGATGGGTAGACGCAGTGGCCGGCAAGGTCAGGGTTCTGTGGGCGTAGCGGTAAGTGGTTACCACCCTAATCGCATCTCTTCTTCTTTTTTCTTAAGGAGGTAGGTCATGGGCAAGACGTTGTTAGGAGTCTTCTTCGGCCTCGTGATGGTCGTGGCTGGGGCATCTGCCGCGTTTGCGCTTCAGGCAGGTGGAGTCGAAATCGGAGATTTGGAGACTGGCTCAGTTGTGGGTCAGTCGTTCAAGGAGCTGGATGTTGATGCCCAGCTATTCGCGATTGAGATTGGAAACCTCAAGACGTGGTATCCACCCATCACGATCCTCGATTTTAAAGTTCGGCCTGGTCGTCCCGTGCTGCTCAAGGTGACAAACAATGCCACTGCTGACCACGGGTTCCAGATGACCGATGCTGCGAACTCTGGGGCCCCGACTGTCATGATGGCCCAAGTTGTATTGAAGCCGGGAGAAACCAAGTACATCGGTATTCCGACCAGCGACATGTTCTATGCCACGCAGGGGAATACGCTGACCTATCGCTGCCACCTACATCCAGGGCATGTCGGCGGCAAGATTCTGATGCTGAAGTAAATAGTGCTTGGCTGAGATGAGTGACGATCGCCCTCTCTGCATCCTCGCAGAGAGGGCGATCGTTTTTTCAGGATCCTGCAAGAAGCAGGAAGGCCCTGCTTCTTGTGAGAAAAGCAGGGCCTTCATTGTGGAAGAGGAGCGATGATTAATTGCGGACACCACTCCAGATTTTTGCCGGATCGATCGTCTTATCCGGATTGAGCGTCCGTGCCTTTTCGAGAAGAACTTCCGTCGTTTCCGGATACGCAGGATCGGCTATGCAGCAATTATCGACCGGGCAGACAGCGGAGCACTGTGGTTCGTCGAAGTGTCCGACGCACTCGGTGCAACGGTCGTGCGTAATAATATAAATACTATCGCCGACCCCCTGACCGTCGCCCACATGATTGCCCTTCGCTTCCGCGTCGCTGCGAGTTTCAAAAATCGCCTCGTTCGGACATTCGGGCAGGCAGGCCCCACAGGAGATACATTCATCGGTAATCAGCAACGCCATGACCTTCGCCTCCTTCTCACTACAAAAAAGAGATACACATGATTGACAAGTTCGCCCCGTCACGACCATTATGAGTGCCGTGATGTGAAAACCATTCTAGTCTGTCGCTCTTTTCCAAGTCAACAGAACGGCGCTTGTCCAGAAGGCCTAGATCCCCTGTGTTCATGGGCTTTTGGGCCCAGGAAATTGTGAAGAGTCGTGACAAGGAATGTCTATGGCCACCGTGCAGTTGAGCGATCGTGGGCAGAAAAAGAAGCGCATCGTCACGCTCGCCCTCATGGCGATTTTCTTGATGAGCGCGTCGTTCTTTCTCATCGATCGAAAAGAGGAGACCCTCATTATTGTCTCCTTTCCAAACGGTCATGAGCTCGAGGCAGAAGTGGCGGATACGCCGGAGAAGCTGCTCGTCGGTCTTGCCTTTCGAGAGGCGTTGCCGACGAATGGTGGATTACTGTATATCTTCGAGTCGACCGGACAGAATCATCTCTGGACCAAGGAGTATCGGTTTCCGGTGGACATGATCTGGGTTGATGAAAGCCATCATATTGTGGGGCTGAAGGAAAATGTCGCTCCTTGTCTGGAAGCCGATTGCCCCAAGTATAATTCCTCTCCCGACGCGGTCCGTTATGCGATTCAAACAGAAGCGGGTTTCATCAAGCGGGAAGGGGTCACGATCGGGCTGGAGTTGAAATATACGCTTCGGATGTAATGCGTGCGGGAGCTGTGGGTTTACCGCATGAGGAGAGGAGTCGGTGCAGCATGCAAGAGGGGTTTCAATCTGTTGCCTTGGTCGCTGAGCTGCCGCCTGGGAAATCAAAAGCCGTGAAGGTGAACAACCGGGAGATTGCGCTCTTTAACATCGATGGGGCGTATTTCGCGATCCATAATATTTGTCCGCATGAAGGCGGTCCTTTATGCGAAGGGCGTGTGAAGGGCTTTGTCGTGGCTTGTCCGTGGCATGATTTGGCCTTCGATGTTCGAAACGGGCGAGGGACGGACGGCGGTGGATATTGTGTGGGGAGTTATGATGTGCAGGTGGAAGGACCGGAGATTTTTGTCGGGCCTCGGCGAAAACCCTAGCATGGTCAGCCGACGAATATGGCGCGGGTTATTGCGTCAATGACGATCCATGCGACAGCCGGCCACGACCATGATGGGGCCACACACTCGGATGGAGCCAAGATTATTGCGACGACTCTTGAGCATTCTATCCAGATTCATCTCTGGGAAGACAGAACCCGAGGGGAGCTCTGGGTTCCGACCTATGATCCTGCGGGGCTCGAGTTACTGGCCGACGACTACCTTCGCATCGCCGGGAATAATGCGGTTGACAATGGGCAGCGGACGTTCGAGTTTAAAGCGGTCAAGCCGGGCACGCATCGAGTCCTGTTTGAAAAACGCATGGGGTGGAAATTTACCGCCGAAGATCGACGCGTCTTTGATGTGAAGGTCACTGATTCCTCGTTTCAGAGGAGAGCGTAATCGTGCCGAATGTGGCCTTCGTCAATGGAACGTTCATGCCGCTAGCCGAGGCAACAGTCTCGATCGAAGATCGAGGCTTTCAGTTTGGCGACGGCATCTATGAAGTGATCCGCACGTACAAGGGACGTCCGTTCTCACTCGATGCCCATCTGGCTCGACTGGATCGTAGCGCCGCAGCGCTTGAACTGACGCAGCCTTATTCCCGTGCCGAGTGGACACAGCATATCCTGGAAGGGATTCAGCGGGCCGCCTACACCGAGGCCAAAATCTATCTTCAGATCACCAGGGGTGTCGCTCCCCGTGATCACGCCTACTCAGATGAAGCCACACCCACAGTCGTCATGATGGTTCGTGAGTTCCACCCGCTCGACAGATCGGTGCAAGCGATCGGTGTGGACGCGATGACGACCGAGGATATTCGATGGGGGCGCTGTGACATCAAGAGCGTGAATCTGTTGGCGAACGTGCTTGCACGACAACAAGTAAGGCACGCCAGGGTCTTCGAAGCCATTTTAGTTAACGCGGGGTTGGTCACTGAAGGGGCGATCAGCAACGTGATGGTGGTTCAGGGGGGAACCGTGCTGACAGCTCCCGAAGGGCCGCGCATTTTGTCCGGGGTCACGAGGGCCGTCGTGTTAGATCTGGCGCTGAGCGAGGGGTTGTCGATTCAGGAGCGTTTTGTTTCTCAGGGAGATCTCTATGAAGCCGACGAGGTATTTCTCACAGGGACCACAGTCGAGGTCCTGGCTGTCGTCCGTATAGATGGAAAAGTTATTAGAGATGGACGGCCTGGCCCGATCACTCAGCAGCTCGCCGCGAGCTTCACGCGTCGGGTCGGCTAGCCCCTTGCTTTGGCATAGGTGGCATGCTATGGTCCGCGGGCTGGAAGTGGGCTCAGGCCCACTTTTTTGTTTAATCTCTTGAATGGGCCATCCAACGATACAGGGCGAAGGGTGTCGGTGAAGGAATCCCGGCCGGTCGTCGATCGCATCAGCGACGTGGTCTCGCCCATCCTGTGGGCATTGGGCTTGGAATTGGTCGACGTCATGTGTGTGGGTCAAGGTGCGCGGTCAGTCGTGCGTGTGTATATCGATAAGCCGGGCGGCGTCACAGTAGACGATTGCGGGCGTGCACACCTCGCGATCGGTCCAGCCTTGGATGTGGCCGATCCCTTTCCCCATGCCTATATGCTTGAAGTCTCCTCGCCCGGTCTTGATCGGGCCTTCAAACGGACTCAGGATTATCGTCGGGCATTGGGGAAGCAAGTGAGCGTAAAGCTCAGGCAGCCGATCGACGGACAGTGGCGTGTGGTCGGAGTGCTGAAGGAAGTGAATGAACAAGGAGTGACTATTGTGGTGAACGGTCCGCGCTCTGAGCAGCTACTCATCCTTGAGTTCGACTCAATCGCTGAAGCACGGCGCGCCGTCACGTTTTAGGCGTACTGGAATCGATCACCGCGGGTGTGAGCAGACCGCCGCATGTGGAGTGTGGCTGCAGTGGCAGTCGCCGGAGAGTGAGCTATGAATCGAGAATTGATTTCAGTTATCGACGAACTTGGTCGGCAAAAAGGCATCGACAAGAGCCGGGTGATCGGGGCGATCGAAGCAGCGCTTCAAATGGCTGCGAAGAAACGTTTCGGGCAAGCGGAGAATATTCAAGTCGAGATCGACTCCAAGACCGGTGAGATCTCGGTCGTGTCGAAGAAGACTATCGTCGATGCGGTCGCCAATCCCAAAACCGAAGTCTCCCTTCAGGAGGCTCGCCAGTTCGACAGCGAAGCAGAGGTCGGCGACGAGATCGGCTCGGTCATCGAGATGAGCGATTTGGGTCGGATTGCCGCACAAACTGCCAAGCAAGTCATTTTCCAGAAGGTTCGGGAGGCCGAGTGGGAGGCGGTTCAAAAGGAATACTCCACGAAGCAAGGAGATCTGGTCAACGGTATCATTCTCGGCGTGGAGCGTCGAAACTATTTAGTCGATCTCGGCAAGACGGAGGCGGTCTTGCCGATTCAGGAACAGATTCCACGGGAAACCTACCGCTCCGGCGATCGGGTGAAGGCGATGCTCTTGGAAGTGCGCCGGACTCCGAAAGATGTCCAGGTCATTTTGACGCGGAGCCATCCGCAGTTTGTGGCAAAACTCTTCGAGTTGGAAGTACCAGAGGTGCTCGAGAAAATCGTGGAAATCAAGTCCATCGTACGGGAGCCCGGCGATCGGACCAAGATTGCCGTGACGTCTCGCGAAAAAGCAGTCGATCCGGTCGGAGCTTGTGTGGGAATCAAGGGATCGCGGGTTCAAGCGGTGGTCCGTGAACTGCGCGGAGAGAAAATCGACATCATTACCTGGACTTCCGACCCGCGCGTCTTCATTGCCGAGGCGTTGAACCCTGCGAGTATTGAGAAGGTCGGCGTCGATGAGGAAAAGAAGTCCGCGTTGGTCGTCGTGGCAGATTCTCAGCTGTCGTTAGCGATCGGGAAGAATGGCCAGAACGTGCGGCTGGCCGCTCGTCTGACCGGCTGGAAGATCGACATCATTAGCGCGACGGAATACGAAAAGGAAAAGGCCGAACGGGATAAAGAAATCAAAGCGGCGCTGGCGGAGGAAACCGAGGCACTGCATCAGCAAGAAGAAGCCCGAGAGCTGGAACTCAAGGCCCGGGCAGAGTCGGAGCCTGATAAACCGAGTACAGGGGAGTAGGTGTCAATATCTCATGCGTGTGTATGTATTGGCTAAGCAACTCGGGATGGAAAACCGTGATCTCATACCGGAATTGAAGCGGATGGGGGTCACTGTCGCCTCGCACAGTAGCGTGTTGGATGACGACGTGGTGCAGAAGGTCTTGGAGAAGCTCGGCCCCAAAATCAAGGCAACGGGCAGAGACGGAGAGGCCGATACTGGTCGGGGCGATCGAGCCAAGGCCGGTTCAGCGTCCGACCATGCTGTGAGGCCGAAGGCCGGATCGATCCATGCCGCCTCGGTGGCGGAGGAGCCGTCCAAGCCCGACAAGCGCCGCATTCTGATTAAGCGCAAGAGAGCTGATGACGTTCCGGCGGAAGAGGCCGTGTCTCTGTCTGCGGCTGAATCGACAGGCACAAGCGGAACGCTCATCGATTCCCTCGTAAGCCCGCCGCCGGCGCATGCTCACGCTGAGGCCCCAGCCATTGCGCAGGTTGACCTGTCGGCGACATCCGGCCAGCCACTTGCGCATGCGATAGGCGCTGCGGCTGCTCCAGCTCACACAGTTGCTGTGAAGCCCGCCGTCGTGTCGAGCGTCGATGTGATTACAGGAAAAAAGAAATCCCTCTCTTTGGAAGAGATGCAAGCCGAGGGTCTGAAAGAGAAGGCGAAGAAGGCTCGTAAGCCCGGCCGTACGCGCGAAGAAGAAGAGCTGCGGCTTCGTGAGGATGCGGCTCGCTGGCAGGATCTTCGAGCCATTCCGGTGCAGCAGCGCCGCGATGACCGCAATAAGCACGTGCATCACAGCACGCCGGGGGAAGTCACCAAGCCGCGGAGGAAGAGCTTCAAGCTGACGCCCGGCATGACGGTGAAGGAGTTCGCCGAACTGATCGGACAGCGCCCGGCCGACATCATGCGCAAGCTCATGGATATGGGCCAGATGCTGACATTCAATCAGACCATGAACGTTGAGGCAGCCGTGATGATTGCGGAGGAGAACGGAATCAAGATCGATGTGTCGATGGAGAAGGCCGGAGAAGAGTTGCTGGATTCGGTTGTGCAGACGGAGGAGGACCTCCAGCTTGAGCCGCGGCCACCGGTCGTGACGATCATGGGCCACGTCGATCATGGCAAGACCTCACTCCTCGATGCCATCAGGCAGACGAAGGTGGCGGAAGGCGAGGCCGGCGGGATTACGCAGCATATCGGCGCCTACACAGTTGCGGTACGCGGGAAACAGGTGACGTTCCTGGACACGCCGGGTCACGAAGCCTTTACCGCCATGCGAGGCCGTGGCGCCAAGATCACCGATATCGTGATTCTGGTCGTCGCAGCAGACGATGGAGTCATGCCGCAAACGATCGAAGCGATTCATCATGCTAAAGCGGCGTCCGTGCAGATTATTGTGGCCATCAACAAGATCGACAAGCCCGGGGCCAACTCCGATCGTGTGAAGAATGCGTTGTCCGAACATGGACTCATCTCCGAGTCCTGGGGCGGCGATACGATCATGGTGGAGGTCTCGGCCAAAGAGAAGATCGGCCTGGACACCTTACTCGAAATGATTCTCCTCCAATCTGAAGTGCTGGAGCTCAAGGCCGACCCGCATCGCATGGCGAAGGGTGTCGTGGTGGAAGCCAAGTTGGAGCGAGGGCGTGGCCCGGTGGCGACGGTGCTGGTTCAGAGCGGGACGCTTCGTGTCGGCGATGTGTTCGTGGTCGGGATTTTTAGTGGGAAAGTTCGCGCGCTCCTTACGCATACGGGCGCAAAAGTGCTCGAGGCAGGTCCTTCTATTCCAGTCGAAGTGGCTGGACTTCCCGGTGTGCCGTCTGCGGGGGATGTATTTCAGGTCGTTGCTGACGAGCGGGTCGCACGAGAGATCGCGGGAGATCGAGCCAGTAAACAGCGAACGGCTGATTTATCCGGGTCGGCGAAGGTCTCGTTGGACGATCTGTTTGCCAAGATTAAGGAAGGGTCGGTGAAGGAGCTGGCGCTGGTCATCAAGTCCGATGTGCAGGGGTCGGCTGAAGCACTGACGGCCGGTGTCGAGAAGCTTGCGACCGCCGCAGTCAAGCTGCGCGTCATCCACAGCGGCGTCGGCGGGGTCACGGAGTCCGATGTGTTGCTGGCTGCCGCGTCGAACGCCATTGTTGTCGGGTTCAATGTCAGGCCGGAGCCCAAGGCTGCTGCCCTGGCGGAACAGCAAGGCGTCGACATCCGCCTCTACACCATTATTTACGATGCGTTGGCTGAGATTAAGGCGGCAATGGAAGGGCTGCTCGAACCGACGCTCAAGGAACGGGCGTTGGGGCGGGCCGAGGTGCGACAGGTCTTTACGGTGTCCAAAGCCGGTGTCATTGCAGGGTCCTATGTGATGGACGGCACGATTACCCGTGCTGCGGTTGGAGTTCGGGTGCTTCGCGACAACGTCGTGGTCTATGAAGGGAAGCTCGGATCATTGCACCGCTTCAAGGATGACGTTCGTGAAGTGCAGCAGGGTTATGAATGTGGAATCGGCGTTGAGAACTTTAACGACATCAAGGTTGGGGATATCATCGAAGCCTATGCGGTCGACAAGATTGCCGGAAAGCTCTGAAGCGTGAGTCTGCCCTGTGGCTATTATCGTCGGACTCTGTACGGTCGAGCTGTACATTCCCGAGAGCCAGTCGTTGAAGGATAAACGGCAGGTGTTGTTGAGTCTTAAGGATCGATTGCGGAAGCAGTTTAATCTCTCCGTGGCCGAGGTCGATGGACAGGATCTGTGGCAGAAGGCCGTATTGGGGCTGGCCTGCGTGGCCAACGAAGGACGCTATGTCAACCACGTGTGCGAGCAGGCGCTGAACTTGATTCGGAGCGTCCCGGCGGTGGAAATCGTCCAGTCTCGAATGGAATTGCTGTGACGACGGCACATTTAGCAGGATGCTCAAAATGGCCGTCCCGCACGCTTCAGTACTGTGAAGCGCTGAGCGAAGCGAGAACGAAGCTTGGGGAATGGCGCGTTTCGGCGCGCCGGGGCTGGGCGGGTGAGCAGGACGACTTTTTCAGCATCTTGCTAGGTGGAGCGCGCGGTGGCCAAAACGGGATATCATCGTGCCGATCGTGTGGCCGATCAAATCCGCATGGAAGTGGCGGATATTCTCATGCGGAAGATCAAAGACCCGCGCGTGCAGTCCGTCACTGTGACCGACGTGAAATTGACCAGCGATCTGCGGATTGCGCGGGTATTCGTGACGACCATGGGAACGGAAGAGGAAGAGCGGAACGTCTTCGTCGGGTTGGCGCAAGCCAACGGATTTGTGCGCGGCGAGCTGGGACGTCGGCTCTCGCTCCGATATCTGCCGGAGATCGTCTTTGCCAAGGATGTCAGCGGACCAAGAGGCGATCGCGTGTTGAAGTTGTTGGATGAACTCCACGTCAACACGGAGGCCGAGGGCGGCTCGTCTGAAGAGCAGGCGGCTTTGTAGTGTCGTGGACGTGATGATGAATCTCGCACAGAACTGTGCCGTCGTCGATGGCGTGCTGATCGTCAAGAAAGAAGCAGGCTGGACTTCCCACGATGTCGTCGCGAAGGTGCGGTATCTTCTTGGCGGAGTGAAGGTCGGCCATGCCGGCACTCTCGATCCTGCCGCAACGGGAGTCTTGCCTGTGCTCATCGGGAGAGGAACTCGCATTTCCGAATATCTCGTTGAGTGGGATAAAGAATATTGTGCCGTGCTTCGTCTTGGCGAAACCACCGATACGCAGGATGCGACGGGAACGGTCCTGATCAGCCAGGCGACGGAACGGGTAACAGCAGAGGCGATCCACGAGGCGGCGGCTCGATTTCGCGGGCCGATCGAGCAAGTTCCTCCGATGTATTCGGCGGTGAAAATCGCAGGGGTTCCGCTCTATAAATCCGCCCGTGCCGGCAAAACGGTCGCTCGCGATGCGCGAACCGTCGTCGTTCATACCCTTGAGGTGTTGGCGATTCAGGGACGGGATGTGACGTTACGCATTGTCTGTTCGAAGGGAACCTATGTGCGGACCCTCTGTGCCGACATGGGCGCCGTGTTGGGTGTCGGCGGACATATGCTGGCGTTAGAACGAAGGCGAGTGGGTCCCTTACTGATCGAACATGCGCTGACGATTGATGAGGCGGTCACCCGTCATGCCCTTGGTCGGTTGGGAGACGATCTGCTGTCGTTGGATCGTGCATTGGACCAGCTGGCGATTGCGGTGGTGGATGAACGGACCGCCGATTCCGTGCGACACGGGGCTCCGGTGCCTGCGGCCAAGATTCTTCGTTGGGAGGGGGTGGCCGATGTCGAGTGCGGGTCACGCAGACCGGTTCGTATCCACGATACCGGCGGATATCTGCTGGCGATCGGGAAGTGTCGGGAGACTTCGGGCGGCGCGCTCACGGTTGAGAAGGTGTTGATGGACCAGCATGTATGAGACTTCGTTGCGGATGAAGGAAAGGAACAGGAAGGAAAGAGCCCATGGCATTACTCAAAGAAGCAAAGACCGAGTTGATCAAGCAGTACCGGCAGCATGAGACGGATTCCGGCTCGCCGGAAGTTCAGGTCGCAGTATTGACGAACCGGATCACGTATTTGACGGAACATTTCAAGCTCCACAAGAAAGATCACCACTCGCGGCGTGGCCTGCTGCTCTTGGTCGGGCGCCGCCGGCGTTTACTCGACTATCTTCGTGGTGTCAGCGACGCACGCTATCGTGCGGTGATCGAGCGATTGGGCATCAGAAAGTAACATCCCGTCTCGCTGTCGCGCCGGGGGGCGCAACAGCGGGCAGTAGTCAGTCGCACAGGTGAACACGGACAGAGGCTGGAGTGTCCCCTATCGCTCGAGTCTCTCTCTGTGGGCATCTGTGGGGCCTAACCAGAGGAGACTCAGATGGTACACACAGTTGAAATAGAGATTGCCGGGCGCACACTGCGACTTGAGACCGGTCGTGTGGCACGACAAGCAGATGGTTCGATTTGGGCCACGTACGGCGATACGGTCGTATTGGCAACGGCCGTCGCGTCACAGGTCGCCAAGGCGGGCATCGATTTTCTTCCTCTGACGGTCGATTATCAGGAGAAATCCTTCGCAGCTGGGAAGATTCCAGGCGGGTACTTCAAGCGGGAAGCGCGTCCATCGGAAAAAGCGGTGCTGACCAGCCGGCAGATCGATCGAGGGCTCCGTCCGCTGTTCCCCGAGGGCTATTACTTCGAGACCCAGGTCATCGCCTCGGTTCTCTCTGCCGATCAGACCGGCTCGTCCGACATCCTCGCCATTATTGCCTCCTCTGCTGCCCTCACCATCTCGAATATTCCGTTCGACAATCCTATCGCAGGCGTGAGGATCGGTCGGCTGGACGGCAAACTTGTCGTCAATCCCGACCTTGAGACAGTGGCGAAGAGCGAGTTGCAGCTCGTGGTGGCTGGGACGGCCGATGCGGTCATGATGGTCGAAGCAGGGGCGAACGAACTGTCCGAATCCATCATGCTTGAGGCGATCGAGCTTGCCCATGCCGAGATCAAGAAAATTGTGGCCAAGATTCGCGAACTGCAAGCCGTCGCCGGCAAGTCTAAGCGGAAGGTGGTGAAGGAGCCAATCGACTCCGCACTCGCCGCTCAAGTCAAGGCTTTGGTGGCGCAAGGAATCCGCGATGCCATCATGATTCCAAACAAGTCGGCCAGACAGGAGAAATTGGACGAGGTCAAGACTAACGCCGTTCTGAAGCTCAAGAGTGCAGACGACCCGAATCGGGAGCGGCACGTCAAGCTGGTGTTCCACGAACTGGAATATACGGAAGTACGGAACATGATCCTGGAGAAAGGGTCGCGGGCGGATGGACGTGGCCCGGCTGACATTCGACCGATCACCTGCGAAGTCAGCGCGCTGCCACGGACACACGGCTCCGCGATCTTCACCAGGGGCGAGACTCAAAGTTTGGCCGTCGTCACATTGGGAACCACGGACGATGAGCAGCGGATCGATGCGCTGGAAGGGGAGTACATGAGGACCTTCATGCTCCATTACAATTTCCCGCCGTTCAGCGTCGGCGAGGCGCGGCCGCTTCGCTCGCCGGGGCGCCGGGAAGTCGGCCATGGCGCATTGGCCGAACGGGCTTTGGCTCCGGTCGTGCCCAGCAAGGAGGCCTTCCCCTACACGCTTCGCATCGTGTCTGACATCCTCGAATCTAACGGATCCTCTTCAATGGCGACCGTCTGTGGCGGGAGCCTTGCCATGATGGATGCCGGCGTGCCGATTAGGGAAGCCGTGGCTGGGATTGCGATGGGTCTGATCAAGGAAGGCGATCGGGTCATGATCCTTTCCGATATTCTTGGGTTGGAGGATCACCTGGGCGACATGGACTTTAAGGTCTGCGGCACCAAGCAGGGCGTGACCGCGTTGCAGATGGATATCAAGATCGGCGGCATTACGTCGGCCTTGATGCAGAAGGCCTTGGAGCAAGCTAAGGCCGGGCGTTTGCACATTTTGAGTTGTATGGAGAAGGCGCTCCAAGCGCCAAGGACCACGCTGTCTGCCTACGCGCCACGGATCTTCACGATGAAGGTCAAGCAGGACAAGATCCGCGAGATCATCGGTCCCGGCGGCAAAACGATCCGCGGCATCATTGCGGATTGCGGGGTCAAGATCAATGTCGACGACAGCGGAACGGTCACGATCGCATCGGTCGATGGAGCGTCGGCTGAGAAGGCCAAAGACATGATCAGCCGGATTACCGAAGAGGTCGAGATCGGGAAGATCTACATGGGCACGGTTCGGAAGATCATGGACTTCGGCGCGTTTGTCGAGGTGCTGCCGGGAACCGACGGACTGGTGCATATCTCGCAGCTGGCGCACCATCGAGTTCAAGCGGTGTCCGACGAGGTGAAGGAAGGCGACCAAATCCTGGTGAAGGTCCTGGAAGTGGATCGGCAAGGAAAGATCCGCCTCAGTCGTAAGGAAGCCATGCCGGCTCCGACCGGGGCTGGTGCGACGGATCAGCCGGCCAGGTAACTGTCTTGTATCGCAAGCGTGTCTTAGACAACGGGGTACGGGTGGTGACCGAACGGATGCCGACGCTTAAGTCGGTCACCGTGGGCGTGTGGGTCAACACTGGGTCACGGGACGAGCAGCCTTCCCAAGCGGGCTATTCTCACTTTATCGAGCATATGCTCTTCAAAGGGACGCGCAATCGTTCCTCTGCGCAAATTTCGCGCGAAATCGACGTGCTTGGTGGAGAGATGAATGCCTTCACCTCGCGTGAGACGACGACCTATTACGTGAAGGTGTTGGATCAGCAATTAGAACGAGCGCTCGAACTCCTTTCTGACCTGTTCCACCATTCCTGTTTTTCACCCAAAGAAATCGAAAAAGAAAAACAGGTTGTCCTGGAAGAGATTCGCATGGTCCAGGACGATCCAGAAGATCTCGTGCAAGAGCTCCACATGGGGCAGGTACTGGGACGTCATCCACTCGGTCGCTCTATTCTTGGTCGAGAGAAGACGATCAGAGGGCTGCGCCGCCAGGATCTGCTGAACTACATCGAGCCCCACTATGATCCGGGGAAGACGGTGGTGTCGATTGCCGGGAACTTCGAGCAGGCCAAGCTCGATCGGCTGGTCGCGCGGTATTTCGGCAAGGGCCGTGGTGCAAAGTCGGCTCCCACCAATGGGCGCCGTTCTCCTGATGTGCATGGCGGTGTCTTATTGAAGAAGAAACAGTTGGAGCAGGTGCATCTCTGTCTCGGGCTCAAAGGCGTTGCCGCTGGACATCAGGATCGGTATGCGTTGTATGCGCTCAACAGCGTATTGGGCGGCAGTGTCAGTTCGCGATTATTTCAGGAAGTCAGAGAGAAGCGAGGTCTCGCCTATTCGATCTACTCCTTCTTGTCCGGTTATTCGGATGGCGGCATGATCACGGTGTATGCGGCGACGAGGCCAAAAGAGGTTGATCGCGTCGTGGATCTTGTCTGTCGAGAGATTCGACGGCTTGGCATCAAGGGTGTCGAACGAAACGAGCTTGAGCGAGCGAAGACTCAAATGAAGGGCAGCTTGATGCTGAGCCTGGAGAGTTCGCACAGCCGCATGAGCAAGCTCGCGAAGGATGAGCTCACATACGGAAGGCATACGTCGCTCGATCACATGTTGGCCCATATCGATCGCGTGAATGTGGAGCAGGTCTTCAATGTGAGCCGCCAATACTTTGGACTGGACTCTCTCGCGATCACCGGACTTGGGCCTCTTGCCTCGCGCAGTTTGCAAGCCTACATATAAGAATATTCTACGATGAGCCCATCGAGGGTAAAAATATAAAAATACGATTGAGGTAACCGGCAACAATTTATTGATTTTTAAATATATTTCGTAGCATATTCGAATCTATCCACAGGTGAAACAATTTCTTGACACAGTTTCATGATTTCAGTACCATGAGCAAAAATTATGAAAATGTTTAGTTTATCACTGAAGGATAGGGCCCGAAGTAGGGTAGAGTGAAATACGTGAAATGCCTACATTCGTGGCTGTGCAATCTCTAACACAATGTTAGAACGTCCGTCGTCTTTGAGCTACATGACTAGTCGGTTTTGTGGTTGTTATTTTATATGAAGGAGGGACTAGGTATGCCAAAAGTCATACTTATCGCCGCCGTGGCAATGTGTTCCGTACTCGGGATGCTAACCGCTCAGGTTGTCGTTGCTGAAACCGCTGCGCCTGCTGCGGCTGGTCCGACTGGTCCAACTGACAACATTGCTGGTGGAAAGCCGATGAAGGGTGAAATCACCAAGACTCTTAAGGGCCGGGTATGGTCACAGTGGGCCGATAATCCAGACAAAGAGTTGCTGTTTGGGATTCAATATTGGAACACCGGTGAACCAGGATCTGGAACCCCAAACGGGCGTTCATCTTCCGATCTCGACGTGAAACCACCTGATCCATTACTGACTTGCTGCGGCTGGGGTTTTGTGGGTGGAACGGAAAAGAACAGCCCCTATTCCGGGTGGTACCATGCCGCGTCAACCGTCCGGTTGTCGGTGAAGGATAAGGCCCTCATGGACCAGATTATCAAGGCTTCCCAGGAGCTTGTTGCGATGGAAGTAAGCCTGGATGGTCGCACGATCACTGGTTTTAAGATTATCAAGGAATAAGCCTTAACAAAATTTAATTCTGTCATGTTCTGTTAAGGGGGACACGATTATGAAGTTTCAACCCAAAAGCTGGGCTGTGATGGCGGCGGTAGCGCTGGTAGCCTCTGCTGCTTCCACCGCACTGGCGATCGAATCATTCCAGGAGCGGTTCGAGTGGGGCGATATGAGCAAACCGACCACCATACAGGGTCGAGTGATCGTGCTCGATCCCTACGATGAAGCGGTCTGGATCAACGTCTCTGTGTTCGGCGGGGTCGCAGAAAGTGGCCTCTTCTGGCAGAAAATTCATCCGGGTAAGAACATGAAATTTTACGCGGACAAGGGTGCATGGGATGAACTGAAGAAGATGGGCCGTCCCCATGCAGGACCGGCTGCCGCAAAGGAAGTGCCGCCGTCAAGCACAACCGATTTAATCGAGTTTATCGCGACCGAACCGGAGCAGAATCATCGTGTGATTTCTTCGGTCAAGAAGATTCCGGAAGTGGCCGGCTCCATGGGGAAGCCGCTGAGCATTTCCGGTTTGCGGTTGAAAGAATGTGCGGGGAAGAGCGAAGTCGAGGCAGCCTGTGCAGCAGCGAAGCAGGGCCTCAATACCTCACCGAAGTCTCCGGATGGGGCTGCTATACCCATGCAGTATGATGTGTTGCTTCCAGGTGGAGCGCCCATCGCAGGTTTGATTCCCTGGACCGCAAAGTACAACATGGGCTCTGCCAAGTGAGCTGAATCAGTCTCTGTGTGTAAAGGCGGCATCTCCGAAGGGAGATGCCGTTTTTGTTTAATGAGTTACTTGTCGGAGTCAGCCACCTTGCGCTGTAGATCGGCAAGCCGGTTGAGCGCATCCAGCGGGGTCATCGAAAAGAGATCGATCTGTCTGACCTCATCTACAATCGGGTGTGCATGGGGATGTGAAACCTGAGTCGGCCTTTGTTCCGATGACAGAGTGGGAGTTGCGGTCGTCGAGTCGGTTCGTTCAAGCTGCGCAAGCACCTCCTGGGCTCTCTCGATCACAGAGGTAGGCAATCCTGCCAATTTGGCGACGTGAATGCCATAACTGCGGTCTGCGCCTCCCGGCACAATTTTACGCAGGAAGACCACGTCCCCATCCCGTTCCTGGACCGCCACGCAGTAGTTTTTAATCCCTTCGCGTAGCCCTTCCAGCTGGGTCATCTCATGATAGTGGGTCGCGAAGAGTGTCCTGGCTCCCAAGTACCGGCGGTCTTGAATATGTTCCGCAATGGCCCAGGCGATACTCAGTCCATCGTAGGTGCTGGTTCCTCTGCCGATTTCATCCAAGAGAATCAAGCTGCGAACGGTCGCACTGTTCAAGATGTGAGCGGATTCGATCATCTCCACCATGAACGTACTCTGTCCGGCGGCCAAATTGTCCGAGGCTCCTACCCGTGTGAAAATCCGATCCACCAGTCCAATGTGGGCCTCGGTCGCCGGCACGAAGCTTCCGATCTGCGCCAATAGGACGATCAACGCGACTTGACGGAGGTAGGTGCTTTTCCCCGCCATGTTGGGTCCGGTGAGGATCACCAGCCGGTTGCCTTCACAGTCGAGGGATGTGTCGTTAGGCACGAAGGTCAAATCATTGTTGAGCTGCTCGACGACAGGATGCCGGCCTTCTCGAATGAGGATCGTACTGCTCTCATTGACGAGGGGTTTGATGTAGCGATGTAACGCGGCGGTTTCGGCTAGGCCTGCGAGGACGTCGAGCAACGCGACGGCCTGGGCCATCGTGTAAAGACGAGACACCTCGGAGGTTAGACGCCCGCGCAATTGCTCGAACAGCTCCTGTTCGAGGGTCAGCAGTGTAAGCTCCGCGCCCGTTACACGTTCTTCTAATTCTTTCAACTCCGGCGTCATGAATCGTTCGGCGTTGACCAGCGTTTGCTTGCGGATATAATCGGGCGGAATACGGGTCAGGTGTGTCTTGGTAATTTCGATGTAGTAGCCGAATACCTGGTTGTAGCGAATCTTGAGAGAGTCGATGCCTGTTCGCTCACGTTCTTTGGCCTCCAACGAGGCGATCCAGCCCTTGCCTTCCGTGCTCGCTTTGCGCAGTTCATCGATTCCAGCGTGGTACCCTTCCCGAATTATGCCGCCGTCACGGAGCGACATCGGCGCGTCCGGGTTAACGGCTTGTTCAATCGCGTCATGCACGTCACGACAATCGTCCCACGAGTCCCGGACCGCAGCCAGTAACGAGGCGCCGAACGGCTGGAGGTGGGATCGTAATTCAGGAAGGCTGCCCAGGGACTGTTTCAACGCGAGTAGCTCGCGAGGCCCTGCAACGCCGAGCGTCACGCGGGTGCCCAGACGGGCAACATCTTGCACATCCCTGAGTGCAGTTCGGAGTGACACGCGTTGTTGAATCCGGTCTTTCAACTCGCCAACCGCTTCAAGGCGAGCGTGAATGGCAGCACAATCGAGGAGCGGTCTGACGAGCCAGTCGCGTAACAAGCGACTGCCCATCGCTGTCACGGTGCGGTCCAACACCGACAAGACCGTGGGCTGGTCCTGTCCCGATCGGTGCTCACCTAATGGCCGCACGAGTTCGAGATTACGAATCGTGGCGCTATCCAGATGCATGGCGTCGCCGCTCCAACGTGTGTGTATGCGGCGCAGGTGTGCGAGGGAGGCCGTTGGCTGGGTCTCGCGCACATATCGCAAGACTGCCCCGGCGGCTCCGATCCCGGTGCTCAGACCGCGACAGCCGAATCCGTCGAGCGACTGCACGGCAAACTGTGTTTGGAGTGCCTGTGCGGCATCTTTGGGATTGAAGGAGGCTGAGGGTCGTGCGCAGAGGCGTGGCCCCTGCAGGTGAGTCAGGCACGATCCGACATTCGCGTGGGAGTCAGGGTGGAGTACTTCCCGTGGTTCCAATCGAGCCAGTTCATCCATGAGCTGGATCTCTGCCTGTGCCCCGTGGAACTCTGTGATCCAAAACTCCCCGGTGGAGACGTCTAGGCAGGCGAGTCCAATGACGGATTGCCCCTTGGCAGATAAGGCCGTGGTGTCGGAGAAGGCAACAGCCGTCAGGAAATGCGATTCTCTCGGCGAAAGGAACTCCGTATCGATCAGCGTGCCCGGTGTATACAAACGAACGACTTCACGGCGCACAAGACCCTTGGCGAGTTTCGGGTCCTCAACCTGTTCGCAGAGTGCGACGGTCCGTCCAGTTTTGAGAAGCTTTGCGATATACCCTTGCGCCGCATGGTGGGGCACTCCGCAGAGCGGAACTGGGTTGGCGGTGGATTTGTCGCGAGAGGTGAGGGTAATGGAGAGCAGTTTGGAGGCGATCTGCGCATCCTCGTAAAACATTTCGTAGAAGTCGCCGACCCGGAACAACAGAACGGCGTCGGGATAGCCACGCTTAATCTCGCGGTATTGCCGCATCAAGGGTGAGGCGTCAGCGTCATTCATCGCGTCGGTCTCGATGTGCTTCGCCGGTGAGGGTGGGGGATACACGTCCGGTGGCTGTATCGAGTGAGAGGCGGAGCCGTTCTAAGTCCACTTCAGCTTCTTGAAGCGCTTTGGTTTTTCGACGGAGTTCGATACGGGTCTTTACCCACGGAGGAAAGAGAAGAATCCCAGCGACCAGCAGTCCCACCGCGACCCCCGCTAAGATGGGTTTATAGATCGGCATCGAGGCTTCGAAGAGTCCGAAGAAGTATCGGAGCGTGACGTGCTGTTCCTGGTTCTGAAGGAAAAAAGCCAGGGAGAGGAGCAGCAGCAGTCCGACGAGAATCAGTCTGATCATGGTCTCGTCGTGTCCTTGTTGTTCAAGGCCTGGCGCGGTGTCATTCGAGTGGTCCTGCCGGTCTTGCGATACTGCCTACGTACGAGGGTGATGATTTCGTCGGACTGCGGGCCTGTCGCACGGAACTGAACCGTTCGACTCTGCGGGGTACGATGATCAAGCGTAATCTCGATCCGGTCCTTCGGCAGTGCGGTAAGGCCCTTGTCGGCCCATTCGATAGCCGTCACGGTCTGGCCTGAGAAATACTCGATCAGTCCTGTCGATTCAAGCTCGTGAGGCGTGCGAATACGATACAGATCCACGTGGGCAAGCAGCAGGCGCCCTTGATCGTATTCGTGAATCACCACGAAGGTCGGGCTGGTCACTGCCGCCGGCGATGCGCCTAGGCCTTGCGCGATCCCGCGGACGAGCGCGGTCTTGCCCGCTCCGAGCGGTCCGTAGAGCGCGATCGTTTCTCCTCCACGAAGCACGCAGCCGATCGCTTGGCCTAGCCGATCGGTGTGCTGGTGCGATGTGGATATCAATTCCCACGGCACGCTCGACGCGGCGCGACGGCGAGCGGCAGGTTGTTTCGCCTTGGCTGGCCGAGTGATGTTAGGTCCTGTTCGTCCGCTGGAGCGCATAAGGAATGTGAGCGATGAGGTCGCCGGCGAGCATCCCAGGCTGCCCGAGCTGTTGGGAGGCCAAGTCGCCGGCGACTCCATGAAAATAGGTTGCGGCACAGACGGCCTCCCATGGGGGAACCCGTTGAGCCAATAAGCCGACGATCATGCCGGTCAACACATCGCCGGTTCCTGCCGTAGCCATGCCGGGATTGCCGGTCGGACAAATGGCGACAAGCCCATCGGGGCGGGCGATGACGGTTCGTGCGCCTTTTAAGACGACGATGACGCCTCGTTCTCGGGCAAACCGTCTGGCCGTGCCGATTCGGTCTGCATTGACGCTGTGCGTCGTGGCACCGACTTCGAGCCGTGCCATCTCACCAGGGTGTGGAGTGAGGATGGGTGGAGTAGGGCATTCAGTCAGCAGCGAGGCCCGACCAGCCAAGGCATTGAGTGCATCGGCATCAAGGACGGAGGGCCGATCCAGATGCTTCATGAGCGACTGCACGAGCTCAATGGTTTCGTGATGTGTCGAGAGCCCAGGACCGATGGCGATCGCCGTGCGTGCTTGGATAAATGCGAGGACATGATCGAGTCCTGAGCGGGCCAGTGTTCGCGCCTTCGTTTCCGGGAGAGGTATCGTCATCGCCTCCAGTAACTTGGCCTCCAGTACATCGTTGACGCTGCTGGGGGTGGCCACGGTCACCAAGCCTGCTCCGACGCGAAGCGCCGCACGGGCCGCCAAGGCCGCCGCGCCGGTTTTCCCCACGGACCCCGCAATAATCCCGACATGGCCAAAGGTTCCCTTATGGGAGGAGGCGGCGCGTGCCGGTAGAGACTGAAATGCACGGTCGCTGGTCAAGAGTAGAGTCCGGCTCTCGACGGCATCCACATAGGAGGGTGGAATGCCGATATCAGCGACGCGGATTGCGCCGGCCTGGTCAATTCCCGCATTGACATAGAGGCCGAGCTTCGGGAGCCCACAGGCGATGGTCAACGTGGCGCGGATCGCGCTCCCTAGGATGGTGCCGGTATCGGCATGGAGCCCGGATGGGATATCGATTGCGATGATTGGTTTCCCGACACTATTGATGAGTTCGATGGCCTCACGATAGCTTCCGGTCACCAGGGAAGATAGTCCAGTGCCGAGGAGGGCATCGACGAGGATGTCGCTAGAGGCCAGGAGGGGTCGTACCTGATCGACAGACCGGAATTGAACGATTGCTGTTCGCCCCATCACTCGAACGAGCCGTCGATACATCGTTGCGGCATCGCGACCCAAGTCGGTCACGGCTGTGAGGAGCACCACGTGGATCTGTGCATGCCGGCGGTGCAGCAGTCGAGCCACGACCAATCCGTCTCCTCCATTGTTCCCTTTTCCGCAGAGGATGGTAATGGTCTTGCCTCGTGCCGGCCCACAGTGCTCTTCCAGATGCCTGACAATTCCTTCTCCGGCGCGCTCCATCAAGAGGGGACTGGAGATATGCGCTTCGGTGATCGTGCGGCGATCGAGCGCCTGCATCTCGGCTCCTGTCACAATCTTCATCGATGGCCTTGCATGCGGGATCGATACCGCATGAGGGATCGGGTGAGTGTGGGAGGGGAAGCGCTCTCGTGTCTACGGCGCAATGGCATGATACGGGCCACTCGCGTTGTCCATAACGACACACAGCCTATCGTACCGGCGCGAGGGTTCAACTCAGCAACGCTTTCATCTCCCGCACGGCTTGGTCGAGGCCCACCAGAACCGCTCGGGCAATGATGCTATGGCCGATATTGTATTCGACGATTTCCGGAATGTGAGTCAACCTCATCACGTTGCGATAGTCCAAGCCGTGCCCGGCATTGACGCCCATGCCGAGTTTGTAGGAGAGCTTCGCTGCCTGTGTAATGGCCTCGACTTCAGCGTCGGCTTCTTTCGAACGTGTGGCATTCGCATAGCGGCCGGTATGGATCTCGACGAAATCCGCAGAGACTCTGTGCGCGGCTTTGACCTGGCCCAAATCCGGTTCGATGAAGAGGCTGACGGGTATGCTTGCCTCGTGGAGCATGTTCACGATCTGCTGAATACGATCTTTCTGGCCAGCCACGTCGAGGCCTCCTTCAGTCGTGAGCTCCTGACGCTGTTCCGGGACGAGCGTGACCATGTCCGGCTTGATGCTCAGCGCAATTTTGGCCATCGTTTCATCGGCGGCCATCTCCAGATCGAGCTTGGTGCGGATGAGTTCCCGCAAGAGGCGAAGGTCGCGGTCTTGAATATGGCGCCGATCTTCTCTGAGGTGGACGACAATGCCATCAGCGCCAGCCAATTCTACCAACACGGCGGCGGCAAGAGGGTCTGGGTCTGTTCCGCCACGGGCCTGCCGTAACGTGGCCACATGGTCGATGTTCACCCCAAGTCGTGGCACGGACCCTCCGTTCTGCTATGTGGAGCAAGGAGAAACTGAGTTACGTGACACGCGCGAATGGCGTTGCAGTTGTAACAGAAATTCACAGAGTGGGGCAAGGACCAGGAAGTGAAATTGAGGGGGTGTTGGCCCCGTCTACCCAAAGGGTCTGGACACCGAACCCCATAGAATCACAACATAATTTGACTCGATATACTCTGCGCCATTAGAATAGGCCCCCGAATGCGGAGACGGGAGATCATTCGATGTTTCCGTGGGTGCGACGATGACGGACAGGGGACCTCATGGGATTAGGCGACGGATTTTATCGCATCAAACGGTTACCGCCTTATGTGTTTGCTCAGGTGCAGAGTCTCAAACTTGCGGCTCGGCAACAAGGCGAAGACATCATCGATTTCGGAATGGGTAATCCTGACCAACCGACGCCGAGCCATATCGTCGAGAAGATGATCGAGGCGGCGCGGAAGGGAAAAAACCATCGCTACTCGGCCTCACGTGGGATCACCAAACTGCGGCAGGCAATCGCCGGTTGGTACAAGCGGAACTATACGGTCGATCTGGACCCTGAGACCGAGACCATCGTGACGATCGGCTCCAAAGAAGGATTGGCACATCTGGCGCTGGCCTTGATCGGGCCAGGTGACGTGGTGCTGACTCCGACGCCGACCTATCCGATTCATATGTATAGTTTCATCATTGCGGGAGGAGAAGTCAGAGGCATTGAGCTGCGCCAGGACAGCGACTTCTTCGATGATTTACAGCGGGTCTATCGCCAGACCTTTCCGAGGCCGAAGATCTTGGTCATCAATTTTCCCCATAATCCGACCACCGCCGTGGTGGACCTCGAGTTTTTTAAAAAAATTGTTGCCTTTGCCAAAGAGCATAATGTCATTGTCATTCATGACCTGGCGTACGCTGATCTCGTCTTCGATGGGTATAAGGCGCCAAGCTTCTTGCAGGTTCCCGGGGCGAAGGATGTCGGTGTCGAGTTCTATACCCTCTCCAAGGCCTACAACATGCCTGGCTGGCGCGTGGGCTTCTGTTGCGGCAATCGCGAGGTGGTTGGCGCTCTGGCGAAGATCAAGAGTTATCTCGACTACGGTATTTTTCAGCCCCTGCAGATTGCCAGTGTCATCGCCCTCAATGGGCCACAGGACTGTGTGAAAGAAACAGTCCTGCGCTATCAAAAGCGTCGCGATGTGTTGGTGAGCGGGCTCAATCGCATCGGCTGGCAAGTCACCAAGCCTGTCGCCACGATGTTTGTCTGGGCGAGGATTCCCCTGCCCTATCGATCTCTCGGGTCGTTGGAATTTTCGAAGCTCCTGCTCCGCGAGGCAAAAGTGGCCGTCTCTCCTGGGATTGGGTTCGGTGAAGGTGGAGATGAGTATGTGCGGTTCGGCCTTGTTGAAAATGAACATCGCACGAGGCAAGCCGTGCGAGGCATTCGCAAGACCTTGAAGCTTGAGGGGCCGGAAGCATGATTTCGCGCGTGGGTATCGGCATCATTGGATTCGGAACGGTCGGGACGGGCGTTGCCAAGATTCTCTTAGAGAATACCGCCGTCATCAGCCGCCGTGTCGGTGTCCCGATCGAGATCGTTCGGATTGCGGATCTCGATGTGATGCGCGACCGAGGTCTCGCCCTTCCGCCAGGCCTCCTCACGACCGACGCAAAAGAGATTCTCGCCGATCCGTCGATCGACATCGTCGTGGAGTTGATCGGAGGCTGCGATGCGGCCAAACGCATCATTCTGGAAGCCATTGCGGCAGGTAAACATGTCGTCACGGCCAATAAGGCCTTGCTCGCGTTACACGGAGAAGAAATTTTTGCCGCAGCTTCCCGCAGGGGCGTCGACCTCGGGTTCGAAGCCAGCGTGGGCGGAGGGATTCCCGTCATTCAGGCATTGAGAGAAGGGCTGGCGGCCAATACCATCCAATCCATTTATGGGATCATCAACGGGACGGCCAATTACATTCTCTCGCGCATGACCCATGAAGGCCAGAGTTTTGAGACGGTACTGGAGGAAGCGAAGCAGGCCGGTTATGCCGAAGCGGATCCGACATTCGACGTGGCTGGTATTGATTCGGCGCACAAGCTGGCAATCCTGGTATCGCTGGCCTATGGAACCGCGGTCAATGTGAAAGAGGTGTATACCGAAGGGATCACTCATATTACGCCGATCGATATCGCCTACGCCAAAGAATTCGGGTGCACGATCAAGCTGCTGGGTATTGCCAAGCTGGTCGGCAACGAAATCGAAGCCCGCGTGCATCCCACGATGCTGCCCTCCTCATCTCCGATCGCCCAAGTCGAAGGAGTCTACAACGCGATTCAACTTGTCGGCGATGCCGTGGGCGATGTGGTGCTCTATGGCCGGGGTGCGGGGTCCATGCCGACCGGCAGTGCGGTGGTCGGGGATCTTATCTCGATCGCGCGCAATCTGCTGACAGGCGCGGTCGGGCGAGTGCCGCCCGCATCGTTTCAGCAAGACCAACGTCATCCACTTCGAATGCGGACGATGGAAGAAATCAGCTCGCTCTATTATCTCCGCTTTATGGTATTGGACCGCCCAGGCGTCTTGTCGCACATCGCAGGGGAGTTGGGCCGGTGCGGAATCAGTATCTCGTCCGTGCTCCAACAGGGACGGCGCGAAGGGCAAACAGTTCCAGTCGTCATCAAGACCCATACAGCCATGGAGCGCGATGTTCAATCGGCGTTGCGAGCGATCAATCGCATGGCCTTTATCTCCGAGCCCACCACCTTGATCAGGGTCGAGGGCACAGACGAGTGAATGCGATGAATGGCTGGCGTGGTGTGATCGAGGAATATCGGAAGTTTCTGCCGGTGACCGACGGTACCCCCGTGGTGACGCTCGGTGAAGGTAACACTCCGCTCATCAGGGCAACGAGGCTGGCCCAGCAGATCGCTCCCAGCGTTGATCTCTATCTCAAATTCGAAGGCATGAATCCGACGGGATCGTTCAAGGATCGCGGCATGACGATGGCCATCTCGAAAGCCGTTGAGTCAGGCGCCAAGGCGGTGATCTGTGCTTCCACGGGAAATACCTCCGCCTCCGCGGCAGCCTATGGTGCGCGGGCGGGACTGGCGGTCTATGTGTTGATTCCTGCCGGGAAGATTGCGATGGGGAAACTGTCCCAGGCCATGATGCACCAAGCCACCGTGATCCAGATTGAAGGAAATTTCGACCAGGCCTTGGCCATTGTCAAAGAACTGTCGGTGACCTATTGTATCGAGCTGGTCAACTCGATCAATCCCTATCGGATTGAAGGGCAGAAAACCGCTGCAATGGAGGTCTGCGATCAGCTCGGCGATGCCCCGACGGTTCATGCGTTGCCGGTTGGAAACGCTGGTAATATTACCGCCTATTGGAAGGGATACCGGGAATACCGTGCGGCCAATCGATCCACGAGGTTGCCTCGCATGGTTGGGTTCCAGGCGGCCGGCGCGGCACCCATCGTGCTGGGTCGGATCGTGGAGAATCCGCAGACGGTGGCGTCGGCGATTCGGATCGGTAATCCGGCCAGTTGGGAAGGGGCTTCGAACGCCGTGAAGGAATCAGCCGGATTGATCGACTCGGTGACGGATGAAGAGATTTTGCAGGCCTATAAAGCGGTGGCGGCGACGGAGGGAGTCTTCTGTGAGCCGGCGTCCGCCGCATCGGTTGCCGGCGTCATGAAGTTGAGCAAGCAAGGGGGATTGCGTGAAGGCGAGATCGTGGTCTGTACTTTGACCGGCCATGGATTGAAAGATGCCGACACAGCCATCAGCGTATCGGCCCAACCGAAAACCGTTAGAGCGACGCGGGAGGATGTCGCTCGTTTATTGAAGGTGTAGACACCATGAGCGCAGGGCTTCGATGAAATATGTAATTCTCCATACCGATGGGATGGCGGACCATCCCCGGAAGGAACTGGGCGACCGGACTCCTCTTCAAGCAGCTTCGACCCCTCACCTTGATCGCCTTGCGCAAGGTGGAGAGCTTGGGCTCCTGGCCGCGGTGCCTGAGAACATGCGACAAGGGGGTGGTCTGATGGGAACCGCCATCCTCGGATACGACCCCAAGAAATACTACCAGGGGCCTGGTCCGTTTGAAGCAGCCAGTCTGGGGGTCCACGTCGGCGAGCATGATGTGGTCTATCGCTGTACGATGGTGACGCTACGAGCAGACGCTCAATCCGGGAGTAAGGGCGGATTGAACGAGATCAAGAAGCTCGGACCGCACGTGGTGATGGATGATGCGACCGCCGGCCTGATTCCGACAGAGGAGTCCCGCGAATTGATCGAGGCGATCAATGAACAGCTCGGATCTGAGACGATTCAGTTCTATCCCGGGTTAGGCCACCGCCATCTCATGGTGTGGGTCAACGGGAAGTCGCGAGCAGTCTGTGAGGACCCACAAGTCGTGGTCGGTCGACCGATCGCCGATGTGTTACCGAAGGGAGACGGATCTGACATTTTGTGGAAACTGATGGACGCCTCGTTTCAGATCTTGCGCGATCATCCTCTCAACGATGAACGTCTGAAAGCGAATCAGAAGCCGGCCAATTGTCTCTGGCTCTGGGGTCAAGGGCGAGCCATTCTCTGGCCGAGCCTCTCTGAGCGATTGAAGATGTCCGGTGTGGTGGTCTCACAGAGCGATGTCCATCGCGGACTCGGTATCATGGCCGGGCTCGAAGCCGTGGATGGCGAGCGATTGGCCGGCTCGGATCTTCGCACTCAAGCAACGGTTGCCTTAGAGGAACTGAAGAAACATGATTTTGCGTATGTCCATGTGGAGTTGCCGGACGAGGTCGTCTACGGGTCGGATGTCGCGGCTAAGGTGAGGGGTATCGAAGCGGTCGATCGCGAGCTGGTAGGGCCGTTGCTCGAAGGACTGTCCAAGTTGGGCGGCCATCGTATCGTGGCGTTCTGCGATTCCGGCAACGTGCATCATGGCCAAGTGGGAGAGAACCTGGGGTTTTTTGCCTATCGTGACAGCGCCGCAGCCGCCTCTGACGGAACTGGACGGAGGTTTATCGAGGCTGACGCTCGAACGTCGACTGTGCCTCCTCGCGATGCAACGAAATTCGTCGTGCGACTGATCACCAAAGGCTCTTGACGATCATGGCGCTGATTGTCCAGAAATATGGGGGAACGTCCGTGGGCACGGTCGAACGGATTCACCGTGTGGGTGACCGCATCGAGAGGGCGTATAAGGATGGCCATCGCGTGGTGGTGGTTTTGTCCGCAATGAGCGGCGAAACGGACCGGTTGCTTCGGTTGGCGCATGAAGTTGCGCCGCTGCCGGACGATCGCGAACTCGATATGCTCCTGTCGACCGGAGAGCGGGTGACCATTGCCTTGTTGGCGATGGCCTTGCGGGCCAGAGGACTGGACGCTCAGTCCTTTACGGGGCGCCAAGTCGGAATCATGACCGATAGTGCCCACACGAACGCGCGTATTACCCGCGTGAGCGCCGAGCGAATACGTGAGGCGCTGCTCAAGGGGGTCATCCCAGTGGTTGCCGGGTTTCAAGGGATCAACGAGCAGTCGGATGTCACGACGTTGGGGCGCGGAGGTTCCGATCTCACAGCCGTCGCATTGGCGGCGGCGCTGAAGGCCGATCGGTGCATTATTTTTACCGATGTCGACGGCGTCTACACGTCGGACCCCAACATTGTGCCGGCGGCTCGACGCATCGACAAGATTTCCTATGAGGAAATGCTGGAAATGGCCAGTTTGGGCGCCAAAGTGTTGCAGAGCCGCTCCGTCGAATTTGCTGCGAAATTCAATGTGCCGGTGGAGGTGAACTCCAGCTTCAACGAAGGAAAGGGGACGCTCGTGACGCGTGAAGATGAGGACATGGAAGCGGTCGCGGTGTCAGGAGTCACCGGCGATCGGAATCAGGCCAAGATCACGATTGTGGGCGTGCCGGACAAACCAGGGATTGCCTCCAAACTCTTTGGGCCGGTGGCCCAGGCCAACATCAACGTCGACATGATTATCCAAAATATGAGCCAGTCCGGCATGACGGATATTTCCTTTACCATTCCACGGGCGGACATCAAGAAGGCCCTGCCGCTGATTCAAGAGGTCGCGAAAGGGATCGACGCCAAGTCGGTTGCCGTGACCGAGGCGATCGCGAAGGTCTCGCTGGTCGGCGTCGGAATGCGTTCTCATTCAGGAGTCGCGGCGAAGATGTTTGACGTCTTGGCTCGGGAAGGCGTGAACATTCTCATGATCAGCACGTCGGAGATCAAAATTTCCTGCGTCATCGATGAAAAGTATGCCGAACTCGCGATGCGGTCGCTTCATTCCGCGTTCGGACTGGATCAGTCGCCTGCAGGGGACCAAAACCCAACGTAGTTGACTTCAGCGAGGTGAGCCTCGACAGGGTTGTTCCGCTCCTGGTATCGTCTTCCGTATGGCTCGAAAATCTTCACACGCACGATCCTCGCAAGGCAAACCGGTTCGTCCTGCCTCGTCCGGCGCACCTCCGTCTGCCGCACGGTCAGCAACGCTGGAAATTTATGACACGACGTTACGGGACGGAGCCCAGGCCGAGGATGTTAGTTTCTCGGCTGAAGACAAGGTTCGGGTCGCCCAACAGTTAGATGGGCTGGGCGTGCAGTTCATTGAAGGCGGGTGGCCTGGGGCGAACCCCAAAGACATCGAGTTCTTTCGGATGATCAAGACTGTGCCGATGCAGACCGCGACGGTGGTGGCATTTGGGGCGACGAGAAAGTCGAGCAATGCAGTACAGAAAGATCAGAATATTCGGGCGTTGCTGGAGGCGGAAACCACGATCATTACGCTCTTTGGGAAAACCTGGTCGCTCCACGTGACCGATGCGCTCGGCATTTCCCTGGCGAAGAATCTCGAACTCATCGGCGATTCCGTGGCCTATCTCCGCTCGAAAGGCCGGAGGGTGTTTTACGATGCGGAGCATTTCTTTGACGGATACAAGACCAATCCGGACTACGCACTGGAGACCATTCGCCATGCTGTTGCGGCCGGGGCAGAACGGGTGATTCTTTGCGATACCAACGGCGGGTCCATGCCCTGGGAGATCAAAGAGATCTGCCAGGTCGTTCGGCGGGAGTGCGCCGTGCCCTTGGGTATCCACGCCCACAACGATTGCGAAATGGCCGTCGCAAATTCGCTGATGGCGATCGAAACCGGCGTGGTGCAAGTGCAGGGGACGATTAACGGGATCGGCGAACGGTGTGGCAATGCCAATCTCTGTTCGATTATTCCCAATCTTGAACTGAAGATGAACCGTCCGGCATTGAAAGACCGTTTGAGCCATCTCAAGCGGGTCTCGGTATTCGTGGCCGAGATCGCGAACCTCATGCCCAATACGCATCAGCCCTATGTGGGGGACTCAGCGTTTGCCCACAAGGGTGGGGTCCATATCCATGCCGTGCTCAAGAATCCTGCGACCTATGAACATGTGATTCCGGGGTTGGTCGGCAATCGCCAGCGTGTACTGGTATCGGACGCGGCAGGTCGGAGTGGGTTACTGGAGAAGGTCGAGGCGTATGGAATCAAATTGGAGAAGGGGCATGCCAAGTTGGAGGAGTTGATCGGCACGTTGAAGGAGCGTGAAAGTGAAGGCTACCAATTTGAGGCGGCGGAAGGCTCCTTCGAGTTGCTCATGCGGAAAGCCATGGGGACGCATAAGCCGGCGTTCCAACTCCTGGGATTTCGAGTGATTGTCGAGAAAAGACACGACCATGGCGACTCGTCGTCCGAGGCCACGGTGATGGTGAAGGTCGGTGACGCGGTGGAACATGCCGCAGCGGTCGGAGCCGGTCCGGTCAACGCGCTCGACCATGCGTTGCGGAAAGCGTTGGAAAAATTCTATCCCCAGCTCCGAGAAGTCAAACTCCTCGATTACAAAGTGCGGGTCTTGTCGGCCAATCATGGGACAGAATCCAAGGTCCGGGTGCTGATCGAATCGGGCGATCATAAAGACAAATGGGGCACCGTCGGCGTGTCTGAGAACATTATGGAAGCGAGTTGGCAAGCGCTGGCAGACAGCATCGAATATAAGTTACTGGCCAGAGACAAATGAGTGGACATCCGATCCGGCATCTTTCTTCTTGACAGACCCTATAACCTCACGTAACTTATAGCGAAACTGCTGATCGTTCGTCGTTGGGTGAGGGGCAATCATTCGAGAAGTGTGCGCAGGTGTCGGAGGGGAACGCATGCGGAAGGCAGATATCGCGAACGAAATCTACAAGCAGGTCGGTATTTCGAAAAATGAAGCCGCGGATATTGTTGAACTCGTGTTGAATATGTTGAAAGAAGTGTTGCACAAGGGAGAGTCGGTCAAGATTGCCGGATTCGGAAACTTTGTGGTGCGCAGTAAAGGGGCGCGGAAGGGTCGAAATCCTCGAACCGGAGAAGAAATAGGTATCACGCCTCGCCGCGTGGTCACGTTTCGTCCCAGTCAAGTGTTTAAAAAGTACGTCAATTCATAGTCTCGTCAATCACTCTTAACTCATCCCACCACGAGGACCGGTCATGGGGAGCGAGCCCAGGCTGGGCAGCAAGATCTTTTATAAGATCGGCGAAGTCAGCCAGATTGTCGAGCTACCGGCGTACGTGTTGCGATTCTGGGAATCAGAATTCCCGTTTCTCAAGCCGAAGAAAAGCCGTGGGAATCAGCGGCTCTATGTCAGGCGAGAAGTCGAAACCGTGCTGGAGATCAAGCGGATGCTCTATGAAGAGGGACATACGCTCGAAGGGGTCAAGCGATATTGGGCCAGGCGAGGTCGAGTGGCAAACCAGCGGGTACGTCCCAAGGAACTTGCGCAGAAACTGCGAGGGAATCTCCAGGCGATTCTCAAAATTATGGAGTCGTATTCCCACTGACGACGCTCCAACTCGTCTCGTTCGAGCCGGTTGCATTCCAGCCTCCGCCAGAGGACAATGCGGGAGACGGTGAAATTGAATAGAACGTGTCGGGGCGTGGCGCAGCCCGGTAGCGTACTCGCTTGGGGTGCGAGTGGTCGGCCGTTCAAATCGGCTCGCCCCGACCAATACAAACAGTGCTGAGGACCGAGACGAATAGGATAGTTGGGCACTCGGTTCTCAGCGCTCAGTACTGAAACAGCGAGCTGCCGCCGGCAGCTTTTTTTGTTCCTGACGGGCCCATGCGCATTTTGGTGACGAACGATGACGGGATTCACTCGCCTGGTCTGACGGCGCTCGCCAAGGCTTTGTCGAGAGTGGGCGAGGTATGGGTGGTCGCGCCGGATCGTGAGCGAACGGCGGTGGCGCATGCGGTGACGCTCCATAAACCGCTGCGCGTGCAGCCGCTTGGGCCACGGATCTACGCGGTCAACGGCACGCCGGTCGATTGCGTGAATCTGGCCGTATTGAAACTTCTGCCGGCGCCGCCCGACCTCCTCGTGTCAGGAATCAATAAAGGCGTGAACCTTGGCGACGATGTGTTGTATTCCGGGACGGTCTCGGCAGCAATGGAAGGAACGATTCTCGGTGTCCCTTCTATGGCCGTGTCACAGGAGGGGCAGGAACATTTTCATTTCGACGCAGGGGCTCGATATGCCGTTCGTATCGCTCGCTTGATCCTGAAGGAGGGCTTGCCGGACGAAACGCTTGTGAATCTCAATATTCCGAACCGGCCGTTCGGGTCGATCACAGGAGTCCGAGTCACCTGTCTCAGCCGCAGGCGTTTCGACAATCCGATCATTGAAAAGATCGATCCGCATGGCCGGACCTACTATTGGATTGCCGGGACCCGCATATCGTGGAGCCGAAGCAAGGATGCCGACCATGAAGCGCTTGAGCAAGGAGCGGTTTCGCTGACCCCCATTCACCTCGATACGACGAACCATGGGGCGTTGGATCGATTTCGGAAGTGGGAAACGGTGCGTCGACCGAATGTGCGCCGGGTGATTGCATCGTCGAAATTAAAGGGCAAGCGGAGGAGCTAGAGTACTGTGGGCAATCTGATCGAAGCGATCATTACAGAGCTCAGCCGGTTTATCGTGTCGATGATCTCGACATTCGGCTACACCGGCATTTTTCTCACCATGGCTATTGAGAGTGCCTGCATTCCATTGCCCAGTGAAATCATCATGCCATTTGCCGGATATCTCGTGGCGACGGGACAGTTCACCATGCTGGGTGTGACCTTGGCCGGCGCGATTGGGAACGTTGCCGGGTCGGTGGTGGCCTACTATGCCGGGGTGTGGGGCGGACGGCCTTTCGTTGAACGCTATGGGCCCTATGTGTTGGTGTCGAAAAAAGACATTGAGATGGCGGATCGATGGTTTGCAAAATATGGCGATGCGGCCGTATTTTTCAGCCGGATGCTTCCGGTCGTCCGGACCTTCATCTCGTTGCCGGCCGGCATCGCCAGAGTGAACATTTATCGGTTTATACTCTACACGTTTCTCGGCGCATTGCCCTGGTGCTATCTCCTGGCCTATATCGGCGTGAAGATGGGAGAGCAGTGGGAGCATCTGAGAGACTATTTCCATCAGTTTGATATCGTGATCGGCCTCTTCCTGGCGCTCGCCCTTGGTTATTTCCTCTGGTCCCATTGGCCGAAACGCCGCGTTACTCCGGAGTTGTAACACCCTCATGCTCTCGATCTACAATACGCTCACCGGAAAGAAAGAGCCGTTCCAGTCGCTCCAGCCGAAGACCGTGCGGATGTATGTCTGCGGCGTGACCGTCTACGACTATTGCCATATCGGCCATGCTCGCAGCGCGCTCGTGTTCGATGTGATCCGGCGCTATCTGGAGTTCAGCGGCTACCAGGTTGCATTCGTCAAGAACTTCACCGACGTGGATGACAAGATCATCAAGCGGGCGAATGAACGACATGTATCCTGCGACGCGATCACCGTTGAGTTCATCGAGGCCTATTATCAAGACATGGACAAGCTCGGAATTCGACAGGCCACACACGAGCCGAAAGCGACCGAACATATGGCCGAGATCATTGAGCTGGTCAATCGGCTGATTCAAAAAGGTTTCGCGTATGAAGTGGCCGGCGATGTCTATTTCCAGGTCGAGAAATACCAGCCCTATGGCCGTCTGTCCAAACGCAAGCTTGAGGACTTGCAGGCAGGCGCGCGAGTGGAGGTGGATGCACGAAAGCGCCATCCGATGGATTTTGCGCTCTGGAAGAGCAGCAAGCCGGGCGAGCCCTCATGGGAGAGTCCCTGGGGGCCTGGCCGTCCCGGCTGGCACATCGAATGTTCCGCCATGTCGATGCGCCATTTAGGAGAGACCTTCGACATTCATGGTGGGGGGATGGACCTGATCTTTCCCCATCACGAAAATGAAATCGCTCAGTCCTGCGGCGCCACCGGCAAGGAGTTTGCGCGTTACTGGGTCCACAACGGTTTTGTGCAGATCAACCAGGAGAAGATGTCCAAGTCCCTGGGGAACTTCTTCACGATTCGTGAAATTTTTGAGAAATCTAAATGGCCTGAGGCGGAAACGGGAGAGATGTTGCGGTATTTTCTGCTCGGGACCCATTACCGCGGCCCATTGGATTTTTCAGACCAAAGCATCGAAGAAGCAAAAAATGCGTTGAATGGGTTCTACGACCTGTTCATGCGACTGAAAGAGTCTGACGATAGAACCACGGCCGACAAGGGGCTGATGGAAGCGATCGAGCGATGCAGAGTCGCATTCCGAGCGGCGATGGACGATGACTTTAATACCTCAGTGGCCATTGCGGAACTGCAGCGATTGAAAGGCGACGTCAATAAATTTATAGGCCAGGGTCTTTCGACGGAGGCGCGGAAGATCGCTAGGGTGGAATTCCGATCGCTCGGCAATAACCTAGGACTGTTTCAGTTAGATGCGTGGCAGTTCGTAGATAAGTCGCGGTCAGGAAACATAGTTGTGACGCCAGGCACTGCGCACCTGACGCTGACGGCCTTTGCCCCGACCGTCACGGTTGGTCAGGTATCACCAGAGATTGAACTCTCGGAAGCGCAGATCGAACAACAGATTGCGGAGCGTCTCGATGCAAAAAAGAAGAAGAACTTTGCACAAGCCGATGAGATTAGAAAATCTCTCGCCTCCCACGGCATCGTCATCGAGGACAAGCCCGACGGCACCAGCCGGTGGAAGCGATAGTCCTCCTGAACTGATTTACGGGCTGCATGCCGTGCGTGAGGCCTTGCGCGCTGGTTCGCGTCCGCTTCAGCGGCTGCTCGTGCTACGGACCGATCGGCAATTTTCCGACCTCGTGCAGCTGGCGAAAGTGCAGCGAGTCCCCGTTCACATCGAGCCTCCACCTGCCTTCGATCGATTGGCGCCGGGCGGACACCACCAGGGTGTGATCGCATTCATCGCGGCGAAATCCTACGACACGACGGAGCAGATTCTCGATCGGGCAAAGGTGCGAGGTGAGCAGCCCTTTCTCCTACTCCTCGATGGGGTCGAAGATCCGCATAACTTGGGAGCGGTGTTGCGAACGGCCGAAGCAGCCGGTGTCCATGGGGTCTTCATCCCGGAACGTCGTGCAGTCGGCCTGACATCGGTGGTGGCGAAAGTATCGGCTGGGGCGCTCGATCACATCTCCGTCGGGCGTGTGGTCAATCTGATTCGTCTGATTCAGGACCTCAAAAAGATCGGCTTGTGGGTCTACGGCGTGGACCCACAGGCGGCGAAGCTCTACACCGACATCGACATGGCCGGACCGATTGCGCTGGTGCTTGGAGGGGAAGGAGAAGGTCTTCGCCCCGGGGTGCTGAAAGAGTGCGATGACCTCATCAGGATTCCCATGCAGGGCCTGGTGCAGTCGCTGAATGTTTCAGCCGCCGCCGCCGTCACGCTGTTCGAAGCGGTTCGCCAGCGTCGCAAGGGCGTTGCGACACCGGCGAAGCTTACCGAATCTTGATCGTCCCGTCTTGGATCGCGGTTTTGAGCAACTGAGCGGTGTTCGACACGCGCATCTTTTTCATCATGTTGGCCCGATGCGCCTCGACGGTCTTGACGCTGATCTTGAGTCGTTGACCGATTTCCTTGTTTTTGAACCCGGCCCAAATCAGTTCAAGAATCTCCTTCTCCCGGCTGGTGAGGGATTCAGGTCGCTTCTTACGGGGGGGCGGAGTCAGATTGGCCAAGGAAGGTCTGGGTTTCGTCTTTGCGGTCCGTGGCATTTTTGTGTTCTCCTTTAACGAATAACAGAGTACGGTATAATTCACGTTGGCGGAGAAACGTGCAAGCACACATCCTCGCCAAACAGATCTCGGATTATAGAGAACTCTCTTGCCATAAGTAAACACTAGGATAGTGGCTCCAGTGAAGCTACCTAATTTATTTCATGTTGTCGGCGAAATGAGTCGAGTGTGTCGAACCGAAATCTACCTCTGAGCCGATTATGCATGAATGGCTGCTGTATCTTGTGGTCGGGACTCTCGGCGCGCTGATCGGCAGTTTTCTCAACGTCTGCATCTTCAGGCTGCCCCGAGGTGAGTCGATCGTCTGGCCCGGCTCCCATTGCCCCTCGTGCGGCCATCCGATTAAGTCCTACGACAATATTCCCCTGTTGAGCTATCTGTGGCTTTGTGGGCGCTGTCGGGCTTGCCGCGTGCCAATTTCAATGAGGTATCCCCTCGTCGAAGCGACCAACGCGCTCGGCTATCTCACCATATTCTGGTACTTCGGTCCAACCTGGTCGGCTGCCCTCTATGCCCTGTTATTTTCGGCATTGGTCGTGGTGACGGGAACGGATCTCAGCCATAAGATGATTCCCAATGTCATCACCTTGCCGGGCATGGTGGTCGGACTTCTTGGCGCCGCGACCGTGTTGCCGGTGGGTTGGATAAATTCTGTTCTTGGTCTCACCGTGGGAGGAGGCCTCCTTTGGCTTCTGGCCTGGCTGAGTCCCTATCTCTTCGGCAAGGAGGGAATGGGAGGTGGCGATATTAAGTTGCTGGCGATGATCGGTGCGTTTCTTGGCTGGAAGCCGGCGCTCCTGACTATTATGATCGGTTCGCTCACTGGCTCTATCATCGGCATCAGCTTGATCGCCCTGCGCATCATCAAGCGTGATGACTATATCCCCTTTGGCCCCTTCCTGGTGTTGGGAGCTCTCCTCTCCCTGTTTTTCGCTCAGCCGCTCCTCGATTGGTATCAGGGTCTCCTTGGCCCTGGCTTCTAGCAGGATGCTGAAAACGTCCGCCAGCGTCGTTCTCGCATCGTTCAGACCCTCAACGTACCCCCAGAGGGTACGCCTCCGGGCCTTCACTCGCTGCGGCCTTGCTGGACGGCCTTTTTGAGCATCCTGAGACGATTTTGACATCGGCATCGTAGGAAAGATTCCTTCGGCGTTTTGTGCATAAATCGAGTTTTTCCGCAGCCTTCTATGAGTCTGTCCGACCGTGATCGTGCGATTGCGGCGAACAATGGCCAGGCATGTGCCTTGGTCTTGCTCCCCAACCATACGCACAGAACCACGCGAGGTCGCCCCTATGGTTGGATGCCTCCGACGCGCGTATCCTGTGACGACAGGGAGCGACATCTCTCGACAGAGACCCTCGATATGCGCGGTCTGTGACAGAGCCCCCTGGTGGAACAGGCGAAGGGGTGAAGTGCCTGTGCTGCTGCACCAAACCAGGATAACTGATCGGAGAAAAGGGAGTGCCGAGCCTGAGCGGTTGGCCCCGCGGCTCACGATCCGCGTGTTCGTTGCGGATCTACATCCCTGCCACCAGTACGAACGAGAACGGCAGTAGCTTGTTGCGCCAATATTAACCAAGGGACTGACTTATCGGGATCCACGCAGCGTGGGTTGAAGGCCATCGCCCATCGCCTGAACACGCGTCCAAGAACATGTCGCCACTTCGCCAGGCTTCCGGAAGCCCTAGCCGGCATGATTCAGTGCGCCGTGAAAAGGCGCGGTGTGTCTCACCGGTGCAAGTCCTGTCTGGGGAGTTGTCGGGACACCCCAGGAGCTACCGAGGCAGTCGCAAGGGTAACTGACCGACTGAAGCCCTCGGGACAGAGGCCCACGTCGGGTGGGTCAGCGAGCGGACAGGCCGCACCATGTGTGAAGCGGTAAGTTTCAGGATAGATGTCGCGTGCGCCTTAGCTCATGAGGCGACGGTTCGTCATGTTCGCTGACCCTGCTCCGTCGTTCACAACCCCTTCACCGTGATGCTCGATCGTCTGTTCACTGGTGCAGTTTCTGTCGTCCCTCATCGCTCCGGTTCTTTTGTTCGCGTTGTTCAGACGCACGTCGAACATTTTTTCGCGCACCGTGGCCCTAGGATCAACGATCGACGTCATGTCCGACCCGTGGGTTGGGCCGGAATGGACTCGTCTGGGTTCGATCCGCTGGCTCTCCGCCTGAGGGAACCGTTCACACGTACGGTCATGTGAGCAGCCGCTCGCCGTGCAACGGGGCGCCGTCGTCGTGGACGGGGTGCGGTCTTTCACCCCAGTCAGCGTGACGCGGGCGATCCTTGTCCAATTGCGTGTGGCGCCGGACCACCGCGCGGGATGGGTGTGTTGGGCGGCGTGATACACACGATCTCGGTGGTGTAACATCGCGGTGTCGGTGCCGTCATGGCGCGACGCCGGGGTCGTGAACCGGATGCCACGGTGCAAGTGCTCGTGGTTGTACCACTGGATAAAGGAGGCCACCCACGCGCGGGCCGCCTCCAGACTGGCAAAGGGCTTGGTCGGATACACGGGACAGTATTTCACGGTCCGAAACAGCGACTCAGAAAACGGATGGTCGTTGCTGACCGACGGGCGACTGAATGAAGGCAGGCCGCCCAGCCGCTGCATGGTGGCGAGCATGGTCGAGCCCTTCATCGGCCCCCCGTTGTCCGCATGCACGGACACCTGATGCGGCTCGATGCCTTCCTCACGGCAAATCGTGTCGAGGAGCCGCGAGGAGTGCGCCATGGATTCCTCGGCATGGACTTCTGCGCCCACGGCCTTGCGTGAGAAGACATCTAAAAAGAGATACAACTAAAAGTACTGCCCCCGAATCGAGCTCAGCAGATACGTGATATCCCAACTGAACAACATGCGCGGTGCCGTGACCTCGTATGCGCGTGGCCGTGCCCGGTGCGCGGGCGTGGTTCGCCCACGATGCGCCAGCAGCCGCTCCGCCTTCAACACGCGGTAGAATGATGACTCTGAGGCCAAATATTCGCCTCGGTCTGCCAGGCGTGGGACGAGCTGATGCGGACTCACATGGCAAAATTCCGGACGTGCTGCCAGCGCGACAATCTGCGCGCGCTCCCCCTGTGACAGCGTATGCCGTGGCGCCGCGCGCGGCCCCCGGCGGCCATCCGCAGCCGTCTCTGGGCGCTGCCAGCGTTGCAGCGTGCGTGGGGTCATTCCGACTATCTCACACGCCGTGTGTTGGCGTGAGCCGCGTTCGACGGCCTCAGCGACCAGCGCCAGTACCTGTCCACGATCTGCCACGGTCACGTTGCGGCCTCGTCTCGGTTCCCCCAGATCAACTCGGCTTTTTTGGGAGAATGAGCCGCGCGGACGCTTCCGCCAACGCGTTGTCTTTTCGCAAGATCTCCCGCTCCAATTGACGAATGGTCTCATCCCGGGCATCTTTTTTCGGCGTTGACCTGGCCGTAAAATACTCGATCACGTCAGCCCGCCATTCCGTGATCTGGGTCGCATACAAGCCCTCGCGCCGCAGATACAGGCCGAACTCGTCCTCCGGTAACCCTGCTGTTTCGACAATGGCCTTCAGCTTGACCTCAGCCGTCCATTTCATAGACCCTCGTGGTGGGGGGTGAGCGCTCACCGTACCACAGCGCTGCACCCATTGGGTCGCGGTTCTCCGTGGTACGCCCGCCGCTGCACACACCGAAGCCATCGTGCGATCGCCTCGCGTGAGGATTTGGGTCACCAGGGCCGCTTTAAACTCGCATGAATATTTCTGCGTCATTGCCACGTACCACTCTCATCTCTCGCCCCCAGATTTAAGGAAAACCCACACGACATCTTTCCTGACACAGGGGGGGCAGGGGCGTGGCACGTCAGCACAGCACACAGGGCAACACGGGATGTCCCACGCGGCGAGGCATGCGCCTCGCTCCATCATCAGGGTGGAGCTGCTGGGGAAGTCGGAGGGGCTCATAGTACCGTCTGTACCCGGCGGACAGCATAACCGCCGGGGAGGGAAGGAGCCCTGGTTCGAGGCGTGCCTCAACGAGAGAAGGATCAGGAGCGTGGCGTGAGCCTGGCCACTCCGGACATGATCCGGCGACTCCAAGAGGCACTGGGCACCACAGCCAAGCAGGCGCCGACCTCTCGCGTCTACCGGCTGTACGACAAGGTCTATCGAGCGGACATCCTGGCCCATGCCTATGCCCTGGCCAAACAACGCAGGGGGGCAGCGGGTGTGGACGGGGAGACGTTCGAGGCCATCGAGACAGCCGGGCGGGAGCGAGGGCTGGCCGCCGTGCAGGCCGCTGTGCGGACGGAGAGCTACCGCCCGCAGTCCGTGCGACGGGTCATGATTCCGAAACCCGCCGGTGGGACACGGCCACTCGGGGTTCCGACAGGTCGGGACCGGGTGGTGCAGACGGCGATCCGGTTGATCCTGCAACCGATCTTCGAGGCAGAGATGGAACCGACCGTCTCTGGCGATCGTCCAGGGCGCAGTGCGCGGGACGCGGGGCAAACCGCACACCGGGCGCTGTGTGCCGGGCAGACGCAGGTGGTGGATGCGGATGTGTCGCAGTACTTCGACACGATCTCGCACACGGCCTTGATACAGGCCCTGGCCCGCCGGATCAGCGATCGAGAACTGCTCCGATTGCTGACACGCTGGCTGAAGATGCCGGTGGCCGAGCGGACAGCGCGTGGAGGATGGCGGTACAGCGTGGGCAAGCGAGCGACGCGGGGCATCCCGCAAGGCGGGGTCATCTCGCCGCTGCTCGCGAACCGCGACATGAATCGCTTCCTGCGGGCGTTCCGCCAAGCCGGACTGGACCGGCGCTATGGGGCACGACTGGTCAACGATGCCGACGACTTCGTGGTGCTGTGTCGGTATGGGGCCGCCGAAGTCCTGGCACAGACCCGGCAGTGGTTCCAGCAGATGGGGCTGACGTTGAACGAGCAGCAGACGCGCCTGTGCAACGGGAGGTAGGAGCCGTTCACATTCCTGGGGTATACCGTGGGCCCGAGGGTCTATCGCAAAGACGGCCACTGGTATCTGGGAGCAGCCCCGGCCAAGAAGGCGGTGCAACGGATCAAGTGTCGCATCCGACAGATCCTGGGCTCGGGCAATCAGGCACCGTGGGAGCCGGTACGAGCCGAACTCAACTCCGTGCTGCGGGGGTGGGCGTCGTACTTCTCCTCTGGGACGCGGCTGATGGCGTACCGGGTGGTGGAGCAGTCTGTCGCGCAGCGGGTGCTGCACTTCTTGCGGCGACGACACCAGATCCCGACACGCGGGACGCCGCGCGATCCCTCGGAGCGGATCTTCGGGGAGTTGGGGGTGTTCCACCTCCGGCGCTTCCATTTGGGGTCGCCTGTGCATGCTTCGGTGTGACACTCGTCCGAGAGCCGGATGCGGGAAAACCGCACGTCTGGTTCGATGAGCGGATGTGGGAAACTCCTGACCGCTGTGGTTGGCGGTAGATGCGTGCATCGAAACCATCGAGAGCGGCTCCAGGTTAGCGCCCATGTTCGACTCTACTGAGCACTTCTGCTGCAATCGCCGATTCGCTGCTGCGACCAGCCTTCGGCGGGCAGGCTCGCAGCTCGCTCCCTCAACGTACTGCACGAGTACGTCTCGGGGGCTCACGGCTCCGAGCGCCCGTCTCGCTTCGCGCCTGCAGGCTTTCGCGACGAACCGTCATGAATCATGCGGGCTAGGTGCCCTGGCTAGCCTAGCCGTCTGACGGCGATGGGTCGCGGCGCGCTTCGAGGAGCCGGGACTCAGCCGGGGGCGCTGAGTCCCGGTAACCTCTCCACGGAGTGACCGTGCCATCAACCCATACCATCCATGGTGTCACCTTGCCGCGCTTGGTCGGCCCCACGGTGGCGTCCACTTTTTATCGTCGCATCGCGGTCATCAAGTAAGCATGCGTTCCAACGGATGTTCTGTTGGGTCTTGAACGGGTGAGCACGGCTCGCTTCAGCTAGAACGTGAACCGGCCCAGCGAATGCACGTCCGGTTGTTCGAACCCTTCAGTCTCGCATCTGCTTTTCCCTCCTTCAACTCGTGGTGAGCATCAATGCCTGATAGCCTCCAAACTGGCTCCCTGTATCTCTTTGGGCGATTCACTGTATCTAAATGGTAAGGTGCGTTTCTGATTTTCTTTCTCTTGCTCAGCCAGCGCACAGGTCGGTTCTGCTTCCATGTTTCCTCGTGCAACGCGAAACGGCATGAACTTGCGAAGTATTCCATTCCTGCTCTGCACAATGTATTCGATTATCTGGGTGTGGGTCAGCATGGGCATGGGTCTTGGATACTGAGTTCATCTTCGTAGGGGGAGTTTCTTTGCGAAAGGGAGATATGCCGAGAGCATTGCAGAGACAGGAGCAAGGCTGGAGCCTGACAGAGCTCCTCACCGTATTGGCGATCATAGGCATCATGGCCGTGTTGGCTGGGCCGAGTTATCAGTCGTTACTCGCAAGGGTCCAGGCGCGTAGCGCCACCGTAGAGATTGCTTCGGAGCTCCGGCTCGCCAGACAACTGGCGATGGCCAGGCGAGAGCGTCTTCGAGTCGTATTTGATCGAGAGGGTCGTACGATCACGCTTCAACGTGCGGATGCCGAGGGCATCCTTCACGTCTATGACTATGCGGACAAGGGAGTGGTCGTGGAAGAGCCAACTGCGGGCCCTGAACTGCTGTTTCATCCCAGTGGTCGATCGGTGACTCCGACAACCATTCGCGTCCGCGACAGTCAGGGCCGGGAAACCAAGTTTACAGTGAGTATCACCGGAAGAGTGTCCGTCTCATGATACGGGATCGATTATTTCATGCAGAGAGTGGAGCCAGTTTTGCCGAAGTGCTGGTGGCAATGACGCTGACGTTGATTGGACTGGTCGGTGCCATGGGGGCCTTTCAGGCAACAGAACGGATTGTTCGAACGGGGACATTGGCAACGCGTGCACTGGCAATGGCGGAATCTCGAATTGAAGTCAAGCGATCTGTGAGATGGGATCGTCTCTTGCTGGACGACCTGAATCACGATGGTGTGATGGACCTTGTCATGCATGACGATGGAGTCGGCGGCGATGTGCTGGCAGGTGACGGGGTGTATTCCGGTCGTTGGGACCAGGATGGAATACAACTCATTTGGACGGTGACGCCGAGCCATTCCGGTTCGCTGTCGGCTTCAGGGCATGTCCAGATTGAGGCTCGCGCAGTCTATGCCGCCGGTGAGAGCCAGCGTGAAGTACGAGTCGGTACCCTGCGGGCCAATCCCATGTTCGTAGGGAGCCGGTAACGTGACCCCACTGGAAGGAGACAGGATGCGAATCAGGCGACAGACAAGAAGCATGCCCCAGAGAATGCGGACGGAGACGGGGACCAGCCTGATCGAGATGATGGTTGCTATGGTGGCGGGGCTGGTCGTCTTTGGCGCCACGCTTCAAGCCCTGTCATTTTTCCAGCAACAGTTTATGAAGCAACAACGTGAGGTTGCGCAACAGCAAGATCTTCGCCTGGGGCTAGAAGTGCTCGAGCAGGAATTGCGGCTGGCAGGGCCTGCTTCCCTCATCACCGTGGCGTCAGACTCAGTCGAGTTTTCGGCGAACCTACAAGGCTTCTCGACGACGGTCACGGCGATGGTGGCGGTCGGCCAAACGGCTGTGTCGGTCGAAGACGGGCGAGGGTGGGGTGATCGGAAAACGATTGTGGCCTGTTGGGCTAAGCGTTGCGAGACGCTTGCCCTGGCTCGTGATGGACAACGACATCTGCTGACGATACGGCAGCCGCTGACAAGGGCGATACCATCAGGAGCCTTTGTTTCCCTCCTGAATCATGTTCATTACTACAGTCGTCGTGATGGCCAGGGCGTTCTGAGGTTGCTGCGGCAGGTCGATGGAGGCGCGAGTGTCCTGGTTGGAGATATCAGGGAGGTTCGGTTTTCCTACTGGGATGAAAATGGTCAGGTCGCGACACAGCTGCCGCTTGTCAGGCTGGTTGTCGTTGAAGTGATGATGTCCGATCGAGGAATTCGTGCGGTTCGAGCAATCAGCCTCAGGACCTAACGGTGGCGCCTCGAATACGAAGGGGAGTGAGAACATGAGGACGGGAAAACAACGCGCAACGGAATGTCTCCATCGGGGCGACGAGGGTCACGTGCTTCTCGCGGCACTCATGCTGATCGTTCTGCTTGGCATCGTCGGCATGACGTCTCTGCATCTGGCAGGTCAGGATGGATCGGGCATCAGTTCCATGAAAGAGGACAACGTCGCGCAACAGCTGGCCGACGGTGCGGCGGATGTGGTGATGAGTTGGTTTCACGATTCTTCAGCCACGCCAGCGGGCCTTGCCGGATTGCTTGCCAAGCGCCAAGGAGGCCTTGCGAGCGGACCGTCGTTCTTCGACGAAGCCGGGCGTTCACAGTTTGCCGGGACCGCTGACCGTCCCGACATTATGCTCGATGCGGCCAACCAAGCGGACAATCAGACGCTCAACGATTCGCCCAGCGGGTTCTCCAGTGGACTCGGAAGACTTGGTCGAATTCTTAAGGTGAAAGTGTATGGTCCGTTGCAACCAGGCTTGCTGAGCACGGTTGAGGTCACGGCTACGACGGTTGATCGCCGGCCAATAACCCGAACGGTTCAACTCCAGCTGGGGGCGGTGAAGATTCCCGCGGTTCGTGCGGCAGTGCAAGTCGGGCAGACGCTTGGATCCATGCAGCCAGGCGGCGAATCTCCCGTTATGGTCCATTGGGGCGATCAACGGGTCTTAGGCGATCTTGCGGTGCAGCGAGTCGAGGATCTTGCCCTCAATCGTACTGAGGCCCCAGTCAACGGTCAAGCGTATGGCGAGATGCTCTATGCTCAGGATCGCTGGACGGAATATTGGATTGGAGGAACCGTCTCGGTCATCTCTCCTCCACCAGGGCAAGGTGCGAATCCTCCGCTTCCTGACAACGTGCATCTGCAACAGGATCCGATGCCTGGGGTGAGGCTCGATCAGTGGGACTACGACACGATCAAGGAGATCGCCTTGCGCTGGGGGACCTATTATCGCATCGATTCTGCGGGGCAGCTCCATCCGCAAGGAGCCTCGGATTCTGATCAGGGATTTACACCGACAGATGTCCTAGAATCTCAGGTCATCGGAGACCATCGTGGATTGGTCTTCATCGACACCATCGATGGGCGACCGCCACGCGTCGATAATATGGGAACGTTGGTGCTGGAGACGGACTACGTCGAAGGTCTGCTGGTTGTACAAGGTCATGTGGTGTGTAGGCCTCGTGCAGCGGGAAAATCTGTTCCAGTTCTCAGTCCATCTCCGATGGGGACAGCATCGCTAGGGGCAAGGGTGCCGGTGCAATTGTCCGGCATCCACGTCAACGGCCTGTTGTATGCAGCTGGTGTGATCAGCATAGAACGCTCCGCTCGTGTGTACGGGGCGATCATGGCAGGACAGAGTGTGACGTCGATCGGAGCCGGTATTGGTATCGAGGTCTGGTACAACGCTGATTTGGCACAGGGACTCTTTCGGGGGCTTCCGGTCGTGTATCGAGCGCCTGGGACCTGGTTGGCGAAGTATTAACACGAAGGTACACGTGAAAGGCATTGGGTATGACGGTCGAAACGGATGTGGTGATTGGTGGAACCGGAGGGAAGAAGGGCAGCCGCGTGCCAAAACCCTTCCGTTGTGCGATCGAGCAAAACGTACTTGATAGTTTGGTCTATCGCGGCATGATCAGTCTTTCCGACGTATCGGTGGCGGTGGACGATTCGAAAGATGGTAGTCTCGATCTCGAATCGGTGCTCCTCGACCGCTATCATGTCCCGAAAGACGCGTTGGGGTCCGCTCTGAGTGATTTTTATCAATGTCCCTACCTGCCCTATGACGAACGAACGATCATCGATGCCGACCTGCTCAAAACGCTGAACTTCGACTATCTCAAGAAGAACCTCTGGTTGCCGATCACGCGGCGCGGCTCACTGATCGACGTGCTCACCAGCGATCCGCACGACTTCGACAAGGGCTGGGACGTACGACGTACATTCCCTGGAATGACCATTCGCTATGCCGTAGGTCTGCGTCGCGACATCGAGCAATTTCTCCATCTGGCCAGAGGCCAGGGAACCAGTGGCTCTATCGGCGCCATTCTCGGTGAGTTGGTCAATGACGTTCATCTTGAGCCCACCATCGACCCTCTATCAGGTGGGATCGACGAGAACGACTCAGCCATTGTGCGACTGACCAATCAAGTGATTGCCGAAGCCGACCGCCTCGGCGCATCTGACATCCACATCGAACCGTACGCGGATCGTAAAGACATGGCGGTGCGCCTGCGCATCGACGGTACATGCTCGACGTTCATGAAGATTCCAGCGACCTACCGGCGCGCAGTCGTGTCGCGCATCAAGGTCATGGCCAATCTCGATATTGCCGAACGTCGCAAACCCCAAGACGGCAAGATCCGGTACCGGTTGACGAAGGATCGTGAGGTTGAACTGCGTGTTGCGACCCTGCCCACATCGGGACAGAATGAAGATGTCGTGCTGCGTCTGCTGACGGCCAAACAGCCGATGCCGCTCGAGGCCATGGAATTTACCCCAGCCACGTTGCAGGCGATTCAAGCCATTGCGGAAAAACCGTACGGGATCATCTTGTGTGTTGGGCCGACTGGGTCAGGAAAAACAACAACCTTGCATGCGATTCTCAAGCACATTAACACCGACGAGCGGAAAATCTGGACGGCCGAAGACCCCATTGAGGTTACCCAGGACGGTCTCCGCCAGGTTCAGGTCCACCCGAAGATCGGGTTGACCTTCGCGACTGCGATGCGGGCGTTTTTGCGTGCCGACCCCGACGTCATCATGATCGGCGAGATGCGGGACAAAGAAACGGCCGACATCGCCCTTGAAGCCTCGCTCACCGGCCACCTAGTGCTCAGTACCCTCCATACCAATAGCGCGGTGGAAACAGTGGTGCGCCTGTTGGATTTAGGCTGTGATTCCTTTAACTTTGCCGATGCTATGCTGGGAGTGCTTGCCCAGCGTCTGTGCAAACGGATTTGCACCCAGTGCAAAGAGGCATATCGTCCGAGTCGGCAGGAGTATGACGAGTTGGTCCAAGGCTATGGAGCGCGCGAGTGGGAGCAATGGGGCGTCACGGACGCTACATCGATAACGCTGTATCGTGGAAGAGGATGCGACCTGTGCAACAGGACCGGGTTCAAAGGCCGGGTTCCGCTCCATGAACTCTTGATCGGCTCGGAAGAGATGAAAACCCGTATCCAATCAAAAGCCCGTCCCGTCGAGATGTTGAGCCTGGCGATGCAGGAGGGCATGATCACCTTGGTTCAGGACGGCATTCAGAAGGTGCTCCAGGGCCTGACAACATTTCGACAGGTTCGTTCTGTCGCGATGAAGTAAGTGCGCTTCAATAGGCCAGGAAGCATGGCTTTGTAGCATTTCCCTCATGCTCGCCCACCATTCTCCCATTCGGCTTTCACGCAGTCCTCCCGTAGCAATATCATCCTGATGTCCCTCTGCTTCTGAACAAGTGAGTCGCACTTCCCGTCACACACATGACCATTTTTCGTCGGATTCAGGGCGAATAGCTACGGTATGAGCAGGAATCGGACCAAGCTAAGTGTCTGGAAAATCAAAACGGCATGCGCCTTGCTCACTGAGCCTGGCAGATTTGAAATATTTCCTCACTCGCAACTGGATTTCTATCGCCAGGTTTCTGCGAAGAGGAACAACAAGGGAGGAATGAAATGGATACGACGAGTAATCACATGTACGCCCGGCAGGCAACCAACGGGATCACCATGGTTCGTGGGGCGATCATGGCGGGATTCTTGGTCAGCACTCTGCTGACGGCCCTTCCCTCTGTTACGTTCGCCGACGGACGGGATGGAGACCGAAGAGATAATAGGGGCAAGCACAGTTTGGTTCAGCATCCGCACAATTCCAAAAATCCCTTCGTGGTCCAGCAAGCAACGATGCAAGCGACGATCAACGCTCTCACGGTCAGCGTCAACCAGCTGATAACCGACAACGGAATGTTGAAGGATGCGTTGTCGGCTGCGCAGGCCAATATTTCCGCAATGCAGGGTACTGTTACGACGATGCAGGGCACTGTCACTACGGTGAAGGGAAGCGTAGATGCCGTGAAGGATACTGTTATCGCACTGGAGGCAAAAACGGCCGACAGCGTCGCTCTGAGTAAATATGTCAAGGTCGATACCAAGGAGATCTCGGGTATGAGTGGACCCCATGTGTTGATTACCGGCGCCAATGTGCATGTTCGTAGTGGCTCTGGGTTTACCAATGATAATGGATCTGCGACAGGGCTCGGGAACCTTATTATTGGCTATAACGAAAATACCGCGCCGACCCCGATTCTCGTGCGAAACGGTTCGCACAACTTGGTTGGCGGCAGCCTGAATTCCTTTAGCTCATATGGGGGTGTCGTGTTCGGTGTTCAGAACGTGTCGGGTATGCCGTATGCCAGCGTGCTCGGAGGGAACGAAAATAGGGCTCAGGGTCAGCATTCGACCGTGTACGGTGGCTTTAGGAACATGGCGGTAAACCTAAACTCCTACGCGCCAGCACCAGCGCCGTCAGGAAAATAAATCACCGCTAGATGCATCAGCTGGATTCTCGACAACGGGGGTCCAGCTGATGCCGAGAGGGCTAGCCTGAATAATTGGTGAGTTTGGCAATAAAAAAGGCCATCGAGGCTTCAATCTGTGCTATAGGAGCGGTGTCCAGACGTTTCTACACACCGCGAACAGGAGACCCCGATGGCTACAGCGTGTATACCGCAACTGACCTTCACATGCTATCCCAAGACGAAGACGGTGGCCCGATTCGATCAGGCGCATGCCAGCACCGATGGCGGCGTCGTGTTGCGCAAGGCGCTGGATGACCGCCTCCAGCTGACGGACCGCCTGGCGGCGTGTCTGTCGGACCGCCGGGACCCGGACAAGATCCGGCACGCGGTGCGCGATTTGCTGCGGCAGCGCATCTTTGGCCTGGCGTGTGGATATGAGGATGGCAACGACGCGGCTCGGCTGGCCGACGATCCTCTGCACAAGCTGGCCGTGGGGCGCGACCCGGTGAGCGGGGACGCCTTGGCCTCGCAGCCCACACTCTCTCGGTTTGAGAATGCAATTGGGCCACGGGCCTTGTATGGGATGGGGCGGATGCTGGCGTCGACGGTCATTGCGCAGCACCGCCACCGGCTCAAGGGCCGGGCCCAGCGCATCACGATCGATCTCGATCCCACGGACGACCCCACGCATGGGCAGCAGGAATTGGCCTTCTTCAATGGGCACTACGACACCTGGTGCTATCTACCCTTGGTGGCGACGCTGACGTTCAACGACGAAGCCGAGCAGTATCTGGTTGCGGTGGTGTTGCGGCCCGGCAACCGCCCGGCCAAGCACGGCGCGTTCGGGCTCCTGCGGACCCTGCTCCGTCAGCTACGCGGTGCGTTCCCCAGCACACCGGTGCGGGTGCGGGTGGATGGGGGATTCGCTGGGAACGACTGGCTGGACTTCCTGGAGGCCGAGCGGGTCGAGTACGTGGTGGGGCTCGCGTGCAATCCGCGGCTGGAACGGCGCGCCGGGCGCTTGCTGGGCGAGGCCTACGGCCTGTCGAAATACAGCGGCCGCACCGAGCACGTCTATGGGGAGACCCTCTATGCCGCCCAGAGCTGGTCGCATCGTCGCCGGGTGATCATCAAAGGCGAGGTGGTGCGCCAGGGGCCTGGGCATGAGCCCACATGCAATCCGCGCTTCGTGGTGACGAATCTGCGCGAGACGCCCACTGCCATCTATGCCGTGTATTGTCAACGTGGCGACATGGAGAATCGGCTCAAGGAGTTGCATCACGGGCTGGCGCTGGACCGCACCAGTTGTTCGCGGTTCTGGGCGAACCAATTCCGGGTGCTCCTGACGGCCGCAGCGTATGTGTTGCTACAGGCGTTGCGGCAACAGGCCCACGGGACGGACTGCGCCACGGCACAAGTCTCCACGCTACGGGAGCGGCTGCTTAAGTTGGCGGTCTGGGTGGAACGCTCGGTGCGCCGCATCGTGCTGCACCTGCCGAGGTCGGCGCCTTGGGGCACGACCTGGCACCGAGTGGCCGTGGCCGTGGGCGCGGTACCAGGGTAACCACACGTCAGTACGTCTGCAGGAAGGTGGCGCAGCGGGATCCGACAGGAGACGTGTGTCCTGAATCTCCCGCTCAGGACGTGCGACGACCACCGGATCACATCCCAACAGAGAAAGTAGTGCCCTGCCGCTGCCGTCAGCGACCGCGACAGAGGCATAGGAGTCGCCGGCGTATCCGAAATGGCGGCCACTGCCCCTCTGACCATCAGTCGTGAATAATGCGGGTTAGGGAAGATTCATTCGTATTTTTTTCATGCACCGAGTTTTCCCACAGCCTGCTAATCCTTGATTCTAGACTGTATGCCAACGACAGATGCAGTTGTGTGTCAATCCGAATTGGCACATGTCGGAAGCCGCTTATCGCTGCTGCTTCAGCATCGGTTTGGTTCACCAGGAAAGGCATCGTGAAGAGGGTGTGCGCTCAGCGGCATATCGATCGAGTGGTGTGACGTCCCCCTTGACGGACAACGTTCTCAGCGCCGAAGTATCCAGCCGCCACGTCACTTCACCCCAACTAGCCTGTGACTGCTGTCTTTATCGAGTTCTGTCCACGCTCGTCTTTGTGCTTCACGAGGAGAGCGTTTGGAATGGTTTGGATCGCAATCAGCCAATCTCCGGTGTACGCAATTCAGCATGTGGTAGGCGTAGGGACTTGGAGAAGGTTTGTAGAGTCAGATGTTTGAATGTAGCCTCAGGTAACTGATGACCAGTTACTTGCAATGTAGTTGGGAGCACAGCCTGCCTATTCCATGTGACCCACACCTGCATCATTACCTCAGAGGGGGCGCTGTATTCTTGAACGCATACGGGTTTCTTCTGTCTCCGGGCTTTCCCCCATGCAGGATTCCTCTTCTATTGACGCGTCCTCATTTCACCGAAAATTGTCTCCCGTAGTGCGGAAAACGTTCATGCGCATAGGGATAGCACTTGATGCGCGATTGAATATCAATAGGTTATGGGTAGATCTCGGGGTTTCCGTAGCGGCATGTCCTTTGCTTGAAAGAAAGTGGACCGACGGTGTATCCGGGACAAAACTATGGATGCATTAGGACAACATAAAGTGGATGGCCGATATGGGCGGAAACCGCGTGATAGTGGGTTCACGCTGATGGAGGTGATGATCGTGATCGCAATAATAGGGATGACAACTGCGTTGGCCCTTCCGAACTACATCGACTGGAACGCGAGATACCAACTCAGACAGGCTGCCACAGAAATTCAAAGCCAGCTATCGATAGCACGGATTAGTGCCATGAGCCGAAATTCGGTCGTCACTGTGAATTTAGCATTGAGCGGCGGGACGGTACAGGTCTCAGCTGGAGATGCGTCGGGTGCCTCTGTCATTCCTGCGACTCAAATGATGGGTACCGTGACCGGGCTGAACCCTGGTCCGGCGTCGGTGGCCTTTTCCCCACTTGGGACTCGATCAGGAGGAGGAGCTGGAAATCAACAAATCAGCATCTCGAACAGCCGAGGGCTTTCCTATTCGGTTCGGGTCACCCCTCGGGGCAAAGTAAATTGGTGCCCTGCTGCAACCTGTCCCTAAATCGAGAATAACGAGGATACCATGGTTGGATGGCCTCAAAATAGAACAGTAAGGAATAACGAGCAGGGGTTTACCTTGCTAGAGGGCATGCTAGCGGCAGTCATCCTAGGAACGGGTTTACTCGGTGTGGCGAGTATGCAGGGGTTTGCACTGGGTCGCAACGTCGATGCGAATGAAACGACTCGCGCGACCAATTTCGCAGCGGACATTGTGGAACGGATTAACTTCAATCGGCGTAATGCAATTTTTTACAACGGTATCGATACGAATATGGCCTGTACGATCAATGCAACCGCACAACCAACGGCCCGTGGAGATTGTAACCAATGGAGAAATTTGCTCACGGGAAGCCTGGCGTCCGGTTTGGGAGGCCTACGTGGCACGGTCGCGGTAACAGCGATAGGTCCTACAGCTCCTGCACTGAATCAGAATCGAGTCGTGGTGACGTTGACCTGGACGGGAGCTGCAGGGGCGGGAAAGATTGCCAAGCAAAGGCAAATGGCAATCACCACTGTGGTATCCCCGGAATGATTATGGACAGACTCAGGAAAATATGGAGCAAGTACGCTAAGCCTTCCTTCGCCAGTGAGCAGGGGGTGACTTTAGTTGAGTTGATGGTGGGAATAATTGTGTCATTAATCGTGGTCGCAGCGGCCTTTACGATTTTAACCACGAGCCAAAAATCCACACAAGCCAATGATCAAACCGTGGAAACTCAGCAAAATGTGCGAATCGCGATGGACCTGTTATCCCGCGACATTAAAAACGCCGGATTCGGAATGACGGGGCCAGTAGGAGCCTGTGCGACTGCCATCGTTCCACTGGACAACAATCCTGTTGGGGCTGGGAATGACACAGGTCCCGATTCCATCCGTCTTGTGGTGCCCATCGGAAGATCATTCGCGCCGGCATGGACGCTCACGAATGCGGTTGGTGGAACGACCGCAGGCATTCCCCAAATAACCCTGACGGCTGAGGCCGTGGCCGCCATGACAACCGAAGCTGGAGGAAGCCTGACCGGATCCGTCGTGACCATTGCCGGTGTGGCTACGGCCACAGTGACGGCTGTCGGTGGAAACACAATCAGTTTTGCTCCGATACCTCCGCCCGTGGCCTTCCCCGCCAGTATGCCCGTGTACCTCCTGCAATGTGTGACCTATTCCATTGGAACGACGGCTGCGGCTTGCGGTGGGAGTTCCCCCTGTTTGCTCCGTAACGGCGCATCGGTAGCTGACGGGATTGAGGATATCCAGTTCGCCTATGCCTGCGATGGTTGCAATGTTTTAGCGAACGGAGGCATCGCGAATCGAATCATCGATGATCAGAACGCAGCAGGCGGTTTCGATCAAGCCGACTTTATCACCAACAGTGCGTGGAATGCGGCCCCTTTGACGCCCGACACGATACGGTTGGTTCAGGTGACGATCGTGGCCCGTCAAACGACTGCTGATCAAGGATTGGGCGATGGAAGGGGTGCCATGTCCTTGTCGCCGACCGCCTTATCGGTAAGCGATCACCCCCATGGCGCGGGCCTCTTTACCGCCGGAGATTATGCGGGGTTAAATCCTCCCTATTCGAATTACCGACGGCGCCTGGTGACCAGAACGGTCGAAGCCAAGAATCAACGACTCTGAAGGAGCAGGGACATGACAGTCATGAATGTGCCGATCAACAGAGGTAGCCGTGCGAAGAGCGAGCAGGGCCTTGCCATGCTGACGGTCTTGCTCGTCATGTTGATGATGACCGTGCTCGGGATATCTGCAATGACGGTCACCGGGCTTGAGAATCGCATGGCTGGATTCGTGAACTCGATGGAAGGGGCGACGGCTGCAGCCGAATCCTGTGCAGGGCTCGGTGTGAACATCATTCAGCAGACCATCGATCCCCAGTGGGGAGCGGGGACCCTGCCCGTTGCATTTCTGAATACCGGCACGATTGCCACCGCGGGCCTGCCTATTCCGTCTTCAAATGCGACGGTCTTGAACCAGGAGATCATGGGACAGTCCGATAACAATGCCGACACCCCGGGTGGGGTTCCCAATTTAGTCCAGACGGTCGGCTCGTTCACCGTCAACGGGGATATCGATCGACTCTACATCAAAGGGAGCGCGGGATCCGGTCAGCAACAATTCGCCGGTTATGAGGGGACGGGGAATTCGGTGGTCGGCTCTTCCAATATCTTTTATCGAATCGATTGCGTTGCCCGTAACACGGCGACGGGAACTTCGGCCCGAGTCACGGCGGTCTATGCCTGCACACTCACTGGTGAGAGCTGCCAGAAATAGCGAAGGAGCATGCTATGTCATGGAATATGGTCACAGATCTATGGACCACGCGAAAGGCTGAAACACTCAGCCATGTGGTAATCGCGCTCATGATCATCGCGACGCTGAATGTCTTCATATCGACGAGGGAAGGACTGCTGCCTGCTGCATGGGCCGATGAGCCGAGCCTGTCACAGATCGGAAACCTTCCAGAAGGCGAAATCACGGCAGTCGGAGCGGCGACCCTCGACGTGGCAGGCAGATTCTATGGGCTGCATCCAAAGTTGACCATCGTGAGCGATGAAGGAAAGCCCATGGAGTTGAATCAACTCAGGCCAGGACTGGTCATCCAGTATCATGTGAAAGAAGGGTTATTGGATCGAATCATCGTCCTCATACCGAGATAGAACTGTGCGAAGAAACGGGCCGTGTCTCTTAGCCCCATGCTGACAGAGTCGTTGTCGGTTGGGTGAATACAAGGAAGGATACGGAGGAGAGCCATGAATATACCAAGGACGAATGCGAAATGGATGGTCGTCGGGGCATTTTTGTCGGCGCTGAGCCCCTTCTGCGGTCCTTTCGAAGCTACTGCGCAGGTGATGGGGGATTACCACTCTGAACCTCCGTTTGTCGCCGATGTGGTTCCTCCAAACGTGCTGCTCTTGATGGACAATTCAGGCAGCATGGACAACTCGGCCTATCATGAGGCCAGTGAGGCCTATATCCCAACAAAAGACTACAACGGCTATTTCGCCCCCACGAAATGCTACAGCTACGCCTCCAATAAATTCACTCCCGGAGCCGACAAGGCAACAACCGGAAATCCCTGTGCCGCCGCAGCGCCCTGGTTAGGGAGCTTTTTGAATTACGTCTCGATGACGAGGCTGGAGGTTACCAAGTGGGTCATGATGGGAGGTAAATGCACCCCGCGGGCTGTCAATGGCACCTGTTATCCGGGGGGGACCTTAGTTCTCGAATCAAATGAATCGGTAAGTTCCATCGATCCGGTTCTCTCGACGGGCATTAGCCCTTATACGGGGAACCGGTGTTACAACCGGTCCGGTAACAGCCTCCTCGTGTATGCCGCTGGCTGCGGAGGCGCGGCTGTCACCTTCACACTCAAAGCCGAGATCGCCGCGGAGCCGAACGGTGTCATCCAGGCGGTGGGGAACAAGGCCCGGTTTGGCCTGATGCAGTTCAAGAGTTCTGGAGATGGCGGAAAAATTCTGGCCGATGTCGGGGGCAACTTGGTGAGCATGGTGAATGCCATTGAGAACACCGATGCGACAACCTATACCCCGCTGGCCGAATCGCTGTATGAAGCCACGAGGTATTTTGCCCAGGTTGTTCCCGCCTTTGCCGCCTCGGACTATGCCTATACCGTGCAGAGCCGGGACCCCTATTATTTCAAGAGCCCGGATTGGAGCAATAATTCGCCTGGAGAGTATGTGAACTGCTGCAAGAGCTTCATCATGGTATTTACGGATGGGGAGCCGACGCAGGATACGGCTGTTCCTGCGAGCTTGCAAGACTATGCCCATAGCCATCATGGGGCCCACTGCACCAGCACGACGACAACCACCTGTGCCGGGCATAAGACTGATTATGGTTCTAGCGGCAATCATTATCTGGACGATGTGGCCTTTTACGCGCATACGACAGACCTCCGTCAGGCCACCTTGCCGGTGCTCAATGAAGCGGGAAAGGACCTGCCCGGCTTCCAGAATATCACGGTCTACACCTTTTACGCATTCGGCAAGCCGATCGGGCGTGAAATTTTGCAGACAGCAGCCAAAACCGGTGGGTTCGAGGATCGAAATGGAAACAATCAGCCGGACTTAGCCGAAGAATACGATAAGGTCAACAACGCCACCGGAACGACAGGCTCAACCGTGTCCGGGTGCAACGCGGATTGTATTCCCGACACCTACTTCGAATCGGCCGATGCCGATGATCTCCGCGACAAACTCGTTTCCGCCATCACCAGCATCTTGCAGCGGAGCGCCTCAGGAACAGCCGTGTCGGTGCTCGCTACCTCCTCGACCGGTGACGGGTCGCTCTACCAATCCTTCTTTTTCCCCCTCACCTACGAAGGGACGAGAGAAGTGAAGTGGACCGGCTATACCCAGGGCCTCTTTCTGGACACCTTTGGCAATCTACGGGAAGATACGGATGCCGATGGACGGTTGATCTACAGCCAGGACAAGATCGTCAAGACCCGGTTCGACACCATCACGAACAATGTCTTGGTTGATCGATTCCATGATAACGACGGTGACGGGAAGGCCGACAGCACGACCCCTTACGAATCGGTCGGATTGCGGGATATGACTGGGATCTGGGAGGCCGGTAAACGCCTGGCTCTCACAGCTCCGGCTGATCGCACGTTGCTCACCTGGGCGGATCTCGATAACGACGGTTTGGTCGATCCCGGCGAACAACTGAATTTTTCCACGGCCAATTCCGCCACCTTGAGCCCCTATCTTAGGGCCGGCGCGGCGCCCTACACGGCCGACAACATCATCAACTTTATCCGTGGCACCCAGATCGCAGGGTTGCGGGATCGAGAGCTTACGGTCAATGGATCGCTGGCTGTGTGGAAATATGGAGACCCGATCCATTCAACGCCGACAATCATCGGCACGCCGAAGGAACGATTCGATGTTCTTTACGGCGATGCCACGTATACGCCGTTTTTCCAGCTCTACAAAAATCGCCGTCAGGTTGCCTACGTCGGTTCCAACGACGGGATGCTGCACGCGTTCAACGGCGGGTTCTATCATCGCGGGGACGACCCCTCCGTTGCATCCCCAGAAATCGAGCATGGCTGGTACACGAAAAACCAGACGGACAATTCAAGCGGCAAAGCTTTGGGAGACGAACTCTGGGGCTTTATTCCCTATCAGTTGTTGCCTCATCTGAAGTGGTTGACCCAGGCCGATTATTCCCACGTCTATTACGTGGATTTGAAGCCCAAAGTGAGCGACGTGAAGATTTTTACGCCTGACGCCGATCATCCCAATGGCTGGGGCACGATCTTGATCGGAGGATTCCGCCTAGGCGGCAGTTGCAGCGTCTGTCGCTCATCGACCGGCGCCCCGACGATGACTGTGACTATCGGAGGCGTACCCCGTACCTTTTATTCTGCCTATTTTGTGTTGGATATTACGAATCCGGAGGTCGCGCCGAAACTGTTGTGGTCCTTCAGTTCCTCCGACCTCGGGCTCACGACGAGTTATCCGACAATTGTTCGGACGAGCCCTAAAGATGATCCCAAGGCCGACCATACCAATGCCCAATGGTATGCCGTGTTCGGCTCGGGTGTCCCGGGATATAAAGCAGCACTAGCCCCACCAAGCGGAACTTCCGGGCAACCCCCCATGCTCTTTGCGGTGAATCTTGTCACAGGGCCTGGGGCAGGGAACAGTCTCGTGCAGAGGATCGGTGCGGGCACGTTTCATTCCTTTATGGCTGACCCGATTACCTATGATCAAAACTTGGATTATCGGTCCGATACGGTGTATGTGGGGAGGACGATGCATCCAGATGCTGGCGGGGCTTCAAACACCCGGACCGGTGTGTTCATCTGGACAGGCAAGCTCTATCGTTTGGCGATGGGAGTCTGCGCTGCAGCGCCCTGCTCAAGCTCGGCTTGGGGTGTGGCGGATGGCGCGGGTCGCGAGGCGTCTGAAATTCTCGATACCTTCCAGATCGGTGCTACGACGACCTATGTGGGTCCGATCGTCTCCGCGCCCTCCGTGACGCTCGACGATGCAGGGAAGGCATGGGTGTTCTTCGGCACAGGTCGTTACTTTGCCGCAGAGGATAAGACCAACGCAGCAACCCAGTACTTTTTCGGGGTCAAAGACTCTGTTATGAGCAACGACTGTGTAAGCACGGTGTGGAACGATTGCCACGACAATGACCTCGTCAATGTGTCGAGCGCGCAGGTCTGTGTTGTCGGGGTTGGGACCTGTGGAGCTGGGACGAACCAAGTGACCGGTGTCACCGGTGTGACGACCTTCTCATCCGGTTCCGGGACTACCTCGTTGATCGGTTTGGTGCAAAGCAAGGATGGGTGGTTTACCACGATGCCGGCTGCGAGGGAGCGCGTCTTGTCGAATCCCGTCCTTATTGGGGGAATCGTCTTCTTTCCCTCGTTCATTCCCGACAATAATCTCTGTTCGAGTTCGGGGAGCAGTAACCTGTACGCGTTGTATTATCGCGCGGGGAGCGCGTACACGGAGTCGATTATCGGACTGTCGCCATCGGGGAGTAATCAGATCGTCAATCGTTCTATGAGCCTCGGGATTGGTCTCGCTGCTCAGATGGCCATCCATCTCGGAAGCCAAGGTTCAGGCGGAGCCGGAGGCGGTTGCCAAGGCGGTATGGGTGGATTTATCAACACCAGCTCCGGCAACATTGCTCAAACCTGTGCCAAGACGGCCTCTTCAGTACGCAGCCGTTACGTCGCCTGGATTAACCAACGAGAGTAAGGTGCTACGGTGAAATTGTAAGAAAACGAACGTAAGGCGGGCGGGGGGGGCTCCTTCCCGCCCAAGCCTGTTGGAGTGTGATGCGGCTGTATGTTCTTTCTGCCATATGTGTGATTGCCGTTGGATGTACGGCCGAATCGTCCCGTGAGGGAGTCGCTGGGTCAGCCATGTCCGGCAACCACCCCCCGGTCATTCATGAAGCGACAGTTGTTCCTACTCCCCTTGTGCTGGATGCACCGATTTCCGTGCAGATTCACGCCGACGATCAGAACCGCGACGCGTTGACGTTTCACTATCAGTGGATGGTCAACGGTCGTCCGCTTGACGGCCAGATCGCTTCCACATTGCCGGTGAACTTCCTCAAGCAAGGGGCTACTGTGAGTGTGGAGATCGTTCCGGACGATGGGAAAGAAAGAGGCGCACTTTATCGCACCGTTGCGGCAACCGTCGCCAACACGCCACCGATTATTTCGTTGCTCTCAGTTCGTCCTCAGCCTGCGAAGCCGGGGGACAAACTTGAAGCGTTTGTAGAGGCTGTCGATCCAGACCACGACAGTTTTTCGCTCTCGTTTCGCTGGTGGCGTAATGGAACAGTCGCTAAGGAAGGTGATGAGGCATTCCTCGATACAGCTGACTTCTCTCGAAAGGATGTCGTGAGCGTGGAGGTGACTTCGCGAGATCGCGCAGGCGCGGGTAAGCTGAGAAAATCGGAACCTTTTGCGCTGGGGAACAGCCCTCCGACAATCATGTCTACTCCCCTGGCTGCGGTCGGCAGAGAGCGATATGAGTACGTGGTGAAAGCAGTCGATCCAGAAGGAGGCAGAATTCACTATCGTCTTGAGATCTCTCCTCCCGGGATGACGATTGAGGCAGAGACGGGTCATATTGCCTGGCAAGTAGCACCAGAACTCACTGGCACACATAAAGTCCGAGTGGTAGCCGAAGACATTGAGGGTGGGACGGCGTTCCAAGAGTTCGATGTGACGCTTCCCAATCCGATTCCCTCGAAATCAGAGGGGGCGTAAGTCTCCTCCTCTCTCTGCTCATATAACTCCTTTCCCTTGTCATGGCTTTTCATGGTTTGCTAGAATGTAGACAGTATTCATACAGCGAGGTTCTGCTCATCACGCGTGCGAAAACTTAAACTCAGAGAAGGCACCAATACCGCCGTTCTGTTCGGTCACCACGACCGGCACCTCAAGCTGATCGAAGAAGACCTCGGTGTGCGTCTCTCGGCTCGCGGAGAAGAACTCACCCTCGACGGTACGGTAGATGCCACTCGCCACGCGGAACGCGTCCTCACGGAACTCGCCACCCTGGTCAACGACGGAATGGTCCTCCAACCGGACGACATTACTCATGCCTTGAGCGCGCTCCGGCAGAGTCCCGAGACCCCGATCAAAGAGCTCCTCTCCAACGCGGCGACGATCATCACTAAAAAACGTTTCGTTGCGCCGAAAACGCCGACGCAAAAAGCCTATATCGAAGCCATCGAGACGCACGACATCGTGATCGGCATCGGCCCAGCCGGCACAGGTAAGACCTACCTGGCCATGGCCATGGCAGTCAGCGCTCTCATGAAGAAGGAAGTGAGCCGCATCATTCTCGCGCGACCGGCGGTCGAGGCGGGCGAGAAGCTCGGGTTCCTGCCGGGGGATATGTACGCAAAAGTGAATCCTTATCTCCGCCCTCTGTACGATGCCCTGTTCGACATGATGGATATGGAACGGGCCTCGCGTGCGATCGAGCGGGGCGATATCGAAATTGCGCCGCTCGGGTTTATGCGGGGCCGCACGTTAAACGATTCGTTCATCATTCTTGACGAAGCGCAGAACGCCACAGCGGAACAAATGAAGATGTTTCTCACGCGGCTCGGCTTCCATTCCAAGGTGGTCGTCACCGGCGATATTACTCAGGTGGATCTGCCGCCAGAACGGGTCTCCGGCCTGATCGAGGTTCGGGAAATTCTGCGCGATGTCGAGGGCATTCAATTCGTCTACTTCGACGAGCGCGATGTGGTCCGTCACAAGTTGGTCCAGGACATTGTCAAAGCCTACGATCAGCATCAGAATCCCACTCAGTCTTTCGGCCCCCTCTCTGGCGCAGCGGGACGTCAGCCGTCGGCGGCGCCGCACAATAAACAGCCGAAGCCTGCCATCCCTTCCTCGCCGCCGACGGATTCCTGGGGCCAGTCACATTAATGCCGGTCCATATGCAGAGTCGGGTTCGACGTGTGAAGGTTGACCAGGCGCGTCTGGAACGATCAGCGCGGGCGATTCTTGCCGATGTCGGGGAACCGTCGGCGGAGTTGGGCATCTTGTTCGTGGGCGATCAGCGAATGCGGAGCCTCAATCGTCAGTATCGGGGCAAGGATCGCACGACCGACGTGCTGGCCTTTGCCATGAGGGAAGCCCGGATGCCGCACGCCTCACGCTTCACACCGGATATGCTGGGGGATGTGGTGATTGCTGTGCCGACGGCAGTCCGCCAAGCCAAGCAGGGCCAACGATCACTGGACGAAGAGCTGAGGGTGCTCTTGGTCCATGGTATTCTGCATCTCTGCGGTTATGATCATGAGCGGAGTGAGAAAGAAGCGCGCCGGATGCATCGTCGTGAACGGATGATTCTACGGTCGCTCGCGCGGTTGCCGACACGAGTGAATCGAACGCGTCACGCATTACGTATCACGCATCACGAGTAGATCTATGGGATGGCTGCAGCGACTGAGTGACGGGCTCACCAAAACGCGCGATGTCGTTCGCGGGTCCTTGGATCGGATGCTTGGCCGCGCGGCGGATCCTGCCCTCATAGAGGAATTCGAAGCGGCCCTTATGGCCTCCGATCTCGGCGCCCGCGTCGTGGAGCGCGTGATGGAGCGCCTGAAGAAACAGCTTCAAGGGACCGATGCCTCACAGTCTGATCGGGTGCATAGGGTCTTGCGAGACACCCTGCTCGATACGTTGACGCCCGTGCAAGGGCCGTCATTGGAGTCCCTGATCGCGAAAGGTCCCAAGCCCTTCGTCATCCTGGCGGTGGGAGTGAACGGTGTGGGGAAGACAACCACGATCGCCAAGATCGCGCAACGGCTTGTGCAGGCAGGGACAGTGCCGCTGTTGGTGGCGTGCGATACCTTTCGCGCGGCGGCGATCGATCAGCTGCAGGTCTGGGCCGACCGAGTCGGCGTCGACGTGATCCGTCACCGCCATGGCGCCGATCCCGCCGCCGTTGCGTTCGATGGGGTTGCCGCCGCGAAAGCGCGACAGGTGGACGTGGTCTTGATCGACACGGCCGGCCGATTGCACACGAAGTCGAATCTCATGGACGAACTCCGCAAGATCACCCGCGTCATCGCGCAGGAATGTCCTGGTGCACCGCATGAAGTACTCCTCGTGCTAGACGCCACGGTGGGGCAAAATGCGCTCTCGCAAACCCGTCAATTTCATCAAACGGTCGGTGTGACCGGATTGGTCCTGACGAAGCTCGACGGCACCGCTCGCGGAGGGATTGTTATCGCGATTGCGGAGGAACTCAAATTGCCGGTGAGACTGATCGGAGTTGGAGAGTCGGTCGAGGATCTGCAGGATTTTCAGAGCGACGCATTCGTGGACGCGCTTCTCGGAACGACAGCCTCGCCCTCTGCATAGTCGCTAACAAGATCCCGTCATTTTCTTCTCAGCCTGCATCGTCTGTGTTAGGCTTGGTTTCCTCATGAACCAACATGCTGCTAGTGCGCGCCGTACATTCATGCCCGCGAGGCTGAGAGATGATCAAAATTCTGGTTATCGACGACGATCGCATGAACTGCGAGCTGATCCAGTCCGTCTTTACCCGACATGGGTATCAGGTGCTGTCGGCGATGAGCGGGATCGAAGGTCTGACCCTCTTCCGTCAGCAAGTTCCGCGCGTTACCATTCTCGATCTTCGCATGCCTGAAATGGATGGGCTGACCGTCCTTAAAGAAATCCGTGCGTACGATCCCCATGCACCGGTCATCATTCTGGGTGGCGGAGCGACGGAGGAGCAGGAAAATCAAGCGCGGGGATTACGCGTGACCGATTTTATCCGAAAAGGCCTGTCGCTCGATGTGTTGCTCGAATGTGTCAATCGAGTAGTACAGCTTCCGGCTAAACCCTTTCCCGCTCTGCCGGTGGCAGGCAGCGCAGCCGTGGCCGATACGGGAGAAACAATTCTCGTCGTCGACGATGAGCCGTTGATCTGCGACTTGCTCGTTCAGTTTCTCAGCCTCCGTGGCTATCGGGCACTCGGTGCGAAAGACGGCCCCGAGGCCCTCTCGATGGTGGAACAGGCGCCTCCCGACCTGATCCTTCTCGACCTCTTTATGCCCGACATGGACGGAGTCGAGGTGCTCCGGCAACTCCGCCAACGCGAGTACACCGGTGGGGTGATCATTATCACCGGGAGTCAAGACGAAGAACGCCTCGATGAAGCCTGGGCCGAAGGGCCGCAAGAAATCATCGGGAAGCCGATCGACTTAGAGCAATTGCTGATGGCTATCCAGCTTGTACTCGTCTGTCGCGAATGTTAAAACTTTTCCGATGTCGATCGGAAAAAGGATAGTCTCTGTTCCCTGTCTATTGTTCGCCGCGTTCCTCAGCCACGGGGCGTTCAGTATCGCCTGCGCAGCCGACCCAGTCCTGCCGCACGTCGTCATTCGGCATCACGAGTTATTTGTTCAGATCGTGCCTGAGCAACATGCGCTCATTGCCAAGGACCGGCTGACTCTTGATGTGCCGCAGCAGAAGGCTCCGATTCGTTTCTCCCTCGCCTCCACGCTCCAGATCGACCGCATTGCTCTCGTGCAAGAATCGATGGGGACGGAACCCTCGACTCACGATGTGCCGTTTGAACTCGAGCGTGGCTCTGCGCCGGAATCGATGCAACAGGTCACGGTTGCCTCGCAGGCCGTCACGGCTGGGCTGGTCACGCTGGATGTGCACTACCATGGCGTCATCAACGATCCGCCGAGAGATCCTCGTCATCTTCGATTTGTGACTCCGAGTGAGACTGCCGGACATATCGGGCCTGAAGGGGTCTATATCAGCAGCGAAAGCGCTTGGTATCCTGATATCCCGGAATCGCTCAGCACCTATGCGCTGCTGGTTGCGGTGCCGAGAGGGTGGACTGTCGTGACCCAAGGGAAGGCCGGTGAATCGCGTGTGTGTCCCGTCGGGTTTTGCCTCGACGATACGATGGTGATGACGGAATGGGCTGTGACGCAGCCGAGCGAGGCCCTCACGCTTGTGGCCAATACATTTGTGGCAACCTTCCGAGACTGGACGGCCAAGACCGGTCAGAGGATTCGACTCTCAACCTATCTCTTTCCCGACGACGCGCATTTGGCCGAGGAATATCTCGATGCCACCGCGCGCTACTTGGACGCCTATATCCCCCTACTGGGTCCCTATCCGTTTGAAAAGTTTGCCGTGGTGGAAAATTTCTTTGCAAGCGGGCTGGGCATGCCCTCGTTTACTCTGCTTGGGAGCGGCATCATCAAGCGGCATTATGTGCAACCCTACGCACTCGGCCATGAAATCGTGCATTCGTGGATCGGCAATGCGGTGTTCAATCGCACCGAGCGCGGAAATTGGGTGGAAGGGCTGACGACGTATCTGGCCAATTATTACTGGCACGAGCTGATGGAGGACCGCGCGCAGGCGCAGGACCAGCGCCGCCTGATGGTGCAGAGCTACAATCTCCACGTGCCGCCGGAGCGAGACTATCCGGTCGCGCAATTTACGCAGAAACTGGATGAGCATGATAATGCGATCGGCTATCAAAAGTCCGCCATGCTGTTTCACCTCCTGCGCCAGGAGGTGGGTGAGGAGGCGTTTTGGCGGGCGTTGAAAAATATGGTGGCGCAGTATCGTGGCAGATATGCGGAATGGCGCGATCTTGAGCGAGTCTTTGCAGAAGAAAGCCGCCAAGATCTCCGGTGGTTTTTCGCGCAATGGTTGGAACAAAATGGGGCGCCGGTCTTGTCGTTGTCGGAGGCTGTCACCCGTCCGGTTGCGAAGGCGCCGACGCAGACGTTTCAGCTTGAGGCTACGATCGTTCAATCGAACAACCCCTTCCGCTTCCCCCTCCAGCTTCGGATTCGTATGGAAGGAGACCGTGAGCAGACGTTGACGGTGCCGCTGCACTCCCTGCGCGAGCGGATATCCGTGACCCTGTCCGCCCGTCCGATTGCGATCGAGGTCGATCCCGAGTTCATGGCCTTCCGCCGAATCGCCCGGCAATCATTGTCGCCGACGCTCAATCACTATGTCACCGATCGGCGGCGATCGGTGCTGACGGCGTTTACGGATGAGCCGGACCATCCCTCGCCATTTCGGGATGTGGTGATGCGCATCGAAGCTCAGGAGCAGCAGAAACCGGTCAGCGAACGAACGGTGATCGCTCCACTGGCCCAAGACGGGCTGTTGCCTCAGGAAGGTTCGGTGTTAATATTGGGGGGGCCGGAATCACGTTCGGGGACCCAATCGATTTTGGCCCGGCATTGCGGCGAGCATGCGACCTTGAACGACAAGGGCGTGACGCTGATGGGGACGGAGCACGAAGGGCCTGGGTTGGCATTCCTGGTCAGTTGCCATCGGGTTGATCGTCCAGGCAGCGTCGTGACAGTACTGTATGCGGCCTCGCCACAGGCGGTGGCGAAGGTGGCGCGGCTGCTCTTTTTTTACGGATGGAATAGTTTCGTGTTGTTCAACGATGGCGCGGTGGCTTCCCGAGGGGAATGGCCGCTCGCAAGCGATCGTACGGAGGTGCGTCTCGATGCAAGCAGTCCCATTCAGTAAGTGGTGCCTACTCGGACTCGCCTGTCTGTTGCTGAGTGAGCAGACGGGACAGGCAGAGGGCCTGGTGTCCAAGGCTCAAGTGGTTCCCGCTCACCAGGCGGAGCGACATTTGAAGAATATTCGCCAGCTGACGGTGGGCCGGCAGAATGCCGAAGCCTACTTTTCCTTCAGCGGGACCAAATTGATTTTCCAATCCACGAACAATTGGATGAAAGATACCTTCGCGGCCACGCTCAAACCGGCCGACGCGGGGTTGGGTTGTTATCAGATGTACGTGATGGATTTGGAGAGCGACACCGTTCGATTGGTGAGCACCGGCATGGGCGCCACAACCTGCGGATACTTTTTCCCTGGCGATCGCCGTGTCCTCTATTCCTCGACCCACGCCTCTGGGCCGACCTGTCCCCCGAAGCCGAAGCGTGACGGGGCCTATCGCTGGGCCTTGGACGATTACGATATCTATGCTGTGGGCATCGACGGCCAGGAGATGCAACGTTTGACCTCCACGCCCGGCTATGACGCGGAAGCGACAGTATCGCCGGACGGCAAGACGATCGTGTGGACATCCGTGAAAGACGGGGACTTGGATCTCTATGCCATGAATCTCGATGGTTCGAAGCCCCGGCGGCTGACGAGCGAGATCGGCTATGACGGCGGGGCATTTTTTTCGCCTGACAGCACACGCATCGTCTACCGGGCTTCGCACCCGACCGATCAGGCAGAGATCGACAAGTACAAGGACTTGCTGGCGCAGGGGTTGGTGGAGCCGGGACAACTTGACATATACGTGATGAATGCGGATGGAAGCGGGCAACGGACGGTCACGGCGAACGGCGCCTCGAATTTCTCACCGTTCTATTTTCCCGATAGCAAACGAATCATCTTCTCATCGAATGTCGAAACGAAGGGCGAAGGAGGCCGACCAAGCTTCCATCTCTATGCAATCGGTGAGGACGGAGCCGGGCTCGAACGGCTCACGTTCGAAGGACAATTCAACAGCTTCCCCATGTTTTCGCCGGATGGTCGCAGTCTGGTCTGGGTATCGGATCGGCAGTCCAAAACCCCTGGCGAGTTCAATGTCTTTCTCGCCGACTGGGTTCCGTAAAGCGGTGATGAGTGATCGGTGATCGCATACGCCAAGACCGCGACCCTGTCTCGATGACCCCTCATCCCTCATCCCTCACCCCTCACGTATCCGTACGGTTGCGTCGCTTCCTCCCCCTGGTGTGCTCCTGTGCGGCACTCATCCTTGCGTTCGTGGGGTTATTCGAGTGGGATGTGCCGCTGACCCGGTTCATCCGTTCTCTCAACGATGTTCACATGGACCATCTCGCCAATCCCTGGCTGGCTCAGCTCAGCGATCTCGGCGACCGTCTGGGCAAAGGAGAGTCTCTGGTCATCCTGAGCCTTGCGCTGTTGGCGGTCGGATATGGATTGAAACATCCTCAGTGGAAAGACGTAGGCTGGCAGAGTCTTATCGCGCACGGTCTCGCCGCATTGGGCGTCAATATATTGAAACATGCCATTGGCCGCCCTCGTCCTAAATTTATGCATGCAGGCAACATTGAGCTTTCCCCAGCGACGGGCAGCGGATGGGACTCGTTTCCATCCGGGCATGCGGCAGCAGCATTCGCGGTCGCAACCGTACTGGCCACAAAGTTCCCGCGAGCGAGATGGCCCATTCTTGCTGTGGCAGTGGCCATTGCCGCCAGTCGGATCGTCCGTGGGTCGCACTATCTCACCGACGTAGCCGGAGGAGCGGCTCTTGGTTGCGTCATGGGAGTGATCGCAAGCCATCCTTGGCGCGAATGGCGTACATCGGCTGCAATGGCTGTCTGTCGGATGACGCCGTTTTTCGTGGCGACGCTCGCGCTCGTCTGGACGATCATGCATCTCCCATCCGAAGCCTGGCCATCTCCCCAGCTCTTGTGGGGCGGTGTGACGCTCACCCTAGCAGGACTTGTCGGTCATATCTTGTGGACGATGCAGTCGTCGTGGCACCCGACCTGGTTATCCGGGCCGCTGGCACGCGGGCTCGTAGGCCTGGGATTAGGGATGACGACCGGCTCTCTCTTCGTCACGACCGCGGTGCTCCTCGTCTGTGTTGTCCATTGGCTGGATAGTCTCCCTGGTCAGTCCGAATCCATGGTGGAGGGTCATGTGGGGTTATGGGCGGCCATGACAGAGGGTCTGTTCGTCGTCGCGATGCTATTGGTGCTGGGGGCAAGCTATGTACTCAAAGGCGTTGTGCCGATGTGAGCCTGGTCTGTCTGGTCTATCTGGTCTGTTGGGTCCGTCTGGTTCAATCAGACACCAGATAGACAAGATAGACCGAAAAGACCAGATAGACCAGATCAATGGCCGAACACAGTGGGCGGAGGTGGCGTGGTTGTACCTTCTGGAATCGTCACCATCGGCTGGTTGGCCAGCAGCACGTAGCCATAGCGTTTGAGAATAGGGACCAGCCCCTTGGCTTCTTCCGGCAACTTTGTTTGTGCGCTTTCCGGCAAGAGGATCATCACTCTCTTTGTCTCTTTCAGTGCCGCCCGTATTTTGTCCTCCTCCCCAATGGGCACGAAGAGCGTCTTGCGTCTCGCATAAAATACGAAGGACGGTCTGACTGTGCCATAGGCAATGAATTGATCCTGGCGATCGAGATTCAGTCCTGCGGCATAGGCGAGTTCCTGCGGGGGCGCGACCACATAGCGATTGATGTGTGGAACCGCGATCACGATGACGATCAGTACCAGACCGGCCAAGGTCCCCCCCGCCGCCCAGAACGCTCCTCCACGCCGCTCGTCGTTCAACCCAAGATATCCTACCAACGTCATCCCGAGTAATAACAGAGCCGCAATCAGATAGGGGCCAATACCGAGATCCACCTGTCCGGCCAGGGGGAATTCCCGCACCATCTTAGAGGCGTAGGTGGTGTAGAGTGTGGGGAGGCAGGCAAAGCCGATCGCTAAGAGGTATCCCACTCCCATCATGAGATGGATGGAGCCTCGAATCCCTTTCGTCGTCGGATCCTGAAGGCACCGGGACCAGTATGAGGCGGTTAACAGGGCGGCAGCAGGAAACAATGGACCGATATAGTGGGGGAGACGGGTCGCAGAGGCGGTGAAGAATATAAAGGTGCCGACAACCCATAGGGCCGCAAAGAGGTCGAGTTCGGATGCTTCTGCGGGGGCTGGATGGGTACGCGCACGACGTATGAGGTACCAATCTTTGAGCGTGCGATAGAGCGGGACGGGAAGGAGCGCACTCCAAGGGAAAAATCCTAAGAGCAGGACCGGGAGATAGAAGAAGATGGTGCCTTGGTGTCCTTCCATCGGACTGAGGAATCGCCCGATCGTGTGGGCCTTCGCGCCTGCGGCATAGGCGTCGCCATGCACGAAGAACATGACGACATACCAGGGAGCAGCGAGCAGCACGAACAGCAACATGCCGGTAATCGGAGCCCCCTTCTGCCAATAGTCCGGCCACCGGCGTGTCCAGGTGAGGTAGAGCGCCGCCGCGACGAGGGGTATCGCGAACCCGACCGGTCCCTTCGTGAGTGTCGCGAGAGCCATCCCGACATAGAACGCCCACATCCATCGGCGTGCGCCGCCTGTTCCATGCAGCCCCAGCCAGAATCCGTACAGCGACGCCGTGGTAAAGAAAATCAAGACACTGTCGGTCAGCGCCATGCGTCCGAGTCCGAGGATTTCCAGGTTGAGCAACAGCATCAAGCCGCCGAAGAGTGCAACCGTTCGATTGCGCTGGTGTACAAGAAATAGGTAGTGGATGAGGATCAAGCCCACCCCGGAGAGGGCCGAGGGGAATCGTGAGGCGAACTCGTTGACACCGAACAGGCGATAGGATTGGTCCATCAACCAATAGAGAAAGACCGGCTTTGCCACGCGCAGTTCACCGTTGAATGTCGGCGTCAGACGATCCCCCGACTCGAACATTTCGCGCCCGGCTTCGGCGTTCCGTCCCTCGTCACGATCGGTCAAGCCCATGTCGCCGAGCCCCAAGAAGAACAACAGTCCCGAGAGAAGCAGGAGGGCCAGGAGGAGCAGTGCGTGGGGAGAACGGTCGGTCGTGGTCATGGAATTGTTCAGATCCTGTGGTGGCCGCCTGTGTTGAGCGTATTGAATCTCAAAGAGTTACGAGGAGGGGCCGGCCGGCCGGTTTGCCTGGCTCGCGCGCGAGATCAGCATCAGGTTGCGAATATAGACGATCGATCCAACGCTCTGCCCGGCGATGAAGACCGGATCTGCCCGATAGATCGCATAGGCGAGCGTAATGAGCCCGCCGATCAAGCTCATGTACCAAAACGAAACTGGGACCTGACTCTCCGCCTTTTTCTCAGAGGCAATCCATTGGACCACCCAACGGCCAAAAAACAGCCCTTGGCCGAGAAATCCGATACCGAGCCAAATCGTTTCGATGCTCATGATGGAGACGTGATGAGTGATGGGTGATGAGTGATGGGTTTCTTTTTCAAAGAGCGGCGTAGGCCAAGGAGCAGTTTTCTGACTTCCTCGACATGGGAAATAATGCTCTCACCGGGAATGAACCCCATTCGTATGGCCAATAGACGCTGCGTCTCTAACTCAGCGACCGAACCCGACGCGATGTGAAGAAACTGGATAAATTCCTTTCGGGAGTGTCTTGCTGCGCCTTCTGCGATATTGCTTGGTATAGAGACGGCGGACCGTCGAATCTGCGAAGTTAGGCCATACAGCTCTTCCTTGGGAAACCGTGCCGTCAGCGAGTAAACTTGCGCTGCCAGATCCATAGCTTTCTTCCAAACATCGAGATCTTTGTGCGTGCTTACGGTCTTCCCGTCCACTGATTACCCATCACAGATCACTCATCACTTGTCGTCACTTGTCGCGGAACGTATACCGCAACACTCTGGCCTGCATCCACCGCACAGCAATCAAATCATAGAGCGACTTAAATAATCGGTTACCCATGCCGTACTTGGAGATGCCGTGAATGCGCGGGTAATGCCGAACCGGCACCTCCGTGACCGTGAACCCGTGCATGAGCGCGAGCGCGGGAAAGAATCGGTGCATGCCCTCGAAGAGTCTGATGCGCTCCAGTACGGGCCGTCGGAATATCTTGAGTGGGCACCCTGTGTCATGGATGCCGTCGTGGGTAAAGACATTCCGCAGGCGGTTGGCGATTCGGGACGATATCTTTTTCACCAGGCCATCCTGCCGCTCTTGCCTCCATCCGCACACGAGATCGTGGGTGTCAGTATAGGGGAGGAGTTTCAAGATATCTGCGCTGTCCTGTTGAAGGTCGCCGTCGATTTGGATGATCAATTCGCCGGAAGACTGGCTGAAGCCTGCTTCGAGCGCGCAGGTCTTGCCATAATTTCGATCGAAGTGGAAGACTCGAATCTGAGAGTGCTCCGCCGCCAGGCGATCCAGTTCTTCACTACTACCGTCGCTGCTCCCATCGTCTACGAAGATGATTTCGAACGGCCCAGTCTTCGAGGCCGGGTGTGAATGCATGACGGTCAGCAGCCCCTCAATCAGTGGAACGAGATTGTCTCGTTCATCCTTGATGGGGATGATGACGGAAGACCATGGATGGGATGGCACGGCCATGCGGGGTAGATATTCCTGACGCAGATGGGAGCCAACACGTTCACGCCGGCATTCTACAGAATGATGGAGGGAGCGTCAAACGATGGGGAAGTGATGAGTGAGCAGTGGTGGGTGATGAGGAAAGACCGAATAGTTCCTTCTCATCACTGTTCACAGATCACCCATCACTTCCCTGCCTCGGTGATCGTGAAGCGCATCGTACCCATCAAGCTCATCTCGTTGATCTGTTCTCCCACATGGATTTCTACTTTGTATCGGCCTGGTGTCCATGTGCCTTGCGGAGCAGAGAGGGTGAGATAGCCGCTGTCGTCTTCGAGCGCAATGTGCATGGTATCTTGTCCGATGACCAGGGTGGGATCGAGGCCGGCTGCCGTTTCCGGGTAGCAGCGCCCGAACACCTGAAACCCCTGATAGTGTTGGTGAAGGTGGAAGACAATGAAGACGGCTGGAGTATCGGGGCGGAACCGGTCGGTCGGTTTCACGGGCACGATCTCGTGCGTACGGTGAAAGCCTAGCTCCTCGTCGAACCCCTCTGCCATCGTAATCGTGTGGAACAGGCCTTGCGGCGGGGCGTCGAAGTCGTAGGGGACGACGTCTTGGGGGCGGTTCTGAAAGTCCGGGATGGAGGAATTTTTGGTGATCGGCAACTCTGCGGCCTGGACTGTCGACAGCGCCGACAGAACGATGACCATGACTGCTGCGATCGCTCCTTCTCCCAGCTGTTTCGCGCCTCTCGCCATCTCCTCTTGGTACACCGGTCGATGGAAACTGTCAAGGCAAGAGAGAGGTCCCTAATCCGGACGTAAGGTCGTTGGTGGAGTGCTCTTGCGCACACACGAGTGCCAGATCACGACGGCAAGATGCGGGAAGGCTGCGCGTGGCGGGCCACCACCACATCGGGGCGTTCTGACGCTCC